>Ga0315900_10008236_pt1 | contig 13449 bp, 13 predicted proteins | sample LakEriMetagenome_FD_203521 | JGI IMG/M metagenome (GOLD analysis project Ga0315900, IMG submission 203521) | Freshwater fungal communities from buoy surface, Lake Erie, Ohio, United States - Buoy 12 MA114 | ecosystem: Environmental > Aquatic > Freshwater > Lake > Lake biofilm | place: USA: Lake...
GCTCCCCAGAGGAAAGGCCAATAATGTCCTTGCCCGCGGCCTTCAGCGCGCGCGCCTTGGCGGTCATGGCGATGGTGAGGGATGGCGAAATGCGATCGAGACGATCGGCGATGAGCTTCATGTGGGACAGAACCTTTTCAGCAAGCGGCGCAAGCTAATCCCGCGCCCCCGTCGCATCAACCCGGGAGGTGTCAAAAAAGCCTGAGCGGCCTGAGGCCCTTATAGGTAAAGCCCTGCTCCGCCAGGCATTTGGCGCGGGCTTCCTGCCGGATGGGGATATTCACATCCACCCAATCATAGATCGGCGGGCGGAGCCGCGGCGGGCGACGGGTGCAATTCGTGACCCCATTGGGGCTGGTCCAGCAGCGCGTTTCGCCTGGTTCCCAATAGGCGGTCTGGACCTGCATCCACACCATGGCGGGCCTGATTTGCTCCGCCGCCTGGGCGGTGCAGGCGGATTGCGCGGCGTCCGAATCGGCTTCCGTCGCGCCGGGCTTTTCCCAACGCTCGGCACAGGCAGCAAGCAGCAAGGCAAGGGCTAGGGGCAAAAGACGCATGGTCGCTTTATAGCGCGAAAGTCAGGGCTGAATCATGGCGCTGCCTCATGCCCGCCGCCGCCCCAGCAGCCAAAGCGCCAGGGCCAGCATGCTGCCCACAACCAGCACCACCAGGGCGCCGAGCGCATTCACCTCCGGCGTCAGGCCAAGGCGCAGCATGGAAAACAGCGCTATCGGCAGCGTGGTCCCGGCGGGGCCCGAGACGAAGGAGGCAATCACCACATCATCGAGCGAGAGCGTGAAGGCCAGCAACCAGCCCGCGACCAAGGCCGGCGCGATCAGGGGGAGCGTGATGGTGCGAAACGCCACAAGGGGTGTCGCCCCCAAATCCATCGCCGCTTCTTCCAGGCTGCGTTCGGCCTCTGCCAGGCGCGCCTGCACCACCACGGCGACATAGGCCGCGCCAAAGCCGGCATGGGCCAGCAGGATGGTGAAGGCGCCGCGCCCAGCGGGCCAGCCGATCAGCCCCTCCATGAAGACAAAAAGCAACAGCAGCGAAAGCCCGATCACGACTTCCGGCAGCACTAGCGGCGCGCCGATCAGGGCGCCGAACAGCGCCCTCCCCCGAAAGGGGCCAAACCGCGCCAGCGCAAAGGCAACGCCGCCCCCCGCCAGCACGGCCAGCGTCGCAGATGCGGCGGCGATGCGCAGCGATAGCCAGGCGGCTTCCAGCAGCCTTTCATTGGCCGCCAACGCGCTGAACCAGCGCAGCGAAAACCCGCCCCATTGGAAGGGGATGCGATCCGCGCTGAAGGCAAAGCCCACGAGCAGCAGGATGGGCAGCCACAGAAACAGGAAACCCGCCAGCATCATCGCCCGCACAAACCCGCCCGGCTTCATGTGCCCGCCCCCAATTTCTGGAACCAGCGCATGGGCAGGCTGAGCAGCGCAAGCAAAGCCAAGGCCAGCGCCGCCGCCAAGGGCCAATCCCGGTTCTGAAAAAATTCCTGCCAGAGTACCCGGCCGATCACTTGTGCCTCGGGCGGGCCGAGCAATTCGGGAATGACGAATTCGCCCGCCGCCGGAATGAATACCAGCAGAAACCCCGCCGCGGCTGCGGGCAGTGTCAGCGGCAAGGTGATGCTGAAAAACACCCGCGCCGGCCGCGCACCGAGATCAGCCGCCGCTTCCAACAACGCAGGATCAAGCCGGATCAACGCGGTGAAAAGCGGTAGCACAGCAAAGGGCAGATAGGCATGCACCATGCCGGCCAGCATTGCGCCTTCGGTGTAGAGCAACGCCAAAGGCTCATCCGTGATCCCCAGACCGCGCAGCAGATGATTGACCAGGCCCTCATCGCGCAACAACCCGATCCAGGCGCCGATACGGAGCAAGAAACCTGTCCAGAACGGCAGCATCAGCAGCGCGAGCAATGGCAGCCGCCAGCCTGGCCGCACAGCAGCCATGCCAAGCGCCATGGGATAGGCAATCAACAGGCAAAGCCCCGCCGTGGTCGCCGCCAAGCGCAAGGCTGCGAGCAAGGCATCGGCGTAATAAAAATCCTCGACCAACATGGCGAAGGCGGCAAAGCGCAGGCCGAGCGTGAAAGGCGGCACGCCATCCGCAGGTGTCGCAAAGGCCATCACCACCAGAATCAATACCGGTGCGGCGACAAGCGTGATCAACCACACCCATAAGGGGGCAAGCAGGATGGCGCGCGGCATCAGGCGAAAAGCGGCACCACAGCGCCTGCCTCCCATGCCAAACCAACAAGACTGCCCGGCGCTGGCGGCGGCGCCTGCTGCACCACGCGCAGGGAAGCACCGCCCGGCAGGCGAATGATCAGCAGCCAATCCTCACCACGAAACGCCGCATCTTCCAGAATGCCCGTGATGCAGGGCGCCTCATTCGCACCAGTCAGCCTGATCTGCTCCGCACGCAAGGCAACCGCGACAGTTGCTGCCGGCAAACCAGAGGCTATAACGCTACCCGCTTCGTCGCTTTCAAACACACCATCTTGCATGCGCCCTTCCAGCACATTCGCAGCGCCAAGAAAGCGTGCAACGAAACGTGTCGCGGGCCGCGCATAAACTTCCTGCGGTGGGCCAATTTGTGCCACGCGCCCGGCTTCCAGCACCGCAATACGATCCGCGAGTGCGAGTGCTTCCTGCTGGTCATGCGTGACCATGATGAAGGCCGCCCCTGTCTTGCGTTGCAGGGCACGGAGCTCAAGCCCGGTACGTTCGCGCAAGCCCGCATCGAGCGCAGCCATGGGTTCATCCAGCAACAGCAGACGCGGGCGCATCACCAGGCTGCGCGCCAGCGCCACGCGCTGCTTCTGCCCGCCGGAAAGCTGCTCTGCGGCCTTCGCGCTTCAAGCCCCTGCAACCCAACCAGATCAAGCGCCGCTGCAATTCGGCTGTGGCGTTCTTCGGCTGCCACACCAGCACGCTTCAGCCCATAGGCGATATTGTCAGCCACATTCATATGCGGAAACAACGCATAGGATTGGAACATCATATTGATTGGCCGCGCCCAGGGCGGCACGGGCAGCAAATCCTGCCCATCCAGCGTCAGTGTGCCGGCATCCGGCGCCTCAAACCCAGCCAGCACACGCAGCAGCGTTGATTTGCCGGAACCCGATCCGCCAAGCAGCGCGAAGAACTCGCCAGCATTGATCGCCAGATCAACACCCACGAGTGCGCGCACTGCGCCGAAGCGTTTTTCCAGCGCTGTTGCGATCAACACCGAATCAGCGGCCCGCCTTGAAGCGCGCCCAAACCCGGCTGCGCGCGCGTTCAATCTCGCGTGGCGGTGTGCTGGCGACAAAACTCGCCGCCAGCATGGCCTCATCCGGATAGACATTGCGGTCTTCGCGCACCGCGATATCCACGGCAGCAAGGGATGCCGGCACGGCATTCGGATAGCGCACCTGATTGGTGATGCCCGCCATCACATCAGGCCGCAGCAGGAAATTGATGAAGTCATGCGCGGCTTCCTTATTCGGTGCATCGGCGGGGATTGCCAGCATGTCAAACCAAAGCTGCGCACCCTGGCGCGGCGCGACATAGCCAATCTCAACGCCACGCCCGGCTTCCCTGGCGCGCGCCTGCGCCTGGATGACATCACCGGAATAGGTCAGCGCCACGCAGGCTTCTCCATTGGCCAGCGCATCCAGAATGGACCCTGCCGGAATGATGGCGCGCACATGCCGGCGAATACCCAGCAGCACCTGTTCGGCCACGCGCAAATCCTCAAGGCTATGCGCATTGGGATCACGCCCCGCCCAGCGCAGCACGGAAGGCAGCACATCGGTCGCACTATCCATCACCATAATGCCGCAACGCGCGAGCCGCGCGGCGTTTTCCGGCTTCAACAGGACGTCAAACCCATCCAACGCCATATCGGGCGCGATGGCCCTGATGCGATCAAGCCTGAGACCCAGCCCGACAGTGCCCCATAAGTAGATCGCGCCATGCTGATTGCCAGGATCAATCTCCGCCACACGCGCCATTAGAACTGGGTCAAGATTACGCCAATTGGGCACGCGCGCGCGATCAAGCGGTGCAAGCGCACCGGCGCGTAGCAGTCGCGCGAAACTCGGTTCACTGGTCGGCACAATGATATCATAGCCAGACCGCCCAGCGGAAAGCTTGCCTTCCAGTGTTTCCAGACTGTCATAGACGTCATAGCGCACGCGAATGCCGGTTTCGCGCGTGAAGCGCTGCACGGCATAGGGGTCGATGTAATCCGACCAATTATAGACATTCACCACACGCTCCTGCGCGGTGGCGATGCCTGGCAGCAGCAGGGCAAGAAGGGCAACAAGGCGAAGGATCATGGGTGCGGCTCCGCAAGCGAAGGACTTCTTGTAGCGGAATTCGTCGCAATCTTGGCGAGCGAAAGAAATCTCCCAAGCCTTGTATTTTTTCCTTGACAATAGGTTTTTGTTCCTTTATCTGATTCCCTATCAAGGGCCGAATTGCGCCCGAAGCTCCCCCTTCCCTGAACCTTCACCCCAACCTTGCAGCCAGCCGGGCACCCGCCCTGTTGTGCGGCACGGATCAGGAGCGCCCATGCCTTTTATCGCCACCAACCTCTCGGTGCTAAGCACCACAAATGGCTTCACCCTTTGGCATTACCGCACCACAGATACCCGAGACCAGGTGCAAGCGGCCGATTACTTTGCGCCCGCCAGCACGCAAATGCGCGCCGGTGATATCATCATGGCCCAAACCGCAGATGCGACGATCATGCTACCATTCCGTAGCAGCGACCCCGCCGTGGCAGGCATCACGCTTGATGCCGCTGGCGCACCACCAGAACTGCGCCGCTCCGGCAATTTACCTTTCCGTATCACCCTGGCGGCCAATCCGCAGAGACGCGCCATCATCCTGGATCCAATGCCAGAAGCTATTGAACCTGGCGCTTCCATTCCCGTCGGCGCCAGCATCATTGGCAGCATCACCAATCTGACGTTCCAGCTTCTTAATGCCGCCGGGACCCTGGTGGCGACGCAAAACACTGCGGTCAGCGCCGCACGCGCGACGGTGCTCTTTCCCGCGCAGGCGCCTGGCGGCGGCTATCGCATTATCGCGCGTAATTCGGCGGATACGGCGCATAGCATCACCTCTCCGCCCTTTGCCATTGGTGCGCCCCCGCGCCTACTGACCGAAGAAGGCCGCGTTCTGCTGCTGGAAACCGGCGGCCAGTTACTGCTGTTCTGAACCGTTTCGCGACAATCCCATCCATCACCGCATGCCTGGTCGCTGCACCAGGCGTGAACGGATCAACCACGCAAAGGCTTTCCATGTCCGATTCAAAAATCAGCGCGCTGCCCAGCGTTTCCGCTACCACCGATGCCGATATGCTGCCTCTGGTGCAGAACACCGGCAGTAGCCTTGCCACAAGGCGCGCCACCATGGCGCAGCTGCGCGCCGGCGTTCTCGCCGATCGCCCGGCCCATGTGCGGGATTTCGGCGCGGTTGGGAATGGCACCACCAACGACGCACCCGCCATTCAGGCCGCGATCAATGCGCTGAAGCTTGCTGGCGGCGGCGTGCTGCAATTCGGCCCCCGGATTTATCGGATCGCGAGCCCGATCGTCATTGATGGTGTAACCGTCACACTGCAAGGGGCCGGCTTTACCGAAGGCCCAAATGAGGCAAACGGAACCTGGTTCAAGATTGACCAGACCGGTTTCACGCCCTTCACCTTTTCCGGGCCCATGGCGCGCGGTTCCATTGTGCGCGACATCGCTGTTCGGCAGTTGCACAATCAATCCTACAACGCTTCCTGGGCACCTACGGATTATGATTATGTCTTCCGCGTACAGGACTGCCTTGGTGCGGTGGATTTCGAAAACGTCTTCCTTGTCGCCGTTAACCGCGGCATCTGGTGCGACAATTCAGGCCGCATGAGCATCAAGCGCCTACGTGGCCAGATTTTCACCCGCGGCGTTGAGGTAGATCGCTGTCTTGATATCTGCCGGCTTGAACATGTGCATTTCTGGAGCTTCAACACCGATAATGGGCATGTGATCACCTGGCAGCAGAACAATCAGGATGCGCTGGTCTTCCGCAAGGTGGATGGGGTCTTTCTGGATGATATCTTCGTGCTTGGCGCACGATCCACGCTGCGCTTCAGCGCCTCGGCTTCCGGGGTCACCACGAAATTCTATGGCAGCAATATTTACGCCGATTTCTCCAAATACGGCGTCTGGATTGATGGCAATGATGTGGATGGCCGTATCGCCAATATCACCACGCAAAGTGAGATCTTCACGGCTGGCGCGCCAGTGCCGGTGGCAGGTGCGGTCGGCATCCTGATTGATGGCAATAACGCGCGTGTTCAAATCAGCAATCTTCGTGTGGATGTGGCGGAAAGCAACGCCATTCGGGTGAATGGCAGCAATAATCGCCTGGATATCTTCGCCTTTCGCGCAGAATACTATAATCGCCTGAATGATGGTTCAGCAGCCATTCACCTGGCGAATGTCGGCGCGGGCACGCCGAACCAAGTCTACCTCGGCACGCCTGCGCTGCTTGGCAATGGCAATGGGGGCCCATTGATCAATGCCGGCACCAATGGTTTTGTCGCCTCCGCCGCGCCAGCCGGGCGCATTGATCGGCCGGGCGTCATGATTGGCGCTCAGGATACTGGCATTTCTCAACCCATACCTGGGAATCTGGTGCTCAGCATTGGCGGTGCAGAACTGATGCGCGTCGCCCCTGGCAGCACAAGCATAGGAGGTGCCGCTGGTACGAATGCACTCACCGTCACCACGCCAGCCGGCAGCGTCAATCAATTCACGCTGTCCAGCAGCGTTGCAGGCGGTACGCCAAGCATTTCTGCCACCGGTACGGATCCCAATATTCCGATCCAGCTCTCGGCCAAGAATATCGCGCCAGTACGCTTCAATAGCCGCGGCAATTTGGCTTTTGAAGTCAATGCCGTTGCAACACCAACCAATTTCGTCCGCATCAATGGCACTGCGACAGGCGCACCACCACAAGTCACCGCGCAGGGTACAGATGCAAATGTTGCGCTCCTGCTTTTGGGTAAGGGTACTGGCCCGGTGCAGGCTGGCTCACCCTTGCAATTGCCACCCTTCACTGTCGCAACCCTGCCGCCGGCCGCAACCTATCCACGCTGCATGATCTATGTTTCGGATGGTGCCGCCAATAAGCGCCTGGCGATCAGCGATGGCGCCGCCTGGCGCTGGCCGGATGGTGCGGTGGTTTCCTGATCTCCGCGTCCATATCGCGCACCCGAGCCGCAGGCCTGACGCATTCGGCTTGCGGTTCGGGCGCCCATCGAACCCCATGCCCACAGGAATAATCGCATGACATCTCTGACAGACTACGCCAAGAATTTGCTCTGCCGTTCTGCCATTGGACGTCGCCCTACCTTGCCTTCGGCAGCCTTCGTTGCACTAGGCACCGGTGGGTCCGACGCAACCGGCGTTACCGGAGAACCGAATGGTACCGGCTATACCCGGCAGGCTGTAACGTTTTTCGGCACCGGAACGCAGACTAATGTTACCGAAGTTCGCTTCACCTTCACTGCGGCACCTGGCACCTTGACACATATCGGCGTCTTCGATGCACAAGCGACAGGTAACCCCGTGCTATGGGCACCTCTTGCAACGCCGGCAACGCTGAATGTACCGGGGCTTGTGATCATTCCTGTGAGTAGCCTGACCGTAGTAGGTGACTGAAAGGCAGCGTCGCGTTTCAGGTGAAACGAGCGTGAAGCGCGGCGCGCACTTCACCCAAAACACCAGCCCAATCGCCGATATGCTTTTGGCGAAACAACCGAAGGGAAGTGTACCAAGGGCTTTCTTGGCGATCGAGCAGCCACCGCCAATCCGGATTGAATGGCAGCATGACCCAGCATTCGCGACCCATGCTGCCCGCCAGATGCGCCAAGCTGGTATCGACCGTGATGATCAAATCCATCTCCGCGATCAGCGCGGCAGTATCTTCAAAATCCGTGATCTCAGAATCAAAAACACGTAACCGCGATACCGCTGAAACGGCCGCGTAATCGGATGTTGGCATGGCTTTCTGAATACCGAACCAGTCTGCGCTTTCATCAGCAACCGAAAGGAAATCCCGCAAGGGCATTGATCGGTTATGGTCATTGGCATGGCCCGCACTACCGCGCCACGCAATGCCGATCCGAGGGCGATCACCGGGCCCAAGACGTGCGCACCAAATGGCACGGCGCGCATCATCCACCGCCCAGATGGGCGCGGGCGGGATGGTTTCCAAACTTGTGGCGAATGCAAGCGGCAGGCTCATCAATGGGCATTGCAGCATCGCATTGGCCGGGACTGCTTCCACCACCTGCATGTCTGGCATTACTCTGCGAATAAGGGGTGCTAGTTCCGGTTGCACCATCAACGCCACATCAGCACCCTTTTCCTGCAGCAGCGGCGCGTAGCGAATGAATTGTATCGCATCCCCAAAACCCTGCTCCGAATGCAGAAGGATACACCGCCCGGCAATTTCCTGTGCGCCAGTCCAAAGCGGCAGGCCGAAATCCTGAAAACCAACCGGGATTTTCTTGCGTTTGCGCGCTTCCCATAGGCGCCAACCCTCAGTGAAGTTGCCAAGCAATAGGCATGTCAGTGACTTGTTGAATTGTGCCTCGGCGAAATCGGGTGCCAATCGTAAGGCGTGATTGTAACAATCCAATGCCACAGTGTGATTGCCAAGCGCCGCTTCCGCCAAGCCAAGATCATTCAGCGCCATTAGCTGCGCGGGCGCGACGCGCAGGGAAAGCCGATAAGCTTCTGCCGCCTTGGCGTAATCACTGCGCTTCCAATGCACCCCGGCTGCGTTGTAATGCGCTGCAGCGTTTGCCGGATCACACCGCACCGCTTGCCCAAAACTCTCCAGCGCCGCATCGGGCTGTTCAAGGCCGAGCTGCGCCAAGCCACGATTATTCCAAGCCTCTGCAAAACCAGGCGCTAGTGCAATGGCGCGCTCAGCCGCCGATAAAGCCTGCGCATAGTCTTCCAAATCCAGCAGCACCGCCGCGCGGTTATTATGCGCCGGCGCGTAAGACGGATTGAGTGTTATTGCCTGCTCCAGCGCCACCAGCGCCGCGTTTGGGTCACCAAGCCGTTTCAGTACCAACCCCTTGTTCAGGAAGGCGCCGAAAAACCCTGGCGCTAACGCCAGCGCCGCGTCGAATTCCCGCAAGGCGTCCTGCAATGCGCCGCTTTCCATCAGCGCCACGCCGCGATCATTCAAATAATCAGCATTGTGCGGTTCAAGCGTCACGGCGCGCCCAAAGGCGCCGGCAGCCTCCTGATGCCGGCCCAACGCCTGCAAACTTTTACCCAGACCATGCAGTGCCGGATGGGCGCGCGGATCGAGCTTTGTCGCTTTCTGAAAAGCATCAACTGCGTCACGAAACGCCTCGGTTTCAAAGTAGGCATAACCGAAGGTAGCCCAGATCATGGCATTGCGTTGATCTGCCTGAGATGCCTTCTTCAACCAACGGACCGCATCGGGCATTTGTCTGCGTTGCAGGCAAATCACACCTAGAATGTGCAAAGCCCCTGGGTGGCGTGGTGAAGCGCGTAGAATTTGTTCCGCACCCGCCTGAGCAGCGTCCAACCTCCCCTGCTGCATCGCCAGTTGCACTTGGCCCCAAAGCATGGCGGGCGGCATCATGGCGCTGCCGGTCCTATAAAATGTCTAAGGCGCTCAGCGGCCCGCCGATTGGCTCCGTAATTCGCGCGCGCGGGCCAATACCTTGTCTTCCAATTCAGCCGCCGTCGCGGCACTGATCGGCGCATCCACCCAGCCGCCTGGCCCACGCACCTGACGGAACAGCGAAATCCGCACGCCATCAGAGCGGAGCTGCCGTCCAAGCACATAGGCTGTCGCCTTAAAGCGCTCATTAGAAACGCCGCCCGGCGCGTGCCAATCCGTGATAATGACGCCGCCGAACGGATCGGCGGATGCAAGCGGCATGAAGGCCAGCGTATCCAGCGTCGCACGCCAGAGGAACGCATTCACACCAAGCCCGCCGCCGCCGGCGCTGCTCTCCTGGCCCTTTTCCGTGCCACCACCAAACAGCGTGATTCCGCCCGATGTGCCCGCCGCTGATGTGGCGCGCAGCAATTGCTCGCGTTTGCTGTCAGTGTTGTATTCGTCGCGCTCCACCTCTCGCACCTGAGAGGAGTCGCTGCAGCCGGCCATTGCCAACCCAAGCGGCAGAAAGAAAATGGCGCGCGGCCACAAGGCGAAGATGCGGGATGCGTTCATAGGCCCCTTCTAGCGCATCCGCCCCAAGGCTGAAAAGGGAAGTCTCAAGGCGCCCTAAACCGGCGCCATCAGGCGCAACAAGGCCGCGGAAGCCAGCCGCGCCATGGCATTATCCGCCCGGCTGGTCAGCGCCATCGGCACGCGCAGCCCCAGCACAATCCCGGCAGACTCCGCGCCGCCCAGATAGGCCAATTGCTTGGCGAGCATATTTCCCGCCTCCAAATCCGGCACCAGTAGGATATCTGCCTGGCCCGCAACCGGGGATTGAATGCCCTTGGCCGCCGCCGCAACCGGGCTAATGGCGTTGTCGAAGGCAAGCGGCCCATCCAGCACGCCCCCGGTGATCTGCCCTCGCTCCGCCATTTTACAGAGCGCCGCGGCATCCAAGGTGGCCTGCATCTTGGGCGTGACGGTCTCAACCGCCGCCAGGATCGCGACCTTGGGCGTCGCAATCCCCATGGCCTGAGCCAGCTTGATGGCGTTGCGGATGATATCCGCCTTGGCTTCCAGATCGGGCGCGATATTCACCGCCGCATCCGTGATGATCAGCGGGCGCGGGTAAAGCGGCGCATCCAGCACAAAGGCGTGGCTCACGCGCCGTTCTGTGCGCAGCCCCGCTTCCTTCGCCAAAGCCGCGCCCAGCAATTCATCCGTATGCAGGCTGCCCTTCATGAGCGCCGCCGCCCGGCCTTCCCGCACCAACGCCACCGCGGCCTCGGCCGAGGCATGGCTATGTTCCGTGCCAATCAGCGTCATGCCTGAAAGGTCGAGCGATTCCTTGGCTGCAATCGCGCGAATCCGCGCCTCCGGCCCGGTCAGGATGGGCGTGATTAGTCCCTGCTGCGCGGCCAGGATCGCGCCGCGCAGGCTTTCCGCATCGCAAGGGTGGGCAACCGCAGTCGGCACGGGCGGCAGGGCGCGGCAGCGCGCGAAGAGGTCTGCCATCACCTTGCCGGCATGCGGGCCAAGCCCGGTCATTTGCGGTAGCGCGCGTTCTTCGGCGGTGGTGGGGGGCAGCACCTCAACCTCACCTTCCGCCAGCACCATGCCGCCAGGCCCGGTCACGCGGCAGGCAAGCCGCGCCACGCCGGCCTTCTGGTCAATATCCAGCACCACCAGGCCCGTGGTCAGCACATCGCCTTCCGCCATGCCGCCGCCATAGCGCAGGTTTTCGGCAATGATCCGGCTACCCGGACCTGGAAAACGTGTGGTGATCACATGGGCCAGCAAGGCGCCCGCAGCGCGCGCCGGCACCACCTTGCCATCCAGGCCGAACATGACGGAAAAACGCGCGACATGCGCGGCGCTCAGCGTATCCTGCGCTTCAAAGGATTCGCCGCGATCAAGTTCGGAAAGCGGCTTTGATCGCCTGATCGTGAGCATGAGGACCCGCCTTTTCCATAAGCTACGTCACCGCCAGCGACGATGCATCCAAAGCCATTGGCCGGGATATTCCCTGACCCAGTTTTCAATCACTTCATTCATTTTTTGCGTGGCGGCATTGATGTCAATCAAGCCCTCCGCATCGCGCGGCATTGGGATTTCCTCACTCAATTCCAGGCGAAAGCCCCCGCTCGGCAGGCGAATGGCGCGCGCGCCATGCACCGGGCAATCATAGCGCCGCGCCAATTGCGCGAGCAGCGGATTGGCTGCGGCTTCGCGCCCCATGAACATCACGCGCGGCCCGCGCCCAAAGCGCTGATCCACCAGCATGCCGATATGCTGCCCGGCTTCCAGTGCGCGCGCCAAGCGCAACGGCGCGCCCATGCCGGCCGGTACCAAAACCCCCATGCTGTCCTTGCGCAGCCTTAGGATTTCCCGCGCCACGGCAGCGTTATTCGGCGTGCGATACAGAACCGCACTGTCAATGCCATGCTTGGCTGCCGCCACCGCCGGCAATTCCCAATTCGCGAGATGCGCAGAAAACACGATGGCGGGCTTGCCGTCATCCCGCAGCCTTGCATAAAGCGCGACGGTTTCAACGGAGGCGCTGATATGCCCGCCTGGCTTCGGATTTTCGGGATCAAAATCCCAAATCCGGTCCATATGGACATATTCGCAGGCGGTGCGGCCCAGATTGTCCCAGGCTTCCGTCAGAATGGCGGCACGTTCAGCCGCGGATTTTTCTGGGAAAGCTGCGGCGATGTTATCCCGCGCAATGCGATGTGCTGGCGTGATCGGTCCCAGATTGCGCGCCAGAAAAGCCCCAAGCGCCGGGGCAAGGCGCGGCCCAAGCAGGCGCAAAAAGCCGAAGCCCGCGCGCAGCAAAAGCCCGATCAGAAAATTCATCCGCGCAGCGTAACGCGATTCACAGCGTCACCACGATCTTGCCGAAGACGCGGCGGCTTTCCAGCCGTTCGAGGCCCTCAGCAAAGCGTTCCAGCGGCACCACCGTATCCAGCACCGGCAGAATACCGCGGGCCATTTTCGCGTAGCCATCGGCAATATTGCGCATGGAAGCGCCAAAGGACCCGAAGATGCGCAACTGGCGCTGAAACAGCATCATCAGATTGGTTTCCGCCGAAACGCCGGATGTGGACCCGCAGGTCACCAACCGCCCGCCCATTTTCAGCGATAGCAAACTACCGCTCCAGGTCGAAGCGCCGACATGTTCAAACACCACATCCACGCCACGCTTGCCGGTGACGCGCCGCGCCACGGTCGGGAAATTCTGCGTGGAGTAATTCACCACATGATCCGCGCCCAATGCCTTGGCCTTGGCGCATTTCTCATCATCGCCTGCGGTCGCGATCACGGTGCAGCCCAAATCCTTCGCGATCCGCACCGCCACCGTACCAATCCCGGAACCGGCGGCATGGATCAGGATGGTCTCGCCCGCTTCCAATTTCGCATTGTCGAACAGCATATGCTCAACGGTGGAAAAGGTGATCGGCCCGCAAGCGGCATCTTCGAAGGAAAGCCCATCCGGCACGCGCACCAGCAGCCGCGCATCCTGGTTCATCAGCTCCTGCGCGAAGCCATCCAGATGAAAGCCCTTCACGCCGCCAACATCTTCGCAAAGATTATCGCGGCCTTCGCAGCACGCCTTGCAGACGCCACAGGTCGCCGCACCATAGGGCGCGACATGATCGCCAATCTTCCAGCCGGTTACGCCGGAACCGACCGCGACAATCTCACCAACCGCTTCCGCGCCAACCGTGAGCGGC
>Ga0315900_10008238_pt1 | contig 13448 bp, 10 predicted proteins | sample LakEriMetagenome_FD_203521 | JGI IMG/M metagenome (GOLD analysis project Ga0315900, IMG submission 203521) | Freshwater fungal communities from buoy surface, Lake Erie, Ohio, United States - Buoy 12 MA114 | ecosystem: Environmental > Aquatic > Freshwater > Lake > Lake biofilm | place: USA: Lake...
CATGGCCGATTTCCCGCAATTTTCCCGCCGTCCATCCCTGCCGCCCGGCGGCATCTCGCTGCCCTGGGTGGCCGCGGCCGCTCTCGCCGCGCTCCTCGTCGCCGGTCTGGCCCGTGGCATCTACACCGTGGGCACGGAGAGCGTGGGCGTGGTGCAGCGGTTCGGCCGGTTCGTCGGCACCACCGGCCCGGGCCTGCATCTCAAGCTGCCCTTCGGCATCGACCGGGTGACGATCCTGCCGGTGAAGCGGCAGTTGAAGATGGAGTTTGGCTTCGGCTCGTCGGGGGCCACGAATCCCGATCAGGTGTCGCAGGAGGGCCGCCGCGAGAGCGACATTGTGACGGGCGACCTCAACGCCGCCCACGTCGAGTGGGTCGTGCAGTACGAGATCTCCGATCCGGAGGCGTATCTGTTCAACATGCGCGAGCCGGGCCCCACGCTCCGCGACCTCGCCGAAAGCGTGATGCGGGAGGTGGTCGGCGACCGCACCGTCGACGAGGTGCTCACGATCGGCCGCCAGGGGATCGAGAACGACGCCATCGCCAAGCTCACGGCGCTCGTGCAGGAGCTGCGGATGGGGCTCCGCGTCCAGCAGGTGCAGCTCAAGAACGTGCATCCGCCGGCGCCGGTGCAGCGGTCGTTCGACGAGGTCAACCGCGCCCAGCAGGAGCGGGAGCAGATGATCAACCAGGCCAACGGCGAATACAACAAGGTGGTGCCGCGGGCCAGCGGCGAGGCGGCCAAGGAGATCAGCGCCGCCGAGGGCTACGCGCTCAAGCGGGTCAACGAGGCGGAGGGCGACGTGGCTCGCTTCCGCTCCCTGCTCGAGCAGTACGAGAAGGCCCCCGAGGTCACGCGGCAGCGGCTGTACCTGGAGACGATGGCCGACGTGATTCCGCGGCTCGGCGGCAAGATCATCCTCGACGCCGACGCCCGGCAGTTCCTGCCGCTGATGAATCTCCGCCCGCCCGAGCCCGCCCCCGCGAGGGCCCAGCCGTGAGCCCGCTGCCGATCAACCATCCGCTGCTCCAGTTCGCCCGTCGGGTCGGCGACTTCCTCGTCTCGCCGGCAGGCGTCGTCGCCGCCGTGGCCGCGGCGATCGTGATCTTCGGCTGCGCCTACACCGTGGACCAGACGGAGCAGGTCGTGATCACGCAGTTCGGCAGTCCGGTCGGCCAGCCCATCAACTCCAACGCCCCGGACGCCGCGCCCGGGGCCGGCCTGCACTTCAAGATACCCTTCGTGCAGACGGCCAACCGGTTCGAGAAGCGGATCCTCGAATGGGACGGGCCGCCGAGCGAGATGACCACGCGCGACAAGCTCTACATCGTCGTCGACACGTTCGCCCGGTGGCGGATCGTCGACCCGCTCGTCTATTTCCAGAGCCTGCGCGACGAGCGCAGCGCCATGTCGCGGATCGACGACATCATCGGCAGCGAGACGCGAAACGTCGTCGCCCGGCACGACCTGGTGGAGCTCGTCCGCTCCGACAAGGGCCGCATGCCCGAGCAGGACGCGGCCCTCGCCCAGGCCGGCGCGGCGGTGGGCGGCCTGGCGCCGATCCGCTTCGGCCGCAAGGAGCTGGAGCGGGAGATCTTCACGGCCGCCGCCCCGAAGATGCACCTTTGGGGCATCGAGCTGCTCGACGTGCGGGTCAAACGGCTCAACTACAAGGAGGGCGTGATCGAGAAGATCTACGACCGCATGATCTCGGAGCGGATGCAGATCGCGGAGCGGTTCCGTTCCGAGGGGGCCGGCGAGGCGGCGAAGATCGAGGGCCGCAAGGAGCTCGACCTGCGACGGATCCAGTCCGACGCCTACCGGAAAGTGCAGCAGATCAAGGGCACGGCCGATGCCCAGGCCTCGGAGATCTACGCCCGTGGCTACACGGCGAGCCCGCGGGCGGCCGACTTCTACGCCTTTCAGAAGACGCTCGACACCTACCGCACGGCGCTGGGGGCGGACAGCACGCTGATCCTCACCACGGACAGCGACTTCTTCCGCCTGCTCAAGCAGGTCGAGCCCGCCGGACCGCCGTCGCCGTTCCGCTGAGGTTTCGGGGCCGCTGTGTCAGGGCGCCCCGGCCTTCACGTTGCGGAACTCGACCTTCATCCGCACGTTCTTGTGGATCTGGAGGCCGATCGGAGCCGGCTCCCCATGGGCTGGGGCCGTGTACGTCGACACCTGCTCGCCATTGAGCCACACGGTGAACGTGTCGCCGCGGGCGACGATCCGGAGTCGGTTCCACTCGCCGGGCTTGAGGATCGCTCCGGCCCGCTTCGCCTGCGCCTCCTCCGGGTACTTGCCGACGTAGAACGATCCGGTCATGTCGCGCTTCAGGCTCCGCGAGATGCCGATCTGCACCTGCACCTCCGGCTTGCGCATCATGACGCCGCTGTCCACGTCGCCCTGGAAGCGGAATTCCGCCTCGAAGTCGACGTCGCCATATGTCTTCTCGGTGTAGAGCATCGATCCCTTCATGGCGTCGTCGCTCTCGCCGACGATCGTGCCGTTTTCCACGCGCCAGTAGGGTTCCGCGGGCAGCTTCCAGCCGGTGAAGTCCCGGCCGTTGAAGATCTCCGCACGCGTGGGGGCATCGGCCCGCTCGGCCGCGGCCAGCGTGAAGCGGTGCGGCACGACGGCCATGCAGGCGACCGAGCCGATCAGGACCAAATGGCAGGCGAACGAAAATCGATGGGTCACGGGATTGTCTCCGGAGGCGGCAGGCCGTGCGATGCACGAACCGGACCTCTTCATCGTACCCACCCTGTCGCGGCGGTACAGCCGATCGGGCCGCACGCCGTGGTTCGCGGGTTCTATACTGCCGTCTTCGGGCCCGTAGCTCAGTGGTTAGAGCAGGGGACTCATAATCCCTTGGTCGTCAGTTCGAATCTGACCGGGCCTACTTCGATTTGGTTCCGTGATTTCCCGTGCGGATAGCTCCTCCGGAGGTGCAGCGTCGGCACCCCCGGAGGTGGCACTGTTAGCAAAACTGTTAGCAAACGGCCCCGCAAACACCCGCTGGAGGGCGTCGAACGCCGCCCAGGCCGCCTCGGCCGTCCGCTGGGCGTCGGTGCCCACGTAGAACCGCAGGGTCGTCTCGATCGACTCGTGCCGCATCAGTTCCATCAACTGGGCGGGCATCAGCCGCGCCGCCCACCGCACGCCAAACGCGCGGCGGAAGTCGTGGGCCGATGCGTACTTCACCTTCTCGGGATCCTTCGGGCTGACGTAGACCTTCACGCCCGCCGCCTTGCCGATCTTCGAGACGATCTTCGACACCTCCCAGTCGCGGTACCTCCCCTGCCGACCTTCGAGGCGGAACACCGGCCCCGTCCTGGCCGCCTCCGGCGTCTCCAGCAGGAAGAGGGCGAACTCGGGAGCGATGGGCAGCAACCGGTCGGCGTTGCCCTTTTCCAACTCGCCGGGCACCTGCAACATCGGCCGCCCATCCCTCGGGAAGACCGGAAAGATCTTCTCCGGCCGATCCCACCAGAGGTCGAGCGACTCGCCGAGTCGTAGGCCGCTCGCCCAGAGGCCGCGGAGATAGTGGCGCCAGTGCGTCGCGCTATCCTCGCCCACCACGCTGGGCACGACGGCCACCATCCGCTCGAACTCCTCGGCCGTGATCGCCCTGCCCTTCATCGGCCGGCCCTTGCTCTTCTTGAGCCGGTGAATCTTCGGAAACGCCGGCCGGACCACGAGTAGCTTCTGTCGGACGGCCCAGTTCAAGGCAGCCTTGAGGTGAGCGAGGTACGCGGCGATCGTCGTCTCCGCGACCCCGTCTTCCCGGAGCCGGACGACCAGATGCGACAGCCGCGCCTCGGTCACGTCGCGCAGCCGGGTTGGATTCAACTCCTTCTCGACGCGATCGAACACCACGCGGATCTTCACGCCAGTCTGCTTCGCCAACCCGGGGACGACCTCCCGCTCATACCGCTCCCGGAACTCGGCCCAGGCCAGCCGAGATGGGAGCCCGCCGGCGCCCGCCTGCAGCTGGGCTACGAGTTCCGCGGCCAGCCGTTCGGCAAGCTTCTTCTCGCGGGCGAGGCCCGTCCGCTTCACGCTCGTCGTCTTCGTGCGTTTTCGCTGCGTGATCGGGTCGGACCACTGGAGCTGGTAGTACGGCCTGTCGCCGAACTCGACCACGTACACCTTGATCTCGCCGTCGTCAGCCATGAACAACGTCTCCTTGCCGCCCATGCCGGCGGCGCTATGAGGACCGGTCGCCATCCTACGATCCGCCCCCGGCCCGCACCGGGGTGATCTGGTTTCGCGCGCCACCGCCGGCCCCTACGCCGAGGCGACACTTGGTTCACTGAATTTTTCGATGATCGTCACCTCGGCGCAGCGGCCGCGGCCGCCGCGGTGGACCTCCAGCAGACCCGCCCTCTCCAGGGCACGGACGCCGCGGCGGGCCTGGTCGTGCGTCAGCCCCATCGACCGGCGGAGCGACGAATCGACCCGGATGGGAACGTTTTTGCCGCCCTGTAAGCCCCGTTTGAACCAGAGGGCGATACCGGTGGCCATCGCCGCCTTTCCGGCCGTGTGGGCCCTTGCCAGCCACGTCATGGGCGGCTGGCCGCCAAGGTAGAGCTGACGGGGGCTACGCCGCCGCGGGCTGGCCGGCACCGCTACCGGCAAGGGCTGGTTCAACCGGAAGTTGTCCGGGTCCAACTCCATGCCCCCTACCCCCCTACTAATAGAAAAAGAAACACTGAAGAGATAGAGATAGATAGGACCGGTTCAGCACTCCTGCCGACCCACATCGGCACCAGTGCCGAACTACATCAGCACTCCTGCCGACCCCGCAGCGGCCCGGCCAGCCGCGTGACCGTGTTCCAGAAGTCCTCACCCGCCTCGTCCATATACCGGTCGGGGTATTTCACGACGTCGGCGTCGGTGCCGATCTCGAACCCGCCGAGCACGATCCGCGACGCCTCGGCCATGATCGCGCGGGCCCGCTCCACCTCCGCGTCGATCGTGGCCACGGGGGCCTCGATAAGCACGGCGTCGTGGACGGGGGCGCACAGGCCCACGCCCGCCTCGACGAGCATGCAGCAGGCCAGCCGGAGCATCTCGGCGCCGTGGGCCTGGCAGGGGAAGTTCGCCAGGCTCCGGGCGTTGGCGCCCTTCATGGGATCGACGGACGGCCCGACATGAATCGGCCAGCCGAAGACGGTCTGCAGTTCTCCCAGGAGCATGGCCCGGTCGACCGCCGCCTCGGACCAGCGCCAAAACGCCGGATAGGTTTCGCGGTGCAGCCGGAGGAGCCGCTTGGCCATGTCGACCGGCTGGCCGATCCGATCCGCTAGCGCCTCCGCGCCCATGCCGTATTGCACGGCGAGCACACACGCCTTGAACAACGCCCGCTCACCCGCGTGCGTCGCCTTCGTGCCCTCCGGCGGAATCGCGCCTGCCTGCTTGCCGAAGGCGAGGTAGGGGTCGCCGGACCGGTAGGCCTCGGCCATCGCGTCATCGCCTGAGAGCGCGGCCGCGATGCCGAACTCCTGCTGGCCATAGTCGATGTAGGCAATCGCCATATCGGGCCCCGGCTTGATCAGGCCGCGCAACCACCGCGACGGCCCGAAGATGAACTGGGCGTTGCTGGGTTGGTTCCGGCCGGTCCTCGCGCGAAACGGCATGATCGCGGTCCGGTTGCGGCCGTCGGGGCCGATGGCGAGGTCGTCGAAGAGCCGCATCTTGCCGAGCGCCGACCGCAGCTCGCGTAACTCGGCGACGATGGGAAACGCCTTCGCCATCGAACGGAACGTGTCGTCGTCCATTTGGAGCTGGCCGCTCTCCAGTCGCGGCCACGGGATGTCGCGGGCGATCAACCAGTCGGCGAACTTGTCCCGCTTGAACGTGGTGCCGTCGAAAACGCCGTATCGGGCGTCCACCTCCACCACGAGCACCGCCTGGATCTCCTGCCAGCGAGCCCGGAGGTGCTCGAACATTGGCACGTCGATCGGGATGCCGCGGTGCTCCATGCTTGCCACCGCCCAGCCGTACCGCCCGCGGAGCAGCGCCCGCGGCAGGTCGATCCGGGGCAGCATCCGCGGCAGCAGCCGTTCGAGGGCATAGACGTCCTCGGCGCAGTAGTCGAGCAGCGCCTGCCGCTCCTCGGCGGTGAACGGGCCGCCCCGGATGGCCAGGTCCCGCATCGCCGTCTTCTCGGTACCGTCCATCGCCGGCAAGCCGTGGTAGACGAGCGCCCCGAGCAAGCCAGCCCCGCTCGGCCGTCGCTTGCCGAAGTGCCATTGGCCGACCTATCCTTTGGACGAACCCGAAGCAGAGGAGCCCGCACTCGAGATAGCCGCGGAGTCCCTCCTCGACGTAGGCCGGCACGGGCCGCTTGGCGCGAGCGGGGTCGTCCATCAGTTAGGGCTGGCGGGCCCGGGGGAGCGACGAGAGGGCCCAGGACCCGCGCTCTGCGGTGGACAGTATCAGCGCCGAACGACCCTGGTGCCGTCAGATGTCGAAAGGATACGCGGCTGTACCCGACCGAGTGGCCCGAATCCCACTCCTGGGTACCCCGGCACGCGTGCTTGGTATTCGCGATAGGTGTCGCCCATGAAGTGCACCAGACGGCCATCCTTGATCGCACTACCGACGAAGATGTATGTCGACCACACGGCGATCAGTACGACGCGGTCGAGCGTGACCAGGGGCGTGAACCAGATCAGACCCAGAAAGCTCAGGTACACGGGATGCCGCAGCAAACGGTAGGCACCCCGTTCGACGAACAGCCGCTTCGGCTGCGGGAGACGGCGTGCCCAATGCCACCAGGGCGTCCAGCCCGTCTGCCAGCCGAGGCCTGTCAGGTAAAGGCTGTAGAACAACCCGACCCACGATGCGGCGAAGGCGGCGGTCACGACGCGGTCGAGGGGAGCAACCCAACGCCATGCCACTACCGTGGTGGGCTGCCAACAGAAGATCGTCAGCAGCAGCGTGGCACAGGAGACCACGCAGTAGAAGCAGCCGTAGAACGGTGCGGAGAGGCCTGCCGACACGAGCCTGCGCCTCACCGAAGGCATGAGGAACACGCTGTGTGGCACCGCGAACGACAGCGCCAGCAGCGTATCGATACCGAGTGACGCACCGAGCCCGACAGGCGACATCCGCACGTCTTCCGGCAGCGGTCCCTTCAGGAACCAGAACAGGTGCCAGACGGTGAAGGCGAACAGGACATGCGTCGCCACCCCGAAGAAAAGTCCTAAAAGCCTGCTCATCGCTGCAACGTTCCTGGCTGTGAGGGCGCGGGGACTGTGCGACCCTGCGTTACGCCGTCGTTTCCTGTCGCCGGGCCACGATGCATCCATACTGCATGGCCCCGGAGCGGTAGGCATCGAGAAGCGTCTTGAAGTTGTCGAGAAACGTCGCCTGCCGTCCGTCGATTAAACGGGCCAGCCAAGGCAGCCCGAACCGACGCACGCGCTCATCGCAGAGTTCCCACGTCCGGGTGACGCGGGCGGTCCAGTCCTCCGTGTGCTCCACCCGGAGCCCCGCCGCGGTCATCCAGCCGGTGTAGTCCGAGAAACTGCCGAGCGAGGGGCAGAGGAACGAGTCGCACACCGCCTCCACCTGTTCGCGTTGCCCCGGGCGATCGGCATCCTCGGCCGCCAGCCACGCACAGATGGCGATCCGGCCGCCGGGTCGGAGCCAGTCGGCCGCCCGCCGGAAGAACGCCGCCTTGTCGAACAGATGTTCGGTGCACTCGATGCTCCACACGACGTCGAAGCTGGCAGCCTCGAACATCACGCGTTCGGCATCCGCTTGACGAAAACGAACCGCGTTCGTCACGCCGTTCCGCCACGCGGCCATCGAGGCCCAACGCCGCTGCACGCCGCTGAGCGTGATGCCGGTCACCTCGCAGTGTCGCTGCCTGGCAAGCCGGATCGATGAACCTCCCATACCGCAGCCCACGTCGAGGACATGCTGGCCCCGCTGAATGTTGGCCAGGGTGGCCAGCGCGTCGGTGAGTGCCTCCTGCGCCGCCAGCGGCGAGGCGTGCGGTCGCTCGCGGACGGCGTCTTCGGCCGACCAGAGGCCGTGATGGATGTGGGGACCCCAGAGCAGCCGGTAGAATGGGGTCGCGAGGTCATAGTGGCTGCGGATCGACGCCTTCGCGCCGAGATCCATGGGCGGCATGTTCGGGGCGGCGATCATGAACGTGACCTCGTTAGCTCAAATTGACTGCGACACGGTCGTTGACGTTCCAGATTCCACCAACGCCGGGTCGCTAAGCCGATCCCATGCTTTATACACGATTGGAGTGGAGCAGGCACTTCTACGCCCGCGCCTCCGTCGACACCACAGCATGGTCCTTCGGTGCGACATGATGAGCGGGTGGGCGTGTCGCCCCTACGCCCTTCCCAGTTCCCCGGAGGCCAAGCAGCCCGCACCGGCGACATTATGGCCTTGGGGCATTGTGCCGCCGCCTGCAGTCTCGGTCCGCAGCATCAGGCGAGAAGGCCGATACCTCGACAGTACTCAGCCGTGGTCTACGGACGTACGCAGCGGCTGTCATCTGCGTCACGGAGCAAAATACGATGCATCCGACACCATCGCAGCACCGAACCCGGGTGCTGGCCGCGTCGTTGGGGGCTATTTTGCTTCCGTGGCTGGTTGCCTGCGCCGATGATTCTCCCGCCCCGCTCGACCTCGCTGCGCTCGCCCCGTGGGATGATGGAGGGGCAACACCCAGTGACTACGACGCCATCGTCGCGGCTGACGAGGAGTCGTCACTCGCACTCCTCCCTCCCACGATCAGCGTTGCCCGCGAAACGTTCACTCCCTCAGGTCGGCGGTTCTACCTGACGAGCATCGTCGGCGGCTCGTTCCTCGTCGTTTCCCCGAACAACACGCCGTCCACATGCCTCACGGGGGGCGGCGCCGTCGGGCTGGCACTCGAGCGATCCAATGGCCGGATCCGCCTGGAAGCCGAGGGACGGTACCGAGGCCCCATCGAACAGACGTACCTCGGATTCAACGAAAACTTCTCCCCACGTCACCCGAACCCCGTCGGCATTGTGGAAGGAAAGAACTTTGGGGGCTGGTCCGTACTGGCAAACGTGTGGCGCGACTTTCGTCTGAACGATCACTTCGATTTCTACGGCGGCGGTGGCATCGGCGCGACCGGCTATGAGTCCTCGTTTCAGCAGATCAGCGGGTCAACACCTGAACCTGCCGTCATTCGTTATAACACGCCGTTCGCATGGCAGGCGGGTGTAGGCTGCATCTGGAACGTGAACGAACGATTTGCCGTCGATGCGAGTTACCGCCTGTTCGGGACGGGGTGGACGTTTACGCGTGAAAGCTTTGCCTTCGGATTTCCACGGAACGAGATCCTGCTCTCCCTGCGGATTTACGAGCCATTTCGCGGGCTGATGCGGTGACGCTGAAGTTCCTGCCCCTGACGTACCGGGAAGGTGATCCGGTCATACGCGATGCGAAATGACCTCTCCATCTATCGCACCTATGCAGCCAACTGGTGGGACGGGTCGCAGCGGTTTCTGCGACTGTTGCAGAACCTCGTGCCCGCACGCCTTTCCCTGTTTGACGAGGTGGTCGACACGTGGCACGGCGAGACCGTTCTCGATCTGGGGTGCGGTGGTGGATTCATGGCAGAGGCATTAGCCCAGCGGGGGGCGAACGTCATCGGCGTCGACCCCGTCGAGGCGGCAGTCGTCGCCGCCAGAGCTCATGCCGGCGAAGCGGGGCTTGCGATCGACTATCGCGTCGGCAGCGGCGAGGCGATCCCCCTCGCCGACGGTAGCATCGACTGCGTCGTCTGCGTCGATGTCTTGGAGCACGTCGCCAACATCGACCGCGTGCTCGACGAGATCGTACGCGTACTCAAGCCCAACGGCTTGTTCCTGTTTGACACCATCAACCGCACGATGCTCGCGGCGTTCGTCATCGTGCAATTGGGTGAGAGTGTTCTCCGGCTGTTGCCGCGGGGCACGCACGATCCGGCGAAATTCATCACGCCGGCGGAACTCAGCGGCAAGCTCGTCGCCCGGGGCTTGAGTGTCGGCCCGTTCGTCGGCCTCGGCCCCTGCGGGCTCAACCGGCGTCTCGACATCACGTTCGGCCGGTTTCCGTCAGTCCAGATCGTGTATGCGGGCCACGCGCGGAAAGGCTAGGACGGCCAACGGCACTCCCGCAAGCGTTTCCACCGGTCGGCCAAGTGGACAAAGGCCAAGGATGGGTTTATCCAAGGGTAGCTAGATGTCGCAACGCTTCTGAACGCCGGATGTCACCGCCTCACCTCGGGCGCTCGAGCGGAAACTTCGCCCCAGTGGCCCCGCCAGCAGTGCTGGCAGGAGCACGAGATCACCGACCAGCGCGGCCCCCACGAGCAGCGACAGCATCCCGGCGAATCGCCGCGACGGGGCGAATGAACTGGCAGCGAATACGAGAATCCCCAGCCCGCAGACCACGGCAGTCTGCGTGAGCGCGCTCGCCGATTGCCGATAGGCCTCATGAACGGCGACGATGCGTTGCTCACGGTCGTTTTCCGCCGACAGTGACCGCCCCTGCGTCAGGCCGCGGCGAAAGAAGGTCAGAAAGTGACACGTGCCGTCGACCGCCATCCCCAGGGCGATCGACGCCGTCATCACGCTGCCGATGTCGAGAGCCGTCCGCGTCCAACCCAGGAAGCCGAACAGGAGCACAATCGGAAACACATTGGGCACCATCGCAACGAGGCCCGCCAGCACGCCCCTCTCCACCAGCATCATGATCAGGGTGATCACGGCGCAGGCCGACAGAAAACTGGAAAACAGGTCGTGCAGCAGCGTGTTTTGGATCGCGCTGATGAGGGGCATGGCGCCGGTGTAATCGGCCCGCACGCCCCGGGCTTCGCCGCCGTGCCTCGCCACAATCGGCTGCACGCAGGCCTGCACGGTTTCGAGGAGCACTCGGTAGTCGACACCGGAGATCGCGGAGGTCCGCGCCGTGACACGCCACAGCTGTTCACCCGTAACGTCGCGAACGACACGCAGTTCGCCGAGTTTCGCCAGATTCTGCTCCAGCTTGCGGGCGAAAATCACCTTGCGTGCCGCCCGGCGGGCGCCCGAGGCGTCGCCAAGGTCGGGGAGGAATGTAGCCGCGGAAACCACGCCGTTCACGGCCGGGATACCGGCCAGAATGTCCGCCACTTCGCTCGTCATGGCAAGCCGCTCCGCCGCTTGGATCTCGGACGAATCGCTGAAGCGGAGCACGACCTCGACCGGCGCCAGCGGCCCGATCTCCCGCTCCAGCCAGCGATAATCACCGATCACCTTGCTCTGTGGCGTGAACAGCGTGTCCATCGCGACCGACGTGCGAATTCCCGGTACCCCCACCACAGCGACGACCATCGCCGCTGCCGCCATCAGGGAAATCGGGCCGGCGCGACACACAATCCCTGCGGAGATCGCCCGCGCATGGAACGGCCTGTCGGCGGGCGGCACCGCTCCGATCGGCCAGCGCTGGAACAGCCCAGGTACGATGAGGAACAGCAACAGGAGCGATGACGTCACGCCCACCGCGGCGTGGAACCCGAACACCCGAATCGGTTCCAGCTCGCTGATGACGAGCGAGGCCAGTCCCATCGCGGTCGTGCCGGCCGACAGGCTGCACGGCAGCCAGCCCACACGGATTGCCCGCGCGGCCACGGTCGCAGGCGGACCGCTCTGCGCCGACTCGGTGAGATAGTTCACCAGGTGAATGCCACCCGACATGCCGAGCGTGAGCACGAGCAGGGGCATCACGATGAGCACCGGATTCATCCGATCGCCCCAGGCCGAGAGCGACAAGAAGCAGAGCCCGACGCAGAACATCGATATCAGGAACACGACCAGCGCGTAGCGGAGCGACCGCAACGACCACCACGTGAGCGCAAGAATCACGAGCGCGGCCGGACCGCCGTACGTGCCGAGGGTGGCCGCACTGGCCTCGTCGACTGACACGTTGTCCATCACGGGGCCACCCATGTGAAGTTCCGTGGGCGATATCCCGGCTACGGTCACTAGCGTCTCCCGAAGCCAGGGCACAGCCCGCCGCCGGTTGGTGAGCCCTTCACGCGTGAACGGTATCACAAGGCAAGTCATACGGCCGTCAGGACCGACGAGGGTTCCCCGGAGGCGTTCCACGGCGGCGGCCGGATGGAGCGACAAAGGGGGGTCGGTGAGACGGGCCAGCACCTGGTCGCCGCTGATCACCCCTTCGAACCACGGCCGACCGGACCTGTCGCGGGGTGCCTCGGGCCCCGTCGCGATGGCCATGAACCGCTCGATGGCCGGCGTGTCGAGCGTGCATTCGGGCCACGATGCAACCACCACGTCGCTGCTCTCGAACTCTGCCGTGAATGTCTCGTACGCGCGCCGGGGGGCATACGTGTCCGGCACCCATTCGACGGGTGTCGTGGAATCGAAAGCCGATATCTGCATGGCGGTCCGCACGATCCACGGCGAGACCGCGGCCGCAGCCAGAATCGTGCCGATGCTCAGTGCGAACAGAAGAGATCCGCTGACGTCACCCGGTGTCGATGGCATCGAGGTGCCAGGAACTGGCGTCGGGCGGATCATGATTCCTGCCGTGTTCGCGCCGAACCAAACGCTGTGGCCGGCCGTGAAAGGATAGCCCGACCAATGCCACTTCCTCAATCATATTCCAGCCGATGAGCGGGTCGTGAGCCACCGGGTGGCCTTTCCCGGCCGTCCAGAGGCGAGGCATCGCAGCCTGCCTTCCCCTCTGCGGTGGCGTTTTTGGAGCGTCGGCGCAGGCCCTGGGCTCCTTGGCGAAATTGAGGACCAGCGACAGGAAGTTGGTCTGGCGCTCCACTGCTTCGATGCCTTTCCGCCAGCGTCATTCAGTGACGGTGCTGTGCTGCCATCGTGGGGCTGTTGTGGCGTCTTTGGCGTCTGGGGTTGCGTGCGCCGCGTCGATATCTGCCCCCAAGCCGCAGCTTCGTGAAACGTTCTGGCTGGCGAGAATGTCAGACGGGTCTGGCGGGCCTATCTGGACGTCATCCGGGAGGCGGCGTGACGGCGGCGCAGGCCAGCCTCGGCACTGTTAGCAAAACTGTTAGCAAACGCCCTCTCGGCGCCGGAATCCCGCACCGATCGACATGCGCCGTTCCCGAAGAAAACGCATGACCGCGATACGACCGTGACCTATTCTTCGGGCTTGTCTCCACTCATAATCCCTTGGTCGTCAGTTCGAATCTGACCGGGCCTACTTCGATTTGGTTCCGTGATTTCCCGTGCGGATAGCTCCTCCGGAGGTGCAGCGTCGGCACCCCCGGAGGTGGCACTTTTAGCAAAACTGTTAGCCCAAGTTACGCACTTGGAAGCCGTTTTTTCGGATTTTTGGGCGGTCCATCGATCGTAAGTGCTGACGCGGCAACGTGTGGCTCCGCGAACGGCCGTGTAGTGAAGACCTTGCCCTTGAGTTTTCAC
>Ga0315900_10008240_pt1 | contig 13447 bp, 12 predicted proteins | sample LakEriMetagenome_FD_203521 | JGI IMG/M metagenome (GOLD analysis project Ga0315900, IMG submission 203521) | Freshwater fungal communities from buoy surface, Lake Erie, Ohio, United States - Buoy 12 MA114 | ecosystem: Environmental > Aquatic > Freshwater > Lake > Lake biofilm | place: USA: Lake...
CAACGCTCTAACCAACTGAGCTACTACCACCATCTACGATTTGTGTGCCAAACCGTCGTTCCAAATGGTAATGAATCTCCGAAAGCTCGTCAACTCAACCTATTTCTTGCCTAGTAATTCTTCGGCCTCTTTCGCGAACGCCTCTATTCGTGCTGGTACTTTCTTTTGGATATCAAAATCCAACCGATTCATCTTGCCGAGCGTGACCTCGTCATCGGTGGCGGGCTTCGCATTTCCTTGGATTCGGAAAACACCAGCGCCACCCTTCATCGCCTTGGCCAACATCGCATTCATTGGATCGTCGTACTGAATCTCGTACGTAACACCTGCCATTTGTTTAGACGAGTCAAAATGAAAGGTAGCGATCATATCGACGACGGACGGTGTCATCGGAGAAACGCCCACTTGAACTCGTATTGCACCGCCACCACCATTCGCACCGCCGCCAAACGCGCCACCACCGACTGCGCCTGGTGCAATCGGATCATGGGTCGTTTTGAGATACTCCGAATTCAATACAACGCGGACATCCGTTGTTGCCCCCTGGTTGATGACACGAATCTTGGCCGACTCGGATACAGATTTGGCTAGGCTTTTCCAATCGCAGAGCTTTTCAAGACTCTCCAGGAGTCGTTTCGGATCCATGGGTTCCTCGGTGTGTGTCTGGTTACACAATGTGATTTCGCCCGATTTGTAGACCTTCATTCCAGGCAGCGTTCCCTTGGACGCGAGTACGATCCTTCCATCCTTGAAAATGGCGATATCCACATCTCCAGCAAACTCACGGCCCGAATCAACTCCACCACCGATGGCTACCTTTTGAATGACGACGCCAGGGATACCCGGTTCATCTGCTTTTGCTGGAGATTCCTGTTCTATCGCTCCCGACAGGATGACATCTTGTCCAACGAGTGATTCAATAGCTCGGACCACGTCGGCTTTGCCGAGATCCTGAGCAATAACGTGGGAAGCCATGAAAAAAATCGACGCAACGAAAAAACTGATCAAAAGTCTCATCAAACAATCTCTATTCTAGAAAAACGAAACATGCCGCTTGCGCCCTCGCGAGACGCTAGCCTAGCTTACTGTCGCATCGGATTATTTTCCCCCACACCTCTAAAAATCGTTTTTTGTATATAGTTTAGTGTTTTCAGCAAGAACCTTTTTTCGCCTCCGAATAGAACTTGAGTATTTACTATGCCCAAGCAAGCGATTTCAGCCACACCCAACGACAAACCCTGGGATTGGAATCTTCCGAAGCTTTTTATGAAACGCTGTCGTGAAAAAGGATCCAAGACCAAGATTTCCGATTCGACTGGCATTAGTCTTTCAGGACATGACCTGTTGATTCGAACATTGGTGGTGAAGCGAATTTTGGCGAGGATGCTCGCACCGGACGAGAAATGCGTTGGAGTATTGCTGCCACCCACGGTCCCCGGTGCAGTAACGAATTTTGCGCTGACACTCGGGAATCGAGTCGCCGTCAATTTGAATTACACCGTTTCGGATTCGATCATCAATAGCTGTGTCGAGCAGGCGGGGATCCGTCGCATTATCACCAGCAGCCGTGCGATCGAAAAATTTGGACTGAAGCCAAAAGCAGAAATGATTTTCTTAGAGGATCTTAAAGAGAAGGCTGTTGTGGCCGATAAAGTTGCAGCCGTGTTGGGGGCAAAGTTCCTACCTCAGTTCATGGTAGAACGCATTTTGAAGCTAAATCAGCGAACCCAAGAAGACTTGCTTACCTACATCTTCACCTCGGGGTCCACGGGCAATCCGAAAGGTGTTCCGTTGACGATGCTTAATGTCGCATCGAACATCCAAGGTTTCGATCGCTTCATCCGAGTTTTGGAGAAAGATAACTTTCTAGGAGTGTTGCCCTTCTTTCATTCGTTCGGTTTTACCGTAACGTTGTGGGGCGCCATGACTTTGCCGTCATCGGCCTGCTATCACTTTAACCCTCTGGAACCGCGGCAAATCGGTAAATTGGTCGAAGCGAACAAAACCACGGTGGTTTTAGGAACTCCTACCTTTGTACGAACGTATGCTCGTCGCATTGAGCCCGAGCAATTCAAAACGGTAGAAGTGGTTGTCGTGGGCGCCGAGAAGATGCCCCTCGAACTATTCGATATCTTCGAGAAGCAATTCGGAGTTCGGCCCATCGAGGGCTACGGAGCCACGGAGACCAGCCCAGTCGCATGTGTGAATCTACCACCTTCGCGAGCGACAACTCCCGATCCGAAAGCCGGTGTTCGGGAGGGATCCGTTGGGAGGCCCATTCCTGGCGTTACCGTTCGCGTTGTCTCGTTGGACGATGGCACATTGTTGGAAACCAACCAATCGGGGATGCTACAAATCAGCGGTCCCAACATTATGTCTGGCTATCTTGGACAACCGGAACTTACTGCCAAGGTGCTGAAGGACGGATGGTATATCACCGGAGATCTGGGCTATATCGATGATGATGGATTCGTTTTCGTGACAGGTCGTCAGAGTCGCTTTTCCAAGATCGGCGGCGAGATGGTTCCGCACATCCAAATCGAAGAAGCAATCACCCAATTTGTCGGTGACAACGAAGGCCAAATTAGCGTGGCGGTCACCAGTGTTCCGGATGAGAAAAAAGGGGAGCGACTCATCGTGCTGCATACCGAGATTTCCAAAACACCAGCCGAAATCACAAAGGCTTTATCGGAAATAGGGCTCCCGAATTTGTTTATCCCTTCGCAGGACTCGTTCATCAAGGTGGAAGCTATTCCGATCCTTGGTACCGGCAAACTCGATTTGCGTGGTCTGCAGCAAATGGCAAAGGATCTCGCTAAATGAATAGACGAGTTGATGCCCCCGTTAGGCAGCACGCGTCATTCTGAAATTAGGCCGTTCTGAATCGGAAGGAACGATCGCTAAGTTGACGTGTTCGTTTCGATGCAACGTAAACGGCTCGCTCAACCATACGTAGCTTTTGATAGACGGCCGGTCGATTTGCGAATCGATCCAAAGAGCGACGATATTTCAAGTAGAACATAAAGGTTTCCGCAAAATCCTCGCTTGCGTTGGTTGTCGCATAGTCCGTTATGAAATCCTGCAGCAGAAAGCCATAGAAGTAATTCAGCTTCGTCGCTTCCGTCTTGCGGCGCTTCTTACCAGCTTGATAGTCCGGATTCTTCTTGATCAACTTCCTCCAAGAATCGTAGGGTGCAGAAGTGCAGTTGCTATAAGCGGCTCCAAATGTCCTAGCGAACCATTCTTGACGGAAGAAACTAGGATCCAGGTAGTACCACGCGTGAGCGTATTCGTGACGAATCGTATCCATCAACGTCAAGCCAGGCTTGTAGGGTTGATGGGGTAAATCACGAGGCAGATAGATGACCCCTGGTCGATAACCTCTCTTGGCGTAGTGTCCGACTTTCTCAAACACATAGCCACGCTCTCCGCCACTCTTCTCGTGAGATATGCAGAGCTCGACTGTATCTAAGTAGACGCCGTCGGATAGCAATCCAACATGTGCGAGTTCATTGCGTACTTGGTTATATGCACGGTCAACATTGGCCATGATTGAGAAGCGTTCTATGGATTCGTGGGGATTTAGAGCATTTCGACTCTTCAAAAACATTCGCTTCCCTGCACATCCAAGTCTGCTTCGACCTCATGGGAACAGCAAATCGATTCTCACAAAAACAGCACATCCACCCATAAGAGGGGTGTACCGCACTGCTTTTCAACGATTCTTGAGTTGATCCGTCCCATTCGGTGCATGCATCCGGGCAGATTCTTGCGCTTCAATCCGAGCGGGCAACCCGAAATTTCGCCCGTTCGCAGCATCATTAATTTTTATACTTTGATTAGAATGGCGTTTCGCAGATTGCTGCTCTTACCAATGGCGTGTTAACGACCATTAAAGCTCGAATCGGCCGAAATGCATCCAAAGATATTCGCTCCGTGCATTTGGACTCTCTGAAATGTCATCGCTACTTCTGGGATACAATCACGGCGAAGAGTCCTTCCCCAAGCCCTTTACCGACGAGAAAACCTGCTATGAACGATCTTCCCAGGCTTCGGAAAATTTGGTCCCGATGCTGTTATTGGATTCGGTCGAGCGCTATTTGCATCAGTTTTTTTACTCTCAACACATGCTCATTAAGATCCGCTGATCCAATTCCAGAGAAATTGGTGGTGCTTACGTTTGACGATTCCGCCAAGTCGCACTTCACAGTGGTTCGACCATTGCTTTTGAAATACGGATTCTCGGCCACTTTCTTTATCACGGAAGGGTTCGATTTCAAAGACAACAAACGCGACTACATGACTTGGGAAGAGATAGCGCAATTGAGCAAAGATGGGTTCGAGATCGGCAACCACACGCGTGATCATTTGGGAATCAGCGATAAGAACCTAAGCAAGTTGAACGAGCAGCTTGAAGGAATCAATCAACGATGTGCTGATTACAAGATCCCAAAGCCGGTAAGCTTTGCATGGCCGGGTAATGCCTTGGCACCGTCTGGTCTCGACGCGTTGTCGGCAGCGGGTATTCGCTTTGCGCGTCGTGGAGGTGCTCCCGAGTATGAATACGAAAAAGGACGTGGATTCGCATACGAACCCATGCTTGACCACCCTCTGTTGATTCCCTCCGCTGGTGATGCTCGCCCAAACTGGGAACTCGAAGACTTTACACGGGCTGTCGAGCAAGCAAAGTATGGGCGGATCGCGGTTTTGCAATTCCACGGAGTGCCTGACACCGCTCATAGTTGGGTGAATACGCCGCAAACGAAGTTTGAACTTTATATGCGACACTTGGCCGTGGAGGGATACCGAGTCATCGCGCTCCGAGATTTAGAAACGTATGTTGATCCATCTGTGAAACCTAAGGACCCGATGGGGGTCGTCCAAGACCGCAAAGCAATTCTCGCAGAACAAGGTGATTATCAGAATTTTCGCAAACCTAACAACGATGAAGAGTTGGAGTTCTGGTTGCGCAGTATGATGGTAGATCACCACTATGACACCGTCGAAGCTTCGGCAGCTACAGGGCTTACGACAAGCGAAATACGGTCTGCCACGAAGCGGCTTAACATCAATAGTCCGACTTCGCTGCCTGCGGGGCAACTTCGAGTTTTGCCATATCCTGGCGGAAGACATCCTCGCACAGGTTTTCGAGACGGCGCGATTCGGCCACAACGGGATACCAAGCTCAGTGTCTTTGTGCCATGGGACCCATCGTCCTATGTTGTAGCCGATGTGCCGGAAGCCATTTGGTGGGTGCAGCAAGAACGACGTGAACTGATGTATCTGGCTCATACGCACATCCCTACCAGTTGGGACATCCGAGGTGAAAGGCTAAAGCCTGTTGAATGGCAGCGTTCAGATACAGGTTGGTCCGTTGCAAGGCGATTACCGAATGGAGTGGAATTCGGATGCAAGGCTTCGCCGAAGGAACGCGAGCTACACTTCACGTTATGGATCAAGAATGGCTCGCCAGAATTGCTTACTGGGTTGGTCGTTCAAAACTGTATGATGTTGGCTCGAGCTCCTGGTTTCGATCTTTTGACGAACGACAACAAGCTCATTCAAAAGCCGTTCGTAGCTTGCCATGATGGCACCAAAGCTAAGTGGATTATTGCAGGCTGGCAGAATTGTGATCGTTCGTGGGCCAACGAGCCGTGTCCGTGCATGCACTCCGACCCGAAGTTTCCCGATTGTCCCGTTGGCGAGACTCGCGAGCTGAAGGGAGTCCTCACCTTTTACTCTGGCTCAGAAATTGAGTCCGAGCTCAGACGACTCAAACCCTATTTGGTCGAGTAGGTCGCCATCGCTTCCGATGGCTTGGTTACTTCACTAAACTGCCAAAGCGAGAGAAGTTGTTGAAGAGCAGCTAGTAGAACCTATCGCCCGAACCGGCTATGCCCATCCAAAGTAGTGACTTGAGTGCTAACCTTCCGGGATAACTTCAACGGGAACGTGGTGGATCACGGCTTTCATTCATCGTTAACCACAGGTCGATGGCGTTCGATCATCGACCGGAAATCACCGAGATTCCAGGGGCCGATATATGGTTGGCTCAGTTCAACTTCGGCGATCGCAACAGTTCCCCATGTCTCAGCTACTGCGATCGGTTCACCTGTTCGATCGTAAACGGCTGAAAGCATCCAACCGTCCTTGGGTTGCATAAACGTGCTGCTGACGACATAGACATGATTTTCGCAAGCTCGCGCCTTGGCCAGTAGCGGATTGCATCCCCAGACAGGCCACGCAATGATTTCCGCACCGTGATTGGAAAGTTCGCGAGCAACTTCCGGAAAGAATCCATCGTAGCAAATCATCATCCCGACCTTTCCAAAGGATGTTTCGAAGACAGGGTAGGTATTTCCTGGAGCGATTCCCTTTTCAACTTCACCGTGGGGTAGGCAAACTTTTCGATACTTGCCGATCAACTGACCATCGGGTCCCATCAAAACAGCCGTGTTATAAATTAGGTGCCGATCCCGTTCGTAAAGACTCAATACGATGTGCACATGATGATCCTTGGCGAGTTTTCCAAAGTAATCAGTGGACGGGCCAGGAATGGGTTCGGCAATCTCGTAAACTTTTTGAGGTTTCACGTTGGGGGAAGCGGAAGGAACCGTTTCTCCGAGGACGACTAGATCCGCTTTTGCTTGAGCAGCTTGAGAGATAAAGGGTGCGAATTGTTCACAGTTCTCGCGAGCAGTCTTTCCGTTTGGCTTGAAGTGAACCGATGCCAGCCGAACCTTGCGAGTAGGGGGTGGTGAGGTTTTGACAAAGTCAATTTCACTCCATTGAACACTTCCATTCGGTGCCCATTGCAGATGCAATTCGACGATAGCCTTCGTTGCTTTCTTCGGAACGCGATAGATGCCGTGAACCGTTGTCCATCCATCCAAACTCGTCGCACCATCGCTCGGATGCTCAGGTTCGGCACTTGGGACATGTCCTAGTTTTTGAACCTGCGTTTCAGGAACGTCCGCCGATACCATCCGCCCATTCTCCGCCAGCCAAAGAACTCGCACGAGAGCGCTCCGCCTCGGCAACTCTACCCCGGTCAGTTTGCGCATGGCTTGAAAGCGAACGAAGTCACCGCCATTCACATCAAAGGACTTCTGGATCCAACCGTCCAAGCCTTCGCGATGATCGTGTGAAATGACAAACGCACCCGTTCCATTTGGACCACCATGAGGTTCATAGGAAAATTCAGGCCTAATTTCTTGACGCGGTGATTCTGAGTTCCAACCAAAAGGAAAGGAAACCTTATCCTCGGATCGAGCGATGTTGCAAACGAGCAGACAAAGTGAGACCGAAGCAAGCCAGCTACTACCATTTTTGAGCATTGCTATTCCTTTCAGAAACCAAATAAGGACTTCGCCTTGAATCCTCTCTGCGACGTAATTCACTTCGGCGGAAGACGTTTTCGGGCGTATAGTTTTAGGCCAGCGAGGGCGTGGTAGATCCCGCCGCATTCAAGGTCATTGTCTTTCACTAATTCGAGCATCTGACAGAGTTTCGCCACGCCGTTTTCGACCCACGGTTCTGCAAGCTCGTCGTTGTTGAGGGCGTAAGCGAGGAACTCAAGCGTATGGCCGGTAGCGCTTAAGCATGTGCTTAAGTCCGCGCTGTTTCCCGGTCGCACGGTGTACCGAGTAGAAAAGGAGCCGTCCGAGTTTTGAAACCTCTTCGCTTTCTCGATCGAGGCTTGAACGACTTGTTTCGCCTTCAACCAGCCGCCCTCCATGCGACCGCCCGTCTTCTCTCGGCAACGAACGGCATGTGCCAACCCCATGAGGCGATGCATTCCACCGCACGCGCTGCTACCAAGGTCTTGTTCTGCTTCGAAAGCAACAAATGACTCTAGGGACCACATGTTGCCATCGGTTCCTTGCCATTGAGAATCGTTGGGGAAATAATTGCACATGGCAATGAGTGTCCAGGAATACTCTCTGTAAGGATTTTGGCAGATGTCTCGCTGAGCTTGACGAGCTAGGTCCTCTAGGAGAAATTCTTTTCCGTTCACTTGAATCGGCGTAGTTAACGGAATCGCAGCTTGTGAGAGATAACCCAAGAACTGATCCACATGCCCTTGGCCGGTAAAGCTACCTTCCTCAACACTTGTTCGAATTCCAACACGCTTTGTGGCCGGGATCAGGTCGCCCGCTCTCAAGTCCCAACCAGGTAGATCGCCGCCGGCGAAGAGATAGTCCAATGCTGGTACCATCTGACCGTCTACTTGCAACGGTAAGTCCGAACCAAAAGCAACGGCCCCATGGATCACTTGCCAAGCAGCATTGCGATCGGCGCGTAGGATTCGATTCCGGAGATTGTCTTCGATGGTCGACTCCACCAATTGCTGAAGTTTTCCAACTGCTTCAGGGGTAAAGAGCTCGTTCTTCATCTCCTTGGTTGGAAATGGTTCGGTAGGCAAGCAACCTACAGAAAAGCACGTTACAATCGGTACGATCGAGAAGAGCAATTGGTAACGGATCAGGGCACGCATTTTGGTAAGGGGTCGAAAACTTGATCAATTCTACGAAATCAGTCTGCAGATTCTAATTCGGATTGAGAATTCCCCCACCTCTCCTTGGAGATATTTACTATCTTTTCAAGTCTGACTGAGCAATGACCGAGACTCTCTGATCGGATAATGTATATTTCGCAGAGTGGCCGAAACCAGTTCCTCAAGAAAGGCAACAACGATGGCGATGGAAAACTTTACGCGACATCAGCAAGGTATCATTCGTTCGTATTACCAAAATCGCGACACGGTTTCTTTTCAACGCGTCCAAGAACTCTTGACAGATATCTACCTCGCAGAAGGAAAGAAGAAAGAAAAACTTTGGGACAGCATGTTCAACCATCTTGAAAAGCTGGGAGTACCCGCGGATCAAATCAATCACATCAAGACCAAACGGGACCCCGAGTTGATCGCACAGATCATTCAGAAAAAGATCTAGCTACCCGCTTTCGCGACTAACTCATATCGCAACTATCCCATGTGTCAAGAAGTTCTGACATTCGGGCCAAAATGCGTTTTCGATGTAGACTCTCTTGCTCAACGTTCTGAAGCCTATCGTTCCAATAGGCGATGGCTATTGCTGTTGAGATTCGGTGCAACATCAAACACACAGCCAGCTCTGGAAGCGTGGAGGAGGGCAGGAAAGATTGGTACGTTTCGTAAGCATGGGACCAAGAAGTCATGGACGTCTTTAAGCTGCCAATGAGTCGAATAAAATCAAAAACCGGCCATTCGACTCTTGATGCCCCTAAGTCGACGATACTTAACAGTTGGCAGTCGTCGCCTACCAGCAAGTTGTCTCTCCAAAGGTCCCGTACGATCCAATGTTGCTTGTGGTCACGGTGCGATTCTCGCCGTAGAAATTTTTCCCAGAAGGGTAGTTCCTTTTGAGCCTGCAACAATGCTGCAAAGCAATTCCAACGGATTGGGTCGGATGGCGTTTGGTTGAGGGATGTCCCAACAATCGACTTCAGTCCGTCCATCCTTTCTTGTATGGCCAACGAACGGCCTATACAGGAATGAACCGTTGCGGTTTCACGATGTAGAATCGCAAGTCGCTCGCTAAGCTGAATCCGTATAGGCTCCGAGATTCTCTCCGCTAGCAACGGAGCTCCTTCCATCCACGAAGCGAGGGTCCAAAGCACATCGTCGATCGTATGGAAGAGAGGAAACGCGATTTCCCCTCGCCATTTTTCGATGCGGGGAAACAAGTATCGGTTCCAAGTGGAGCTAGAAAGATGCGTTACGACTTGGTCCCAATGTTCCACTTTTGTTGTAGAGCTAGGTGAATTCTGCCAAGCCCTCAACGCGAATTGCTGACCTTCGCATCGGATACGATAAATAGGCAGTCCACTAAAGCCCGGCTTCTCGATCAGATCCGCCTGCCAATCTGCTGTTCCAAAGTGTCGAGCAAGACGACTGCGGAGTTGCACCGAAAGCATATTCACTTCAACCGTTCGACTCGACCTCCCTTGAGTCGTACGAGTGCATCGCATTGACTCGCGATCGATTCATCGTGGGTAACCATAACGATGGTCAGGTTCTGAGTCTCGTTCAGAGACCGCAATAGTGTCAGAATGGAAGTGCCCGTTTCTTGATCCAGATTACCTGTTGGTTCGTCAGCCAGGAGAAGTGCAGGGTCGGAGATTAGCGCGCGCGCAATAGCCGTCCGTTGCATCTCACCTCCCGAGAGTTGGCTCGGGCGATGGTTCAGCCGATGATCCAACCCAACAGTCTTTGCAAGCTCTTTCGCACGATCCAAGATGATGGAACGATTGCGCCAGTAGCTAAAAATGCCGTGTCCAATCAGGGCTGGGGCCATGATGTTCTCCAATAGCGTCAGTTCCGGCAACAAGTGATAGAACTGGAAGATCATCCCCAGTTTCTGATTGCGAAATGCGTCGCGCTGCGCGTTTGACACATGATCGATCCGTTGACCGTCGAAAAAAATCTCACCACTGTCCGGGCGATCCAACGTACCCAACAGATGAAGCAATGTGCTTTTGCCGCATCCACTTTGCCCGACAATCGCTGTGACTTTGCCGACCTCCGCTTGAAAATCGACTCCCTTGAGCACATCGACTTTCATGTTGTGCCGTTTGTACGCTTTCGCCACTCCGCGAGCTTGAAGGATATTCTTGTTCGATTCGGAGACTGGCGATTCTAAATCCGATTCATTGCGAATCACCCGGTACCGCGAATGCTCTTCCGAGTAGGAAGCGGTCGACTTTTTGGTAGGTTTCAAACTATTCATATCGCAATGCCTCAACTGGGTGCATTCGTGCGGCGCGAATGGAGGGAAGAACACTTGCCAAGACCGCAATGAGTACGGAGCCGATCGACACCCAAACGAGCATACTCGGGTGGATAATCGTCGGGATTTTGTCAAAGTAATACACGGTCGGATCGAAAACTTCGCGGCCGGAAATGAACTCGACGATCCTTGCGATTTCATTGATCTTCCAAACGAAGATGAGACCTGCGACTACACCCGCACCTGCTCCGACGGTGCCCAACAAAACTCCGTAGCCCAGGAAAATGGTTGCGATTCCTCGACCAGGAGCCCCCAATGCTTTCAGCACACCAATGTCCCGCGTTTTCTCAACCACAATCATAAAAAACGTGGCCAAGATCCCAAATCCGGCTACCGCTATGATCATAAACAAAAGGATATTTAGAATGGTGGTTTCCATCGCAACGGCGGCCAGCAATGGCCCTTGCGTGTCTTTCCATGAGTTCACAGAGATCATCGATTCGGGCGGGAATTCGGAGCGAAGTAAGTCGCGGGCCGCAGCGAGATCAGCACCCTTGGTAAGTTTGATCTGCAGAGAGGTAACCGCCATCGCACCTGTCTGTGGATCGATGAGCCCTCTGGCCTTTTGCAAAGCTCGGATTGGCACGAATGCAAAGGTAGAATCGTACTCGCTCATTTTGCTTTCGTAAAAATCTACGATCGTAAAGGAGTGATCGATCGCTTTCGGCGGTGTACCTGCGTTCGGAAAAGCGACGCTTACGTCATCACCAGGACGCAGGTAGAAATGATCGCGAACCTTGCCCTCTGCGTCTCGACCTCGCAAACTTCCGAGGCCGATTCCGAGCACAATTCCCGTTCGCTGCTCTTTCTCCGCATCAAAAACGTATCCCTCTCCAGCGGTTGCAGATTGAACCATAGGAGAGCTCAGCAAACTTTGAACATCCGAGTCTGTAGCAGAAGGTACCGAAAGCCGAGTGTCTTCCATAGGATTGGTATCGCTTAGGGATACCTTCACCGCCGGATCTTCACTTACGCCAGGTAGCTCGTTGGCAATTTGTTTCTTTTGAATCTGTCGTTGAAGTTCTTGGTAGCGTTCGAGCTCTGTCTTGAACTGCTGTTGCTGTTTGATCAAATCCTTTTTTAGTTTTTCGGAGTATCGCCGATGCTCCCAGCCTGCAGGCTGCAATGCTTCTCGACTCGCGGCGTACCCTGTTTCTCGAAGCTGGAAATCTAACTTCTTTTGATTCTCCGGATGCAAAAGATATTTGCTAAAGTCGCTTACGCTAGCGTACGTCTCATCATCGATTCCGATTAAGTTTATCTGTTGCGTGTGCGACTGCCCATTGACCGTAAATGTCATCATCGCCGGCAATGTCACAACGGATGTGATTCCTGCAACATCCACACCCAGACGCTCTCGGATACGCTTGGCGTACCAATCTGGCTGATCCAGGCCTGTAGTCGATCGCGCTTCCACTACGAGGTCGCTCAAGATTCCATGCATGCGGTCTTGCATTTGGGTGGTGAAACCATCCATGACGCTGTTGACGACAACAAGTGTTGCTACGCCGAGGGTGACCGAAACGATGGAGGCTAAAGCGATCCATCGCGTTCGCAGATAACGCCAGCACAATAGCAATTTGTACATACGATCTTCCTGATCAAGTTTTTGGTCCAATCCCTTGCCTGGAAGAATAACAAATCATGAGGCATCGATGCAAGGCTAGCTTTCCCCTCTAATGGGAGGGTCGCGCCCCCCAGCAAAAGATACAAATTCAATAAGCTTGGCGTGTCGCAGAAATCACAGATGGATGGCAACAACTGGAGGACCGCTGTATTATAACGTGGTCGTTCAGAAGGCCGTAATGAGGCAAATCTCATTCCAAAGAGCGAGAGCCGTCCAAAGTCTACGCGCTTTGGTTCAAATTGGGGTAATTCATGCCAATTCATTTGCTACTGGTAGACGATCATGAAATCTTCAGAATTGGTTTGAAGCATTCTTTAACGAAGTCGGATATCGTGGTGTCGGCAGAAGCTGGAAATATGACGAATGGATTTCAAGTTTTCAAATCGGCGAAGTTTGATGTTGTGTTGGTAGATGTTCGGCTACTAGACGGGGACGGCCTACAGCTTCTATCAAAGATCAAATTAGAAAAGCCGACTCAAAACTCTCTTGTAATTTCAGCGTATGACAATCCGACATTCTTAGCAAAAGCAGTAGCTTATGGCGCCAATGGGTTTCTTCTGAAGTCGGATTCGATTAGTCGTATTGTCGAATCGATCAGGAGAGCAGCCTCGGGAGAGAGCCTATGGACCAAGGAGGAGATGCGAAAGATCGCCGGCAGTCCATCGGGGCTTCAGAAAAGCGACATAGATATCCCGCTAACCGCTAGAGAAAACGAAGTTCTGCAGCAGTTGTCAAATGGTTTAACCAATAAAGAAATCGCAATAGCGCTTGGGATCAGTTATGAGACGGTAAAGGAACATGTCCAGCATCTTCTTCGAAAGATTGGTGTTTCGGACCGTACGCAAGCAGCCGTTTGGGCTGTCCGTCGAAATTTGGTTTGATATTCTTCTCCTCTGTTTCGAGAAATCGGCTCATCGAAGCGAAATGTTTCTTTCATCCCAAAGAGTTTCGAATGCAACTCCGTCAACTTGGTAATTCAGATTTACATATT
>Ga0315900_10008241_pt1 | contig 13446 bp, 10 predicted proteins | sample LakEriMetagenome_FD_203521 | JGI IMG/M metagenome (GOLD analysis project Ga0315900, IMG submission 203521) | Freshwater fungal communities from buoy surface, Lake Erie, Ohio, United States - Buoy 12 MA114 | ecosystem: Environmental > Aquatic > Freshwater > Lake > Lake biofilm | place: USA: Lake...
GGCACGGCGGAACCAACGCCGAAGGCCGGGCCAACAATTCGATCTTTCTCCGAGAGGAAGAGGACTTCCCGGTTTTCGACCGCTGCGTGAGTGCCCTGGTGGAGGACCTTCACGAGCGCGGTCTGGCTGACGATTGCGCTGTGGTCGTCTGGGGGGAATTTGGGCGGACTCCGAAAATCAGCCCGATTGTTGGTCGGGATCACTGGCCCCAGGTGAACTGCGCCCTTCTGGCCGGTGGTCAGATGCGACATGGGCAGGTGATCGGTGCGACCGATCGCATCGCGGGCGAAGCCGTGAGCCGCCCCGTCACTTTTGGCGATGTATACTCCACGCTGTACCGTCACCTGGGGATCGATACGACACAGATGACCGTCAGCGATTTGCAGGGCCGGCCGCAATATCTGGTTGAAGACGGATCAAGGCCGATCCAGGAACTCATCGGCTGACAGCTGCCGCCTCAAGTCGCCGCAATTAGAGGCTCGTAACAGGGCTCGAGCCAGGGTGCGCTCACGGAGTCCTGTCCGGGATTTCCCCGTGCACCGGTCTGGTATGCCAGGTTCCTCGATGGATGCCAGTTATCGCATTGGAATTCAGTGATTCTTCGCAGGCAGCCGGTTGATTTCTGATGTTGGGCGGCAGCCGAGCCGCTCCCGCGCGGGGGGGCGATACCCGCGGGCCCTGCGCTCGACCTTGGTCGGGCGGCGAGCCCGGTCGAGCTCGATTGAGACACGACAACCGGACCGGGCTCTGGCCCCGCAGGTCGCCGGCTGGGAAACAATGACGGAGTTTGGCGATTGCCTGCGGCACCTCTGTAAGCTGGCAGCGCGGTTCCCGGCGCGAAGTTCCAGTTGCCGTTCGCGGGGCTGGCGAATAGCCTACCCTCCAGCGGAGTGATGGGTGTGGCCTGAGGTCAGCCCTGTCCACAACCGAGTCTCGCTGCAAATTGCCTGGGATGAACATGGATTGCCAGCTGGTGGGTGACGGAATGATCTGGGGAATCGTTGTGGCGCCCATGGCCGTCATCTGGTCTGGTTGGCTGATCGCGCTGGCAATTCTGCTGCTGCTGGTTCTGCTGATTGTGGTCTCGTTCCTCGTGGCAACCCGCTGGACTTCGCGGTGGGTCCTGTATCTGGCCACGCGGATCATGTATCGCATTCGCATGCACGGCCTGCAGAACGTTCCACGGGCTGGAGGGGCCCTGCTGGTTTCGAACCATGTGACCTGGGTGGACGGCGTCTTGCTGCTGGGGAATCTGCCCCGACATGCCCGTATGATCATCTACTCGGACTACGCCAAGGGGGGGCTCCTCGGCTGGCTCATGGAGCGGAATGGGGTCATCCCCATTAATCGCAGCGAGGGCCCCAAATCGATCCTGAGATCGCTGCAGGCCGCCCGCGAACTGGCGCTCGGTGGAGAGTTGGTCTGTATCTTCGCCGAGGGGCAATTGACCCGGTTGGGACAACTGCTCCCTTTTCAGCGGGGGGTCATGAAAATCGTGGATGGGACCGACATCCCCGTCATCCCCGTCTACCTGGATGGCCTCTGGGGGAGCATTTTCAGCTTCTTTCAAGGCAAATATTTCTGGAAGTGGCCGCAGAAGTGGCCGTATCCCATCGGCATCTCTTTCGGCAAGCCAATTCAGTCGCCCGAGAGCGTTCACCAGATTCAGCAGGCAGTCGCGGCTTTGGGGGTCGAGTCGCTTGAGTTACGAAAGAACGTTGACCTGACGCTCCCGCGTCGTTTCATTCGCGCCAGCCGTCGCTCCCTCCGGCGCGTCAAGCTGGCCGACTCATCCGGGCAGCAGGTGACCGGTGGGCAGTTGCTGCTGCGGTCGCTGATCCTGCGCAGACTGCTAAGCCGCAAGCTGACGGCAAATGAGCAGTTTGTGGGGGTGCTGCTACCCCCTTCGGTGGGTGGGGCGTTGACCAATGCCGCCCTCTCATTGATGTCGCGGGTGGTCGTGAACCTGAACTACACCGCCTCGCGCGAGATCATCCAGTCGTGTCTCGAGCAGGCGGGGGTCAGGCATGTTCTGACCAATCGGCAGTTCCTGACCAAGCTCAAACTCGAATTGCCCCCGACCGTCGAGGTCGTGTTTGTCGAAGACCTGCGGGGTGAGGTGAGCTTTAGCGACAAGCTGGTGGCGGGTCTGCAGGCCTTCGTCACACCGGCCCGGCTGTTGGACTGGTGGCTGGGGCTCGACCGGATTCAGGCGGATGACCTTATCACGGTGATTTTCACCTCGGGATCGACCGGTGATCCCAAGGGGGTGATGCTCAGCCAGCATAACATCGGCACGAATGTTGACGCCGTTGGTCAGTTGATCCAGATCAAGAAAACCGACTTTGTGGTCGGAATCCTGCCGTTTTTCCACTCGTTCGGATACATGGCCACGTTGTGGATGCCACTGACCCTCGAGGCGGGAGCTGTCTACCACTTCAACCCACTCGACGCGAAGATCGTCGGGGACCTGTGCCAGAAGTATCGGGGCACCATCATGATGGCGACCCCCACCTTCCTGCGAACATACATCAAGCGCTGTGACCGCGAGCAACTGGCCTCCCTCGAGATTGTCGTGGTCGGGGCCGAGAAGATGCCCATTGAACTGGCCGCCGCCTTTGAAGAGCGGTTTGGCCTGCGTCCCATTGAGGGGTATGGAGCCACCGAAACCTCTCCGGTCGCGGCGGTCAATGTGCCTGATCATCGATCGCCGGTGGTAACGCAGATTGGAACCAAGGAAGGGACTGTCGGGCGCCCGATTCCCGGGTCGATTGTCCGCGTCGTCGATCAGGACTCGGGGGCGATCCTTGGTCTCGATCAGCCGGGGTTGCTCCAGATCAAGGGGCCCCACATCATGGTCGGCTACCTCAATCGCCCCCAGCAGACCGAGGTCGTGTTACAGGATGGCTGGTACTCGACAGGAGATGTTGCCAAGCTCGATCCTGAGGGGTTCATCACCATCACCGACCGTGCCAGTCGGTTCTCCAAGATCGCCGGAGAGATGGTTCCGCACCTCAAGATTGAGGAAATGCTCCGGTGTCTGGTCCAGCGTTCGGGGCCTGATGATCAGGATCTCAAGCTGGTGGTAACGGCCGTTCCCGACGAACGTAAGGGAGAACGGTTGATTGTGGTTCACAAACCATTGCTTGAGACCGTCGAAGAACTGCACGCTCAATTGGCCGCGACCGATTTGCCCAATCTCTGGGTCCCATCACGGGACAGCTATCTTGAGGTTCCCGAGATTCCAATTCTCGGAACGGGGAAGATTGACCTGCGGGCCGTCAAGCAGCTCGCGCTCGAGCGGTTCAGCAAGCCGGCCTGACCAATCACTTCGATTCGCAGCCGGTCGAGGCATCCTGTACACAATCGCCCGATATGTGGCGCGAGGCCGCGATGCGAGGGTAGAAACGAGAGCCACGCACCGTGGGCCAACTGCGTGGCGCTAGGTTTGTCCTGCCACTTGATGCAGAGCACAGGGCTGGTCAGATCAGGCCACGTTGTTTTAAGCACATTTCCCGCGTTCGTGCGGCAGCAGCCACTCCCCCCCGCGCCTCAGGCGACTGCTTTGGCCAGTTCAGGTGCGGCTAACCACCGCGTCAGCAGCGATTCGATCCGCTCCAGATCGGCGACGAAGACCTGCTCGTCGCGCTGATGGTATGGGCCGATCGACGGCTCGAGGGCCAGGCAGGGAACCGGCATCAGCCCCGGGCAATTGAGGTGCACCGCATATTCGAGATAGTCGTTCTCGTTGTTGTGGATTTGCAGCTTCGGGTCGAGAGCCAGCAACTGGTCACGGACCACCGCTGTGGCCTGCCGCAACTCTGGGGACGCCGACAGTGGGGCGAGTTCCCACGGCTCGCAGTACAGTGCGCATCCGGGCTGTCCGCGAAACAGTGGGGTCGTGTCGATCACAACAACAGCTGCGGGGCTTTGCCCCCACGCTCTCAGCGTCTGCGAGATCCGAATCGCCCCCAGTCCAGCCGTCAGACCCTCGCCTCCCTTTCGAAGCCGTTCGGGATGATGGTTGAGCCCAAAGCTTTCCTCCATCTCTGAGAACAGCAGCCACAGGGGAGGGAAGCGACCGTGAGCGGCGCGACGAGCCATCGCCAGGCACACACCCACCCCCGCCGAATCATCCATCGCGCCGATCAATTTTCCGCTGTCCGCCCAAGCGGGAATCTCGTGGACTCCCTCCGCGTAGTGGTTGATCTTGTCGAGGTGTGCCGCCAGCGCGATGGGTTGTGCTCCGGCTCGCCCCGGAAGAGTCACGATCAAGTTGTTTTCGGGCACAGGAATGAACTGTGCTCCCGGACAATCGGCCAAAAGGCGCCGGATCACGGAGTGAAGACACCCCTCGAACGAACTGAATGAGGGAACGCGCGCCACCTCCAGAACCAGTTCCCATAATGCCGGACTGAGGCCTGTTCCTGCCACGGTCATTCTCCCGCCGGCTTGCCGAAACAGTACAAGTGCTTGGCTGTTCGAACAAAAATCTGGCCATCAACCAAGGCAGGGGTCGCGTAGGCGTTTTCGCCAAAGTCGGCGGTATGCAGCGTGGCCCAGCCCTCGGCAGCGCTGAGAACGGTCAACTGTCCGCGCTGGCTCAGCAGGTAGACTTTCCCGTCTCCTGCGACGGGCGAACTGTAGTAGTCGCCTGTCGCATCGATCCGCCCCTCTTTCAGCGCCTTTCCTGTGCGAGTGTCCAAGACCGTGAGGATGCCCCCATTCTTGATCAGGAATATCTGGTTGCGATACACGACCGGGGATGGACAGTACGGAATCACCCGGTTGTATTCCCACTCGACGTGAGTTTCGGTGATGTCCCCCGATCCTCCGGGGCGGATCTTCAGCACCACATTCCGCGCCTGCTGAAAGACCCGCCGCATCGACTCGTATTCCTCGCGGGTGATGAGCCCGTTCTTGTCGCGGTCAATCTGGGTGAAACGCTGCTTGGCGGGACCGTCGGGAAGCTCATCTTTCGCCAGTTGCTGATTTCCATCCCGGTCCGACTCTGTCAACGCGTCGTCGAACGCCGGAGTGTTGATCCGGTCGGTCGCCTCGGCTCCCGGGGACCAGGTGGCCACGTAAAGGTATCCATCCTCGCCCACCACCGGGCTCATGTTCACAATGCGGGCAACTCCTCGCGCAGTCCAGAGTTCCGCTCCAGTCTCGAAGTCGTAGCTGGCGATCCGGAGTGTGGCGGCGATCACAATCTGTTTGCGGCCAGCAACGGTCCAGATGGCCGGGGTGCAGTAATTTCGGGGAAACTCACTGCGATCCACACGCCAGACCTCCTCCCCCGTCGTGCGGTCGAGTGCAGCGAGAAAGGAATCGGTATCGTGGTCCTGGCAGAGAATCACCCGGTTATCGACGATTAAAGGAGAGGTTCCCGACCCGAAGTCGTTCTTGAACGGCCCCAATCTTCGCTGCCACAAGGCTTCCCCCTGCGGGCTGTACGCCAGCAAACCGGCGGAGCCGAAGAAAACCACGACCCCGCGTTCATCGGCAGCTGGGGTTGGGGTGGCGTGGCTGCCAGACGAGTGGATCTCCTCCAATTGCTCGTAAGGGGCGGACTGCCGCCACAGTTCCCGGCCAGTCCTGCGGTCGAGGCAGAGCGTGATCAGTCGACGCTCCTCATCCATTCCGGTCAGGTAAATCCGATTCCCCACCAGCACCGGTGAGGAATGCCCGGTGGGCAAATCCACTTTGAATTGGAGGCTGGTCGCCTCAGGGCCAACGTCGGTCGGTAGGTGAGGACTGTTGACCGCCAGCCCGGTACCTCCGGGGCCGCGGAATTGCGGCCAATCAGCCGCAGGACTGAAGGCGACTGCAATCGCCAGCCAGGCCCCAGCACTAACAGTAGAGATCACTCCGCTGGCAATTGGCGTCAGGACACAGCAGCCAAACGGAGAAGAACGTCGGGGTAGGGGGGGCATCGGGCACTCATTTCGAGGGGGGCAGACACATCGATGGACCTTGACGCGATGTTACTGGTCGCATGGCCAAGGGTCGAGGGTAGCGATTGTGCCGCCCGCCCCCATGAAGCTGACCAGATTGATGCCCTCGGGAGCAATTCCGCCAAAGAATCCAGCACACCCCTTGAAGCCAGATTCCTGGGGGCTAGTATTTGAACGATTTGAACGATTTCGCCTGTCGGTCGGACGGAGGTGTTGTCCTGTGCCTCTTTGGAACCCAAGCCAAACTTCGCTGCTGATCTTCTGCCAAGCAGTCGCCAGTGTGGCGATGGCTACCGTGATCTGGTTCGTTCAGGTCGTGCACTATCCTCTGATGACCAGCGTTGGTTCAGCTCATCTGCCGGGCTATGCGATTCGAAATCGCGAACTGACGACCTGGATCGTCCTCCCTTTAATGTTCCTGGAACTCGTCGCCGCTCTCGGCTTAATTGGTAGTCCGATCTCTTCCGTCTCTCGCTTAAGAAACGGCATTGGCCTCGGGCTGTTGGCACTGATCTGGGGAGTGACATTTTTGATTTCTGTGCCTCATCACCTGCAGCTTTCGAAGCAGTTCTCACCCGAGGCTCTGAATGGACTGATTCAATCCAACTGGATTCGAACGGTCGCGTGGTCAGTCCGTGCGTGTTTGTCGCTGTGGTTGTTGTGGGAGCGGGTCTCGCCCGCGAATCTCGATCCGCAGCTTTTTTCCAACCGATGAAGGAGTGCGTCATGCGGAAATTGATGGCTGGTTGTCTCGCTTTCGTGGTCTGCTTCGGCGGGTCTGCTCTGCGTGCGGCGGAACAGGACATTGTCGACACCGCTGTCGGCGCCGGTTCCTTCAAAACTTTGGTCGCTGCCGTTCAGGCCGCCGGCTTGGTTGAAACCTTGAAGGGTAAAGGTCCGTTCACGGTCTTCGCCCCCACCGATGAAGCATTCGCCAAGCTTCCTGCTGGAACGGTTGAGACCCTGCTGAAGCCTGAGAATAAGGAGAAGCTGGCGGCGATCCTGACGTACCATGTGTCCCCCGCTGCGGTGAAGGCGCAGGACGTCGTTAAGGCGGCCACGGTGAAGACCGTCAATGGGCAGCGGATCGACGTTTCGATGACGGACGGACGTGTCAAGGTTGATCAAGCCAACATCGTGAAGACTGACATTGGCTGCACCAATGGCATCATCCACGTGATCGACGCAGTGATTCTTCCGTCGGGAGACTCGATCCCCGCGACGGCCGACAAGGCTGGAACTTTCAAGACTCTACTCGCTGCCGCGAAGGCAGCGGGGTTGGTCGAGGCGCTCTCCGCTCCCGGTCCTCTGACTGTGTTCGCCCCGACCGATGAGGCGTTCGCGAAATTGCCTGCCGGAACAGTGGAGTCGCTTCTCAAGCCTGAAAACAAAGGCAAGCTTGCCGACATCCTGAAGTACCATGTGGTCTCGGGGCGCGTTTACTCAGATCAGGCTCTCGCTGCTCAAAATGCGAATACCTTGCTCGGGACTCCAGTCGCTATTGCGGTCAAGGACGGAGTCGCTCGCGTCAACAATGCCAAGTTGTTGAAGACTGACCTCGACGCCAGTAACGGCGTGATCCACGTCATTGATTCCGTGCTCCTTCCCGCCGCACCTGCCAAGAAGGCAGCTGCGATTGCTCCGGCTCCGGCTGCTGTCCCGGTCCAGTATGTGCGTTACCCGACCCATGGGGGCTATGTCGCCCAGCCTGCTGCCGGTGGATGCCCGAATTCTCGTGCCGTGGGAATGCGGTACGTCCGTCGGTAACCCTAAGTTGAAAGATCTCGCACTGAGCCGATTGACGTTGTGAATTGATCGATTTAAGCAGACGGCCGACCTTCCCCAGGGAAGGTCGGCCGTTATTTTTTCCTGGCTCGAATCACATGGTACCTGGCAGGTCTTGAGAGAAGCGGAATAGCCGTCCGCTGGTCAGAAACACTCGCTCGAATGCCCCGTAGGCTCTCTGAACTGAGCAATTGGAGCGAATTGGAGAGAGTCGCTACCATCCCCAACTGGATTGCAACCAAGAATTTTCGGTGCGGGAGCCCCGTCGATGTCTCAAGACTCCAGTCAGGACGCGTCTGATCGTCCAAGTTCCTCAACCGAACTGCCGCGCGTCCTGGGGCTCTTCGATTGCATCATGATTGTGGTGGGCTCGATCATTGGGTCGGGCATCTTTCTCAAAGTCGCCGACGTTGCGAAGGCGCTGAATGATTTTGGATGGATTATCTCAGTTTGGATTGGTGTAGGTCTGATCACACTGTGCGGCTCATTGGCCCTCGCGGAACTGAGTGCGATGTACCCGCAGGCAGGCGGGCCGTACCTCTATTTGCGGGAGGCGTTCGGCAGGCCAGTCGCTTTTCTCTGGGGTTGGACAGAGTTTTGGGTCGTTCGGACAGGGTCACTGGGGGCTTTGGCCTGTGCGACTGTCATCAATTTCAACAAGGTCGTCCCGCTCTCGTTTCGTCAGCAGGAACTGCTCGCGGTTGCGATCGTGCTGGGGCTGTCGGCCATCCACTATTACAGCACCCGTCAGGGGGCCTGGGTTCAGAATCTGACGGCAGTGGTTAAGGTCTTGTTTCTCGCGGCAATCATTCTGTTCCCGTGGTTTCTAGGACAGACGGATGTCGCCAATCTTCAGCCCGATCCTGCATTGACGCGGGTGACTCCGCCATTGTGGCAGGGAATTGCACTGGCCATGATGGCGGTGCTGTGGCCCTATGACGGTTGGATCAACATCGGGCCAGTTGCCGAGGAAATCCGCGAGCCACAACGGAACCTGCCGCTGGGTTTAGGGCTAGGGATGCTGGTCGTGATCCTCGTCTACACGGGGGCTAACCTCAGTTATCACCTGACCCTCCCGATGGCCAAGGTGGCGGCTTCGGAGACGATCGCTGCCGATGTCTTCGAAAAGATCTTCGGCTCGATGGGGATGAAACTGGCCGCCTTGGGCGTGATGATCTCCACATTTGGAGCGGTCAATTCAAACATGTTGACGGGGCCCCGGATTTACCTCGCGATGGCCCGCGACCGGTTGATTCCCGAGTCCCTGTGCCGGGTTCACGACACCCACCAGACACCAGCCAATGCCATCGTGGTGCAGGCGGTGTGGACGGTGCTGCTGATGCGATATTTTTACGCCACCAGTGGTGAACCCAAGAAGGCATTCGACGGGTTGACAGACTCCGTGATCCTGGCGGGGCTGATCTTCTATTCCCTGACCGTGGGAGCAGTGTACATGCTGCGATGGAAACGCCCCGACTTGGCTCGTCCCTACCGGACTTGGGGTTATCCGCTCACTCCCGCCCTGCTGTTGTTGGCCTACACCGCTGTCTTCTTTTGGAATCTCTGGGACAATTGGAAGCAAAGCCTGAATGTGCTGCTGTTGATCGGTGCCGGGCTGGTGTTCTACTGGTTGTGGACATTCCGCCAACGCCGTTCTGCGACTGGCAAGTTGCCAGGTTGATACGTTGCCGGGCCGATACGTTGCAGTTGTCTGTCTCCCGACAATGACGGCAGGCCTGGGACTTCTGACTGCGGTCGATTGACCCGAACCCCTCCGCGAGAATTCGATGTCGCTGCTGGATCGCTTCCTTCGTTATGTGCGGATTGACACTCAGTCGGCGGAGGGAACCGGTGAGGTTCCCTCGACGGCCAAGCAACTGGACCTCTGTCGGTTACTCGTCGAGGAATGCCGACTGCTGGGACTCTCCGATGTCACACTGTCACCTCACGGAGTCGTGGTCGCCACAATTCCCGGCAATTCGTCGCTGCCCGCGCCGGCGATCGCCTGGGTCGCCCACGTTGATACGTCGCCCGAAACGAGTGGGGCGGGGGTCAAGCCTCAGGTCCACCGGAACTATGCGGGGCAGGACCTGGTCCTCCCGGCGAGTCCCGAGAGGGTCATCCGGGTGACCGACAACCCCAGGCTGCGCGAACTCCTGGGAAAAACGATCGTCACCACCGACGGGACAACTCTACTGGGGGCGGACGATAAGGCGGGAGTCGCGGCGATCATGCAGGCCGCGGAGTATCTCTGCGCTCATCCTGAGGTTGTGCACGGTCCGATCAAGCTGGTCTTCACCTGCGATGAGGAGATCGGGCACGGGGTGGATCATCTTGATATTCCCGCACTGGGTGTCGTCTGTGCCTACACACTTGATGGAGACGGAGAAGGGGTGATCGACAACGAGACCTTCTCTGCCGATCTCGCCGTGGTTCGCGTCATCGGGATCAACATTCACCCCTCCATCGGCTACGGAAAGATGGTGAACGCGATCCGGATTCTCGCCGAATTCCTGACCCGGCTCGCCCCCGAGTTCGGCAGCCCGGAGACCACTCGGGATCGTGAAGGTTTCCTCCATCCTTACCAGATCGAGGGGGGAGTGGCCGAGGCTCAGGTACGCATTCTGCTCCGCGACTTCGAGACGGCCAATCTCGAGCGTTTCGCTGCCGGATTGCACAGCCTGGCCCGCGACGTCGAGACCCGACACCCGCGTGCTCGAATCGAGGTCGAGGTGCGACCGCAATATCGCAACATGCGCGATGGACTGGCGCGTGAGCCTCGTGCGGTTCCCAAGGCGGTCGCTGCGATGCGGGCGTGTGGGTTGGAGCCGCGCTTGTCGATCATCCGGGGAGGGACCGACGGCTCTCGACTCACCGAACTAGGGTTGCCCACCCCCAACCTGTCAACCGGCGAGCATAACCCACACTCGCCGCTGGAGTGGACCTGCATCGAAGAGATCCAACGGGCTGCTGACGTACTGGTGGAGCTCGCCCGTGAGTGGGGTCGCGAACGGCTGCCCTGAGCATCGGCTTAGAGATCCGCCCTCGTTGAGCGATCTCGCCGCTTCGCGTTAGCAGTTTGTCAGTACTGCTCGCGATTGGGGTTGGGGCTGAAATCGGTCGCGCAATGTCCGGGCGGGATCAACCTGGTTTGTTTGCCCCGGGATGCTCGCCAAGGGGTTTAGGGCAGGGTCCCATATCCGGGGGCGATACTCGGACGGAGCGCGTCTGAGCGGAACGAATTCGCCCGGTCGCGAAGCTGCTCGGTTGGAACCAACACCTCTGGTTCGAGCGCATAAGTGGCGTCGCGCCAGTCGTTGATCTTACGCCCCGCGAAATTGTCACTCACGAAATCGAGGGGGAAGACCTGGTACCAAGGGGTCGACAGTTCAAGCGGAAAGGTCCGCGTCTGGTAGCCGTCTTTGATCAGCGTGATGTTCCGAGTGCCGTAGTAGGTGTAGTCAAACCCCACGGGGGTGGTGCCGATTTCCTCACCGTCCACCAGCACCAGAGCACCAGGGGGATCTGACCGGATGGTGACCCGGCGGTGCATGCAGCCGTTCGACCACAGCGCCAGTAACAGCAGCGTTACGACGGAAGCGAATCGGGACATCGGGAAGGGTCCGGGCGGCGGCAACATGGAGTGAGCCATGTGGCACTTGGGTGAGGTGGGTTCCGACCCCGGGGAGAAGAGCCACCGGGGAATTCACTTGGGGACAACCGTTGTGGACTGGACTGGTTCTCGGACAGTTCGTCTGCCTGTCCCGAGCACAATCGCAGCCGACGAGCTTTTAGATATCTTGGTTATCCGCTTCCGAACAGATCGTTTTGCCGACCACCAAGAACGATTTCCCGTTTTTACAATGCGCTGAGAGCACCCCACTTGGGCCGGGGTTGGAGCGGGTGGAACGCCCACCGGAAGGTCACTTGTTGAGACTCACCGGGAAACTTCCGTCGGCAGCGGACGCTGGCAGTCGTAACGCTCCGTCGTGGCCGCGACCGATCGGTCAACAGGGGACGTCAATTCGAAGCGGAGGGTGGGCCGCCGGTCTCGATCCGGTGCAGACGCTCCGTCAGGGCGGTCACTCGCCAGGCGACCTCCCGATTGGTCTGGTTCAAGCCAGCGGAGATGTTCATCACCACCCCCAGCAGCAGGAACAACTGGGAAACTGCGGCGATCACCCAGCCTGGTGCCAGCAACGCGTCCCGTTGAGCAGCCAGGAAATGGGTGTAGAGCAGCAGCAGGACCCCCAGGATCAGCCCCATGACTCCCATGAGGGAAATGATCTGGCCGGCCCATAAACTGGAAGAGGTTGTGGCGGGTGAAGTGATCTCAGACGCCGGAAAATGAGGAGGGGGGACTGCCGGATGGGCTGCGTGCGGTTGCTGCCAATGTCCATCGCGTGTTCGCTGTGGTTCCGGCCCCTCCATGGAGTGCATCGACGGGCGCCCTAACACTCCAGGGGGCGAGGGGGGGCCCTCAGGGGGGGCCACCCACCCCGGGGGGCTGGGTGTGGCGGCGTGAGGCGCGTCAAAGCGAACCGCTGTGGGGGTGGGCGCTGCGGGCCAGTTTCCAGATCCAATCGCTGGAGAATCGGTAACTCCGGCGTCGTGTCGGCTGGTCGGAACTCGCTGTACGGGAACCTGGCTGGACCGCTGCGGGGCTGCGGGAGTCGACTGGACCGGGCTGGAATTGATGGGGCTCGGTGTGGCCGGAGCCGGTCCTTGCGAAGGCTGCCCCGTCGGAGTATCGGTTCGTGACCAGCGATCGAGAAGATCGCGCGCATCGGGGCGGCGGGGGGCTGAGGTAGTCGGGTAATCAGGACGCGGTCCGCCCCCTGGCAGCGCCATGTTCGTCCCCAATTCCCGGCCGCAACGAATGCAGCAAGTGGGCCCGCCCAAGGGACTGGCGACAGTTTTCACGTCACATTGACACTGATCACACCACATCCGTGTGGCCTCATTCAGGGGACCGGCTGACCCGTTCATCGCCGCGCGAGACCGGCTGCGGAGCGGAGGCGAATTATCTCCAGACCCGCGATTCCCGCAAGAGGAATTGAAATCGTCTTGGACGTCCTACGCTTGGACTGGCTGTGGAAAACAAACGCAACGTTCAGAAATCGCTACCTCACTCTGGATGTGCCTCCAGAGGGCCCGGTTTGTCTCGAGGCGGGAGATCTGCGACTGCCGGGAGGGCAAGGTCGTGCGGCTCAGTCCCACTCATGCTTTCTGGTGTCTTGTTCACTTGCCGTGGGTGTGTTGCCTCTCTGTGCGCGTTTGAATCGGGCCCGGGCGTGTGACTTGTCGCCGCCAGGTTTCCATCCACGGCACCGACAGAATTGGCCGGAAATGAATCGGATGAACGAATTGGCCAGGTTCAGCCCTAAAATCGGGGTTGCGTTCGCCTCTCTCTTGCTTTACTTCTGCCGAAAAGACGGGGGGCTGCTGTGGGGACAATTTAGTGCATGTCGCGTTCAGTGGCGTGTGCTGCCACAGTTCTCGTGCTCCAGATTCAGGCACTCCAAAGCGGCTGTTGAAATGAAGACCATCCTGTGTGTGTTGGGCCTTTGGGCGTTTCTGGGAGGCATTCTGTTGGCGGAAGATCGCCCGCCCGAGGTCCCGCTTCCCGAGCAGCCCAGAACAGAGTTTCGCGCCGTGTTGATCCTCGAGCCGACCGCAGAGTCGGGGGCTCTCGAGGTCGTGG
>Ga0315900_10008242_pt1 | contig 13446 bp, 15 predicted proteins | sample LakEriMetagenome_FD_203521 | JGI IMG/M metagenome (GOLD analysis project Ga0315900, IMG submission 203521) | Freshwater fungal communities from buoy surface, Lake Erie, Ohio, United States - Buoy 12 MA114 | ecosystem: Environmental > Aquatic > Freshwater > Lake > Lake biofilm | place: USA: Lake...
AACCTCGCCTGAAGGACCGCACCCTCACGGTGAATGGCGCGTCCAAACCTATGCAATGACCGGCTGGCGCATTGGTTTTTGCGGCGGACCCAAGGCGCTGATCAAGGGTATGATGAATATGCAGGGCCAGGCGACAGCGGGGGTTTCCACCATCTCCCAAGCCGCGGTCGCCGCTGCCTTGGATGGCCCGCAGGATCTGGTGCGCGAAAGGGCGGAAGAATATCGCCTGCGCCGCGATCTGGTGGTGGAAATGCTGAATGCGGCGCCGGGCATTTCCTGCCACAAGCCGGAAGGCGCATTTTACGTTTTCCCGAATATTGCGGGTTGCATCGGCAAAACCAGCAAGGGCGGGCGCAAGATCGAAACCGATACGGATTTTGCCATGGCGCTGCTCGAAGAAAGATATGTCGCAACCGTGCAGGGGACGGCTTATGGCATGTCACCCTATTTGCGGATTTCCTATGCGACCAACACGGAGAACCTGCGTGAGGCGTGCAGCCGCATTCAGGAATTCTGCCGCGAATTGAGCTGACCGCGCCATGCTCCGCGCCGGGCGAGATACGGATGCGGCGGGCTTCATAACGCTGATCCGCGATTGCTGGGCGGAATATCCCGGCTGTGTTTTTGACCTGGATGGGGAGCTGCCGGAACTTCGCGCGCTCGCCAGCTATTTTGCCGAACAGGATGGCGCGTTGTGGGTGGCGGAAGAAGCGGGTGCGGTGGTCGGCATGGCTGCCGTGCATCCGCTGCCCGGTACGCCGGATTGGGAGATTTGCCGCGTCTATGTCGCGGCCAGCCAGCGCGGCACGGGCCTGGCCGTGGCGCTGATGGAAGCGGCGGAAGCCCATGCGCGCGCAGCGGGGGCGGAAGTGATCCGGCTTTGGTCCGACACACGCTTCACCCGAGCGCATACATTCTACGCGAAGCTGGGTTATGTACGGCAGGGACCCATCCGCGTTTTGAATGATCTTTCCAATTCTTTGGAATTTCCCTTCATGAAGCCGGCGCGTGGCGTCGCGGTGCACATGCTGGATGCCTCGGCCGCCGAACATGCCGAAAGGCCCTTGGCCGATATTCTGATCGCCTGTGTTGCCGCCGGCGCTTCGGTGTCCTTCCTGCCGCCCTTAAGCGCCGTGGCCGCGCGTGAGTTCTGGCGCCGCAGCCTTGCCGATATTGCGCTTGGCAAGAAAGCCATCTGGGTCGCCTGGGTGGATGGCGTGTTGGTTGGCACTGTTACGCTTGATCTGGCGATGCCGCCCAATCAGCCGCACCGCGCGGAAGTCGCGAAGCTATTGGTACGCCCAGAAGCGCGGCTGCGCGGCGTGGGGCAAGCGCTGATGGCGGCCTTGGAAGCGGAGGCTGTGCAGCGCGGGCGGCGCTTGCTGACGCTTGATACACGCGCGGATGATGCTGGTGAGGCGCTGTATCGTCACCTCGGCTGGCAGGAAGCTGGGCGCATTCCAGGCTTCGCGCTGAATGTGGATGGCAGCGCGGCGGCGACTATTTTCTTCTACAAGCAGATAGGTGGCGCATGATCTCGACCGATTGGTGCCGCATGATGGCGGCCTATAACACTGAGATGAATCGCCGGCTTTACGCGGCTGCCGATGGGCTTGATGCCAGCGCGCGTGAAGCCGATGGCGGCGCCTTTTGGGGCAGTATCCAAGGCACGCTTTGCCATGTGCTTTGGGGCGATACCACTTGGATGAGCCGCTTTGACGCTTGGGAAAAACCTGCAGTCGGCATGAAGCAAAGCCCTGTCATGATCACGGATTGGGCCGAGTTGAAAGCGCGCCGCGAAGCCGCGGATACGAAGATCGAAGCCTGGGCAGCGCGCCTTACGCCCCAAGGCCTGGCTGCGCCGCTGACCTGGTATTCCGGCATTTCGGAACGCGAAGTCAGCATGCCGCTTTGGATCACGGTTGGGCATTTTTTCAATCACCAAACGCATCATCGCGGTCAGGCGCATGCGTTGCTGACGCGCGCAGGGGCGGCACCGGGTGATACGGATTTGCCTTGGGTGCTGGATTTGTCTGCGCTTGGGCTGCTGCCGATCAGCGCCGCAGAAAATCCTTGAGCCACGCCAGCACTTCTTCCGGCGCCTCTTCCGCCAAGTAATGCCCTGATGCCACTGGGCCGCCGGACACAGGGCCGGCGGCATAATCGCGCCAAATCGCCAGTGCATCATACCATTTTGGGATGCTGCCCTTGGCGCCCCATAGCGCCAGCAAGGGGCAGGTGATTTTCTGCCCCGCCGCGCGCGATGCACGGTCATGGTCCAAATCAATCGTGGTGGCGGCGCGGTAATCCTCACAAATCGCGGCGACGGTGCCGGGCAGATGGAGTGCGGCCAGATAATCCGCGCGCGCTTCGGGGTGAAAGAAAGATTTGTCCTTGGGTTCGCGCGATGTATGCAGGTCAAACCAATCTTCGATATCGCGCAGAATCATGCGTTCCGGCCGATCATGCGGTTGCGCCAGCCAGAACCAATGATAATAGCCAAGGCCAAAGGCCATATCGGCGCGTTCGAAATGTTCAAGCGTGGGAATGATATCCAGCACACAAAGCCGTTCCACCGCTTCCGGCGTATCCAGCGCTAGCCGATGCGCCACGCGCGCGCCGCGATCATGCGCGACGATCTGAAAGCGCGGAAAACCGAGACCCACCATCATCGCCACCATGTCGGCGGCCATTTCGCGCTTCGCATAGGGCGCGTGATCAGCGCTGACAGCGGGCTTGGATGAAAACCCATAGCCGCGCAGATCAGGCGCAATCACCGTGAAATCATGCGCCAGGATTGGCACCACGCGATGCCACATGGCGTGGCTTTGTGGATTGCCATGCAGCAGCAAAAGGGGCGGGCCGGAACCGGCGCGTCGCAGCCTGATGCTTTGGCCATTGGCGTCACGTGTTTCCAACGTGAAGCCTTCGAAAAACGCCATATCAGCCGCCGCGGCGGGCAGCGCCTGGGCGCCCTGCGTCAAACCCAAGAAAGCCCGCTTCCAGCCGTGCCGCCCCGCCATCATTGGCGAAAAGCCTGGGCTTGATTGAAACACTCGGCGCACGCGCGCCCTGCGCCGCAGCCTGGCGTGAAAGGCGCTGCGCTTCCTGCAGCGCGGCACGTTCGGCGCGTTCCTGCTCCGCGCGGGCGGCGGCGGCGCTACGCGGATTGGTTGGGCTAGAACTGCCCGCCATGCCGCGTGCGGAGAGCAGATAGAAAAGAATATCATTGCGCCCCTGGTCCACCGCCCAATCCGTGGGCGTCAGGCCAAGCGCATTACGGCCATTCAGATCAGCCCCGCGATTGACTGCATCACGTGCCGCTGCCAGGTCGCCGCGTGTGATGGCATCAAACAGCGCGGGTGTCGGTGAAAGATTGGCATTATCATCCGCCGGAATGGGCTCTGGCGCGCGGCGCGCGGCAAGGCCAGGCAACGCTGGCGGGCGTGGCGGTTGCGCGCCTGGCTGACTTTGAGGGGCAGCGAATTGAGCGGCGGCGGGGACGATATCCGCCCCCAGCAGGGCAATCACGGCCAGGGGAAGCAGGCGCGGCAGGGCTTTCATGGGCGGATATTAGCCGCCCCAGGCCGGGACTGCCAGCGTTACCCCCAGGGGCCACGCTGCGCTTCTGGTTTTTCGTGCGGAAGCGCCTGCCCCCAGGGGCTGCCGCCTGGCAGCGCGCCCATGCTGGCAGCCAGTTTCTCCAGAGCCGCAACGCGGTTTGCCGTGCGCGGATGGGTCGAGAAAAGATTATCCATCCGTGCCCCCGAAAGCGGGTTGATGATGAACATATGTGCGGATGCTGGATTGGCCTCGGCGCGCATATTCACACGTTGGCGGGCGTAATGTTCCAATTTCTGAAGGGCCCCAGCCAAGGCCATGGGCTGGCCGCAAATCTCGGCGCCCATTTTGTCGGCCTCATATTCACGTGACCGGCTGATCGCCATTTGCACAACAGCCGCGGCCATGGGCGCCAGGATCACCATCAGCAGCATGCCGATCGGGCCAAAGGGATTTTGGCCTTGCTGATTTCGGCCGCGATTGAACATCATCCCGAATTGCGCGAGCGCTGAAATGGCGCCGGCGATGCTTGCCGTGACAGTCATGACCAGCGTGTCGCGGTTCTTGATATGCGCCAATTCATGCGCAATCACGCCGGCGGCTTCTTCTTCCGTCAGCATCTCAAGCAGGCCGGTATTTACCGCGACTGCGGCGTTTTGCGGGTTGCGGCCCGTGGCAAAGGCATTGGGCTGGGCTTCGTGAATGACATAAAGTTTCGGCATGGGCAGGCCAGCATTGGCGGCTAGCTGCGCGGTCATTTCGTAAAGACGGGGCGCTTCCTGCGGGCTGATGGGCTGGGCATTATGCATCCGCAGTACCATCTTATCGCTATTCCACCAGGAAAAGAGGTTCATGCCCCCGGCGAAAATCAGCGCCATGATCATGCCCTGTTGGCCACCAATGGCTTGACCGATCACGCCAAACAGCGCGGTCAGCGCGGCCAGTAAGATGACAGTACGAGAATATCCAGCCATGAAGCGCCCTTTCTTTTCCTTCGATCAACCAACTTAAAGACGCTAGGCGATTTTGTCATGACCGAGAAACCCGCAATCGAAACCCCGGCACCCCCAGCCGCCCCGCCCGCCAAGGCGCCGCCCGCCAAGCCCAAGGAGATTGGCGGCCCCAAGGGGCCGGAACCAACCCGCTTTGGCGATTGGGAACAGAAGGGTCGTGCGAGCGATTTCTGAGGCGGAGGCCCCGGGACGGGAAGCGAACGCGCTTGTGCCTCCCCCCCAATCCCGCCCACCATATCTTGGAGAAGGAGCGCGCGAGTCTTCTCCGATTCGCGCGTTTTTAATTTGTTCCTTTTTTCGGTTATAATATATTGAAAAATATAAGAAATTTCTACAAACAATCTTTTCCACCGTTTCTGCTTTGTTCACTAAATCCGGCAGAGGGCGATTTTCTCACCGCGAATCGGGCGGCCAAAGGCCGCCTCAGCGCCGCGCCAAAAGCAACGCGAGCACCATGATCGCACCGGCTGCAAGCGCCAAGGTGACAGGCAGGCCAAAGACCATCGTCCCCAACCCATAGGCGATGGGGCCAAGGGATTGGCCGCCAAAAAAGGCAAAGGCATGCAAGGACATGGCACTACCGCGCGCCTGCGGGGCAAGTTCGGTCGCCCGGGTCTGAATGGCGTTGTGGATCATGTAGAAGCCAAGCCCAAGACCCAACCCCGCCAGGGCTGCTACCGCCAGGGAAGGCGCCAGCGCAAAGCCAATCAGCGCCAGGGCGCCGGTGACACCACCGATGCGGATGACCCCCGCCTGGCCGAATCGGGCCAACAGCGGCGCGACCAAGGCGGCGAATAAAAGCCCACCCAACCCGAAGGCGCCAATGGCAAAACCCGCTTCCATGGTGCTGCCGATGGCGCGTTCGATCAACAGCGGTGCGATGAAAGGAAAAACGCCAAAAACCAACCCACCTTCCACCGCCACGGCGGCGAATAAGGGCAGCGCGGTGGGGTTGGCGATGATGCCGCGATAGCGTTGCAGCGCGACCATCGGGTCGTAGCGGGTCATCACCTCCCGCGGGGCACCGCGGGCTGCCAGGATCAGGGCGAAAAGGCCAAGAAAGGCGGCGATGGCGCATACCACGAGCACGCCGCGCCAGCCGGCAACGGCCGCGATTGGGCCTGCCACCACGCCCCCCGCGATCTGCCCGCTGATGCCGAAGACCAGAATGCGCGAAAGCGCCACCTGCCGGTATTTCAGCGATACCGCATCCCCCATGATGGCAAGTGTAAGCGGCATCATGCCCCCCGCCGCCATGCCGGAAGCAGCGCGAAAGGCCATCAGCCAGCCAAAGCTTGCCGAAACTGCGGCGGCCAGCAGCATCACGCCCAGCATTGCCACGCAGATCATCACAATCCGCCGCTTGCCGATGGAATCAGCCACCGGCCCCAAGATTGGCTGAACCAAGGCGAAGGGCAGGGTATAGGCAGTGCCAAGTAGGGCTGCCTCGGCGGCGGAGACGCTGAACTCGCCGGCGATTTCGGCCACCGTCGGGTCCGTGACGCGCGTGGCAAAGGCGCCGGCAAAGACCGCGGGGCCGAAGATCGCCAGCACGCGACGCATCTTGGACTTTTCGGCGGCTTCGCCTGTTTCGGGCGCAGTCATGCGCGGCGGCGCGTCACGCGCGCACAGATTTTGCGGCGGCGATAAAGGCAGTGATGGCGGCGGGGTCCTTAATACCGCGCGCGCGTTCAACGCCCGATGATACATCGACACCCGGCGCGCCTGAGGCCGCAATGGCCTCGGCCACATTGGCGGGTGTCAGGCCCCCGGCGAGCAGCCAAGGGCGTGGCGGGTCTTCGCCCTTCATCAGCGCCCAATCGAAGGTCAGCGCATTGCCCCCGGGCAGCACGCTGCCAGGCGGTGGGCGGGCATCGAGCAGGAAGTAATCTACCTGATCGGCGTATTCGGCCAGGCGCGCCAGATCCGCCTTGCTGCCAATGCCAAGCGCCTTCATCACTGGCTTGCCGAAACGGGCACGGATTTCGCCGGCCCGCGCCGGGGTTTCCTCCCCATGCAATTGCAGGATATCGAGCGGCACTTCAGCCAGAGTGGCGGCCAGCATCGCATCATCCGGGTCCACAAATAGCCCAACGCGCTTCGGTCCATCCTTATAGGACCGCGCAAGCAAACCGGCCTGATTGGCCGTCACGGCGCGCGGGGAGGGCGGGAAGAAGACAAACCCCACCATATCCGCCCCAGCCTGTCGGGTAGCTTCAAGCGCGGGCAAGTCCTTGATGCCGCAAATCTTGACCAGCACGCCTAAAGCCCTGCCGCGATGGCTGCCGCTGCGGTGGCTGGGTCCGCAGCGCCGGTGATGGGGCGGCCCACCACGATCCAATCCGCCCCGGCAGCAACAGCCTCGGCCGGGGTGGCGGTACGGGCCTGATCGCCAAGCGCGCTGCCAGCGGGGCGCACACCTGGCACCACCAGGAAGGGGGCAGGGCCAAGGGCAGTGCGCAAGACCCCCGCTTCCTGGGGGCTGCACACAAGGCCATCCGCGCCGGCGGCAAGGGCGAGGCGCGCCAGACGCAGCACCTGATCGGCGGGGCTTGCGGCGACACCGGTGCTGGCCAGGGTTTCGGCGTCAATGCTGGTCAGCACCGTGACCGCCAGCAACATGGGGCGATCAGCGCCGGCTTTCTCGGCCTCGGCCCGCGCGGCAGCGATCATGGCGGCACCGCCGGCGGCATGTAGTGTCATCATGGCGGGGCGGAGCGGCAGCAGGGACCGAACGGCGCCGGCCACCGTATTCGGGATGTCATGCAGCTTGAGGTCGAGAAACACCGGGCGATGGCGCGCCATGGCGTTGACAATGGCGGGGCCGGCTGAGGTGAAAAGCTCGAGCCCCACCTTCAGCACGCCGCAATGCGGCGCCAGGGATTCGGCCAGGGTCTGGGCGCGCGCGGCATCGCCCGAATCAAGGGCGGGAATGATGCGGGCTGCACCGCTTTGGGGGCGAGCGATCATGCTTTGGTCAGGGCCTTTTCTTCGCTGGCCTGCTTGGCGGCGTTGAGCGCCTTTAGCTCCGCTTCCAGGGCCGCCACGCGGCGTTCGGCAGTACGGCCGCGTCGGCGTGCAGGGACGGCCGCAGCCCAGGCGATGAGGGCGCCAAGCAGGAAGGCGACAGCGGCTATAGACAGCACGGCAATCGAGGCAGAGGCCGTCCAGGCGACATCAAATGGCCAGAGACGCAATTCGATGCTCTGCGGGTTCGAGAGCATGAAGAGCACCACCAGAATGGCGAGGGGCAGAAAGATGAACCAGCGCATTGTGGGGCCTTAAGCAACAGATGCCCCACACAATCCCCGCAGTGGCGTCACGTCAAGGCATAATCGCGCCAGTAGTGCCATGCGCGATCAGCATGGGGCGTGCCTGCCGATATGATTGGCGGTCAGTAACGGTAAGTATGGCCAGCCGTTTACGCCTTGCGCACCGCTGCGCGCTTTGCGGGGGCCGGTGCCTTCTTCGCATTGATACGTTCGCGCAATTCCTTGCCTGGCTTGAAATAAGGCACGGATTTCGGCTCAACCGGCACGGATTCACCAGTGCGCGGATTACGCCCGGTGCGGCCTTCACGCGACTTTGTGGAAAAGGCGCCAAAGCCGCGCAATTCCACCCGATCGCCGCGCGCAAGGGCTGCGGTGATTTCACCAAAAATCGTTGCCACAATCGCTTCCACATCGCCCTGGCGCAAATGCGGATTGCTTGCGGCCAATTGCGCGATCAGTTCCGATCTCGTCATGCCGGGTTTTCTCCCAAAGCGTTCTTCATCCGGCCCCCAATATGCTTTGGGTTGACCTTAAGCCTCATCTGTTATGGACCAAGCCCGCCAAGCCGCATGTCATGCCTAGACTGAACGAACCTTGCCCTATCTGGAAAGCTGCCAGACCGCCCGCGGGGCGTCAACGCCAAACCATTCTGTCATCAGTGTTTTAGCAAGCCCACCCACGAAACGATTAAGGAATTTTTCCATCCGATCGCGTGGTTCAAGGTCCTGCACGGGCAAAGCCTCGGCGATACCCTTCTGGGCGGCGAGCCAGGCGCGCGCCTCGGCTTCCCCACCAATGGCGTCAATCAGGCCAAGGGGAAGCGCCTGACGCCCGGTAAAGACCCTGCCATCAGCCAGCGGGCGCACGCGCGCTTCATCCATGCGCCGGCCGGCGGCCACGATGGCGATGAATTGGCCGTGCAAATCCTCCAGCACGCGCATCATTTCCGCCCGGCCTTGGTCTGTCAGCGGCTGGAAGGGGTTGGGCTGCGCCTTGAAGGGGCCGGTCGCCAGGATATCGGGGCGGACGCCAAGACGCGCCATCAATTCCGAAACATCAAAGCTTTGCAGCAGGACACCGATTGAGCCCGTGACTGTTGCTTCCCGTGCCAGCACATGTTCAGCCGGCATCGCGATCATGTACCCTGCCGAAGCTGCGGTGCCGCCCATAAGAGCCACGATCGGCTTTTTTTCTGCAAAGCGTTTGAGCGCGCCGTGCAGCGCCTCACCACCCGACATGCTGCCGCCGGGGCTGTCGATCACCAGTAGCATAGCGCGGGCGGAGGCATCGCGGCGGGCTTCTTCGATCACTTCCAAAAGGCGACGGTCTTCCGTGATGACGCCTTCGATACGCAGCCTGAGCACGTGGTCATTGGACGCAAGCCCGCCCAGATTGCCCTTGCCAAAAAGCGCACCGAGCGCCGCGATCACGCCAATCACGGCAAGCGTACGCCAAAAGGTGACGCGCCTGGACAGGCGGCGCCTTTCGGCAAGGAGATCAGCTTCAAGCGACATGGGCTGCTTGTGGCGCGCGGCGCGGGTAACGGCAAGGGGTTTCAATGAAAAACCCCGGGGCGTTGCCACCCCGGGGCTGATAGTCTGTCAGACGTGACGCGGGGAATTATTCTTCCCCGGTCATTTCCCGGCGGCGGCGGATGGCCGCGCCCAGGATATCGCCGAGCGAGGCACCGGAATCGGCCGAGCCATATTCGCGCATGGCTTCGCGTTCCTCTTCCACTTCCTTGCCCTTGATCGTCAGCGTCAGGCGGCGCGCGGCGCGGTCCACGGCGGTGACCTTCGCATCCACTTTTTCGCCAATGGCGAATTTGTCGGGACGCTGGTCACCACGGTCACGGGCCAATTCAGCGCGACGAATGAAGCCGGTAAGCACTTCATCCACCTTCACTTCAATGCCGTTCTGCTCAACCTTGGTGACGATGCAGGTGACAACATCACCCTTGCGCACGCGGTCCAGCACTTCGGCGGCCGGGTCGGCCTGAAGTTGCTTGATGCCGAGCGAGATGCGTTCCTTCTCAACATCCACATCCAGCACTTTCGCCTTGACCATCTGGCCCTTGCTGTAGTTCTGCATCGCCGCTTCGCCGGCTTCGTCCCAGGAAATGTCGGACATATGCACCATGCCGTCGATTTCCGCGCCAACACCGATGAACAGACCGAATTCGGTGATGTTGCGAATTTCGCCTTCGATGGTGGAACCCACCGGATGCGCTTCCACGAACAACTCCCACGGATTGCCCTGCGCCTGCTTGAGGCCCAAGGAAATGCGGCGCTTCGGTTCATCCACATCCAGAATGATCACATCCACCTGTTCAGAGGTGGAAACGATCTTGCCGGGATGCGCGTTCTTCTTGGTCCAGGACATTTCGGACACGTGGACCAGGCCTTCAACACCGGCTTCCAGCTCCACAAAGGCGCCGTAATCGGTGATGTTCGTCACGCGGCCAGAGAATTTTGCACCGACCGGGTATTTCAGCGCCACACCATCCCACGGATCGGACATGAGTTGCTTCATGCCAAGGCTGATGCGCTGCGTATCCTGGTTGAAGCGGATCACCTGCACCTTGACGGGCATACCAATGGTGAGAGCTTCTGACGGGTGGTTGATGCGCCGCCAGGCGATGTCGGTGACATGCAGCAAGCCATCCACGCCGCCCAAATCCACGAAGGCGCCGTAATCGGTGATGTTCTTCACCACACCATCCAGGATCATGCCTTCCTTGAGGCCCTGGATCAGTTCGCTCCGCTGTTCGGCGCGGGTTTCTTCCAAAACGGCGCGGCGGGAGACAACGATATTGCCCCGCGCGCGATCCATTTTCAGGATCTGGAAAGGCTGTGCATTGCCCATCAGCGGCATCACATCGCGCACCGGGCGGATATCCACCTGAGAGCCCGGCAAGAAGGCAACCGCCCCGCCAAGATCAACGGTGAAGCCACCCTTCACGCGGCCGAAGATCACGCCATTCACGCGAATGCCGGCCTGGTGGGATTTTTCGAGAGTCGTCCAGGCTTCCTCGCGCCGCGCCTTTTCGCGCGACAACACGATGGAACCATCGCGGTCTTCATAACGCTCAACGAAAAGCTCGATAACGTCGCCGGCCTTGACTTCAGGCTTCTGGCCCGGGGCGGCGAATTCCTTGAGCGGAACGCGGCCTTCGCTTTTCAGGCCGACATCAACAACGGCGAAATCGCCGTCAACGCGAATAACGCGGCCGGTCACGACCGAGCCGGCAAAACCCGTATCCGGGCCAAGCGTGGCATCGAGAAGTGCGGCAAAATCCTCCACGCCAGCATTGGCGAGGCTGGTGGCAGTAGCCATGCAGTTTATGTGTCCTGTAGGGCCGCGTGGGCGGCCATTCGGTCTGCGCCCTTCCACCCTTGGGGGAAGCACGGCTTGGCCCCGGCGCTTGGCGCTGGCGGGCCCAGATGTGGTGAACGGGATAACGGTCCGCCCTTTGCCGGCCCAAAACGGGCTACGCCGCAGCTTTCACCGCGACGCGATGCCGGTGATTAGGGCCTGACAGCTTGGGGCGTCAAGCGAAATTAAGCTTCTTATGGATCAAAGCGAGGACAGCGCTGAAGGCTTGGTCGGCATTCAGCGCCGTTGTGTCTATTTGGATGGCGTCCGGCGCGGGCTTCAGGGGCGCCACTGGGCGATTGGCATCTTGCGCGTCTCGGTCGCGGATTTCCGCTTCCACCTGGGCGGGATCGGCGGCGACACCGCGCGCCGCAAGTTCCAAAAAGCGCCGGCGGGCACGTTCGGTGACACTCGCGGTGATGAAAAGCTTTACCTGGGCGTCCGGGAAAACCACCGTGCCGATATCTCGCCCATCCAGCACCGCGCCTTGGGCTGCGCCGAAGCGTCGTTGGAAATCAAGCAAGGCCGCGCGCACCGCGGGGATGGCCGCGACCTTACTGGCAGCCATGTCAGCCAAGGACCCGCGCAAATCACCGCGCGCAAGGTCTTCGGGGGTCAGCGCGCGTGCCTCTGCTTCCGCGACGCGGGCATCCTGCGGGTCTATGCCACGATCAAGCACGCGCCGGCCAACCGCGCGGTAGAGCAGGCCGGTATCGAGGTAAGGCAGGCCAAGCTCGGCAGCCAGGCGCCGGGCGAGCGTGCCCTTGCCCGCGGCGGCGGGGCCATCAACGGCAATGACGGTACCGGCGGGTAGGTTCATGCAGCGCGGATCGCGTCCGTCCCGGCCAGACGGTTCATCAGCGCGGCGAAGCCGGGGAAGGAGGTGTCAATGAAACTGGCATCATCCACCGTGACGGGGTTTTGCGTGGCAAGGCCCATGACCAGGGCTGCCATGGCGATGCGGTGATCCATATGCGTGGTGACCAGCCCGCCGCCGGCAGGGGGGGCGCCAGTGCCGTGGACCAGCAAATCATCACCTTCAATGGCTACTTTGGCCCCATTGGCTTGCAACAGCGCGGCGGTGGCGGCCAGCCGGTCGCTTTCCTTGACGCGCAATTCGGCAAGGCCGCGCATGCGCGTGGTACCCCGCGCGAAGGAAGCCGCCACGGCCAGGATTGGGTATTCATCAATCATGGAAGGGGCGCGGCCAGGCGGCACATCCACGGCCTTCAGCGCGGTATATTCGCCGATGATGTCGCCCACAGCTTCCCCGCCTTCGATTCGGGCGTTTTCGATCTTGAGCGCGGCACCCATTTCGCGGAGCGTGGTGAAAAGCCCAGTGCGCAAAGGATTGAGCCCGATTTGCGTGAGGCTGATGCGTGAGCCCGGCACCAAAAGCGCTGCGACCAGCGGGAAGGAGGCTGAGGATGGATCGCCCGGCACGCTGATGGGCGCGGCCTTCAATTCCGGCTGGCCACAAAGGCGCACCACGCGGCCTTCGGCCGTGTCTTCCACCGCCACCATGGCGCCGAAATGGCGCAGCATGTTTTCCGTATGGTCGCGTGTTGGTTCCGGTTCCACCACGCGGGTGATGCCGGGCGCGCAAAGCCCGGCCAGCAGGCAAGCGCTTTTCACCTGGGCTGAGGCTACGGGCAGGCGATAATCCAAGGGCAGCGGGTCCGTGGCGCCGCGCACCGCGAGTGGCAGGCGCCCGCCCTCACGGGTCCAGAATTGGGCGCCAGTGGCGGAAAGCGGGTCAGTCACGCGTTTCATGGGCCGGCGCCTTAGTGAGGCATCGCCGGTCATCACCGCAAATAATGGGTGGCCGGAAACCAGGCCCAGCAACAGGCGCGCAGCCGTACCGGAATTGCCCATATCCAGCACATCGGCGGGCTCGGTCAGGCCACCCACACCGCGGCCGGAAACACGCCATTGGCCGGCGGCAAGCTTTTCCACTTCGGCGCCGAGCGCGCGCATTGCGGCGGCGGTGCGGAGCACATCCTCGCCTTCCAAAAGGCCAGAGATGTCGGTGGTGCCGACGGCAAGCGCGCCGAACATCAGGGCGCGGTGGCTAATGGATTTGTCGCCGGCCACACCGGCGCTGCCTGAAAGCGGGGCAGAAGATTTGCTGGAACGGAAGGGGCGGGGCGGGGCGATGGACATGGGCGCGGTTTGACATGGCAGGGCAGGGCGTGGCAATGCGCGCGTCCCTGATTTTTACGGGA
>Ga0315900_10008243_pt1 | contig 13445 bp, 13 predicted proteins | sample LakEriMetagenome_FD_203521 | JGI IMG/M metagenome (GOLD analysis project Ga0315900, IMG submission 203521) | Freshwater fungal communities from buoy surface, Lake Erie, Ohio, United States - Buoy 12 MA114 | ecosystem: Environmental > Aquatic > Freshwater > Lake > Lake biofilm | place: USA: Lake...
TTGACGACCGTGGCGCCGGGTGCCAGCAGGGCAAGCCGGGCCGCGGTCAGGAGCGGGTGGCCATCGGCCGGCATGGGGCAGTGCAGGCTCACCGCCTCGGCCCCTGCGAGCGCGGCGTCGAGCGGGACGCGGGTCAGCGCGGGGTGGGTCAGGCGGTCCGCCGGGGCGAAGGGGTCGAAGGCCGCGACCTGGGCGCCGAGGTCGAGGCACATCCGCGCATAGGCTGCCCCGATCGCGCCGAGGCCGATGACGGCGATGCGCGCGCCCGCGATTTCGCGCCCGGGGTGGCGGGGCCAGTGGCCGGCGCGCATGTCTTCGTGCGTTGCCACGATCCGGCGGAGGCCGGCGAGCGTGAGGGCCAGCGCGAGTTCGGCGACGCCGCGCGCATTCGCCCCTTCGGCGCGCAGGACGCGGATGCCGCGCCGCGCCAGCGTCTCCATGGGCAGGTTGTCGATGCCGGTGCCGTTGCGGCTGATCACGCGCAGGGCGTCGGCGGCGACGATGGCGGCCTCGCTGACCGGTTCGACGCCGGCGATCCAGCCGACGCAGCCGGGAAGGGCGGCGATCAGCGTCGCCTCGTCGGGCGTCGCGCCGGGGGCGGGCATGACGAGGCGGTAGCCCCGGTCGGTGAGCGCCGCGAGTGCCGGGTGCCCGCGCGAGAGGGCGCGGGGGGTGATCAGGATCGCGCTCATGCCGGGCGGGCCGCGGCGCGGGCGGCGATGGCGGCGATGGCGTCGAAACCTGGGCCCGCGGTCGGGATGGCGATGTCGAAGACCTCGGCGATGACCTGGGTCCAGCCGTGGATGAAATAGGTCCAGCCATCCTCGACCCTTAGCCCGCGGGCGGCGGCCTGGGCACGGGCCTGGTCAAGAAAGACGAGGTCGCCGCGGTAGTTGAGGTCCCAGGCGATGGCGCCTTGGGGAAAGCGCGCCGCAGGGGTGAGGGGCGAGCCGGGCGCATCCTTGCCGAGCCCGGTCGCGTTGATGACGAGCGCGCCGGGGGAGAGGCCGGCCAGGACGCGGTCATTGTCGTCGGGGCGGGGGGCCAGCACGCAGTCGACCGGGATGCCGTGGCCAAGGCCGGCATGGATCGCGCGCAGGTGGTCGAGCCGGGGCTGGCTGCGGTTGGAGACGATGATGCGCGAGGGGCGGTCCGCACCGCGTGCGGCCTGCGACAAATGCCAGGTCAGCGCGATGGTCGAGCCGCCGGCGCCCATCGAAAAGACCTCGGCCCCGGTGCGGGCGAAATGGCCGGGCGGCAGGAAGCCGTCGAGCGCGAGGCCCGAGGAGACCGGGTCCTTGGCATGGCAGATGAGCTTGCCGTCGCGCTTGGACAGGCAGCTCGTCTCCTCCATCAGCTGCGCGAGGGGGTCGATCCTGTCGAAGAGGTCGCGGGCGGCGGCGAAGAGGTCGAGCTTGTGGGTCGTCACCAGCGCGCCGCGCGACAGGGGGTCGGATTTGAGGAAGGCTACCACCTCGCGGTAGCGCTCGGGGCGGTCATGGGGGACGAGGTCGATGCCGCGCATGGCGACCTGGCCGAGGCCCAGATGGCGCGCCCATTCCGGAAAGACGCGCATGATCGAGGATTGCGCGGTGGTGACGCCGATGAACCAGAAGGTCGGGACAGTGGCGGGGGTCACGGGGCCGCCCGGATCGCGGCGACGCGGTCGACGGCGGCGCGGGCATTGGCGGCGATGCGATCCCAGCGGCCGGCGGCGATATCGGCGCGGGTTGCGATCCAGGTGCCGCCGACGGCGCGCACCTCGGGCAGGGCGAGCCAGTCGCCGAGGGTGTCGAGGGTGACCCCGCCCGTGGGGTTGAAGCCGATGCCGGTATGGGCAAAGGGCGCGGCGATGGCGCGCAGCATCGCCGGCCCGCCTGCCGCCGTGGCGGGAAAGAACTTGACGAGCCCGCAGCCGTGGCGGAGCGCGGCCTGAAGGTCTGACGGCGTCATGATGCCCGGCGCAAAGGGCAGGCCGCGGCGCGCAGCATGGGCAAGCACGGCCGGGTCGAGCCCGGGAGAGAGCGCGAAGCGCGCGCCGGCGTCGGCGGCGGCGTCGAGCTGGTCTTCGGTCAGGACGGTGCCGGCGCCCACGGCCATGGCGGGGCGGTGGCGGGCGATGGCGGCGATGGTGTCGCGTGCGGCGGCGGTGCGGAAGGTGATCTCGGCCAGCGGCAGCCCGCCTTCGATCAGCGCATCGGCCAGCGGCAGGGCGGCGGCGGCATCGTCAAGCGCGATCACGGGCACGACGCCGTGGCGGGCGATCAGGTCGAACATGGCGTCACTCTCCGGTCGCGTGGATGGCGGCAATTTCGGCGGGGCTGCGGGGGCGGTAGGCGGGGTTCGGGACGGCGCGCCAGCCGTCAGCATCGGCCATGATGCGCACGGCCATGCCGTTCGACCGGGCGATGATGCCGTAATCCTGCCCCGAATCGGCCGGGTAGGCCCAGGTCATCACCAGCGGCCCCGCGCCGATGTTGACGCTGCGGTGAATCCAGAAGCCCGGGACATAGACGGTCGCGCCGGGCGTGATCTCGAGCAGTTCGACCCGGCCGTCGGAGTCTTCCATCACCATGAGCCCGTGGCCGGTTTCGCCGCGATAGGTTTCGGGCCGGTCGGCGATGGCGTGGATATGGCCGCGGGTCATGAAGTACTCGGCCCCGATGCGCCCCGGCTGCATCCAGGTCGTGCCGAAGGCGATGTCGCCGGCGCGGCTGCTGGGCCGCACCTCCTCGACCGCATAGACGACGGGATCGCCCCCAGCGAGGACAGTGGAAAAGGCGGTATCATCGGCATAAAGTCCGGCAAGGTCGGACAGCCGCTTTTCATAGCGCCCGGTCCGCGCGCTGAGCGCGCCACTGGCCGGCGAGAGGTGGTGGAGGCTGGGCGTTATCAGCATCGGCGACTCGGGTATTCTGTAGTTAAACTACATGATGACCGGGGGAATGCAACCAGTTTGACAGGCGACTGCGTACCTCAAGGTAACTGTGCGGATGAAACCCGGTAAAGTCGCTGGCAGGGCGGGCGGATACGTAGTTTCGCTACATTTCCTGTTGCGTTGCGGCGCGACTCGGGGCAATGATGGTTGGGCGGCTTCAGGGGGGGCGGATGACGGCAGAGGCGGCGATCCGGGACAGGATCAAGTACCTGTTCATCTGGCCGGCCTTTCTGGTCGTGCTGGTCGTGTCGCTCTTTCCGCTGATCTATGCGCTGACCGTCTCGTTCCAGACGGTGCGCGTCGTGCCGCCCACGCCGCCGCGTTTCGTCGGGCTCGACAATTATGCCGAAATCGCGACCTCGGCGCGGTTCTGGACCTCGATCTGGACGACCGCGCTCATCACCTTCCTGTCGGTCGCCGTCCAGTTCGTGCTGGGCTTTGCGCTCGCGCTTGCGCTTCATCACAACGTGCGCGGCACGCCGCTTTACCGCGTGGCCTTCCTGCTGCCGATGTTTCTGGCCCCGGTGGGCGTGGCGCTGATCGCGCGGATGGTCTTTCATCCCTACCTTGGCCCGGTGAACGACGCGATGGGGGCGCTGGGCTTTGCCTATGTCCCCTTCCTGACCGAGAAATGGCCCGCGATCATGGTGCTGGCCGTCGTCGACATCTGGCAATGGACGCCCTTTGTCACGCTTCTGATGCTGGCCGGGTTGCAGGGCCTGCCGCAGGAGGTGTTCGAGGCGGCGAAGGTCGACGATATCGGGCCGTGGCGGCGGTTCTGGGGGATCACCTTCCCGATGCTGCTGCCGCTGTCGGTCGCGGTGGTATTCATCCGGCTGATCGAGGGGTTCAAGATCATCGACACGGTCTTTGTCCTGACCGGCGGCGGGCCGGGCACGGCGACCGAGACGCTGACGCTGTTCGCCTATAACGAGGGGTTCAAGAAGTTCAACCTCGGGCTGACCTCGGCGCTGTCCTTCATGTTCCTGTTCGTCGTCATCATCTTCGGCACGCTCTACCTCGCTGCCGCCGCGCGGCTGACGCGGAGGTATGCATGACCGAGCATCCGATGCTGCGCCATGCGGGGCTGGTGCTGTGCCTTGTCTGGCTCTTCTTTGCGGCCTTCCCGCTTTACTGGGTTGCGGTCACGGCGTTCAAGCCGCCGCTCGCGGTGTCGCAGGGGACGACCTACATCCCCTTTGTCGATTTCCAGCCGACGTTGCAGGCCTTTCGCGATGCCTTCGCGGGGCTGAGGGGCGATTTCTGGGGGCCGATCGTGAGTTCGGTCCTGATCTCGCTCACGGCGACGGTGCTGTCGGTGTTTCTGGGCACGATGGCGGCCTATGCGCTGGTGCGTTTCCGCTTCCGCATCCGGCTGGCATCGGGGATCGCCTTCGCGGCGATTTCCATCGGGGGTTTCGTGCTGCTTGACGTCCATACCGCGCTGCGCGTGCCTTACGCGCTGGCCATCGTGCTGGTCGTGGCGCTGGCGGCGGCGGTCTGGCTGAACGGGCGGGCGCTGCCGGGGCCGGTGCTGGGCAATGACGACGTGACCTTCTGGTTCGTGTCGCAGCGGATCTTTCCGCCCATCGTCTCGGCTTTTGCGATCTATCTGCTTTATGCCGAGATGGGAAAGATCGGGCTCCCCTTGCTTGATACCTTCGGGGGGATGGTGCTGGTCTATACCGCCTTCGGCCTGCCCTTCGCGGTCTGGCTCATGCGGGATTTCCTGTCGACCGTCCCGCTCGAGGTCGAGGAGGCGGCGCTGGTCGACGATATCGGGCGGCTGCGCATCTTCTTCCAGATCGTGCTGCCGATGGCGATGCCGGGGCTGATCGCGACGTCGATGATCGTGCTGGCCTTCGTCTGGAACGAATTCCTGTTCGCGCTTCTGCTGACCACCGGCGACTGGCAGACCCTGCCCATCCTGCTTGCCGGGCAGAATTCCAGCCGGGGCGACGAATGGTGGGCGATCTCGGTCGCTGCGCTGATCTCGATCGCGCCGATGGTGGTGGTGGCGACGATCCTTGGCCGGATGATGCGGTCCGGCCTTCTTTCAGGCTCCATCAAGTGAACTTCATCAGGGAGGAAACCATGAAGAGACTTCTTGCGACCGTGGCCCTGTTGCCCCTGGGCGGCATGGCGGCGGCACAGTGTGCGCCGGACTTTACCGGCGTCACGCTGAACGTGTCGACCCAGAACGGACCGGCCATTGCCAGCGCGCTGGCAGCGGCGGCCGAGGTCTGGGAGGCCAGGACCTGCGGCGAGGTGAACGTGATCGAGTTCCCCTTCGGCGAGCTATACCCGAAGTTCCTGACCGCGATGTCGCAGCAGACCGGCGATTTCGACGTGATCGGCTTTGTCCCGGCCTGGCTGCCGGACTTCTCTCCGTTCCTGTCGACGATGCCGGCCGCGCTGCAGGAAGGGTCGAACTGGGACGACATCCACCCGACCTATCGCGAACGGCTGATGGTCTGGGACGGCGAGGTGAAGTCGGCCACGATGGACGGCGACATGCACATGCTGAACCTGCGCGCCGATCTTCTGGACAATCCCGAAGAACAGGCGGCGTTCCAGGCGAAATACGGCTATGCGCTGGCCGCACCGGTGACCTGGGCGCAGTACCGCGACCAGGCCGAGTTCTTTACCCGGCCCGATCAGGGCATGTACGGCACCGCCGAGGCCTATCGCCGGGGCGGCCAGCAGTTCTGGTACTTCTTCAGCCATGCGGCGAGCTATACCAACAACCCCAACAACCCCGGCTCGATGTTCTTCGACCCCGAGACGATGGATGCCCAGATCAACAATCCGGGCTGGCTGCGCGCGCTCGAGGAATACAAGGACTATCTCCAGTTCAACCCGCCCGGCGCGCTCAACAACGGGTCGGGCGACGTGCGGCCGCTTTATGCCGGCGGCACCGTGGCGATGAACGTGGACTGGGCCGATTCGGGTGTTCTGGGCTCAACCGAGGGCGCGATCGACGGGCATGTGCGCACCGCGATGCTGCCGGGGTCGACCGAGATCTGGAACCACAAGACCGGCGCCTGGGACACCTTCCCCGAAGTCGTGCATTCGCCCTTCCTGGCCTTCGGCGGCTGGCAGCTTGGCGTGCCGGCCGACAGCAAGAACCAGGAGGCCGCCTGGGATTTCGTCGCCACCGTGATCAGCCCGGAAGTGTCGGGCACGGCCATCGTGACGGCCAACTCGGGCGTGAACCCCTACCGGTTCAGCCATTACGACAACCTCGATGCCTGGGCCTCGATCTTCTCGGCCGAGGAGGCGGCGTCCTATCTGGGTGCGCAGCGCGCCTCGCTCGATGCGCCGAACGTGGCGCTGGACCTGCGGCTGCCGGGCTTCTTCTCCTACACGGAAGTGCTGGAGATCGAACTGAGCAAGGCGCTGGCCGGCGAGGTCGAACCGCAGGCCGCGCTTGACGCGATCGCGGCAGAGTGGAACCGGCTGACCGACGAATTCGGCCGCGACACCCAGCTTGCGGCCTATCGCGCCTCGGTCGGGCTGCCGCCGCTGCAGTGAGCCCTTGCCGGGGCCAAGGCTTCCGGCAAGATGACAATCCGCGCCCTCCGGCCCCGTGCCGGGGGGCGCATGTCGCAGGGGACCGACGCATGGCTCATGTCGAACTCGACGGGATCACCAAGTCCTTTGGCGCGGTGAACGTGCTGTCGCCGCTGACTCTGTCGATCGAGAAGGGGGAATTCGTCGTGCTGGTCGGCCCCTCGGGCTGCGGCAAGACGACGACGCTGCGCATTCTGGCTGGGCTCGAGACGGCGACATCGGGGCGCGTGCGCATCGGCGGGCGCGACGTGACCGGGGCCCGCCCGGGCGAGCGCGACATCGCGATGGTGTTCCAGAACTACGCGCTTTATCCGCACATGACGGTGCGCCAGAACATCGGCTATGCGATGAAGGTGCATGGCCGGCCCGCGGCCGAGATCGAGGCGCGCGTGACCGAGGCGGCGCGGCTTCTGGCGCTGGACCCCTATCTTGACCGCAAGCCCAGGAACCTGTCGGGCGGGCAGCGGCAGCGGGTCGCCATCGGGCGGGCGCTGGTCCGCCAGCCGCAGGCCTTTCTCTTCGACGAGCCGCTGTCGAACCTCGACGCCAAGCTTCGGGTCGAGATGCGCACCGAGATCAAGCTCTTGCAGCGCCGGCTGGGCACCACGGCGGTCTATGTCACCCATGACCAGGTCGAGGCGATGACGATGGCCGACCGGGTCGTCGTCATGAATGCCGGCCGGATCGAGCAGGTGGCCGATCCGATCACGCTTTACGAACGTCCCGTGAACCGGTTCGTGGCCAATTTCATCGGCAGTCCGGCGATGAACTTTCTGGACGGCGCGATTGCCAGGGGCGCGGTGGTGCTGGGCGGACAGCGCCTGCCGCTGCCGCCGGCCGAGGCGGCGCGGCTGGGCGAACGCGCATCGGTGGTCTTTGGCATCCGCCCCGAACACATGCGCCATTCCGCCCATGAGGCGAGCCTGACGCTGATCCCCGAGGCGATCGAGCCCCTGGGCGCGCATACGCTGCTTCTGGGCCGGGCCGAGGGGCAGCGGGTGACGGCCGAGGTCGATCCGCGCTTTCCGGCGGCGGTGGGGCAGCCGGCGGCCGTCACGGTGGACATGACGCAGGCGCATTTCTTCGACCCCGCGACCGGGGCGCGCCTGTGAGGCGAGACCTTTTTCTGGCGATCGACGTCGGTACCGGAAGCTGCCGCGCCGCACTGGTCGACGCCGGGGGACGGATCCATTCCATCGCGCACCACGAACACGACCAGATCGTGCCGCGGCACGGCTGGTCCGAACAGCGCCCCGCCGCCTGGTGGGAGGGCACGGTCGCCGCGATCCGGGCCGTGCTGGCCGGGGTGCCGGATGCGGCCGGCCGGGTCGCCTCGATCTGTGCCTGCGGGCAAATGCATGGCGCGGTGCTGGCCGATGCCGAGGGGCGGCTCACGCGCGAGACAGCGCCGCTCTGGAACGACAAGCGCACGGGGCCGCAGGTCGAACGCTTTGCCGCCGCTGCCGAGGCGCTTGGGCTGACCGCCAATGCCCCGGCCCCGGCCTGGCCGGCCTTCAAGCTGCAATGGCTGATGGAGCATGATGCCCCGGCGGTCGAGAGGGCGGCGCATCTTCTGATGCCCAAGGACTGGATCAACCTGAACCTGACAGGCCGGGTCGCTCAGGACATCACCGAGGCGTCGCTGAGCTATCTGATGGACTGGCAGAGGCGCGACTGGTCGCCCCGGATGATCGCGCTCATGGGCGTGCCCGGGCGGCTCTTGCCCGCCTTGCGTGCGCCGGGCGAGGTTCTGGGCCCGCTGACGCCGGGGGCGGCGGCGCTGACCGGGCTCCCGGCGGGTTTGCCGGTGCTGGTGGGCGCGGGGGATTATCCGATGGCGCTGCTCGGGTCGGGCGTGCTTGCCCCGGGGACGGGGTCGGATGTCACCGGGACATCGACCATCGTGACGCTGATCCAGCCCGCCCCGGTTTTGGCCGAGGGCGTGTCGAACGTCCTGTCGGCGGCGGGGAAATGGGGCAGCTTCACGCTGCTTGATGCCGGGGGGGACGCGGTGCGCTGGGCGCGGCGGGCGTTTCACGACAATGCGCTGTCCTATGCCGAGGTCGATGCGGCGGCGGCGCGGTCGGTGCCGGGGGCGCGCGGGCTGTTCTTCCTGCCCTATCTGTCGGGCGAGCGGTTCGGCGCGCATCGCAATTCGCGCGCACAGTTCTTTGGCCTGACGGCGGCGCATGGCCTGCCCGACCTGCACCGCGCCGTGCTTGAAGGTGTGGCGGCCTCGGTCCGGCTCGAGCTTGACCGGCTGCAGGGCGGGCATGGCCGGCCCGAACGGATCATCGCGGCATCGGGCGGGGCGAAGTCGGCGTTGTGGCTCGGCATCAAGGCGGCGATGTACCGCACGCCCTATGTGGTGGCCGAAGAGCCGGAATCGGGCGTGATCGGCGCAGGCATCCTGATGGCGGTGGCCACGGGGGCCGCGGCGGACATGGGCGCGGCGGTGGCGCGGATGGTGCGCCACGGGGCCGAGATCGCGCCCGACCCGGCCGCCGCAGACCGCTATGACGCGATGATGCCGGTCTTTGCCGATCTTTACCGCGCCGCGCAGCCCTTCTACGACCGGCTTGACCGGCTGGCGATGTGAGGCGGCGATGAGCGGACAGTCTTGTTGCAGGCGGGGGCCGTGATGGCGCGGCACTGGCGGCCGGTGCTTGAGGTCGCGGACCCGGGGGCGGCGCTGGACTGGTTTGCGGCCGTGCCGGGGATGCGGGCCGACCCCGCGCGGGGCGAGGCGGTCTGCGGTGATCTGCGCATCGCGGTGGTCGCGCCGGGCGCGCGCCTTGTGGGCCAGCGCGCGATGGCGGTCGATCATCTCGCGCTGGCTGCGGGGGATGTCGACGGGCTGGCCGCGCGGCTACTGGCGGCGGGGGCGCGCTGGGACGCGCGCTTCACCCCCGATGGCCCGCGCGAGATTGCGGCGTTCTGGCAGACCGGCGTGCGCTTTGCCTTTGTCCGCGGGCCGGGGGATGTGGCGGTGGAATTCTGCGCGCGGCGCGGGACGGCGGGGCCGGCCGAGGCGCTGGGGCTTGACCATATCGGGCTGCGCCGGGCCGACCTGCCGGGGGAGGCGGCGACGCTCGCGGCTGAGGGCGCGACGGAGGTCGCGCGGCACCTGCTGCCCGGGACGCCGCCCGTGGCGGTGCGGTTCCTGCGGGAACACAACATCCTCTGGGAGGTCTTTGACGAACCCGCCCCGCCGGGGATGGAGACGCCGGGCCGCTGGGCGGGCGTGGCGCCCTGAGCCGGACCTGGCCGGGCGCTGTCTTGCCGGCGGGCCTTCTTCGGGCGTGACGGGGATTGCAGGGGGCGGGCTCCCCGGTCAAGGCTGCCGTCAGGATCGGAAGGAGAAACGGGATGGCACGCACGCTCTTGTGTTTCGGGGACAGCAACACGCATGGCAGTCCGCCGATGGACCGCATCGGAGAGCCCTACCGGCGGTTCGGACCGGATGTCCGCTGGCCGCAGGTGGCGCTGCGGACGCTCGGGCCGGAGTGGACCCTTGTGGAGGAAGGACTGCCGGGACGGACTGCGCAGTTTGACGACCCGGTCATGGGGCCGCAGATGAACGGGCAGGTGGGGCTGAAGATCGCGCTGCAAAGCCACGGGCCGATTGACGTGCTGACGATCATGCTGGGGACGAACGATACCAAGGCCTGTTTCGGCGCCTCGCCCGAGACGATCACGGGGGGGATCGCGGGGCTTCTCAACATCGCGCTGTCGGTCGAGATGCAGGAGCGGCACGGCGGGTTCCGGGTGCTGCTGATCTGCCCGCCACCGGTCGAGGAGGCTGGATGCCTGGCCGGCGTCTTCTTTGGCGGGCGGGCGCGGGCGCTGGCGCTGCCGCCGCTTTATCGGGCGCTGGCCGGGGCGATGGGAACCGGGTTTCTGGATGCGGGCCGGGTGCTGGCCGTCAGCCCGATCGACGGTGTGCACTATGACGGGGCCGGCCATGCCGCGCTGGGGCGGGCGGTGGCCGGGGCCGTGGCCGGGCTGGTCTGACAGCGGCAGGGGCGCCGCGGGGCTAGAGGTCGAAGGTCGCGAAGACCGGCACATGGTCGGAGGGCTGGTCCCAGCCGCGCACGGGGCGCAGGATGCGGCTGCCATGCGCGGCGCCGGCAATGTCGGGCGTGGCCCAGATGTGGTCGAGCCTGCGGCCCTTGTCGGCGCTGTCCCAGTCGGGGGCGCGATAGCTCCACCAGGAATAGAGCCGGCCTGCGGGGATGTCCTGGCGCGTGACGTCGACCCAGCGCCCGGCCTCCTGTGCCGCGCCGAGATGGTCGACCTCGACCGGGGTATGGCTGACGATGCGCAGGAGTTGCCTGTGGTTCCAGACGTCGTCCTCGCGCGGGGCGATGTTGAGATCGCCCACGAGGATTGCGCGGTCGGGGCGCGCGGCGCGGAAATGGTCGCGCAGATGGGCAAGGTAGTCGAGCTTCTGGCCGAACTTGGGGTTTTCGTCCCGGTCAGGGATGTCGCCGCCGGCGGGGACATAGCAGTTGTGGATCACCACCCCGCTGTCGAGCCGCGCCGCGACGTGACGGGCATGGCCGAGTGTGGCAAAATCCTCGGATCCCGCATCGGTCAGCGGCAGTTTCGACAGGATGGCCACGCCGTTATAGCCTTTCTGTCCGCGCGCGACCATGTGCGCATAACCCAGCGCACGGAAGGACTCGAACGGGATCGCCTCGACCGGGGACTTGCATTCCTGCAGGCAGAGGATGTCGGGCGTCTCTTCCGCCATCAGGCGGGCGACCAGCCCCTCGCGCAGGCGGACGGAGTTGATGTTCCAGGTGGCAAGCGTGAAAGGCATGAGGTCCGGCTCCGCGGTGGTCGGACAGAGCCTATGGTGCGGGCGGGGGAAAGGCGAGGGGGGGCACCGCCCCTGACGGAGCGGCGCCGGAGCGCGCGTTACTGGAGCGTGTAGCTGGCCAGTTCGCAGATGTTGACGGTGTCGACCATTTCCTGGCCGTCCTCCATCACGAACATGATGTCATAGTCGCATTCGGCGCTGCCGTCGGCGATGGTGACGGTGCCGGTGCCGCCGGGTGCGATGACGTTGGCACCCAGGATATCGGGTCCCCAGTCATCGGTATTGGCGGGCGAGGTGTAGAATTCCATCAGCGTCAGCGCCGAGTCGTTGTTGAGCTGGTAGGTCACATCCTGGGCGAGCGCCGGGGCGGCCAGCGCCAGGGCGGCAAGGAGGGAAGCTGAAAGCGGAGCAATCTTCATGGTCGGCCTCTGATGGGGAACCGCGTTCCCGGTGCTGCGCGATCTTGCGCCGTTCGGACATATAGGGGAAACCTCACGAAATCCCTTCGTTATCCGATAGCAGAGACGACTGCGGCGCGCACCTGCCGGACAAGGCAAGGCGGACCGCAGCGGAACCTTGGGCAAGGCAGCTCAGGCATTCAGGCGGTATCCACCCGATTCGGTCACCAGAATGCGGGCATGCGCGGGATCAGGTTCGATCTTCTGGCGCAGGCGGTATATGTGCGTCTCGAGCGTATGGGTCGTCACGCCGGCATTGTAGCCCCAGACCTCGTGCAGCAGCACGTCACGCGGGACGACACCGTCTGCGGCGCGGTAGAGAAACTTCAGGATGTTGGTTTCCTTTTCGGTCAGGCGCACCTTGCGGTCGGACGGGGTGACAAGCATCTTCTGCGCCGGCCTGAAGGAGTAGGGGCCAAGCTGGAAGACGGCATCTTCGGATTGTTCATGGCTGCGCAGCTGCGCCCTGATGCGGGCAAGCAGCACGGGAAACTTGAAGGGCTTGGTGACATAGTCGTTGGCACCGGCATCGAGCCCGAGGATCGTGTCGCTGTCGCTGTCGTGCCCGGTCAGCATGATGACGGGGCATTTCACGCCCTGTTTGCGCATCACCCGGCAAAGCTCGCGCCCGTCGGCATCGGGCAGGCCCACATCGAGGATCACGAGATCGTAGAGGCCCGCCTTGGCCTTCACCAGCGCCTCGTGACCGTCGGCGGCTTCGAAGACGTCGAAATCCTCGGTCATCACAAGCTGTTCGCTCAGCGCCTCGCGCAGATCGTCATCGTCGTCCACCAGAAGAATCTTCCTGATCTGGGCCATTGCGGGCGTCGCTCCTGCTGTTGCGGGTCATCCTGTCGGATGCTGCCGATGTGGCGGCTTCGGGGGCTTCTGCCAAGGCGTGCTGCAACGGGCTCACGCCGTCGTGTCGCCGGAACGGGGATTGTTTCAATCCGGCGCGCAGAAGGCTATGTCGGAGGGCATGGGACTTGGACCGGACAGGAGCGAGACGATCGCGCGGGCGCGGGCCGACCTCGACATCGGGCTGCCGGTCGTGCTGACCGGCTGCGGCAGGGCAGTGCTGGCGGCAGCTGCCGAAACGGTGAACGGCGCGAGGCTGAGCGAGCTTGCGGCGGCGGGACCGGCCGTGCTGGCGGTGACAGGCTACCGGGCCGCGACGCTGAAGGCGCGCGCCTATGACGGCGATCTGGCGCGGATCATGCTGCCGAAGGGTGCCGGACTTGCCTGGGTGCGGGCCGTCGCCGACCCCGCCCATGACCTGATGACCCCGCTCAAGGGCCCGCTCGCGACCGAGCGCGAGGGCGACGCAGGGCTGCACCGGGCGGCGGTGGCGCTATGCAAGGCGGCGCGGCTTCTGCCGGCGGCGGTCGTCGTGCCGGTGGCGGCAACGGCGCTGCCCGCCGGGCTGACCGTGGTCAGCGCGGCTGCAATCGGCGCAGAGCCTTCTCCGGTGGCCGAGGTCGTGTCGGCCCGGGTCCCTCTGGCGGTATCGGAGGCGGGGCGGGTGCATGTCTTCCGTTCGGCCGACGGGGCAGAGGAGCATTACGCGGTCGAGATCGGCCAGCCGCCGCGTGACCGGCCCGTGCTGGCGCGGCTGCATTCGGCCTGTTTCACCGGCGACCTGCTCGGGTCG
>Ga0315900_10008244_pt1 | contig 13445 bp, 35 predicted proteins | sample LakEriMetagenome_FD_203521 | JGI IMG/M metagenome (GOLD analysis project Ga0315900, IMG submission 203521) | Freshwater fungal communities from buoy surface, Lake Erie, Ohio, United States - Buoy 12 MA114 | ecosystem: Environmental > Aquatic > Freshwater > Lake > Lake biofilm | place: USA: Lake...
AAAAAAGCAATTAAAGAAGTAATACCAAGACAAGCTAAAGGATGGGACGAAAGTACACCATATAAAACCTACGAGAAATGAAACAAACAGCAGTGGAATGGTTGGTTGAGCAATTAGGGAGTAATGGTCATATCTCAACCTACGAAAGTATAAAAAGAGATGAATTGCAATCTATAATTGAAAAAGCCAAAGAAATGGAGAAAGAGCAGATAACGGACTCTTATATAATGGGTAGCTATGACATGGCAGATAAAGAATTTAGACCAGAACAATACTACAATGAAACATACGGAGGTAACAAATGAAGTATTACGCAAAAAATAGACGCAAAGTGAGAAGAAAAGAAAAGAGAGAAACTAAGCTCCGGACTGTTTATCTCAAATTACATTCTGCTTTGATCCGCAAATTATTTCAAGATCTTACTGAGTTAGCAAAACAAATGAAATGGACACAACAATAGAACATATAATCGAAAAAATTAAAGGAGATCAGGTACTCAATCCTGAGACCCGATCCTATATAATTGCCACTTACTTGCGTCCGGGGCTCATAACAGAAAAGGAAAATATTATGAACGCCTGGATACACGGAACACTAGAGGTGATGTATCCATTCCCAACAGCAGAGGACTACTTTAATCATACCTTCTTCAAATGATACACTTTAGTTTATTCTCCGGAATCGGAGGTTTCGATTTGGCCTCAGAGTGGGCAGGATGGAAAAATTACCTTAGTTGCGAAATAAATGAATTTGGAAACAAAGTACTAAATCACTATTGGCCCGAAGCATATCACCACACAGACATAAAAACATTAACCTATGACACAATTAACGCTGAACTTTCAAAAAGATTTGGAACAGAATGGAGAAACGATGACATCATCATCTCCGGTGGATTCCCATGTCAACCCTTTAGTACCGCTGGAAAAAGATTGGGAAAAGAAGATGAACGCCATCTTTGGCCCGAAATGCTCCGGGTCATCAGAGAAGTCAGACCGAAGTATGTCGTGGGGGAAAATGTTCGTGGACTCCTTAGTTGGTCGGACGGATTGGTTCTCGAAGAGGTGTACGCTGATCTGGAAGGTGAGGGCTACGAAGTCCAACCGTTTATACTACCAGCTGTCGGCATCGGTGCTCCGCACAAACGAGATAGACTCTACATCATTGCTACCAACACCAAATGCCAGAGACGAGAAGAATGGGGGCAAGATAACGGATGGCAGAATAAAGAGGAAATTGGAGCAGGGTTATACAATAGAGCTGAACGATCTGGCAACGATGGGAATGCTACCAACACCAACAACGAGGGATTACAAAGGGGCTCGGACCAAAGAGAAGATAGAGGAGAGAAAAGCTTTGGGACTAGCGACAGACGAGGGAACACTTCCCGGATACTTCGCACTTCCTGGGAAAACTTTCCAACTCAATCCCCCGTTTGTAGCAGAGATGATGGGTTTTCCCCCAGATTGGACGGTATTACCTTTCCTCGTTGGAGAAGAGAAAGTTTAATGGCATATGGTAACGCTGTTGTACCTCAATTAGTTTACCGTATATTTGACACCATAAATAAAATAGAAAATGAAAAATAAAATAAACCCTAAACAGTATCTGCGATATGCCAAGACATTCGCCTGGGCCATGCATAACGATCAGATTACCATATCTGAATCCGTGCTAAAGAGGAGCATGGATAATTACCCGGTGGATTGCAGAGATCTGCGAGACGCTATTACTTGTATAGAAGCTGGAGAAGGATTAAGATCAACCTCCGTATCTATGACAGATTTATTCGCCATAAAGGAAGCACTACAACATAAGCAAAATGATACAGCAAACAGCACAGCAGATGTACCAGGAAGTACAGAGCATGAAGATGAACATGGATCCGGTACTAGTGAAGAGGATACTCAAGTACACGATAAAGAAAATAAAAGAAGAGTTGGTAGACGTAGAAAGAATGGGGAAGATAAATCTGTCTGAGCCCCATCGCTTTTGGACTGAAGTAGAAAAGGAAATAGAAAATGGAAGCTATACTTAAATTTAATCTCCCTGATGATCAGGACGATTTTCGTTATGCCGTAGAAGGTACTAAGTGGTTTTTGGTTGTTCACACCTTTGACCAATACCTTCGGAATCAGATGAAGTACAACGATAACTTAACTGATGAGGAATATGGGTTACTAGAAAAGGTAAGAGAAGAATTACGCTCTACAATAAATGAAAATCAATTGAGTTTTGAATAAAAATAAGTAAATTTGTAACATGACACCAGGACAATTTATCGGAACTTTGCTTGCTAGCAGAGATGCTATGCATCTAGCACATTGGAATACTCGTTCTTATTCAGAACATAAGACGCTTGATTCTTACTACAACGGCATACTTGATCTGACAGACTCTTTTGTAGAAGCCTATATGGGTTTGCATGGCCGGATTAACATAGTGGTTAAAGATGTTAAGATAGAGAATGCCAGCACCCATCTTTCGGGCCTCAGAACAATTATCCGCAAGGAGAGAGATAAGTACGAAAGCGAGTTACAGAACATCATGGACGAAATGATGGCTTTGATAGATAAAACTTTGTATCTACTTACTCTAAGCTAATTAGCCCTCTGGTGGTGCACCACTAAGGATCGAAGATAGAGTAACCCATGACATAAGCGCACCGGTGGTCTCTCCGAATCGTAGGTCGGCACAGTTAGCAACTCTGGGGATATTTTAAAAGTTGCACACGAGAGAGTAGCGGAATGGTATCCGATCACAGACGAGGTGATTACGGCTTAGCAGGCGTCCTTAATATGCTGTACATACAGGTTCGAATCCTGTCTCTCTCTCAAAATGTTAAGAACACCACTAATACTAGACATCATTGCCAACGATGGTGATGAGGAGGATACTGAGTACCTGGAAAGTTTGGGCCTCAGTTCAATTTACGATGCTGCCACTTTCCCCATTCTCTTCTACCATATAGACCATATACACGAAGACCTAAGAAGCACAGAAGAAGAACCACTATCTGTTATCTTCAGCGGAGGAGAGAGTTACATAACTAAACACAGTCTTATATCTCTTGCGAAAATGATTGCGACTTGTCAATAATTTATATTATATTTGCACCGTATGGAAAATCAAGAAAAAATCAGTGCTATGGTATCGGCCCTAGCAATGCAACAGATCAACGTAAATGAAATAGTAGCAGATGCTATTGTTCAGACTTACGAAAAGATTAATGAGATCGGTGGAGAGTTCAGCCTTAACCACGCTCGTGAGATTCAATTGGGTCTTATGCAGAAGTACAATATAGGCGTACCTCCTACAGAGTAAAAAAAATTACTCCAAGAATTAAGCCCCATGTGAGTGGGGCTTATTTTTTATATCTCTAGAAGTGTAAAGTCTATTGATTCTCCGTTAACAAAATTGTTAGTGATCGGGAACCAGTGATTATCCGGAATGACCATACATCCGGCAGACCAAGATCCTACGATAGCAGTTACACCACCACGGTGTATATTGATTCCAAAGAGGCCGAACTGCTTATTTACTTTACTAACTGTTCTATCCCTACTGCCATCTCTCCATATGGTGATGGGAAGGATCTGCTGAAAGTATGGGGCTCCGAGCCAAAGAGTACTCCACTTCTTATTAGTAACAAAGCGATGTGATCCGATTACTTGTTGTTCGGCAGCTACTGCGGTCCCGGTTATTCCCATATGGGTAATAGGAGAAAAGACATACTTATCTCCGGCTGTAGTAGAACATGGAACAACCGCTACGCATACTCCTCCTTTATACACAGTATAGTAATCGTCAAAGGTGTTTGAAAAGACTGCGTCTGTCCTCAAGAACACTAGGCCATCTTTGGGCCTCAGCCATTTATTGGTATTAATCCTATTAGTAATATACCAATCAAGAGCAGTAAGAGTCTTAGCCCCAATAATACCATCCTCGGTAAGCTGGGCCCCTTTAGCATTAAGAATCTGTTGTAACTTTTTCATATTGTTTCTCCCAATAAAAGGTAGGTTTCTTATCAACGTACTCACCAATAACATTAGCACGGAAATCAGAATTCCAATGCTCCGCTATAGACATGAATAATAAGTCATCGTACTCATATCCTAAATCAAATAAAGCATTTTTCAAACGCTCCAAGAAAGGACACGTATAAGTAGAGCATATAATAATAGTATGAAAGCGTGCTTGGAATGAAGAAGCAGATAAACCAAAGATCTTGAGATACGATTCCTCGCTCCTATCGTCTGGAATATCTATCGAGAGGACCACCGGAATGTAAGTAGGTACGGAGATAGCATGAGCAACACGCTGTGCCAGTATCCCACTATGCTCAGGTTCAACCGCCAAGATAACTGCATCACTGCCATCTATGGCAGGCATACGATTAATCATCGACTTAATTAATCTATCCTCTTTGATCAAATCAATCATATGACAAAGATAAATAAAAAATATATACTTACAGTATATAACAAAATATATACCGGGGTAAAAAATAAGCCCCCCCCCTCTATATGGAAAAAACAGAAAAATTCATGCAGTTTGAGCAAAAGCGAAAGTTTGTGTGGGTGGTGGAGGTAATACGCTGCAAACAGCCGGGCCGGTGGTTCAAAAAAAACATCCCCCCCTATGCTCAAGCGATTTGCTGTAAAACATTGATCCTTAATGCTTTAGCAATTTACATTAGATTAAATTCAAAATATAAAACGATTCCATGCATACACTATCGAACGATTGTATATGCATATATTATACCTCATCACATCCATGCACCTAAATAATATGTATATGCATGATCTGGAAAGCGTCTACTTTATTACACAGCACTCTGTCCAGGTTTTTGGACACTTTTGCTGTCCACTTTCCGGGACACCGGGCTGTCTAATTTCCTGGACACCGGCTGTCCACATTATTGGTCGCTTTCCTGATCATCACATGGCGTTTTTTTTGTACTTTTTTGCTCCCTTTTTACCCAATAAAGGTTACCCTCATCCCCTCTAAAAACTATCGAACTTTATCCATATTTCGCAACGAGCAAAAAAAACTTTCAAAAAAATTCACTTTCTGAAACCCTTACCATTATTGGCTTTTTTACAATTTTGTAGATTTGTTCTAAAATTATTTTTCGATTTCACTTGCATGGTATTTCGAAATGGATTTACCTTTGCAACATCGAAACGACAAAAAAACATCATTAAAACACTAAATTAAAAAATCATGAAAACCACATTCACACTCTCGCAAGGCACTTATGTGCACACCATCACAATCAACACCACTAACAAGTTCGCTGACCATAGCGTAGGGCAAGTGGTAGGTATGTTAGCCCATCGATTCTACACCGCCATAGGCACTATGCGTATGATGGGTAATGGTAGTGGGATTAACCTTCGCAATCCTTTTGACATCACTATTGAGTCCGAAGGTATCACTTTGCTTAACACTTTGACCATAGACGAGTCTATTAAGGCACGAATCACTTGCGGTCTTACTGCTCGTGGGCAGAAACGATTCGCTAAATTGCTCGCCTTGTCCCTTTGGGCAAATGGCACTGAAAATGGCGAGGGTTTTGCCCAAATTACTGACAGCGTAGTGCATGACCTATTGGACGAAGATAACTGCGTTGAACTTGAGCATATCGCCATGCAAGTTCGTGCCTTACTCGATTTGCCTTATGCTGATGTGGTAGAGTGTTCCATACTTAGGGACTAACTACCTTTATCCCCTCACAAGTGTGCAAGATGCGGAGCGTTACCGCATAGGGGAGCGAATCAACGGATAACAGCAGTTTGAACTGCCAAACCCATGGGATGAGGGGGGGGTTTGTGGCCGATAGATTTACGAATCTATCCTCGATTAGCAGAGATGCGAGGCCTTGCCGAAGATAGTTCTTTGACATACCAACGTGATTGCATAAAGGGAACTTGCAATCGTTCGTGGCACACGTTCCTACTGACTATGTAAGGACTCCAATAATATGGTATGGTACATAGTATGGACGTGTTCGATATACCTCCGCAGTGGTGCAAATGTAAAGGCATGGCATATGGTTTTGACTCCATGTGTTAGGGTTCGATTCCCTCCCACTGCACTAATACCTAAATAATATAGACATATGGAATTCGCAATCGTATTTGGCTTTGCTTCATGTATTGCCATCATCTTTGTTTGTCTGCTTGCTTATATAGTGGACAAGATTATCTGAGACCCAAACCTAACCAATAAATAAACAAATGAAATCATTATCATTATCGTGTACAATCGCCTTGGGCGTATGTGCTGTGCTGTCTTATCAGCAAAACCAAATCATGCTCATGGGAGTTTGCATTTTTCTGGCAATCACCTATGGCATCGGATTCATCAGTCAAATCAAAACTAATAACTAATAGTCATGAATAGAGCATTTTATTTCAACGAGCAAGTCACCCATGTATTGGATGTGCTTAACTACGAATTCGGTAGTGATACTGCTGTAGAAACTACAGACAGACATGATGAATGTCCCTCAGTTATAGTCAGTTTATTATTAGACCCACCATTTGTCCAAAATTACAAACTTTATTTGCCATCCGATCATCGTGGTGACTATGCGGAATTTATTGTTATCCGATTGCATAACATTAAGCAAGACCCAGCCGATGGTGACTTTATTGATGGCTTCAAGTGTCTTGGAGATGTAGTGGCTTTCTTTAACAATGTTATCTGAGTCCCAAAAATAAAAATATCATGAACACAATATCTATTTACGAAGAGGGTAATCCCTTTATCAAAAATCTTAGTCCTAAGAAAGCGTGCGAGGTATATCGCAGTCTGCAATTAACCCATCCATCCTTGGCACATTACTTCGTTGATCAGGAGAGCGGACAGCAAGTGGGTCTGCCAGATCTTGAGCCATGCCTTACCATAGTCCCATTCATAGACGATGCCGGAGAACTTATCGGTTTCAATGTCTCCTTTGGAATAGATGGGTTTGCCGTTGTAGTTATCAATGAAGACAAGTCCCTCACCATAGACGATTGGGACTACGATTGTCTGCACCCATCTATAGTGGATGAGTTTGATGAGTACATCTTCGATGCAGTGAAACGCAAACTAATTAAGTAAGCATATGAAAAACGTAGTATTTAGACAAGGCAATACCATCGTATTGTTCACCTTCGGTAAGACATCCAATAAAAAGATTGCTCAGCAAGGCGAGACCATCGTGCAGTCATTCCATTTCAGTCGGTCTCAGTTCGAACTCGCACAAGGTAAGACATCCATGCGAGAGTTCTTCGGTGCTGATGGGGATGTATGTTTCGATTGTCCTTTCTCAGTGAGTAATGGTGCATCACTATCCGCTTGTTATACTCATAAACTTATGCAGTATAGTGGATTCCTTTCTTCTCTCCGCTCTATAGGTAAGAAGTACTCATCCTTTGATGACATACCCGATCTGAGCCCCAAACTATTCGAGCAGATAGTTGAGCAGTCTCGTGGTAAGTACGTCCGCTTCGGTTCATATGGAGAACCTATCCTTATACCATACTCCTTAGTTAACGATATCGTAAGTGTGGCTAAGTCCTGGACTGGGTACACCCACCAATGGATGAGTTACCCGGAGTTCAGCAAGTTCTTCATGGCTTCGACCCATACACCATGTGGAGAGAGCATGGCTCGTGCCTTTGGATGGAAGTCATTCGTGGCTACCGAAGACAAGTTAACCGATATGGTCAACTGCCCGGCCTCCGAAGAACAGAACTTTAGAAGTAACTGCTCCAAGTGTGGACTATGTAGTGGCACTGAGGGTAAGGGAAGTAAATCAGTATTCATTTTAGAACATTAATAATAATCACATGAACACAGAACAAAAAATCAAAGAAGTAAAAGAACAAATTCAGCAAGACATTCTTGTAATCCTTGAGTCCTTTGGCGTAGATGAAGCCATGGAAGGCTCGGACTACAACGCTATGGTCACAGCAATGTGCGAATCGGTAATCGCAAACATCAACAAATTAAATAATTAAAGCATATGGAAAACAAATATTTATTATTCGGACGTGAAGTGTGTAACATCCTATTAAACGAAGACATTCATGCAGTCGTTCAGCACATCGAACATTGTAACATTAGTAGTTACGATACCTATGTGCTGAGTCCCAATACCAATCCCTTAGAACTGCTTAGTGAGTATGATGGATGGAATGGCTATGCAGTAATATCCGAAGAGGAGTTTAACCTGATCAATGGATTGTAAAAAATAATTTCAAAAAGTATTGTATTGTAAAAGTAAAGAACTATATTTGCACATCGAAACAACAAAAACTAAGCACATGAACTACAAAGACATCACTAAAATCCAAGGCAGATGGTCAGCAAAAGAACTGCAAAACATTGCCAAAATCGCAACCATGCTACAAGTAAAGGACTACACACACTACCCAACCGGTGGTGGGTGTGAAAACATTGTACTGCATCTTAATGATGGCAGAGTAATTGTTTTCGACAACTTTAACGCTGGTGTTCAGTGCAGTAAGATAACCTACAAAGATCTGGAGCATGAGTTCTATAACGATGAACATTACGAGAATTGGGGATGGATTCCTAATGTAGAAATCAAAGATAACTACAGCAATTGGAGAGCAATCGTTGATGCAATCCTAAATCCTGGAGATTGGAAGTTTGCATACGAGAATGAAGATGGTACACATAATATCCATACTCTCATCATCGAAAAATTCGAATCTTCCGACCGCACGATCATTTTGTTCATTGACAAGTTTCGCCAATTGATTGGCGTGAACTTCTACCAAGGATGGTATGAAAAACCTTTGGAAGATTTTATGACCCCAAATTCAAAACTTACAAAGTATGTGATAGAAAATCTATTGGAACTTTGGGATGATGATGTGCTGTTAATCCATCCGCACCCGGAGTATAATGACATTATAGCAAACATAAACACAGCGTGCGAATTTTGGTTAGACATCCGCTTAGAGATAGATAAAATCGAAGACCAGATCACAGAATTAAATTGCAGATTGAAACAATTAAAAGACATAGCATAATGATACAGCAAAAGCAAAAAACACACAGACCGATTCACGAAATCGCAAGAGAGATTCGCCAAGATTGGCAGAAAGTAAATTATGGTGCTAAGCCATATCTCGAAGTCATGGAGTTCTTAACCCATAAGGATGAGATGTATATGTATGACCGAGCAGATAACTTAATCCGATACTTTCTATCCAACGCAACATCATGGAAAGGCGAGACAGCAAAGAGAATTAAAAAAGAATTGAAACAACTAATTAAATAATAAAAACATGAGCACAGAACAGAACCTCAGAGACATGATTGATAGTTGCTATACCTATGGTGGCTATACAAGAGACACTTGGAATTTTGAAAGATACATAACGCCATATCGTGAAGCACTTGGCGAAGATAGATTTAATCAGGTGTATGATGAACACGTTAAGAATCTGCAAGAGAACTTTGAAATACATCACAACGTGTATACCGATTCAGAAGGATGCACATACAATAGTCTAGTAAAAAAAATTAAATAGTCATGAATAAAAAACAAGCAATCGAAATCATTAAGTCCGGGCTCTTCTTTAGTGCAGAGTTCATTAAGAAAGATGGTAGTGTACGCAAAGTCCGTGCAAGATCAGGAGTAAAAAAGTATCTGAAACCCAATGCAAAACCTCGCACGTACAACCCTAGTGAACTCGGCTACATTACAATCTTTGACTTAGACAAAGAAGACTACAGACTCATTAACCTACAAACATTAACCAAAGTAAATAGAAAGGAAGTTAAATGATATTCACAAGCAATCTCTTCTTTTGGGGAGAAGTAAAACGTAAGCCCCACGATGCAAGTGGTATCACTAATCCAGAAGATTGGATGTGGTGGAGACAGCATGGCATCTTTTATCCTAAATTCAAAATCATTAGATAATATGGAGACAATAATTATTGCAGATGTTTATGTATCCGACATGGGTTATTCAGTTGAATCTTTCTTCCGGGACTACGCAGTGGAATGGAGAGATGTAAGTAATCTCAGCGAAGATATATGTCGCATAGAAGATATTGAGGACATTGCTGAGTACGAAAAACTGAGCCCCAAACACAAAGAAATAATCGAAGAAATAAAATCCAAAGTAAAACTATTAAACGCATCCTACATAAGACTAGTTAACGTATGAAAAAAGTAACCATCACAACACGAGCAGTCTACCACAAAATTGCATCAGTATCTATTGATGTACCGGCAGACATTCCTAATGACAAAGTACAAGATTGGATTTGGGAGAACGAGCATCTATTCACCGATGATCTGGACAAGAAGTTAAGCGAAGCACCCTACGAATTCGGCTTCGGTCTCAGCGATAACATGGACTGGATAGACCAAGAGTCGGAGTCACGATACGATGTAGAAGAAAACGGAGAGATTACATACGGAGGACATATATAAAATAATAAACACATGAAAAACATTTTTGGTTTAGACGCTTATCCCATATTTATTATGTGGGAACAATTGAACTTGAATAACTTCTTAGATGATATGGCTTTAGATGAAAGCTGGGAACACTCTTGCTTGCACTATGGCATATTTCTACAAAGTGAATTCAATAAAGAATCAGAATCAGAATACGAGTGCATCAGAAAATATGTGCAGTCATTAGTACAATTTTACATCAATTAATCACATGGCAAACAATTGTTATAATTTCGCAACCTTAATTGGTTCTAAAGAAAGTTTAGACTTGCTCGAAGCAAGGTTAATCGAAAGCAAAAAAGAAACACCACACTTGTGGTATGGTTCGTTTCACGAAGTTCTTAACATCCCTATCGTAGAGGATGGCAATTCATATCAAGACTTCGGCACACGATGGTTCGATGCTGAATGGAACAGAGAGTCCGATACCGAAGCTAGGCTGAGTGGCGATAGTGCATGGTCTCCACCATCCGAGTTCTTCCGTAAATTGTCTGATGTATATCAGCTGGCAATTGAATCCGAATACGAAGAACCGGGATGTGACTTTGGTGGATACTACAATTGTAGTAATGGCGAGATACTTCGTGATGATACATACTCATACAATATGTTTCACTTAGTAGAGAATAGAGAGTACTTTATGGAGAAAGTATGCGAAGACATAACCTATGGTACATACGATGACTACGAAGACTTTGCTAAGCACAATGAGGATGTAGTTCAGGCACTGAGTCCCAAAGAAATAGAAGAAATCAAAGAACAATTTAACACAATAACAAAGTAATAAATCAAACAAATCAAAAACCATGAATAACCTAACTAAATTTCAAAACCAATTGATTGCAGATTTGCAAAACGAATTCGCAAAGTTAAACCCACCGGCAACACAAGATTCTGGAAGGTTCAGTATCGCATCCTTAAAGAAAGATGTGCAAGAGGTGGATGCGTTTAAGAAGTCCATATGGGATTACAATATAAAGATGTCTGCCATGCTAAAAGAAAGTATGCTTGAGCAGATAGAACAATTCAACAAAGAGTTCGCCCCGGTCAACTTGTATTTCGATAAGAAACTTCGTATGTTCTCAGAAGATTCGGATTACTATTATGCTAAGAATCCCTACCACGCAGAAACACAATTGAGTTTTGAGAAACAAGAATACGTAGGGTTGTATGTTCTTTTTAACACCACACGAGTAACAATTACAACATCGTGCGAGACTATTAGCATGAGTAAAATCAAAGGATTGCTATGGTCAACACGAGGTTGGATTCATAGAAATGAATCGGACGCAGTTCACTACGCAACCTTAGATGACTTCGTTCAGCAGAATAAAAACTTTCAAAGAAAGATTACAAACGAGTATAACAATTTAACGAAGTAAAACCATGAAGAACAAAAACAATATGAGTAAGAAAATTGAAAATGCAAAGAAAGTCCTAAAGGATGCTGGCTATTATGTCGATAACCTTTGGCACATCAATGATGTAAAACAAAATTACAAAGTAAGTGATGATGAAGCCTACAAGATATTGGATGTAGCACTTACAAGTGATTGGATTACTGAGCGTACATTCGAAATGATAAATGATGTAAGGATAGATTTAATTAATTCAATAGATGAGCAATAAACAATACGATGTGCTGAGCCCGGATGGGTTCAGCATATCATTCTCACAGACCTACTCTTCTCCAGAAGAGGCATACAAAGCCACATTGGAATGGGCAAAACGATACGAGAGACAAGGTTACTACAGCAGTGTAGACTATGGCAGAATTTTGGTTATTGATCTCCCGGATTTCTGCAAATTAATTCAAGTAGATCAGGAAGGAATAATGGTTTAGGTCATGAAAGCAACACTAGATTACTGGAATCCGAGAAGTGAAGATGTTGTTACCCAAGATGGTTTTCGTTATGTTAAAACAGAATCGGTTATTACCAACACAAAGGACATTGAGGACGAAACCGAGATAGGTTTGTTTGAGCAGTTCTACAAACTTAACAATAGTTTGAGATATTGCAATGGTTCTTATTACAAGTTCCAAGACAAACAATGGGAACAGAAGTACCAAGCATGGTTGAAGTCGGACGATTATAAAAAGAAAAGTTTTAATCTTTATTACGGGAACGGGGTTGTTGATTAATTCAAGTAGATCAGGAAGGATTAATGGTATGAAATTCGAAACATTTTGCCCCTTATTTCCCGGCTTTTACGGAACACTCTTTGAAGCCGATGAGACCAATGAGATTTACTCCCATAACCAAGAGCATGACACTGACCTAAATTACGATGATTTCGAATGGGATTACGAAGATTACAAAAACAGAGTAGCATCTGCTTTTGTTGAACGCTTCGAGCGTGAATTCAAAGATATATTTCCCATCGAAGCTACATTCCAAAAAGTTAACAGTCCAAAGTATTATAACTTCTCCAATGATACCATATATATCGAAGTAGAAATGAACTTCCTAAAGTTTATGGTATTGGTAAACGATAACAAGGAAAATATTAGGCAGTACATCAAGGACAATTACACAAGTCGGAGCGGTTATATCAGTTACCATAGCAATGATGTTGAAGATTGGTGCAATCCGGATTACATCATGGAGAGGCCAGGACATAGGATTGGGGCTCTGATGGAAGCACTTGCTACCCATTACATGGATACCGATAATATTATCTATTGGGTAGACAGCGAAATGTATATTAACTACGAAGTAAAAGAACAATAAACCATGTACACAATTAAACACACACCAAGTAATCAAACTGAAGAAAAGTTTGCGACAATTGACATTGAGTCAGTAGAAAAATTATATGTAGGCAAAGGCAACTGCTGTAGATGTGGATGCCGGGGCGAGTATTATTATCTTGAACAATATAGAGATAAGATTCAAAGGTCACTCAAAAAGATGGCTTCAGGTAAGTATCAAATCGAATCC
>Ga0315900_10008249_pt1 | contig 13442 bp, 14 predicted proteins | sample LakEriMetagenome_FD_203521 | JGI IMG/M metagenome (GOLD analysis project Ga0315900, IMG submission 203521) | Freshwater fungal communities from buoy surface, Lake Erie, Ohio, United States - Buoy 12 MA114 | ecosystem: Environmental > Aquatic > Freshwater > Lake > Lake biofilm | place: USA: Lake...
AAACTTTTTATGACACGGATCATGAAATTGAAAAAAAATTAGGCGTTAAAGTGTCTGTGATTTTTGAGCTTGAAGGCGAAGAAGGTTTTAGGAAAAGAGAGACACAGATGATTGATGAGTTGACGAACAAAAAAGATATCATCTTAGCCACGGGTGGCGGTGCCGTATTAAGTGAAGAAAATAGACGAATACTTAAAGAAAGAGGTAAGGTGATTTATTTGAATGCCAAGCCACAGCATTTGGCGAAACGCATGGCGTTTGATAAAGATCGACCGCTTTTACAACAGGGCAATATGTTGGATACTTTAAATCATCTCTATCAAGAAAGACACCCCTTGTATTTGGGGGTTTCATCATTTGTGGTGGATACAGGCCAACAAAAAACACAAACGATTATTCATAAAATTGAGGCGCTTCTAAGATAAGTCCATGGAAACCATTCATATTCAATTAGAGGATCGATCTTATCCGATTTATATTGGAGAAGGATTACTGTCCCAAATCCAATTGATTGAGTCACACTTAAAACAAAAACATCTGGCGATTGTGACCAATACGACGGTTGCCCCTCTATATCTTGATCCCTTATTAAATGGATTAAAACAACAGGGTATTAAAGCATTTCCAATTATCTTGCCTGATGGGGAAGTGTATAAAAATCAAGAGACGTTAAATCTTATCTACGATGCACTTTTAAAAGAAAAATGTGAACGCACCACAACACTTATTGCATTAGGAGGTGGTGTGATTGGCGACATGACTGGCTATGCCGCTGCGACTTATTTAAGGGGTGTGCCTTTTATTCAAATACCCACCACACTTTTGTCGCAAGTCGATTCATCTGTCGGCGGTAAAACAGGTATTAATCACGCTCTAGGTAAAAATATGATCGGTGCTTTTTATCAGCCGCAGTGTGTGATCGCGGATATTGATACTTTTAAAACATTGCCCAAGCGAGAATTTTCAGCAGGTATGGCAGAGGTCATTAAATATGGACTTATTCGTGATGAAGCTTTTTTTGATTGGCTTGAAAAAAATATTGAAGGCCTTATGAAATTAAATCCATCATTACTGACTGAAGCGATTAAACGCTCATGTCAAAACAAGGCGGATATCGTCGAGATGGATGAACATGAATCAGGTATTCGAGCGACGCTTAATCTCGGACATACTTTTGGGCACGCGATTGAAAATGCGATGGGCTATGGTGTTTGGCTTCATGGCGAGGCAGTCGCGACAGGTATGGTGATGGCAGCAAATCTATCCAAGCTCATGGGCTGGTTAAAAGATAATGAATTTAATCGTATCGTTAAACTTTTAAAAGAAGCCAAGCTTTCTATTGATCCTCCAAAGATTTCTGAAGATCAATACATGAAACTTATGCGCATGGATAAAAAAGTAGTCGATGGAAAAATTAGACTGGTGCTTCAAAAAGGGATTGGCGATTCTGTCATCACGAGTGATTACGATCCAAACCATTTAAAGACTACACTTAAGACTTCTAAATTCTCAGCATGATGAAGTTGGCCCCTTATGCCGCGCACTCTGAACAATCTAGAGGCCGACGTTTTAAAGAAGAAACCTCAACCCTAAGAAATGATTTTCAGCGCGATCGTGATCGCGTGATCCACTCGACCGCCTTTAGGCGACTAGAATATAAGACACAAGTATTCGTAAATCACGAAGGCGATTTATTTAGAACGCGTCTCACTCACAGTTTAGAGGTCGCGCAAATCGCAAGAAGTATTGCGCGCACTTTAAATCTTCATGAGGATTTAGCCGAGGCCATCGCCTTAGCCCATGATTTAGGTCACACCCCTTTTGGCCATGCAGGCCAGGACGCTTTAAATCGTTGCATGAAAGATTATGGTGGATTTGAACATAACCTTCAGTCACTTCGCGTCGTGGATCTTTTAGAGCAAAGGTATGCCGAATTTGATGGGCTTAATCTCACCTTTGAAACAAGAGAAGGTATTTTGAAGCACTGCTCCATGAAGAATGCTCAAAAGTTAGGCGATGTGGGCCAAAGATTTTTAGATAAAACCGAAACAACGCTCGAGGGACAGCTTGCGAATTTTGCGGATGAGATTGCCTATAATAATCACGACATCGATGATGGCATTCGTTCAGGACTTTTAACGACTGATCAATTGATGGAGGTTTCTCTTTTTAAAGAATCCGCCTTAAAAGTCAAAACCCTTTATCCTGATTTATCCCCAAAACGGTTCGTTCATGAAACGATTCGCCGCATGATCCATAGTTTAGTGGATGATTTATGTCGAACCAGCCTCTCTTTTATAAAGGTATCAAAACCTAAAAATGTAGATGAGGTGAGGCTCCATGGCCCCATGATCGACTTTTCAACTGATATGGCAGAAAAACGGCTTCAGTTAAAACAGTTCTTAAGAAAGTCTTTATACCTCCATCCCAAAGTGACCGAGATGACCGACAAGGCTATGAGGACGATTGAAGGCTTATTTAATATATATATGGATGACCTAAGTCTTATTCCGTCAGACTACCAATCGATCGGTCGGGAGGAAAAACCACGCGTTATTGCGGATTATATTGCCGGCATGACGGATCGTTATGCGATTCGTGAGTATGAAAAATTACATATAAATCAATAGTTTAAATTAATTTTGTTGTAAATTTACAACAAAACAACAGAAATGTCGCAAAAAACACTAAAAAAACTTGCGATGGGCCAGCTTGATAGCTCATAATACTCATGACCTTCTTAATGAAGCTTTTATTCATTGGGAAAGTTCGCGAACTTTCTCATCAAGCGATTGATGAGGTTTTTTAAAATTAGGAGAAATATATGAACAAGAACATTAAACACGCAGTAGCAGGTGCAGTGCTTGCAATGTCTGCTTCAGCAGCACATGCTGGCATTGTTATCCCAGCTGGCGATTGGACATTAGACGTAAACGGTAACGTGAACGCGTTCGCTAACTGGACAAAAGCTGACCACGCAGCAACTATCACCGGTGGTGTAGCAGTTGCAAAAGACAAAGCTGGTGAAGATACAACACAAGGTATCAACACAGGCCTTCTTCCAGCATGGTTAGGTTTTACTGGTAAGACACGTCAAAACGATACGGATGTTGAATTCACGATTAGTATTCAACCAAACGCATCAAATAACGGATCAACTGGTGATGGAGCAGCTGTTGGATCAAATACACTCTTCCGTCAGTCATACGTTTCATTCGGTGACAAGTCATGGGGTTCTATCAAACTTGGTAAAGATATTGGTATCTTCGCTAGTGATGCAATTCTTAACGACATGACACTTCTTGGTGTTGGAGGACTTGCAGGCAATTCAGGCGCTTCTACAACATTTGGTGGTATCGGTACCGGTTACATCTACGCTGCATGGAAGGGTCAAATTGCTTACACGACACCTAACATGAATGGCTTTCAAGCTACAGTGGGTATCACTAATCCAAACCAAGGCTTAACCCGTAATATATTAACAGTTGACGGTAATACAGGCTTAAACGGTGCACACCTATACCAAGATCGTTTCGGAATGGAAGGTAAAGCTTCTTATTCATTCGCAGCAGAAGCTTTAACTGGTAAGATTTGGGTAGGCGGTGCTTCATACAAGGTTAAGGGGGAGACTAATTCTGCTGCTGCATCTGCTTTAGGAACTGTTCATGAGTACACAGCAGACGTTGCCGATATCGGTGTCAACCTTAATGCTGGTAATGCAGGCTTAACTGCTTATTACTACAGAGGTGATGGTGTTGGTACAACAATACTTCTTGGTAATGGTTTCAGTACAGCTCACGGCAAACGTTCTTCTGATGGTGGCTACCTCCAAGGTACATACGTACTTCCAACCAAAACAAAACTTGGTGTTGCGTATGGTAAATCTAATCTTGACAGAGCTGCAGGTGAAAGTGCTAGTGACTTAGTTGAGTTTAATGAGAGATATACTGTAGGTCTTTACCATCCTCTCACTAAGCATTTAAATCTAGTTGCTGAGTATAATGACATTGAATCAAGATCTCACGCTGGAGCTATCAATAAAAACACAACTGGTTCTCTTGGCGCAATATTGTTCTTCTAAGAGTAACTTTTTTATAGTTGTTTTTAAAAAGCGCCCTACGGGCGCTTTTTTTTGCTCTTTTTTTGGACTTAAACAAGATTTAGATACTCTTTTAATTTTTGAAGTGAGAGCCTTTGACTCAAGTTGCTTGTATCTATCTCTAAATGGCTTACTTTCGGAGCCTTATAGGCTGAGGAAATGCCAGTGAAGTTTAAAATCTTGCCCTGACGAGCTTTGAGGTAATGGCCTTTTGGATCTCTCTTGATACACTCATTGATTGGAGTGGAAAGATAGACGAGGTTGAATAATCCCTTTCCTATGATTTGTCTTGCTAAATTTCTTAGCTTATCATTTGGGGAGATCGTAGATACAATCACAAAGTTTGTTTGCTTGATTAATAATTTGCTGAGCTCAGCGACTCGTCTTATGTTTTCTTCTCGCCCAGCATCGGTAAATGAAAGATCGCTTGAGAACCCTTCTCGCATTTCATCACCATCCAGATAGATCGCAGAGTAATTAAGTGATCTAAGATATTTCACTAATTTAATTCCTAGCGTGGTCTTCCCTGAACCAGATAAGCCGGTGAACCAAATAATTTTTTTAATGCGATCTGAATGCTTGAGTGAACTTTTGTAGATTTTTTTCATAAACCATCCAAGATTTTGAGCTACCCTTATAAATTTGATCTCGAATTTGAAGATCACTGGCAGTGGTAACCGAACGTTTATTTTTTTGAATATTTAAAACATTTTCATCGTAAGGCAAATCAATGAAGCTGAATACCTTTTGCATTATCTCTTGAGGCTGATCTACTAATTCCTCGTAGGAAATATTGAGTATTTGATTGGGTAAGTAGGTATTCCAAAATTGCATGATATCTTCATAAAGCTTATAAAACTCAATGATATCCCCCTCGTCATAAGAGAACTCAAGTGAGCCGGGGGAGAAGAGTGTCTTATATATGGAAAAGCATGTTGCAATGGGCTCTCGGCCAAGATGAAGAATTTTTGCATTTGGGAACATATATAAAATGAAACCAATCCACATAAAGTTGAGAGGTAGCTTGTCTGTGACTATTTTTTTTTCAGTCATAACTGAAAGATGTTTTAAATAATCATTCTTTATTCTTTGAAGTTCATTTTCGAAAGATTTACTTTCAAGACCTAATGAGGATAGAGTTAGAAAAGATCCATGAAGTGTAGGAACTTCCCCTGCTCCAAAGAGAAGCGAATGATTAGATAGAATTTGCTCAATAAGTGATGTACCTGATCGTGGCATACCCACAATAAAGATAGGATTTATTTCATTTTCAGAAAAGATAATTTCTTTATTTGATTTTGATGAATTATGAATGTACTTAAGATAAAGGCTCTTAATCTTATTAAATAGCAACAAAGATTGTGCAGTATTGTATTTTGAAATATTTTTTTTTGTTGCGCTACCCTCCCTTAGAAATTTAAAAAATAATTCTTCATTTTTATTCGTTTCATAAACTCGAGCTAAAAAGAATTTCAAGAATACTTGATCGTTATTTGAGAGATTAGGTTCAGAAATCATCTTTTCAGCAAGTTGGAAAATAGGATCAGAGAGTGAAATTTTTTCAGCTCTAGATAATCCATAAAAGGACTCAGTAAAATCAGGGTTTAACTCAATGGCTTTACGAAAATTTTTAGCTGCATTGATATGGTCCCCTGCCCAGAGATCATCCGTTGCTATTAAAAAATAATTCATAAAATTACGAGGGTTAATTGTCAGTGCTTTTTGATGATGTTCCCGTGCATTTTTAAAATTTAAGATCTTGATAAACACATCCGCAATTAGATGATGAGTGAATTCATTCCCCTCATTTAATTTAAGTGCATGATGAAATTCATCTAATGATTCAGTGTATTTACCCAGATCGGAGTAACATGAGCCTAAATTTATGCGCGTTTCTATAATATTTGGATCTAGTTGGATCACTTTCTTTAAGTTTTTAACTGCATACTCTATATTACCCATAGCTCGGTAACATAGAGCTATATTGTTATAGCCTAAAAGAAAATTTGGATTTAAATCCGTTGCTTTTTTAAAATCAATCAGTGCTTGAGAATGATCACCTTTTTTTAATAAAATGATACCTTTGTAGTTATAGGGTAAAAAGTGTTTTTTATTATTTTTAATTAACTTGGATACTTTTAATAGGGCTAGATCAAATTTACTTTGATTAAAAAGAATTTGTACTTCATCTAAATCAGTATCTAAGTTCTTATAGGAGAGCATATTTAGTTTAGGATAAAATTATTTATATCTTTAAATTGATAACTTTTCGAACCGAAGAGATTTCTTGTGGCATCATTGGAATTATTTGATCGATAGGATTCAAATAATTTTAATTGCTGTAATGGCTTCTCTCTATCGAATGTCTCTATGACATTTGATTTGTCATTCACTTTTTTTAATGTCATCTTTTGAACTTGGATTTAACAATTATAAGCATTTGTATGCGCTTGAAATGCATCATTCACCAATAATCTTAACCAGCACTCTTTTTTTTCTTCGCCCATCAAATTCACCATAAAAAATTTGTTCCCAAGGCCCAAAGTCTAGCTTTCCGTTTGTAATAGCAACAACTACCTCTCTTCCCATTATTTGTCGCTTTATATGTGCATCTGCATTATCTTCACCTGTATCATTATGTCGATATTGGGAAATGGGCTCATGAGGCGCTAAGGATTCCAACCATTTTTTATAGTCATGATGAAGCCCTGATTCATCGTCATTGATAAATACACTCGCGGTAATATGCATTGCATTAACAAGTAATAAGCCTTCCTTGATATTGCTCTCTATGACACAATCGCTGATATCGGGAGTAATATTTGTAAAGTGCATTCTCGAGGGCGCATTAAACCATAGCTCTTTACGATAGTGCTTCATGTGACATTAATCCTTATCAATTTTCAAATCCCTGCAATACATTCTTTTGAGTTTTATGCCAAATATCAGCCATGTCTGTGTTTTTATAGTCTTTAAAACAAGGCGTCCCAAGTGTATAGTGAATAATTTTAGCAGAGTTATTGATAGGATATTCAATAGCTAGCCAATTCCATTCCTTGGGTAAATCTCCAATATCATCATTATCTAGCCAAGAAAAGCGATGAAGAAACTGACCTGATTGGTTAGCTATAAAATTAGGCGTGAGTATTTTATGCTTTGCGTGCCCGCAATTCCAAAGGATAAGGCTTGACCAATTTTTTCTGGGGTAGTTTTCATTAATGTTACCAAGATATTTTCGATGTGCTTTTGTAACATAATCATGCTTAACCACCATGAGTGCTTTCGATTCATCGCGTAAATCCCACAGCTCCTTAATATCTGCCTGGCATATCATGTCCCCGTCAGCAAAAATAGCCCATCCCTGAAAATTGTTTAAATACGGTGTAAGAAATCGAGAGTAAATAAATTCATTACTACGATCTTTATGGTTTTCTTCATAGCCCTTCAGGGTATTGATAGCAAGCGGGATAAAAAATACAGGAATCGAAGATTTCTCAATAATACTTTGGGTAAAAGTGTGATAGGCGATAGCTTCTCTTTGGTCAAATCCCACTACAATATTTATTTTTTCATTCATTCTTGAATATCTTTTAATTTATTAGTTATTCTTTGAATCGGGTTAGACCAAAAATTATTTATACTACATCGAAAAATTTCTATAGAAGGATACCATAATGAGTGAGTAACATTTTCTCCCCAATACCATATTTTTCCGCTCTCATAGTGAATTAATGTATAAGTCTTTTTATTTAATGCGCCAGCAATATGTGCGGTGACATTACTGCTAGTGACAATATAATCGCAAGCGTTAATTAATGCAGCTAACCCATCAATATCATTAAAATTATCGATTTCTTCTATAGATATAATTTCAATACCATACTGATCTGATATATTTTTTATTTCTTTTGAAGTCTCACCATACTGTAAATTCACAAATATAGTATTGGGTAAAGAGAGTATAGGAAGAAGTTGGGTCAGAGGCAGACTTTTTTCTTCCCCCAATTCCTTACTTTTACTCATCCAAGCAATCCCACAAATATTTTTTTTATTTTTTTTTATTTTTTGTTTAAGAAGATTAGTTTTCGTTTCATCAGCTTTGAGATAGCCAGTCGGCTGTGAACTAAAATCTTCAATTGAGTTTCTAAAAAATTTACCTAAGCTACCTATCGGTAAATGAAAATCATATTTTGATTCTGCGATCTCTTCATACATTGAGATAAATGTCATATTATCAAAATGAGCGAATGACCGCTGATAAAGAGGAATGAGTCTAGGGTCTAGTGAAATATAAAAAATATTTTTAGTTTTAAATACATCATACAATAAGCTACTATATAAAATCTGATCGCCTATGCCTTGCTCCGCCCATATAAAAATTGTCTTATTTGATATATTAAAATCAATGAGTTTTGGTTTAGGTGAAAAGATTTTATCTTTAATATGATACCGAGATTCATAAAGCTTCCACCCCTCTTTAAATTCATTTATTGTAAGCTTTATAAATGCTTTCTTTGTTATAGCATCATCAGCTTCAGAGGAGCTAGTAGTTATTTTTGATATATGATCATAGTCCTTTATTGCAAGATCAAATTCTTTAGTCGCTCGGAATAGTGCTGCTCTTAAAGACAAATAATTGATATTGTTTTTATCTAGATTGATCAAATAATTTATTTGATCAAGGGCTTCTTCGTAAATTCCTTGCTTAAATAAAATTATAAATTTATTAACTAAGGCTGGCTCAAAAAAAGCATTTTTTTGAATAACTTTGTTATAGTCTTCAAGGGCATTTTGAAATTCGTTAAGCTTTTGGCATGATAATCCTCGATTATAATAAGTTAGATAATGTTCAGGATTAATTTTAATTGCTTTGTTGTAAAGATCTTTTGCCTTTTGAAAATTTTCTTTTTTAATAAAAAGTAAACCAAGGTCACACAATACTAAATAGTTTTCCGGATCTAAACTGAGGCACTTATCTAAATAAGTTATTGCAGCGTCAAATTCATTTAAGCCTCTTAGGGCTCTAGATTTGTTATACAGAACATTTAAAAGATTTGGGCTGATTTTTTCTCCTAAATCTAAATACTCTAGCGCCTCTTTAAATTGATTGATGGAGATATAAGCATTGGCAAGATTAATGATGAATTTTATATCTTTAGGATTTGATTTTATAGCTCGGGTGAGATAAGCGATTCCTAATTCCGCATTACCCCCTTGAAGTTCTATAGTGCCTAAATTGCCTAAAACCTCTGGATGATTTGGAATTGATTTTAAAAGCAATTGATATATTTCTTTTGCCTCATTAAGCTTTCCGGAATCACAAAATAGAGAAGATTCCTTAAGAAGCCGTTGAATTTTTGAAGAGCTTACAATTTTGCTCATAGATTAATTTTTCTTAATCTTCAAAATTAAGCTCTACCCGATTACCTGCAGGATCTTCTAAAAAAATTTGGTGTGCAGACATCCCTGGTATAGGTTTTTCGTCGAAAGGAATATTGAGTTGTTTAAGTTTTTTTAATACGTCTTGATATTGATCTGTTTTAAAAGCTACATGATCATAAGAGGATTTTTGCATAGAGCGACCATCACCCTCTTTCGGAGTAATGAGGTGCAAGACATCCTTGTCGCCAATGTATAACCAAAATCCAAAGCGTTCGAATGGTGGCCTAAAGCCCTCGCTGAGACCGACGACATTACAGTAGAAATCTCTCAGTTGAATGACTAAATCTTTTTCTGCGACAAGCTGAATATGATTGATAGATAAAATCATCTAGCTATTTTTTTAAGTTGTAGGTTGTGGTGTACGAAGGCGAATATGAAGCTCACGTAATTGCTTTTCATCAACGGCATTTGGTGCTTTGGTAAGAAGACATTGAGCACGCTGTGTTTTAGGGAACGCAATCACATCACGAATCGACTCAGCGCCAGCTAATAATGTCACCAATCGATCAAGGCCAAAGGCTAACCCTCCATGCGGAGGCGCACCATATTGGAGCGCATCAAGAAGGAATCCAAACTTTTCTTTGGCTTCTTCTTTTGAAATTTTTAATGCATCAAACACCTTGGACTGCACTTTTTCTTCATGAATACGAATGGAGCCACCACCGACTTCCCAACCATTGATCACCATGTCGTAAGCTTTTGATAAGCATTTTTCTGGATCAGTGGCTAATAAATCTTCATGACCTTCTTTAGGTGCCGTGAATGGATGATGGATAGCGACCCAACGGTCAGTTTCTTCATCGCGCTCAAACATCGGGAAATCAACCACCCATAAAGGTGCCCAGAGTCTACCGTCCACATGATTTTTTTCGTGACCAATTTTGAGACGCAATGCGCCTAAGGCCTCATTTACAATTTTTTCTTTATCAGCACCAAAGAAAATAATATCGCCATTTGTGGCACCCGTTTTTTCAATGATCGCTTTCAAAGCAGTCACATGAATATTCTTAACGATGGGGCTTTGAAGGCCTGTCTCATTCAACTCATGGATGTCATTAATTTTGATATAAGCTAAGCCCTTAGCGCCATAGATTTTGACGAACTCAGTATAAGCATCGATTTCAGAACGTGTAATTTGAGATCCATTTGGAACTCTTAATGCCGCTACACGCCCACCTTTCATATTGGCTGCATTTGCAAAAACTTTAAACTCAACATCTTTCATGGCATCTGTCAATTCAGTAATTTCTAAAGTTACACGCATATCTGGTTTATCTGAGCCATATTTATGGATCGCTTCTTGGTACGTTATGCGCTGAAATTGTGATGGTAAATCAATAGAGGCGACTTTCTTAAACATCTCACGAATCATTTTTTCGACAATGATCATGATGTCTTCTTCATTCATAAATGAAGTCTCAATGTCTACTTGTGTGAATTCAGGCTGGCGATCTGCTCTTAGATCTTCATCGCGGAAACATTTCGTGATTTGGAAGTAGCGATCAAAACCTGACACCATCAATAATTGTTTAAATAATTGGGGAGACTGAGGGAGTGCAAAAAATTCACCTGTATGCACACGTGATGGGACAAGATAGTCGCGCGCACCTTCAGGAGTGCTTCGTGTCAGCATCGGTGTTTCAATTTCCATAAATCCATTTTCATCTAAAAAGTCGCGTAAAACTTTTGCCACACGATAGCGAAGACGTAAATTGTTTTGCATCATTGGACGACGAAGATCCATAAAGCGATATTCAAGACGTATCATTTCTGAGATGGAGTCATCATCAAGCATGAACGGTGGAGTGAGTGATGGGTTTAAAATTTCAATAGTTGAAGCTAGCATTTCAACTTCACCTGTGGGAATGTTTACATTGACTGTTCCCTCTGGGCGAGCCCTTACTTTACACACAACCTTTAAAACGAATTCATTGCGAATCGATTCAGCGATCGCAAATGTTTCTTTGGTGTCAGGATCAATCACAATTTGAGCAATACCTTCTCGATCACGAAGATCAATAAAAATCACACCGCCATGATCGCGACGACGATGCGCCCAGCCGCATAAAGTGACCGTCTCTCCTATATGTTTTTTATTTAAATCACCACAGTAATGCGTTCGCATCATTTTTGATATTCTCTATATAAAATTAATTTTTTTTGATTTTTTTACGGGGTGGCACCACACCCATGGAGATCACGTACTTCAACGCTTGATCAACACTGATATCCAATTCCACAATGTCTTTTTTAGCCACCATCAGAAAATAACCTGAAGTAGGGTTAGGGGTTGTGGGGACATACACACTTAGGTATTTACCTTTTAAATGTTTTGCAATCTCTGGACTAGGCTCCCCAGTTAAAAATGCAATCGTATAAGTATCACGATCAGGATAACGAATGAGCACCGCTTTATTAAAGGCGCGACCCGATTCTGAAAATAAAGTGTCAGAGACTTGCTTGATGCTTGAATAAATTGAATTTACAAACGGAAGTTTTGAGAGTATCACTTCCCATAATTTTAAAAACTGACGACCAAATAAGTTAGAGGCTAAGAGTCCTATGCCAAGAATAACGGCTAACGTTAAAACAACACCTAATCCAGGGATGTCGAATCCGAAAAGATTGATAGGTTGGTAATCATAAGGCAACCAAATGAGTGTTTGATCTAAAAAATGGATAAGAGAAATAATGACCCATAGCGTGATCGCAAGAGGAACTAAAACAAGTAAGCCAGTTAAAAAATAACGTTTAAACATAATGAAAAATGAATAATTAAGTTGAAGATGCGTTCACATCTTTTTTGATTTCAGTTTTAGTATCAGTTTTTCCAGCATCTTTAGATTTATTCTTAAAGTCTGTGACATACCATCCAGAACCTGTGAGTTGAAAGCTGGGGGCTGAGACTTGTTTTTTAAAAGTTTTTTTATGGCATTCAGGACATTCAGTCAACATCGGATCTGAAATTTTACGGAGTAACTCTTTTGAGTATCCACAAACTTCACATTTAAAATCGAAAATGGGCATGAATTAAAAAATGATTTTTAAAATTAAAAAGGGATATCGTCTTCAAAGTCGTCAAAGTTAGTGGCTGCCGCTTGCGGTGCGCCACCTGTTCTTTGGGGAGCTTGATTAAACTCATCATTGCCTTGTGATGAAGAAGGATTTTGCGCATTTGATGAACTGCTTGAGGATCCGCCACCGCTATCTCGACCACCTAACATTTGCATACTCTCTGCAATAATTTCAGTCGTGTAACGATCTTGGCCTTCTTTGGTTTGCCATTTGCGCGTTTGCAGTCTGCCTTCAATAAATACAGGACGTCCTTTTTTTAAATATTCGCCTGCGATCTCGGCTAACTTTCGATACATCACAATGTTATGCCATTCGGTACGCTCTTGTTTCTCACCGTTTTTATCTTTCCAGTTATCAGTGGTAGCAATACTAAAATTACATACAGCATCCCCGTTAGGCATAAATCGCACCTCAGGATCTTTCCCTAGGTTGCCCATTAAAATGACTTTATTGACTGATGCCATGTTTCCCTCCTAATAACTGAATAATCGATGCTTCATGAATCGTTTCGTGTTTGTTGACTTTTAGCATTACCTTGCCTTCTTCAAGCAAGATCATGACGTCACGCACACCTTTTATTTTTTGTAATTTAAGCTCTATCAAAGCTAATTGTTTAGGGCTTTTGAGTAATGATTTATTTTTAATCATAAACGTCAAGGTTTTAATTGCGGGCGGTGCTTTCATCGATAATGCAAAAGCTGCCCACAATGTCATCAAAATGGCACAAAACGAAAACACTGAAAAACTGCCACCTAAATCCGCTAAAAAACCACCTAATAAACCACCAAAAAAGACACCTAATGATTGACAGGTATTATACACCCCA
>Ga0315900_10008250_pt1 | contig 13441 bp, 32 predicted proteins | sample LakEriMetagenome_FD_203521 | JGI IMG/M metagenome (GOLD analysis project Ga0315900, IMG submission 203521) | Freshwater fungal communities from buoy surface, Lake Erie, Ohio, United States - Buoy 12 MA114 | ecosystem: Environmental > Aquatic > Freshwater > Lake > Lake biofilm | place: USA: Lake...
TCGTTCGGACTCATCCAAGTATTGGCTCTCGTAATAAACATATTCATCAGCATCATCCTTGGTTTGAAACGTTTCAACGGGGTGACGGTAGTAATCATAACCATCACTTACTTCACGATAAACTACGTATGGCATGTTATTTTTTTGTTTTAGTAATTACAATTTCCTCGTATCCATCACGCACTACAAAAATGAGATACTCTTTACCACTTTTCATCCCCACTACTAGAGCACGTCCTGACCCCGCAAAAGCATATTTTTCTTTCTCATGAATCAGTTTATACTCTATATCAGCAACCCATTTTTGGATTTGTTCTTCATCCACTTCTACTGCTTTAGGTGGTTCAAACCGATATGAGTCGCGAATCAATTTTTTGCCCATTGTTTTAATCTTATAATCTAAAGATACGAACTATAAACTATAGGCCTAATCTTTAAGATGAAGTTTATATTACTCCTCCTCTTGCCTTTTCATTTTTCGAACTTTGGGCTTACGATTATGTCGAGGATCAAAATCATCATCCATCATATCCTCGATTTCTTGTTTACTCAACTTTCCCATTTTATTAAGTATTAGTAACCAACACTCATAGAAGAACCTTCAGGAATCAAACTCTTTACAAGAAGCAATACTGCTGCACTACGACCCCCAATATGCCACTCCCTAACATCACTAGGATGGGTTCCATATTCTTTCCAATCATAGATAGTAAATACAGTTCCATCTTCAGCCTCAAAATCCCATTCACACTGTACCTTATCTCCATTATGCGGTTCAAAATCATGAGGCTCACCAAACAAACTCACTAACTCATCAAAATTAGCACAGATATAACCCTGAAGTGAGGTTCCACCAATGAGTTCTGTGGGATAAATGCCAGTTATCATGTGTTTTTTATTTGATATAAAGATATTAACTATAACTTACAGTCCTAGTATTTTAGATGAAGTCTATATTAAGAGATTTCGTCTAGAATTTGTTTAGCAAATGCACAACGCTCATACTCTTCCAACAACTCATAATGTTGATATACGCGTTTGAGCGTTTTAATTTTGGTTTCTTTGGTTTTTCGAATCTGTTTGTAACCTTCAACACCAATATCACACAAATCGCGATAAAAAGCGTCAAACAACATATTGTGTAACTTAACATCATCAACATGATGTTTTGTATCTTTGAAAACATATCCGTCGTGCATTGTGTTTTTATTTATACCTAAAGATACGTACTATAAATTATAAGCCTAATGTTTGAGATGACGTTCAAATTACTTAATTTTGGCAAATTCTTCCGCACTAATATACTTGAAACCCTCATTAGACATAAATTTTACGTCACCATCACTATCTTCTACCGATGATTTACTAAAACCGGTAGATGTTGGAGTGTGCTTAAATCGTCTAACGATTTTTTTATTAGCAAAGCTAAGTACTAAAGTGTGAATATGTACGTTGATTTTCATTCAATTTTGGCTGTTAAACCATTATCCAATAATGCCTCACAAATGGGCCTTAATTTACTAAATGGCCCCTTTTTAACAGAACATTTACCATTATTATGAATAATAGTAGCGCATTGTTCGGCTTGAACCCATTCATGCCCACAATATTTAATAAAACAAATAATAACATGGTCAAATGAGTTTACATCATCATTGTAAACTACAATCTGCTTATCAAGCAATGAATCGATAGCAGCATCGATGTCTTCGTTAACTAAGATATCTTCGTCAATCATTCAGTTTCAAAATTATAAGTAACATGGTCATTCGAAATCGTGAAATATACTTTCTGACTTACATCACCATCACGATTCTTATCAAATTGAATCACACGCTCGGAACTATCAGGGTCGGCACGTTTAATAAGTGCCATAGCATCCGTCATGTGTTTCATTCGGTTACTACCCGAGAATTGACCTGCTTTAGTCATTTGTTGAATGTTAATAAAACTAGTCAATTTATCAAGTTTAATTTGGTCTTGATATTCAAGGAACCAACGTTCTGCTGTGGTTTCAGTTCCACCATATGCATCCTTAATCATACCAAGCACCTCTGCAAGTGAATCAATTGCAATTACATCCCAACCTTGTTCAAATACTTTTTCAATAACAGGTTTGGGATTATCACTATGATGCTTCAAAAACAGAGTATCAATATTACCAAACTTAGGAATACGTTTGCAATACTTGTAATACGCAATCTCATCCATTTCCGCACTCACAAACAAACATTTATGTTTTTGGTTAGTGAGACTAGAAAGCATATCCATTACGATTGTGGACTTACCGGAACCGGGTCCACCTGAAATAACAATGTTAGTTGCAGGCATCAACCCACCATCATGAGACAAAATAACATCAAGATGTGTTTTTGTCTTGAATGGAACAAATACACGGTCATCAATCTGCAGCTGTGAACCCTTAATAATTTTTACGTTCAGGTCTTTGCTCATTGTTTGTTTTTATTTGAAATAAAGATAATAACTTTCACAGTGTTTGCAAAGTTATACATATTACCTTTACATTAAGTCGGTATTATACGTAAGACTTTTTACTGGTTTTTTCTCCTTAGGAATTATAACTGTAATAGCATAGTCCCATGTTTGATGTACTCCATTAATGTAATAGGGACAATAATGATTAAGTGATTTAGGTTGTAATATTGTTAGGGAGTATTCTACTGCTGGGCCATCCTCACGATGAAGTTGGTTTTCGAGATTAAACCATTCTCGAGTAACATCATTGTGTAAGTCATGATATTCTATTTTAATGATATATTTCATACTTTGGTTCGTACCTCCTTAACATGTTTACAATTACCTCCACTACGGAAATAGCCTTGACAATTACAAGTAATATGATTTTCTACCTTGGTTACTTTATATTCAACACCAGGCATACTAGCACTAGTAAAGGTAAATATTTTTGTTTCTTTTATAGGTTTAGGCTTATCCTTAATCCATTTAATATCAGCTAATGTAGTCTCGGGATGTACTTTAATCCAACCAGGTACAATATATTTACCGGTTGTTGTCTCAACAATAGCTGGAGGTATAACTCCTTTATAGTTATATATCATTCGTTGTACAAATGAATGTTTAATATCGTTATTCGGATAAATAGTAAGTGGAGTACCATCCGGAGTATTCATAATACTCTCAGTGATTTCTCCATTGGTGTGAACCAATTTAACGTTAAATAACATTTATTTGGATTTACGATGAAAATAATAACTAACACATGATAGGATAATTACAACTACACCCATGCATATTAGATAAATTGTAGGATTCATTTTTTATTTTTATTTTTTGATTCACCTTCAATTTTAGCCCATTGGTCTTTATTACTATCATAAATGGGTACCCACATAACTTCACCAAATGGAACTCGAGCCCTAACCCACAATAAATTAGAAACAGTTCTAATTTCTACAGCATCATCCGTTTGAACATTTGGACGTGACCAATTAGGATAATCAGTAGAATAGAATTGTGTTCCTGTTTTGAATCGAGTCTTTGCTTCCTTTATTTTTTCTTCGATTTTCATACTTTAAAGATAATAAAATTTACTATGATTGCAAAGCTATTCATATTACTTTTGTCTTAAGCCATTAAGGAACCATCCCTTCCCTCCTCCCTCACATTCAATAGCAGGGCCGTCTTCGCGATGGAGTTTACCATTAAGGTACCAATACTTATCACCATTCGCATATTCAATGGCAGCGCCGTCTTCGCGATAGCGTTTACCATTAAAATAATACCGTCTTTTAATACTATCTATTTTAATAATATATTTCATTAAAACCGTGCATTGGCTCCACTCTTTTTATACCATGGAAGCGATTCACGCTCTTTACGCCTCAGTTTCCAATCTTTCTCAGTCAATTGAATACCATGTAGATAAAACTCTTTTTTACCATCAGGATAAATCACGGATGGACCTTCCCAATTATGCAATTTGCCTTCCCAAATATGCATTACGGTGCCGTCTTCTTTAGTTACTTTACGAGGTTCGTTCTTAGTCATATTATTTTTAGTGTTTAAAAGTCATATCCGTTAATACCTCAGCACCTGCAGCCCTATTGAATCGAGCAATCATAAATCCTTTAATTTTATCTCGGTCATTAGGATATTTGTTGATAAGTTTCAATCCATAATTAAACCAATCAGTTCGTTTTGCAAATAATTTCCAATCTGAATATTTGTTGAGGAATACTTGATAGTTAGGAGTCTTAGCACCTCCAATCAATGACCGTTGGAACTCATGTATGAGCATGAGCAAATAGATTTCTGATTCTTTAAAATTACTATTTGCAATAAGTTCCTTAGCTACATTGTGGTTATTATAATCTTTACTAGACAACATATCCCTCAAACTCTGATAAATATCTTCATCAATAATAAGCTCTTTATTGGTTTGTTGCAATACAGAATCATCCTCACCAATAATAAACTTATATTGTTTCATTGCCTCGAACATTTCAGCAATGAATTTATACTCTTTACTCTCAAGTTGAGTATCACAAATATAAGCATTAACTACCGGATATTTTGAGCAGTCAAAACCTTGAGCAATATAATAATTAGAGTCGGTTCTTAATAGGACATATTCACAATTAAGTTGTGCTCGTGGGATTTTAACATATTCAGTATTACCTCCACTATTATATTGATGTTTTTCAACACCCGGACCTTTTTCATACAAATCACTTACTGGAATTTTCCAATATGATTTTGTTTTTACATTCAACAATCTAGTTAAGTGTTTTTTATTCAGAACAATTTTTTGAGCTGTTCTAAACATATAACACTTTGTAATATTTAATTTATTTGATTGGATATATTCATCAATCTTATATCGAGGAACTTTACATAATGGTGAAAAGTATACAGTTTCATTAGGTGATAATCCTACGGGTTTAACCTCATCTACAATAGTTTCACGAAATTGTTGCAAGGAATTATCTGTAACAAAACCATGAACGCCTCCATAAGTTGTTAAATGTGCTTCATTTGAACCCCATGTAGAACTACTATATACTTGGATTCCACTTTCTAGTTTCATAGCTATTTATTTTATTTAAAGATAACTATCCTTACAATTTTTGCAAAATTGCACATATTAAGCTTATATTAAGCTTACTTGAGCAGATATTTTTGCAGGTCCTTATTGAGCATCATTGTCTTAAATGCACTAGTATTACCGTTGTAAATTGACTTTACAATGTTATACTTAAGGTCATTTGTGAAGAGTTCTTCCGTATTCACAATATTAACCAAACGGTCAAGATATGGCTTCTCAATTTTATTATTCTTACTATGGAAGATACTGTAGTTAATAATACGAGTTGCCATAGTAGAGGCCAAATCAGCTCGATATTTATCACCCTTACCAACAATACCCTTCAAGGCTCCAATCACATATTCTTCATTCTCATGATTGAAGATGGTTTCAGGTGAAATCAACTTATCGAGTTTATTATTAATAAACATCGTAAACATACTAGAAAACTCTGAACCAACAGACCCCTCTCCAATCATCTGAATCAATGGTAGATCATTTTCAAATGAGGGAACTGAGGAAATGCAATTGAAGAATGTAGTAGTACTTCGTGCATTAACATCCTTAGTAATCAATTCAGGGTGTAGCAACATAAAGTTAATACAACGAGAATCAATTTGAGCATTTTCAGCCCACTCACTCCAACATTTCACATCGAATTTAAGGTCCACACTCACGAATCGAGTACGTTGGGCATTATCAATGGAATTCACCATATATTCTCCATCATCAGGGTTACTGGTGAGGATAATATGCCAATCTTCGGGTAGCCTCCAACTGATGTATGTCTGTCGGTCAATGAGTTCCATAACAGCTTGAATGAATCGAGTATCGGCTCGGTTCCAGTCATCTAGCAACAAAATACCTCCTTTGGTTTTACCACTAATCCATTCCGGAGGACATGATGCTGTACGATTCTTACCTGTAAACTTGTAACCAAGTTTGGTATACTCATCTACTGCATGTTCATCAATCCAAATGCATTTTGCACCTTCAGTTTCACACACTTCAAATTGGCGAATCGGGAAACCTACCAGGTCACCAATTTCCTCAATTTGGGCGAGGTTCAACTTTACAACATGCAAATCCAACTCATTAGCCAACTGCATAATTGCAGATGTTTTACCAATACCTGAATCACCAACAACCTCTACTGATACAGGCAATTTACCATTAGCTTGCAGATAACGGTTGTTCGACACAATGTGACCAAGGAAACCCTTCAGTTCCTTAATGTTGACAGATACCGATTTTTTACTCATAAGACTTATTGTTTTTTATTTGAAATAAAGATAATAACTTTCACAATGTTTGCAAAAAGGTACATATTAAGCTTATATTAAGCTTTACGGTTGATTGAATGCGTAATAAAAGAAATTACTGATGGGCTAAAATTTGTTATTATTCGCTCTTCACCTCGAAGTTCACCATTAGTATACCATAATTTTTCACCATTAGTCCATTCAATAGCAGGACCATCTTCACGATGGAGTTTACCATTAAAATACCAATCTCTTGAACCATCATATGTATCTATAATAATATTATATTTCATTACTTTTTACGGTAGCTTAATTTAGGTAGATTTTCTTCCCAAAACTGTCTACTCATATGTCTATTTCTAAGATAGTAATCAGTCATAGAGTTTTTAGTAAGGGGACTCAAATATATATGTTCTATAGCAGGACCATATTCACAATGTCTAATCCATTGTCCTACTCTATTGTATAGAACTTCTCTATACATATAATTGTGTATTTTTCCTGGGTAGTAAGAGGATGTACGATGTAGTCTATATAGAACTATTTTATGCTGCATTTTTATATGCTATTCGAGCATTGAATTCTGCTTCAGTCAACAATTCACCTTTAATATACCAAAGTTTATCCTTAAAACTTGATCTAAAATTTGGATTTGGTTCTTGTTTTTCACGATTAAAATTTACAGCAGGACCATCTTCACGATGTAATTGACCTTCATTATACCAAGATGATAGTCCGCTTACATATTCAATTGCAGGGCCATTCTCACGATGGAGTTTATCTTTATAACACCAAAACCTTCTGTCTGAAGCAATGTGAATTTTATATTTCATATCATACCTTTATTATTCTTAGAGTATGATTTATATACAAGTGCGTTATGCCAAGTATGTCGATTTTTATATTTATGGCCTCTAAGATAATAATAATTATCTATATATGAAGATGTAACAGATCCATATTTGTAAAAACGAACAAATTGAATGGCGGGACCATCCTCACGATGCAGTTGAAACCCAACAACATTTGAGCGTTTTACAAACCAAAATCGTGCTACATTAAGACCTTCACTATGTCTAATTTTAACTTTATACCTCATTTGGTATTCATTTTTACTTTCAAACCAGGCAATTCATCATTCATTTGACTCCTAGAACTCAACACCCACAAAGTAGGTTTACATGGTTTGGTAGGTGCAGGACATTCCCCATCAGTAAGATATACAAGTGAAGTATACTTTTTATGATTTTGATTCAAATAATCAATAACTGGTTGAAATGCTGTACCTCCTCGTCCATGTACAAATTCCGGAGTTTTTCCTTTGTATTCGTAAATCTTATGAATATCGGCATCGCATTCTGCAATCGAGAGTTTTACTCCTGATTTATGCATATGCCTAATTTCGGCAAAAAATTCAGCAATTTCACCATCACTAACACTTCCTGAAGTATCAATGGCTACTAGGATATGCTTTTTAGTTTTGATTTTAAGGGCAGGATTCCCATCAAATCGTTTATTAAGCTTTTTACGAGTCTTTTTCGTATAGATTTTATCCGAGTTACCTACAAACCTACGGAAATAAGACTTCCAATCAATAACTGCTTCCTTACTTTCATATAGTTTATCTACATAACTTTTTAATTCAGCAGGAATATGACCTCGGTCTTTAATTTGATTATCGACAATGTCTTTGATTTGATAATCAACTTGTTTTTGAATAAGTTTACGCTCTGCTTCGCTTAGACCTTCACCAAAGTCTTTCCAAGTTGTGTGCTTTGCATTACCATTACCATAAGTACCACAACCCTCACTTTCAAGTTCTGCCAACATTGCATTCAATTTAGGACTAGAACCATCTTGTTTTGCTTGAGAGAGCAACTTATAATACTCACGAGTACCGGCTTTCAAAGGCAATTTAAGTTCCGGAAACGTGCTCGGAAGCATAAGGTCATTAGTAGGATAATATTCCGGAGCAATATATTGATTAATTTCAATATCCGCCGCAATATTCAGAAGATTCTTATCCTCATAATCATCATACATGGTCAAGTGTTGGAATGCAATGTGAAGCAATTCATGCTTCAACAACCCCACACGTTGATTATCGTTAAGGCTTTTCCAAAATTCCTCACTAACCAACAATTCAAAATTAATACCATTACGAGTAACAGCTGCAGTAGGAACTTCTTTAGAAATTCGCTTATTAAGCTGCATTAGAAACAAGCCATAAAATGGCTCTCGCAACATCAGCGTTTTGCTGATTTTTGCAATACTTTCGTGCATATTTTCCATATTGTAAAATTTATATCTTAAAGATAATAACTTTCACAATTTTTGCAAAAAGGTTCATATTACTTGTACATTACGTCTTTTGGCTTTATTAATTCAAGAACTTCATCTAATGAAGGTTTCCATGTTGTATCATCATTAGCATATACTATACGTTTATCATGTGAGTCCCCATATTCTATCAACATCCAGTTATCTTCATCATTAATAAAATGAATTCCTCGTACAACACTTGGGTAATGAACAACTGCTACTCTAAATTTCATATTAAGTTAAATTAAGAGAGCCCTTTCGGGCTCTCATTTTATTTAGTCTTTATCATCCCAATCCTCATCGGAATCATCACTTTCATCTTCATCTTCATTCCATTCTTCAAAAGCCCAATCTTCTTCATCCACATCATCACCTAATTCTTGCTCAAGCTTAGCGATTCGTTCCCTAAGATTATTAAGAGTTGCTATTTTAGAATCACGAACTTCTTCGACCCTATCTTCAACAGTAATTTTCTGTCCCTTAATCTTAATAGTATAGCTACAATCGTGATCACCTTCCATATAGATACCAAGTTCAGATTCTTTATTTTCAGTATCATAGAAGTGATTAATTTCTATACCTGCATCTTCTGAAAATTCAGTTAGAAATTCATGTGCTTCCCTATATTGGTCTTTAATCTCTATAATGGCTTGTTCATCTTCACAGTTTAAGGTTTCAAACAACCCATCATTAACACAATCAGTAATGTCAAGTTTTTTATTACCATTAAGTAGTTTATATCCAACTTCAAGAAGATATAAATCATCATTATAACTTGAATAATCTTCTACCTGAACCTCAATCTCAATAGGGAACTTACTATGAACAAATTTAATAGTATCAACAGGTTTATGAAGGACACTCTTCTTAAACTCATTCACAAACCCAGTAATCCCAGGAATAGTTTTTTCTAAGTCTTTAAGTTTAATAGTTTTCATTTGTTTATTGTTTTTTAGTTAATTTCATCGTTAAAATTATAAAACCAGCATCCTATACTATACATTGCATCTAAAATCCAAGCAATAACTTTAGGAGGGTCATCATTTGGATAAAAGGTATCTAGAATCTTAAAAAATGTCTCACAAAAAATCCACCCTAATCCATCAGTTACTTTGTACAAGAGATGTTTCATTGTTATTTTCTATTGATTTGGTTTCTTCGATAATTTCTGCATCCGGAATTAACTCACAAAAACATAGGTATTTATCATCTGTTTTTAGTACATGTTCTATGTTTAAATGTTTCTTATATTCTATAAGAATATTATTTATAAATTCACCTTTTTTATTGGTGAATGTACTATAAGGTATTCTATATTTTACCTTATATGCATTATCGTTATGGTGAATAATATCGTACATTTTAGTTCATAAATGGACTAATAAATGCATAATAAAAAGACCAATAGAAAATCAAAGCCATTACACTTAACATTACAAAGGCTATAACCCAAACCGAGGCTATACCTACTCCCATTTTTTGAGAGTTACGAGTAATATCATCGTGTTTCATTAATGTTGCAAGCAACAATAAAACAAATACTAATCCTACAACTCCTAGTGATTGTAATAGCATAACTTTTATTATTTATACCGAAAGATAATAACTATAGTTTAAAAGACAAGCTTAATTTGAAAGAGGTGCTAAGTTCTGGTTGTTAAATATACTCATCATCATATGCATCTGTGCTTCTTCGGCAATCCGATTACTGAAGCCAAGTTGTCTTGGTTTGCGTATTCGTCCTTGCTCATCAAAGAAAACGCAGTAGTGCTCAATAAAGTAATCCTTATCGTTCTTACAACGCTCGAACTCTTGCTCAAATGTATTTTCCATAGAATCAGTTATTTAAGAATATCTAAAAATAATAACTATAGTTTAAAAGACAAGCTTAATTTGAAAGAGGAATTTTAATTGCGGGGTGACTTTGATAGTCAACTAACTTAATCTGTTCAATAGCAATCTTATCCCACTCAACAATGTAGCCATCAAAATACGAGTAATCAAAGTCAAGCTGTACTTTGGGTAGGGGATATGGTTCTCTAGTTAGTTGTTCCTTGATACCATCAATCTGATTGTTGTAGATGTGACAATCACCTAAGTTACCAATCAACTCATCCGGTACCATATTAACCTCTTTGGCAAGTAGCATTAGCAGAAGACCGTATGAGGCAATGTTAAATGGCAAACCAAGTGGTGTATCTACTGAACGTTGATTCCACATTAGAGATATTGCTCGTTTAGGAACATTTGGTTCCCACGTATCCATCCATTCATGTTCCCATTGAACTCCACCTAGTTTTACAATACCATTTGTGTATTCACCAGTTTGATATAATTCCATTCTTTCTTCACCGCTCAACTCTCTTGTATAAACTTGCCAACCGTAATGACAAGGAGGAAGCACCATTTGGTCTAACTCACCTACATTCCAAGCTGATACCATCATACGTCTTGAATCAGGGTCAGTCTTTAATAAGTGTAGTACACGTTGTATTTGGTCGTACCACATTGACCAGCCTTCTTTAGTATAGCCTTGCCATTGACGCCATTGCTTGCCGTAGATTGGACCGAGTTCACCCCACTTCTCGGCAAACTCCGCATCTGTTTTGATTTTGTTAATGAATTTATCCTTATTGATAATAAATTCTATTTCACTATCTTCAGGTAATGAGTCTACATATTTAGTAAAGTTTCTAACATAGTTAGCAAAACAATCACCATCCCAAATATGACAATCATTATCAACCAAATACTTGATGTTAGTATCACCTCTCAAGAACCAAAGCAACTCAACCACAATAGACTTCCATGCCATCTTTTTCGTAGTGATAAGTGGGAACCCATCACTCATCTTATGACGAATCTGTCTACCAAACACACTACGAGTTCCAGTCCTAGTTCTATCCTTTTTTTCTACTCCATTATCTAAGATGTCTTGGAGTAGAGCTTTGTATTGTTGGTCAATGTTGTTCATTATTACTTTGTAATAGTTTTAGTATTTTTAGATAAGATGCTGTAGGCCATTGCAAAGGACTTTTCTCTTCTAATGGAATACCAAGTTTAGTATACAAATAACCCCTAGCTCGTCTAGCGCGAATTTCGCGTTGTTTTTGTACAATAGATTTATTTTTACTCATTTCACACAGTTTTTAGGTTGGTATTCTATTATGTCCAATCGGCCATTTTCATCATGTGCAAAGGCAATTGTCCATAGATTCATTACTTCGTGTGGTTGCGCGATGCAATTCTCTTTACCAACAATTCCTATCTTGCTCAATCGCTTAAGGAATTCGTTAGTAGTAATTGCTCGCTTCCAATCGCTTCGAGAATGAACGACTATGCGATTTTCTATCATTGATCGAGATTCTGTGTAGTGAAGAGTGGCGTCGTTCACAGTTCCGAGATCTTTAGCGCTACGGTAATTGTTCATCAGTAGTTCATTTGATTAGGTTTCAACTTATCTTCCATAATATCCTTTGATGCTTTGGGAAAGTAGTCAGTTAGTAGTTGATTATTTGTTGTGGTCCAACCAATTGGAGGAATAGTGTAATCCTCAAAGTAGGTATATCTAATCATACCGCATGTGTTAGGACCAAGATTTCTTATTGTACCATCTTCCATAATAGCTTCAAATACACCATCACCTTTATGTACGATGGTAAAATTAGGTGCGTTTTCTATTCCGTTCATTTCACACAGTTTTTAGGGTTGTTCTTAATTCTATTATACTCCCATCTCAAGCTTCTCCACTCTTCACCTTCAGGAGGTTCCTGTCCTCTTAGCACCATGATGAAAGCCACAAGATACGTCACAATTGTAGGATGTCCAGGAACGCCGTAACTATCTCCTTCTACATAATCGTCCTGTAGAACTAACTTAGCCATGTCTCTAATCATATCATCGTCATCTGCCCATTCTTCGCATAGTCGTTTGAATGACTCGAAGTAGTCTTTATTTGGGTCTCTTGTTATTGGCATTGTTTAGAAAAATGTACCATGTTCAATTCGACCAATCTCATTCAGCTTTAAATTTCTTAAAGGCATCCCCTACCCAAATGTTACAACCGTTGTCAACTAGGAACTTGATATTGGTGTCTCCTCGAAGGAACCACAGCAATTCCGTGACAATCTGCTTCCATGCCATCTTCTTAGTCGTAAGCAAAGGAAACCCTTCACTCATCTTATGACGAATCTGTCTACCAAATGCAGATAGAGTACTACCGTTTCTGGTTTGTTTTTCTACTCCATTATCTAAGATGTCTTGGAGTAGAGCTTGGTATTGTTGGTCAATATTATTCATCTTTATCAACTTCTTCAATTAAAAAAATCCTGTCTTCACTATTATCAAGTACAAAAAATGGTTCAAACTCCTTTTTTGATAATTTAAGAACACCGAACTTTATAAACTCATTTGGAGTATTAAAATACTTAGAAATAGAGTAATTACTTCTTTTCGCCTCCGATTTGGACTTTCCAGTTATCTGCGTAAAAATATCAATCGATGTAGCGTTAGACGTAAAGCAATGCTTTAATAAATTGCAGTCATAATTCATTGCAAATCCAGCAAATATTAATTTCATTTCAAAAACATCAATATCCCTTGGAGATTTTAGGAGTTCAAATAATCTATCAAATGTATTATTCATATCGGAATTTTTATTAAAATAGCACTTATCTTCGAGGATTCTTCCCCCATAAAGGGATAGTAAATATGAATACGAGAACAATTAAGATTAAGTAAAATACTATATTCATTTTATTTATCAAAAAAAAACACCATGTTCAATTCGACC
>Ga0315900_10008252_pt1 | contig 13441 bp, 12 predicted proteins | sample LakEriMetagenome_FD_203521 | JGI IMG/M metagenome (GOLD analysis project Ga0315900, IMG submission 203521) | Freshwater fungal communities from buoy surface, Lake Erie, Ohio, United States - Buoy 12 MA114 | ecosystem: Environmental > Aquatic > Freshwater > Lake > Lake biofilm | place: USA: Lake...
CTTCAACCACCCCGAAATTGATGAATGGCGCCATCCTTGATGGTGTCAAAGATGGCGCCATAGTTACTATCAACAAGGTCCGCTACGCGGTGACCTCAATCAACAAGAGATTAGTTCTAGTAAAACTCTAATTACTTCTTGTTTCGACGCTGAATACGAGTCTTCTTCAGAAGCTTCTTATGCTTCTTCTTAGCCATGCGCTTGCGCCGCTTCTTGACTACTGAACCCATGTTCTCAACTCCTCACTTAATCTCTTGCTAAGGCTATCTGAAAACTAGGAAAGTTCCTGAGATCTATCTCGTGCGGCAGTCATCGCTTTCTTGATAATCCCCTCAAGATCATTGGCTTCAAATACCTGCAGGGCTGCAAAAGTCGTTCCGTTGGGACTTGTGACATTCTCACGCAGCCTCGAGGGCGAGGCACCTTCTACGTTCAACATTGCCGCGGCGCCAGTGATTGTTTGAACAACTAAAGTTTTGGCGTCGCTCTCTGAGAGTCCTAGTTCTATTGATCCTTCAATCATCGCCTCAACGAATCTAAAGAAGTATGCGGGTCCAGATCCGCTGGTCGCCGTCACTGCATCTTGAAGGGATTCATCAACCACAATCGTCTTCCCTGAGGAACTCAACAAATCTTCCACAGTTTTGATGTCAGATGCACTGGCATTTTTCCCACCTGATATCGCAGAGGCACCAACACTGAATGACATCGGAGTATTAGGCATTACCCGGATGACTGGAACAGCTCCGTTCATGTATCCCTCAATCAACGAGGTTTTTTTTCCTGCAGCAAATGAGATGACCCGTTGCGAAGTAGAGATTGTCTTTCCGATGTCCTCCAATAGCAAATTCATATCCTGAGGTTTCACAACCAATAGAATATTTTTCGCATGTGAACCAATTTCTGATGGGTTACTAATGGCACAGCCATATCTCTTCTGTAGTTCAGCGACCCGCTCGCTTCGTTTGTCGGCAATAGCAATAGAGGTCACGGGAATTCCTGCTTTAGAAATAGCTTCCAAGAGCGCTTCGCCCATGATGCCGGCGCCAATGATTCCGACTTCAAATCCCAGCTCGGCACTCATAGACCAAGGGTATCTAACCGAAACAGATTCGCACAAAATGGTAATGCCACAAGATAGTGCTTATGACCCGTTTATCATAAGCACGTGCAGTTCAATACAACTTCGCAGCATCAGGGGATCTTCCAACAGTTCAAGAATTTATTCTTCTTCCGTTTTTTGTTCATTGAATTGATCAGGTCTGAGATTGTCCTCCGATACCGCCGATCGTTTCTCGGGGTTGCTTGGACGGTCCTAAATCCAATTTTCCTTGCCGTAGTGCTTTATTTTTTATTCCGAGCAATTTTCAAATTCCGAACACTAGGAGAGACAGATTTTTTCCCATATGTTTACTGTGGTGTTTTGTTACTAACTTTTATCACGAGAGCAATAGTTGAGGGCAGTGAACAAATTCATATCTCAGCTGGGGTACTACGTAGAATTCGATTTCCTTCTGAAATCCTGGTGTTGTCGAAAGTTTCTGGAAATCTAATAAATTTTTTCCTTGGATTACTTCCTCTTATCCTTTATTTACTATTTACGAATGGTTTAGTTGGATGGCGTCTCTTTTTACTTCCTCTGGTCTTAATCCCCGTTTTCCTAATCGTAAGCTCTATTGCAATTATGCTCAGTGTTGCTTATGTTTTCTTTCGAGATATCGAACACTTGATGCCCACTCTATTAAACATTCTTTTCTATATTTCTCCCGTTTTTTATTCAATTGACCTTATTGGAGGTAATACAAGATTTCTTGTGGAGTTAAATCCTCTGAATAATATTCTTGAGTCGTTTCGATACCCATTTGGAGCTGGATTAGTTTTTCACCCAGCCTATCTTCTTGCTTCTTCAATGTTCGGCTTCTTGTTGTTTTGTATATCGCTACGCGTTATGGAAGTAAATCGCATGAGAGTGATTTTGGTATCGTGAAGCAAAATCTTGCCCTCGAACTTCAAGACGTTTCCTTGAGGTACTACTCGGAATCTTCGCGACGATCACTTAAGGGTTTGTTAATTAATCGCGCGAAACGTATAGAAAGTCGCAAGAAGATTCCATTTGAACTGTCAGATTTCAATCTTCAAATCATGCGAGGTGAGCTCGTTGGAATTGTTGGTAGGAACGGGTCCGGAAAGAGCACATTGTTGAGAATTATTTCCGGTGTCTTCTCACCAAATTCAGGTCAAGTTATCCGTCATGGTCAGATTGCGCCCATTATTGATATAGGTACCGGCATGCACCCTGACCTTACTTGTAGGCAAAACATCTACCTTTCAAATTCGTACTTTGGGCGTTCGCAAAGTGAAACAGATAAGTATTTTGAAGACATAGTTAACTGGTCCCAAATTGGGGAGTTCTTAGACGAACCATTTCATTCTTTATCTACCGGCACGCAAACAAGGCTCGCGTTTGCAATCGCGACTAGTCAAACTCCGGATCTGTTGCTGGTAGACGAAGTGATGTCGGTGGGCGATTTACAGTTTCAAGATAGATCAAAAAAGCGTATTGCTGGAATAGTTGATAATGGTGCCGCTCTGCTTGTTGTATCTCATGATTTAGACTATCTACAAAGAACGGTTTCTCGAATGCTTTGGATCGAAAAAGGAAAACTGAAGATGGACGGCTCCACTGAAAAAGTATTGTCACAGTATCGACGATCATTCGTAAGTGATTGAAATGCGTTCATGAATCAGAATAATCACGCGGCAGAGTCCACAATCACATATCTCGTGTATGCACCGGAATACGTTCATTGGTCAGCAGGAATAAAGATTCTTTACAAATTACACGATGCTATAAAGGAAACAGGACGTGAGGTCTATCTGCTAAATCATGGTAGATCGCCGCTAAAACAAAAGTGGAAGACTTCTCGTCTTGTTTCAAAACTTAATCGTGAAAGAGAAACTCGTATATTCGTTGCAATCTATACCGAATCCATCATAGGCAATCCACTGAAAGCAAGGAATCGAATTAGATGGATTTTGAATTACCCAGGGTTATTGGGAGGCGAAGCGGAATTTGAGCAGGAGTACATTCTGGCGTATTCGCACAATATCGCAAAAAAAATGATGCGGCCTGGAGGCGAAATGCCAGATTCGCTTTTCATCGCAGCACTCTCCGCAAATGAAATCACAAATTTAACACCGATTTCAGAAAAGTTATCGAGAAAACCATACGAACTCTTGTACGCACAGAAATATAGGGCTCTTGGTGGCGTTCCCTTGCCTTCTTCAAACACTACAATTGAAATAACGCGATTTGATAGAAAAGCTCAGAGCAGACAAGAAACCTTGGATCTTGTTCGTGGAGCTAGAGCGATACATGTGTATGAAAATTCCACAATAATCACAGAGGCGCAGCTCTGCGAAGTGCCAGTTTTCTGTCACAGAAACGAATACTTTGACGAATTAATCGCTGAAAATGAACTAGGCGTTGAAGGTACCTCTTGGGAAATAGGCGAAAGTCCGAAATTGGATTCGAAATCGGTTCGCACCCGTCTACTACATTTGGAATCTGGCTTAGTTGCACGAGTCGATACTGCCCTATTGAAATTTGAAAAGAGTATTTGTCATCTCAACCGTCCTGAGCGAGTGAAATTCAGCGCTTTGCTTACCCCGTTACAACACCGAGCGCAACGCTTTAGATCCCTAATCGCCCATCGGGGTATGCGAACGGCCTTGCGGTTCCTTGCCAATTTCATCAGGCGGTCAATAAAGGACAAACTTAGGAGCTTGTGAAGAAATTACGCTAGATTGACCGAATGAAGACAGTCCTATTAGCCGGCGGACTCGGCACGCGACTTCGTGAGGAAACCGAGTTTCGGCCAAAGCCAATGGTTGAAGTGGGATCTAAACCGATGCTCTGGCACATAATGAAGATTTACGAAGCGGCAGGATTCAAGGATTTTGTGATATGCGCCGGTTACAAATCTGATGTAATTAAGCAGTACTTTTCCAGCCTGATTAATTTGTCTGGTGATTTTCGAATAGATTACGGGTCAAATCTCGCACTACAATTCGTTCAAGGTGATACGCCTGACTGGTCAGTGCTTGTTAGTGACACGGGTTATGAAACGATGACTGGTGGCCGAATAAAGAAAATTGAAAAGTATGTTGGCAATGAAACATTCTTTTGCACTTATGGCGATGGGCTCTCAAACGTCGATATCAAAGCACTTCTCGATTTCCACAAATCGCAAAACAAGGTTGCCACTTTGACTGCGGTACACCCAACTAGTCGATTTGGGCAACTCAATATTGCTCTGGACGGAACAGTATCTGAGTTCAGTGAGAAACCGATGAATGATGAATGGATAAATGGTGGATTCTTTGTTTTTGAACCGAGCATCTTTGATTATCTGTCAGAAACTTGCATTTTGGAAAAGGATGTATTACCTATTCTCGCACAGGAAGGCCAGTTGGGCGCTTTCAAACATGAGGGCTTCTGGCAGCCTATGGACACTTATCGAGAATCACAAATTCTTAATCAGTTTTGGAATGATGGAACTGCACCATGGAAGGTGTGGTAGCGACGGAATGATTGCTTTATTCTCTCTAGATGCTAAAAGGAATTTGGAGTTTTGTTTATGACAAGAAAATTAATAAGCATAATTATTCCTGCATACAACGAAGAGGAATGTGTTGACGAATTATGTTTGAGGCTAAAAGCTCTGTTCAATAGAGAATTTCAATACGATTTTGAGGTATTCATAATTGAAAATGGTTCTCTCGATCGAACTTGGGAAAAATTAGAAAAAAACGCATCTGACGATAAGCGATTTAAAATTGTCCAACTTTCTCGAAACTTTAGAATGGACGGCGGTTTAACGGCTGGGCTAGAACTTGTTAGTGGCGATGCTTGTGTACTGATGACCGCTGACCTTCAAGATCCTCCAGAACTGATTTCAGATTTCCTAAGAAAATGGGAACAAGGCTGGGAAAACGTCTACGGAATTGTCATAAAGAGAGGAGGAACGAAGTTAATCAGGCGAATCAATTCGGTGATTTTTTATTGGCTCGCAAATAAACTCACTGATGGAAGAATACCCAGAAATGCTTCGGACTTCCGTCTAGTTGATAAGAAGGTTTACATGGCTGTACGAACTATGACCGAACGAAATAGATTTGTTCGGGGTCTTTTTGCATGGGTTGGATTCAAGTCAATCGGAATCCCAATGGAACGGCCTCCACGATTCGGTGGAGTGTCAAATGCACATTCACTTAAAGTTTTGGAATTAGCTCTGAAGGGAATCTTTGCTCACTCTTACAAACCTCTTCATCTTATTACTGTCTTTGGGATTTCGTTATCACTTATCTCGTTTATTTCAATGCCTATACTTTTCTTTTATTGGATGACACAAGGCGTCCCGTTTGCTGGATTTGGCACTCTAATCACATTCTTCTTACTAATTCTAGGGTTAATATCCCTAATGCTTGGAGTTGTCGCAGAATACATTGGCTTGATTTATGAAGAATCAAAGGCGCGACCCAACTACGTGATATCTAGACGAATCAATTAGAGATGATAACTTTAATATTCGGCGCTACAGGAGCTTTGGGCGAGGCAATCGCACTAAGAGAAGAAGAGCTTGGAAATAGAGTGATTCGTCTCACCCGGAAACGGGGAGTCCCTGGCACACAATTTATCGGTGAAGTTGAGTCATGGGATTCTCTTTTGCCCAAGAATTTTGGACCACTTAGTGTTGTGTTTGCTCAAGGAGCCAATGTCAATGACGATATTTTTGGGGATAACTCAATCGAAAGCATTTTTGACGCAAATGTTTTGTATATAACAAAAAACATTACCTCACTACTCAAAGATAAATTGCTATCCCCGAATAGTTCAATTGTAATTTTGAGTAGCATCTGGCAAAATTTCTCTCGCCCAAAAAAGCTCTCATATAGTATCTCAAAAGCGGCGATTAATGGGCTAGTTAATTCTTTAGTAGCGGACTTATCCCCTACAGGCGTAAGAGTGAATGCGGTTTTGCCAGGCGTAGTGGACACACCAATGACTCGCCAAATGCTTAGCCAAGAATTAATGGAGAGAGTTATAAATGAAACTCCGATTAAACAACTTGTTACCGATAGAAACGTTGCATCTGTTGTAAGTTGGCTTTTGTCCCCAAATTCAATTGGTGTCAATGGTCAATTTGTTACCGTAGATAATGGATGGTCTAATGTGCGATTCATATCCTGAAGCATTCGAGGTTCAAAGCAAGAGCCATGTTTATTCCGTAAGATTTCAAAACATCAGTTTTGAATTGGTTTTTGATGGTTCAGCTGTCGTTATAGATCGAAACTTGCAACTTTATGATGAACTAAAACAGAGAGAGTATTCTCGAGTCATCCCAATCGACGCAAACGAATCATCCAAAGATCTTGGTGCATGTATGGGAATATTGGACACCTTGGCAGATTTTCAATTGAGCAAGTCCGACAGGATTTATGCTGTTGGTGGTGGAGTGGTTCAGGACCTTTCAACACTTAGTGCCTCTCTCTTCAAGCGAGGAGTTAACTGGTCTTTTTTTCCGACAACGTTAATGTCGATGATGGACTCTTGTATTGGCGGAAAGAGTTCAATCAATCTAAAGTCTCACAAAAATCTGATTGGGAATTTTTTTCCCCCTAATGAAATAGTCATTGATTCGAAATTTGCCTTAACTTTGTCAAGTGTTGACGTCTCAAACGGTATCTCTGAAGGAATAAAAATCACATATGCGCGCGGTGGAGAGAATTTGGATTTCTTTTATGAGTCTGTCGAGAATTGGAGAAAAACGGGCAATCAATCTCATTTGAATTCAGCTATAGCTTCCTCGTTGAAATGTAAAAAGTGGTTTATCGAAATCGATGAGTATGATAAGAAAGAAAGAAAACTTTTGAACTTTGGGCATACCTTTGGTCACGCAATTGAGAGTGCTTCAAATTATAGAATACCGCACGGTATTGGAGTTCTTATCGGCATGAAAGCTGCGATTTTTGAATCGGGTAATTCTAGGTATTGTAGTGATTTGCTAAAAATCATTGATCAAGAGCTCGACTACTCGAAATTTGATTTCTCAAACATTACAATTTCGAAGGAGAACTTTCTAACTGCGATTACAATGGATAAGAAAAACTTCAATAATACGCAAGTTCTTATTCTTCCGAATGAATCAGGTAATCTAGAAATTTATCATCGACCTCTTACCCAAATGAATTTGCTAAGCTGTTGGGACTCAGTCTCGCGTGCATTATTCGAAGGTGGCTACGTAAAATGAAGTACTCTGATTATTTTATAGATTCTCTTGTTTCGCTTGGCTACACTCATTGTTTCTATGTTGGTGGCGGTAATGTAATGCACCTACTCGAGTCCGCCCGCACTAGATTACAGTGCATAGCTGTAACTCATGAGGTAAGCGCTGCTATTGCTGCAGAATACTTTAATGTCGCAATGCGCGACTCAAAAAATAGAGCTTTTGCGATGGTGACGGCAGGTCCCGGCTTGACGAATCTTGTAACAGGTATCGCCGGATCATGGCTGGAGAGCCGAGAGTTGTTGGTGGTTGGAGGGCAAGCGCGTACCAGTCTCCTGTCGAGGGGGACAGTGAGACAGGTTGGGCACCAAGAAATCGATGGAGCTTCTTTGGTTACACCAATTACGAAAGTCTCGGTAAGAATAGAGAAACCAATATCTACGAATGAAATTTCGAATCTCGTTTTCCCTGCTTCGGTGGGCCGAAAAGGTCCAGTCTTCTTGGAAATTTGCCTTGACGTGACCCTTATAGAAGTTGAACCGGACAACTGGGAAGTACCAAGTTGGCCATCAATAATCTCTCAAGTAGAGGATCTAGATTTAGAATTAGAAATACGTAACTGTATCCCGCTCATTCAGAACTCGAAAAGACCACTAATACTTGTTGGTGGCGGCCTCTCTTACACTACATTCAAGAGTTTGGAGCCACAGCTTAAAGAACTTAAGATTCCCGTGGCAACAACATGGAATGCCGCTGACTATTTGGATTTTGACTCTGAAATTTATGCCGGTCGTCCAAACACTTATGGAATGCGTTGGGCAAATGCCATTATTCAACAGTGCGATTTGCTAATTTCAGTTGGAGCTCGTTTAGGACTTCAGCAAACTGGCTTTAATGTTCAGGAATTTGCTCCTTTGGCCAAGATTATCCGAGTAGACATTGATGAGGATGAGTTGAAAAGGTCTCAACCCAAGACTGACCTTTCAATTCTTTCCGATGCCTCTATATTTTTTGAGAAACTTATGTCGTCTGTGTCGAGTCTCTCGAAGTCAGAAGAATGGCGTGAGTGGCTTGATTTTATTCATGAAACAAAAGAACTCCTTCCTGTTTCTGAACATGCAAACAGTATGCAAAATGAGTTTGCTAACCCATTCCAAATCATCCAAGAATTGAGTGATCTCCTCTCCCCACTAGATTCTGTGATTCCCTGCAGTAGTGGAGGCGCATACACCTCGGTTATGCAGGCGTTTCGACAAAAGAGCGGTCAGCTACTTACCAACAATAAAGGCCTCGCAAGCATGGGTTATGGACTCGCCGGGGCAATTGGAACGAGTTTTGCTCGCCCAAATAGCCGAGTTGTTTTGATTGAGGGAGATGGTGGGTTCGCTCAGAATTTGCAAGAGATTGGGACTGTCGTAAATCGTAAACTTAATCTCAAAATATTCTTGTTTGATAACTCTGGCTATGCCTCTATTCGGATTAGCCAAAAAGCGTATTTTGATGGAAATTACCTCGGGTGCGATAGCGAGACTGGGATTCAATTGCCGGATTGGGAAAAACTATTTTCCGCTTGGGGAGTAGAAACTCACGTAGTTTCCGATTCAATTTTGAATAGTCAAGAAGCGATTGAAGCTCTCAAAGCGGATGGACCGGCAGCTTTCATTGTAAAAATCGATAGAGAACAGCCCTTTCTTCCCAAGATAACAAGTCGAATAGGCAACGACGGAACGATTAGTTCGAACCCAATTCATCTTATGCACCCTCCACTTTCCAGCGAGATATCAGATAAAGTTTTTAGGTTCCTGGTGCCCAAGATTTAGTTATGGCCTCATTTAAATATGCAATAACCGGAAGTACGGGCTGGCTTGGTAAGGAACTTATTTTCTCACTTCTAGATAGAGGTTGCATTCAAAGTCTTGATGAAATTCTCCTCTACTCTTCAACAGAACGATTGGTTGATTTCGGAAAGTTTGGAAAGAAAGAGAGTTTTGCTTTTCTAGGATCGGATTTTTCGGAAATATCAGAAGTAGAGTATTTTGTTCACCTTTCATTTCTGACAAGAAATCTTGTGCAAAAGTATGGGTTGAATAGATACATCCAGATAAATCAAAATCTAACAAATCAGGCCGTCAATTTTATAGAGAGAACTCAGCCCTTATTTGTCTCTAGCGTCTCATCAGGCGCTGTGTATTCTCAAAATTCGCATGAATTGGAGAACGATATCCAAAGAAATCCCTACGGATTCTTAAAGGTCCGCGAAGAAGAGTTGTTGCGAGAAATTTGCACAATACATTCCAGTAATCTTTCAATAGGAAGACTCTGGGGAGCGACAGGTAGATATATGCCTGTAAATGTTGCTTATGCCATTAGTGATTTGATTGTTCAAGCTTTAACAAAAAAATCTATTCAGATTCACTCTCCTCGCCAAGTATTCAGGCGTTACTGTGATTCAAGCGAGTTCTTGAGAGTACTTTTGGAATGTTCTACAGTAAATGAATTCAACTTGTTCGACTCGGGTGGTCCCTTAATTGAAATTAAAGAGCTCGCTACTCGAATAATGAGGGAACTGGATATTGGCGGAAATATCGAGCAGAATCTTGATGTCTCGCTAGGGGTGGATGATTACTATGCCCGGTCAGACTCATTTGAAGTGTTAGCAAACGGCTTTGGGGTTTCAATTTCTGGAATCTCAGATCAGATTAAGCGCACAATTGCAGGACACAAGATACAATTATGTGCATCCGGCACGCAGTAATTATCCTGGGGGTTGAAGTTGAATCACGAAGAGCGCAAAATGGTTGATATTCTCTCCAGAGGAAGGGAATCTTTCGGCGTAGTAAGTGTCAAGGCGGAATTCGAAGCGGAAGGAACTCGTCTAGACGAACTCCTACGCCTCGTGGACATTGCGCGTGCAGCGGGACTAAGTCTCACTGTGAAAATCGGTGGGTGTGAAGCGATTAGAGATCTCTTGGAAGCCAAGCAAATTGGAGTTCGCTACATAGTGGCGCCAATGGTTGAGTCAACATACGCCGTGTCCAAGTATACCCAAGCCAAGAATTTGGTCTTTACTGAGGACGAGCAAATTGACACAGATTTCTTGTTTAATATGGAGACGATCTCTAGCTTCAATTGTCGCGAAACGCTCTTTCAAGAGATAACAAAGAGTCGTGGAGTGGATGGTGTTGTTTTCGGAAGAGTGGACTTTGTTGGTTCTATGGGATGGGAGAGAACTGCGATAAATTCGCAAGAAACTACCAATTACATCAAGGCTGTTGCTATGTTATGCAAAGCACATGCAAAACAGCTCGTAATGGGCGGCGGAGTATCTATCGAGTCAATTGAAGCACTTCGTGAGGTTCATTCTATACATCTGGATAGGTTTGAAACTCGAAAAGTAGTTTTTGATGCTGCTATTGCTCTCAGTTCCAACATTGAAAAAGGGTTACTCGACGCCGTCGAATTTGAATTGCTATGGTTGTTGAACAAAAGGAATTATTATGCCTCTATCGCAGAAGAAGACAAAAAAAGAATAGAAATGCTTGAAAGTCGATGGGCTGAGTTAACTTCGTGGTACGAAAAATCCTAAATTACATATAGCGTTAACGAAGTGCTTGCAGATCGTAGATTTCAAAATCCTTTAAACTGCTGTTCAAACGAAGTAGTCTCTGTTGCCCTTCAAAATTTGCGAAACATTTAGTGCCAGCAATGCAATAACCTTTCGGTGCCACTACCTTAGTCTGATCATCTGGAAATTGAGTCAAACTAGAAACTCCGAAGCCGCGGGAAACCACTCCGTAGTTCAAATTTCCAATTAAGGTCATTTTCGCAAAACCAGCCCCGGAAAAACCTGCTAAAACAATGTTATTTCTGGTATACAGTGATTTGAGCGCCCGATAATCTTCACCGGTCACGGTAAATTGTCTGTTACCTAGCCAATTTGCCGTATAAGAAACATTGCTAATACCGAGACTTAGAAGTAGGGCAACCCAAACAATTCTTCCAGCACGAGCCTTCAACCACGAGGAATTTGAATATTTGTGGATGTTTGACATTGGCCTTATCCACTGCGCCATGCAAACTACGATCAGTAGATTAGACACAGTCAAGTAAAGCCCAAACTTAATCAAATTATAGTTATTGATTAAATCACTGTTCAGAACATAGACGTCAAAACAAAAGTATAAGTACATGAACAAAAATGTTGCAAAGATAATCTTAAGTTTCCAATCTAACTTTTTACTTTTCCAAATAAAAAGAATTATGAAAAACCAAAAAAGATTCAGGGAAAGAGCAATTGAGTTGAAACTTGTTATTCCGACTGAATCTTTTGGAAACCAATTATACATTCCACTCAAGTCAGCTGGTCCAGCAAAACGTCCTTGATACCAACCTCCCCTATGCCCACTGACACGTTGCGCGATCAAATCAATTACATTAATTGTGACCGGTAATGCAAGCAAAAACGAGGTTAGTCCGACAAAAACGATGTGCTTTAATTTTCGATACTTTATCCTTAAAAATCGTTTTTTTCCAATCAAGCAATACATTTCTGCCAACAGGAAGAAGATGCTCGACATTGCGGCAAGAAAGATTACTCCATCAAAATACGAACAGGAGAGAGCAGATATTGTAATCATCAATTTAAGTAAAGTCGCACGCTTTAATTCTTTTGAAGAAGAATCTAGAGACAAATAGATAAAATAGAGGAAGTAGGTGAGGGAAAAATATTGCCCTAATCCACCTTGGAGAACAATCTCCACGTTGTTTATCCCAATTACCAAAACGGACGCAGTTAGGATTGTTGCCTTACCGCTAATTGCGAACATTCTCAATATTTTGACCATGATAGAGAATTGAAGAATCATATTCAGTACGATAAATCCAACAATAACGCTAGTTGCTCGCTCATCAGGTAAAACACTTGTGGGAATTCCCAGAAAGTACTGAAGTGAAAAGCGCTTCGAAACCAGAATGAATTCAGTGTTTATCTGATCTGTAAAACTTGGGATTCTATATAGGTGCTCGGATAATGCATTGGTCGGAACCTTGATTAGTTCTTTAATCGATTCTGAATCAAAAATCTTTAGAACTCTATTCTCGAGCTCTGAAATGCGGCCACCTTTTGCAAAGAAGATTGTTGAATTAGTCCAGCCCACAATATCTGGACCATTCCGCATCGAAATTCGAGATGTCAGTAAAGCACCATTATGAATTAGTTCCACATAGAGAAATAGGAATATTGTGATTACCCATTGAAAGCTGATTCTCCCATTACCATTTGGGCTAATTTTGAGCATCTTTTGAACAAGCTTTTTGATAGCAATCAGAAAAAATGGAAATACAAAAAAACTAAACAATGTAGTCTTTTGTGCGCTAAGTGGAACTTCTACCCACGCCATCCAAGCCGATAGAACGATTAGAGTAGAGAGCCCAACAATACCTTTCTCGGTTATATCGAAGGGTTCTGTCTCCCTAGATCGAAAAAGAACCTTAAAGGCTAATTGGCCTGCCAATACACTCGCCAAACCTAACAATAACAGGCATATTGCATCAAAAACCATTAGATTTCAGATCTGGGGATTTTGGTCGCGAGTGCAATCATGTTGCCAGTTTTAATACTTACTTTTAAGTTTGGAATCGCTTTGGTCCAATATTTTGGTATTCCCAGAACACTGCAACAAATACGTGCCAATTCTGGCAAGAAATAATAATTACGACTTGACGATATATCCTTGATTTGCCAACCAGTTTCAATCAAGAGCTTACTCAACGAACTTCGTTTGAACAGAAGTGGATGTTGTAAACAAAATGGTGGCCAACGATGTCCGACAATTTTCCTTAAGAGAGAATCCTCGTTATGCACAACTATAAGAATTGACGCTTTATCATCTGTGATAGAATGAAGTGTTAGTAATACTTTCTTTGGGTCTAGCAAGTGATCTAGAACATGTATTAATGACACTAGATCGAAATTACTGCCTCTAATTCCATCAAGAGATACCGATATCTCCTTTTCAATTTCGTCACTTAATGAAGCAAGAAGTTGCTGATGCACCTTCAAATTTGGTTCCACAAAAGCAGCTATCTCTAAGGGAATTCTTTTGCCTATGGCACTTGCTAGAAGTCCGATATCTGGCCCCAGCTCCAGATAT
>Ga0315900_10008253_pt1 | contig 13440 bp, 13 predicted proteins | sample LakEriMetagenome_FD_203521 | JGI IMG/M metagenome (GOLD analysis project Ga0315900, IMG submission 203521) | Freshwater fungal communities from buoy surface, Lake Erie, Ohio, United States - Buoy 12 MA114 | ecosystem: Environmental > Aquatic > Freshwater > Lake > Lake biofilm | place: USA: Lake...
CACCTTCCAGGACTGGCGAGGATCCTCAAGCGCAGAAAAATGATCCAGGAGTGACGCAGAAGACATGGAGAAACCTCATCAAATCGAGGTAACCCATGAATCACATTACGCCGCAATCAGGAATCCCGACTAATCTCAAGCGATTGCCCTGCTGTCCAGCCCGCGCCATCTTGCCACATCGCGCTCAGCATGGGTTCATAAGGCGCGTAAGGCAGGGGGCGTCGACCATGGAACGGCAATATGACTACATCATCATCGGCGCCGGTTCGGCGGGCGCGGTGGTGGCCAATCGCCTATCCGCCGATCAGCGCAACAAGGTACTGCTGCTGGAAGCAGGCCCCGCCAGCTACCGCTGGACGCGCATTCCCGTGGGCTATGCGCGCATGATCAATAATCCTGAGGTGAATTGGCTCTACACGTCAGAACCGGAAGCCACCACCAATGGTCGGCGCCTGCCGGTGCCGCGCGGGCGCATTCTGGGCGGGTCGAGTGCGATCAATGGCCTCGCTTTTGTGCGCGGCCAGGCACAGGATTTCGATACCTGGGCGCAATTGGGCAATCGCGGCTGGAGCTACGCGGATGTGCTGCCCTTCTTCAAGCGGATCGAGACCTATCAGGGCGATGGTGATGCCACCTATCGCGGAAAGGATGGGCCGCTGCGCGTCACCAATCCCGAACCGCGTGAGGCAATTTTCCAGGCGCTGATCAAGGCTGCCGGAGAGGTCGGCATTCGCCACAACCCGGATTACAATGGCGCGCAGCAGGATGGCATCGCGATGAGCCAGGCCAGCATTTCAGGCGGGCGGCGCATGAGCACCGCCGCCTGCTATCTGGACCCAATCCGTGGCCGCGCCAATCTGCATATCGAAACCGGGGCACTCGCGGAAAAGCTGATCTTCCAGGGCAGGCGCTGCGTGGGTGTGCGCTACCGGAAGGGCGACCAGGCGCAGGACGCACGGGCGGGGCGCGAGGTGATCATTAGCGGTGGCGCGATCAATTCGCCGCAATTGCTGGAATTATCGGGGATTGGTCAGCCGGAACGCTTGCAGGCGCTGGGCATAGAAACCCTGCATGCGTTGCCTGGGGTGGGTGAGAATTTGCGCGACCATTACGCGCCGCGCACACGCTGGGCGGTAGGCGCCAAGGGCTATACGTTGAATGATCGCGGGCGCGGGCTTGGTCTGGTGCAGCAGGCCCTGCGCTATGCGCTGACGGGCAAGGGCATGCTGGGTTCGGTGGCGGCCCCCATCCGCGCTTTTGTATTCTCCCGCGAAGGGCTTGAAGCGCCTGATCTTTTGCTTGGCTGGGTGCCGGCCTTCACCGAATCGGGACCAAATGGGCCGCGTATCGCCGCGCAATCGGGCATGACCTGTTACGCCCATGTCATGCGGCCTGAAAGCAAGGGGAATATCCATATTACCTCGGCCGATCCCAAGACGCCGCCGGCGATCCATTTCAATTTCCTCTCATCGCCCGTGGATGCGGCGCTGACGGTGCGCGCGATTCAAATCGCACGTTCCATGATGTATGCGCCGGCGATGGCACCGCTGCAGCTGACCGAAGTGGCGCCGGGGCCTGCGCGGCAAAGCGATGAGGAGATCATCGAATGGGTCAAGCAGGTGGGGGAGACCACCTATCACCCTGTTGGCACCTGCAAGATGGGGAATGATCCCATGGCAGTTGTTGATGCGGCACTTCGCGTGCATGGCATTGCCGGGCTGCGCGTGGCGGATGCTTCCATCATGCCGGCGCTGACTTCCGGCAATACCAATGTGCCCTGCATCATGATCGGCGAAAAAGCCGCCGATATGGTGCTGAATGATGCAAAGGCCATGGCGGCATGACATTGGATGAGGCGATTGCGGCGCAAAAGCCGCTGGTGCAACAATTATTGGATGGCGTAGCGGCGATTGGTGCTGACCCGCCCGGCATCACGCGCGATGCCTATGGGCGCGGCGAAAATGCCGCACATGATGTGATCTGCAAGGCGGGTGAGGCGCTTGGCATGCAGGCCAGCATTGATGCCGGCGCCAATCTTTCACTCCGCTGGGCGGCAGAAAAGCCGGAGGCGCCGCCGCTCATGATCGGTTCGCATTTGGATAGCATTGTGCAGGGCGGCAATTTCGATGGCGCCGCGGGCGTGATTGCCGGCATTGGCGCTCTTGCCGCACTGCGCGCGGCTGGCATCACGCTGCGCCGGGATATTGAAGTGCTGGCGCTGCGGTGTGAGGAAGCGGTCTGGTTCGGCCTTGGCCTGATTGGCAGCCGCTGTTTGCTGGCGCGCCTGCCAGAAGGCGCCCTGGAATTACGCCATGCGCGCACCGGCAAGACGCTGGCGGAAAGCATCGCGGCGGCGGGGGGTGATCCGGCGCAGCTTAGGCAGGGCAAGCCCTTGCGCGATCCTGCCGCGATTGGTGCTTATCTGGAAGTGCACATCGAACAGGCGCCGCAATTGGTGGAAGCAGATGTGCCGATAGCCATTTGCCTCGCCAACCCGGGCAATCTGCGCCATCCCTTTATTCGTATCAAAGGTGAGGACGCGCATACCGGCCTGCCGCATCGCTTTCGCCGAGATGCCGCTTTAGCCGGGGCGGATTTGTCGCTGTGTTTGGAGAAACTTTGGCTCGAAGAAGAGGTCGCCGGCCGGCACATGGCAGTGACGATTGGGCGGTTTCATACGCCGGTGGATCGGCATTCACTGACCGCCGTTTCAGGCGATTTTGAAATGAGCCTCGATCTGCGCGCCTATGATGCGGCGCATCTTGTGGCGCTTGAGGCCAAGCTACAGGCGATTGTGGCCACGGTCGCGGCGCGCCGGCGTGTGACCATCACACTTGGTGAGCGCAGCAGCGCCGCGCCTGGGCTGATGGATGGAACGCTGGTGACGGGCCTTGCCGATGCCGCAGCTTCTTGCGACATCAAGGCCACAAAACTTTATAGCCCCGGCACGCATGATGCGAATAATTTTGCCGCGGCCGGCGTGAAGACGGGGATGCTACTGGTACGCAATCAAAACGGTAGCCACAATCCGCATGAGGCAATGGAAACCGATGATCTGATGGCGGCGATTGCTGTCCTAGTGCAGTTTCTCGCCAAAGAGGCGGGCTAAGCCTTGCTTCCTGTTTGACTTTATTGATGCAAATCGCCCCGAACTCCTGGGTACGGCAGAATTACGGAATGCGGCCCACTCCGTGAAAGTGGCGGTTCTGCGCAAGGGCACGCTGCCAGAGACACCGAATTCGCTTCAATAAGGGCGCAATTCAGGATAGTGACGGAGGGTAGCTCTATCCTCTCATCAAGCAGCCAGGAGAGTAACGCCATGCATTTCATTCGCCGTTCCATTTTTCTTGCGGGCGGCGCGCTACTTGCGGGCCCGGCCATCATGCATCCTGCCCTGGCCCAAACCGCGCCGGCACCGCAGGCCCAGGCGCCAGGTTTTTATCGCTTTAAGGTCGGGTCCTTTACCGTGACGACGGTGCATGATGGTTTTTTTGTGCGCCCGGTTGAAGGTTCCGCTGTTAATGCCCCGCTGGCCGAGGTGCAGGCCGCACTTCGTGATGGCTTCCTTCCCACGGATCGGCTGTTCATTCCCATCAATATAACCTTCCTTGATACCGGGCGGGATTTAGTGGTCTTCGATAGTGGAGTGGGCGCCACGGCGCCGGGCAGACCTTTTGGGCACTTGATCGCCAATATGCAGGCTGCGGGCATTGATCCCACCAAGATCACGCGTGTGGTGATGAGCCACTTCCATCCCGATCATGTGAATGGCCTGCAAGACCCCACAGGCGCAGCAGCCTTCCCCAATGCCGAAATCATCGTGCCGGAAGCGGAAATCGCCTGGTGGGGTGATGCCACGAATGAAACGCGCTCCCCTGAATTCCAGCGCGCAAATTTCGCCAATAGTGCCCGTCGCTTGGCGCCTTACGCAGCACGCATGCGCAGGATTGGGCCTGATGCTGAAGTGATCCCAGGTGTGCGTTCCGTTGCGGCTTATGGCCACACACCAGGCCATACCGCCTATCACATCGCCGATGGCGCAGAGCAGATGATGTTCGTGGCCGATACCAGCAACCGACCTGACCTATTCGCGCGCCGGCCGGATTTTCACATCATTTTCGATTTCGACCCGGTACTGGCCGAAGCCTCACGGCGACGCATTTTTGACCGTGTGGCGACGGACCGCATCCGCATCACCGGCTATCACTTCCCCTTCCCCGCCAATGGTTATTTGGCGAAGGAAGGCAATGGCTACCGCTTTGTCGCGGCGGATTGGTTGGGCACGGTCTGACACACGATCAAACGTGAAAGCTTTCGCCGCAGCCGCAACGGCCTTTTTCATTCGGGTTGGTGAAGGTGAAGCCGGCTGACATGGTCTTCACCTCATAATCCATCACGGTGCCGATCAGGAATAGCGTGGCCTTGCGGTCCACCAGCACGGTCACGCCCTTATCGGTGACACCTTCATCGCCCGCACTTGGCGCATCCACCCAGGAAAGATCATAGGAAAGGCCAGAACAGCCCTTGGTCTTCACGGCAATGCGCAGGAACTTGCCCTGTTCGCCCTTCGCGTAAAGCGCGAGCAGGCGTTCCGCTGCGCCATCGGTCAATGACATCAGCGGCGGCAAGGCGCGCCGTGCGGGTTTGGCTTCGATGGTTGCATTCATGCCATCACCTCAAAACATATTGAGCGCGAGCCGCGCATCTTCACTCATGCGGGAATGATCCCAGGGCGGATCCCAGACCACTTCCACCAGCACATCGGAAACGCCTTCCACCCCGCGGACGGCTTCTTCCACCTGGTGCGGCAATTCCTGCGCCGAAGGGCAGGATGGCGTGGTAAGTGTCATTTCCACCTTTACCTTGCCGTCATCAGCGATCTCAACGGCATAGATCAGGCCGAGTTGATAGATATCCACGGGGATTTCCGGATCGAACACGGTTGAAATCGCACCAATCACGGCGTCTTCCGTAACGGCCTGCGCGGGCGGCTTCACCTCGCCTTCGGGAGTCCAGGCGGCATGCACGGGTGTTTCGGTCTTGGTGGCGTCGTCACTCACTGCTCGCCTCCTTAGCGCCGGCAAGGGCGGCGTTCAGCGTATGCCAGGCGAGTGTTGCGCATTTCACCCGGCTTGGAAATTCATGCACGCCAGAAAGCGGTGTCAGCCTTTCCATGGCGTCTTCCAGCGAAGCCGCGCAGCTGGGGCATTGGCCGGTCATCGCCAAATCACGAAAGGCGGTACCAAGCGCCTGCGCTTCCTCCGGCGTTTTGCCCTTCACGGTTTCGGTCATGAGAGAGGCGCTGGCCATGGAAACGGCGCAGCCGCGGCCCTGAAACGCGGCATCGGCAATATGACCATCCGGCGTCATTTTCAGGAAAAGCTCCATGCGGTCACCGCACATCGGGTTGTCCCCGCGCGAAGTGCGGTCAGCATCTTCCAGCCGGCGAAAATTACGTGGCTTGCGGCCATGATCCAGGATCACTTCCTGATAAAGGTCACGCAAATCGCCGAAGAAATCGCCGCCGCTCATGCAAAGAACTCCCGCGCCTTGACCAGCGCGCCGGCGAGGTAATCCACCTCCTCCGGCGTGGTATAAAGCCCGAAGGAAGCGCGCGCCGTGCCCTGTTCCAGACCGAAGCGCGTATGCAACGGCTCCGCGCAATGCCGCCCGGCGCGGATGCAAATGCCGGCGCGGTCCAGCAGCGTGGAAAGATCATGCGGATGGGCGTTGTCGAGCGCGAAGGCAAAAACCCCGCCGCGATCTTGCGCGCGGCCAAGCAGCGTTAGGCCCGGCACGTCTGACAGTTTCCGCATGGCATGATCCACAAGCGCGCGTTCATGCGCTTCAATGGCGGTCATGCCAACTGCATTCACGTAATCAATTGCGGCATGCAGCCCAACCGCTTCGATGATGGCGGGGGTGCCGGCTTCAAACCGCGCCGGCGGCTTGGCCCAGGTGGATTTTTCGAAGCTGACGCTTTCAATCATATCACCGCCACCCAGGAAGGGCGGCATGCGGTCCAGATGTTCCAGATTGCCCCATAGCACGCCAATGCCAGTTGGCCCGTAAAGCTTATGGCCGGTAAAGCAGTAGAAATCGCAGCCAATGGCAGCAACATCCACGCGCCGATGCACGACGGCCTGCGACCCATCCAGCAAAACCTTCGCGCCATGCGCATGCGCCAGCGCCACCACGCGTTCAACCGGTGTCACGGTGCCCAGCACATTCGACATATGCGCGAGTGCCACCAGCCCCACCTTGCCATCGGCAAGCTTGGCGGCCAGGTCTTCCATGTCTAATTCGCCGGCATCCGTCACGCGACAGACGCGCAGGGGATTACCGCGCTCATCGCGCAGCATTTGCCAGGGCACGATATTGGCGTGGTGTTCAAGCTCAGAAATCAGCACCGCCTGATCCGGGCGCATCACTCCACGGCCCCAGCTATGCGCGACCAGGTTGATCGCTTCTGTGCTGTTGCGGGTGAAAACTACTTCCCGCGTATCGGGGGCATTGATGAAGCGCGCCACCGCGCCACGCGCCGCTTCGTAAGCATCGGTCGCCACTTCGGAAAGTCGATAGGCACCGCGATGCACATTGGCATAGGCGGTTTCCATGCAACGCGTCATGGCATCAATCACTGCGCGGGGCTTCTGCGCACTCGCCCCTGAATCGAGAAACACGAGTGGCTTGCCATGCTGCGGCTGAGACAGGATCGGGAAATCCTGCCGGATGCGCTGGACATCAAAGCTCATGATGCCGTCCCATGCCGGCCCCACCAGCCATCCACGGCAGCGGTCAGCGCTCCACGCAGCACATCATCTTCCAGCCCTTCAAAGGCTTCATGCAGGAAGGCTTGCACCAGCATGGACCGCGCCTGATCCGCCGGCACACCGCGGGAGCGCAGATAGAACAGGCTATCCGCATCCAAGGCGCCGATGGTGGCGCCATGGCTGCACTTCACGTCATCGGCATAGATTTCAAGCTGAGGCTTGCTATCCATCTCGGCGTCTTCTGAAAGCAGCAAAGCCTGGTTCATCTGATAGCCATCGGTCTTTTGCGCTTCGCGGCGCACCAGGATCTTACCCTGGAATACGCCGCGTGACTCACCTGCCAAAACTGTCTTGCAGGTCTGCCGGCTGGCGCAATCCGGCGCGGCATGATCCAGCGCCGTGGTGGTATCTACCACCGCGCGGCCGGCGGCCAATTGCGCGCTATTCATGTGGCAGGATGCCTTGGGGCCGGTCAGCGCGGCATGGATTTCCATCCGTGTAAGCCGCGCACCGGCAGAAACCGCCATGGTGTCATAACGCGCATCAGCCGCAATGCGCGCATGGATCATCGAAAGGTGAAAGGCGCCTTCGCCTTCCTGCTGCGCGCGCCCATGCGTCAGCACGGCACCTTCGGCCAGATCAATCTCAAACACTGGATTATGGAGGTATTGCGCGCTGCCACCGATGGCGCTTTCCAGTAGCGTCAGCCTCGCACCCGCGCCAAGGCGGATCAAATGGCGCGGATGGAAAGCGAAGGGGCGGCCGGGATCAACGGCGATGGAAAGCAATTCCAAATGCCCGGCATCCACACCCGCCGGCACATCCAAGAACAAGCCATCTTCGAACATCAGCGTATTCAGCGCCGACATCGGATGTTCGGCCAAAGGCGTCAGTGCGCCCAAGCGCCCTTCCAGTTCCGGCAAATGCTGCGCAACAGAACCTATGCGATAGGCAAGCCCGTCCAACGCCGAAAGATCAGCGCGAAAGCGCCCATCCACGAACACGGCGCGGGCCGCTGCGCGCGGCTTTGGCAGCGTCAATGCGCCGGCAACGGCCGTGAGTGGCTCAGCAAATCCCGCCTGCGCCACGGGCGAGAGGTCCGTGTATTTCCAGGCCTCAACCCGCCGTGTTGGAAAGCCGCGCGCCGCCACATGCGCCGCCGCATCGGCGCGCAGCGCGGCAAGCCAAGCCAGCCGCGCGCCCGGCAAATGATCCTTGAGGCCCTGATAGCGCGCGAGGAAACCTGCCGCGCCTGGTTGCGCTGCCGCTGTCACGCCGCGGCCTGGATGGCGCCGTAACCCTGCGCTTCCAGCTCCTTCGCCAATTCCGGCCCGCCTGAGCGCACAATACGCCCACCCATCAGCACATGCACGCGATCCGGCACGATGTAATCGAGCAACCGCTGATAATGCGTGATGACCAACGCGGAGAAATTCGGCCCGCGCATGGCATTCACGCCATCGGCCACGATCTTCAGCGCATCAATATCAAGCCCACTATCGGTTTCATCCAGAATGGCAAGCTTCGGTTGCAGCAGCGCCATTTGCAGGATTTCATTGCGCTTCTTCTCGCCGCCCGAAAAGCCGACATTCACGCCGCGCTTCAGCATTTCGTCATTCATCGAAAGCGATTTCATGCGTTCGCGCGCCAGCTTCAGGAATTGCATGGCGTCCAATTCGCCCTCTCCCTTGGCGCGGCGAATGGCATTCAACGCAGTGCGCAGGAAGGTGGCATTGCCCACACCGGGCAATTCCACCGGATATTGAAAGGCCAGAAAAACACCAGCGGCAGCGCGTTCTTCCGGTTCCATCGCCAGTAAATCCTGGCCATGCAGCATGGCTGTGCCGCCCGTCACCTCATAGCCATCGCGGCCAGACAGCACATAGGAAAGCGTGGATTTGCCGGACCCGTTCGGGCCCATAATCGCATGCACCTCACCCTGCGGCACCACCAGATCAATGCCCTTCAGAATGGGCTTGCCATCAACCTCAGCGGTCAGTCCCTTGATTTCCAACATCACCCAACGCTCCCTTCGAGCGAGATCTGCAACAGCTTTTGCGCTTCCACGGCGAATTCCATCGGCAATTCCTTGAGCACTTCGCGGCAGAATCCATTCACGATCAGCCCCACCGCATCTTCCTGCGAAAGCCCGCGCTGGCGGCAATAGAAAAGCTGATCTTCTGCAATGCGGCTGGTGGTCGCTTCATGTTCCACCTTGGCACTCAGGCAGCGGTTTTCGATATAGGGCACGGTATGCGCGCCACACAAATCCCCAATCAGCAGGCTGTCGCATTGCGTGAAATTGCGCGCGCCGGTCGCCTTGGCGCCAATCCGCACCAGGCCGCGATAGGTATTCTGCCCATGCCCCGCGCTGATCCCCTTGGAGACAATGGTGGATTTGGTGCGCGGCCCGATATGGAACATCTTGGTTCCGGTATCTGCCTGCTGGTAGTTATTTGTGATGGCGACCGAATAGAATTCGCCAACACTATCTTCGCCCTGCAAAATGCAGGACGGATATTTCCACGTAATCGCTGAACCGGTTTCCACCTGCGTCCAGGAAATCTTGGACCGCGCGCCACGGCAGGCGCCGCGCTTAGTGACGAAGTTATAAATCCCACCCTTGCCCTCGGCATCGCCGGGATACCAATTCTGCACCGTGCTGTATTTGATGGTAGCGTCATCCATCGCCACCAATTCCACCACCGCCGCATGCAGTTGGTTTTCGTCGCGCATCGGCGCGGTGCAGCCTTCCAGATAGGAAACGTAAGACCCCTCATCGGCAATAATCAGGGTGCGTTCAAACTGCCCGGTGCTTTTGGCATTGATTCGGAAATAGGTGGAAAGCTCCATCGGGCAGCGCACGCCCTTCGGGATGTAGACAAAGCTGCCATCAGTGAAGACAGCGCTATTCAGCGCGGCGAAGAAATTATCGCCCTGCGGCACGACGGAGCCGAGATATTTCTGCACTAATTCAGGATGCGTCTTCACAGCCTCACTAATCGGGCAGAAGATGATGCCATCCTTTTCCAGCCGATCCTTGAAGGTGGTCGCGACCGAAACGCTATCAAACACCGCATCCACCGCAATCGGCATGCGGCCATCGGCTGGTGTTTCACCGGCACCTTCAACGCCCGCCAGAATCGCCTGTTCCCTCAGCGGAATGCCAAGCTTTTCATAGGTGCGCAGCAGTTCCGGATCCACCTCATCCAATGATTTCGGCCCCACCTTCTGCTTCGGCGCGGCGTAGTAATAGGCATCCTGGTAATCAATCGGCGGATATTTCACCGCCGGCCAGCGCGGTTCTTCCATTTTCTGCCAGGCAGCGAAGGCGCGGAGCCGCCATTCCAGCAGCCAGGCCGGTTCTTCCTTCTTGGCGCTGATGAAGCGCACGATATCCTCGGAAAGCCCCTTGGGGGCGAATTCCATTTCGATATCCGTCTCGAACCCCCATTTGTAGGTGGAATCCGTGACGGCCTGGACGGTTTCGATGGTCTCGGTAACGGCGGGCATGGTTTTGCTCTATTCCGCGGCAAAAATGGGGAAAGCGGGTTCGGGGTGCGGCACGATGGCGGGTGGGCCGGCAAGATCAGCAATGGAAATCCCGGAGAGTGCGCGGCGTATCGCCTCATTCACCGGGTCCCAGCGCCCGCGCACGGGGCAGGCGCTTTCGGATTCACAAACGCCGAAGGAATTATCCACGCAGGCGGTGAGCGCGATGGGGCCATCCATGGCGGTGATGACCTCAATCAGTGGTATGGCAGCCAGCGGGCGGGTCAGCCGATACCCCCCAAGCGCCCCGCGGCGGCCTTCGACCAGCCCGGCATGAGCCAGGATTTTCAAGACCTTGGCCACGGTCGGCTCGGCAAGGCCTGTTGCCCCAGCCAGACCCGGGGCGGTCAGCACGCCGCCTTCCGCCGCGTCATCCAAGCGCGTCAGCACCACAACGGCGTAATCGGTCAGCTTTGAAAGCCGCAGCACGCGGGCATCCTCCTGCAATCCGGACCTTGATAGTCCGGATTGCAGATGCGCCTTGCCCCCCGCCCTGTCAAGCGCTGGACGGGCCGCCGCGCCGCGCCCATTCTGGGGCCAATCACAACCCCGAGCAGGATGATCCCATGCCCTTTTTGCGAACCGATGACGGCGTTGATTTGTTTTATGAGGAAGCCGGCAGCGGCACCCCCATGGTTTTCGTCCATGAATTCGCGGGCGATTCGCGTTCCTGGGAGATGCAAATGCGCTTCTTCTCCCGCCGCTATCGCTGCGTGGTGTTCAATGCGCGCGGCTATCCGCCTTCTGTCGTGCCCAATTCGGCAACTTCCTATAGCCAGGACCGCGCGACGGATGACATTGCCGCCGTGATCAAGGGCCTCAACCTCGCGCCGGCGCATGTTGTCGGGCTTTCCATGGGCGCCTTTGCCACGCTGCATCTGGGCCTGCGCCATCCGCAACTGGCGCGCAGCCTAGTTGCGGCCGGCGTTGGCTATGGCGCCGCGCCCGGCAAGCGTGATCAATTCCGGGCCGAGGTGGATGCCACCGCCGCGCGCATCCGCGCCGAAGGCATGGACAAGATGGCCGATATTTATTCCCGCGGCCCGACGCGCCTGGTGTTCGAAGAAAAAGACCCGCGCGGCTTCAAGGAATTCCAGAACCAGCTTGCGGAACATTCAACCGAGGGCTCGGCGCTCACGATGCAGGGTGTGCAGCGCGAAAGGCCATCGCTGTTCGATCTGGAAGCGGGCTTCAAGCAGATGAAGGTGCCAACGCTGGTGATCGCGGGTGATGAGGATGACCCCACGCTGGAGCCCTCCTTGTTCCTGAAGCGCACCATCATGAGCAGCGCGCTTCTGGTCATGCCGAAATGCGGCCACACCATGAATCTGGAAGACCCGGACGCCTTCAACCGCGCCGTGCTGGATTTCGTCACGCAAGTGGATTGCGGCCGCTGGACACAGCGGATTCCGGAAAGCCTTTCCGGCGCCATCATCGCTGCGAAGGAAAAGTAAGAATTAAACGGGGGAGGTCACTCCCCCGTCACGCCCCCGGCGTCGCGCACCACTTCGTAAAGCGCGACCGCCGCCGCCGCCGCGACATTCAGGCTTTCCATCGCTTGCGTGATCGGCAGCCGCACCAACTCATCACAGGTTTCGCGTTGCAGGCGTCGCAAGCCCGTATCTTCCGCGCCCAGCACCAAAGCCACACGGCGATCACGCGGCCGCGCTTCCGCCAAAGTGCGGGAAGCATCCCCGGTCAGGCCCATCACCCAGAAACCGGCCTTTTGCAGGCTGGCAATGGCGCGGGACAAATTTACCTCTCGCACCACCGGCACAATATCCAAGGCGCCTGAGGCAGCGCGGGCCAGCGCACCGGTCTCAGGCGGCGCGTGCCGATCCTGCAGCACCACACAGGCCGCGCCGAAAGCGGCGGCAGAACGGAGAATCGCCCCCACATTGCGCGGGTCTGTCACCTGGTCCAGCAGCAGCACCGGCCCATCGGAAGCGGCGATGGCGTCTTCCAGCGCGACAGGCTCCAGCGGTTCCACCAGCAGCGCGACACCCTGATGCACGGCATCTTCGGTCAGGAAGGTACCAAAGCGCTGGCGTTCAATGCGTTCGGGCGGCAGGCGCCAGGGGCGGTTCAGCGCGGCGCGCAGGCTTTTCTCGGCGTCTTCCGTCACCAGCAGCCGGCGGGTCTTCCGGCGCGGGTTGCGAATGGCGGAAGCCACCGCGTGTTCGCCATAAAGCCAAAAGGCGCCGGAACCAGCGCCAGCGCCGGGGCGCGGTGGGGCGGGGGCTTCGGTTTCCTGCGGCACTGGCCCGGCACCCCGGCGGCCACGGGGCGGCTGGGCCTCCTGCTCCTGGAAGCGACCTGGGGCGCTGCGGTACCCGCGCGGCGCTTCGGCCTTATCCTCAAAGCGCGGGCGGCGCGTGGGCGATTGCGGGGCGGGGCCTTGCGGGCGGGCGCGGCCAGGGGGCCGTTTCGGGGGACGTTGCATCGCCCCCATGATGCGCCGGGCGCGTCAGAATGAAAACCTTAGCGCTTTTTCCGCCCCATCCGTTGACAGGAAACCATCAATGCGGATAGTCCGCCCGCTCCCGCCAGCCCCGGTTACGGGTGAGCGGCTGTGGAGGGGTGCCCGAGTGGCTAAAGGGGACGGACTGTAAATCCGTTGGCTTGCGCCTACGTTGGTTCGAATCCAACCCCCTCCATATCAGCGCTTGTCGGCTTTGGCGTTCGTCAAGGCACGGGCAGGGGGGTTGGGAACAGCGCTTCGGCGCGGGTGTAGCTCAATGGTAGAGCCCCAGCCTTCCAAGCTGGTTGTGCGGGTTCGATTCCCGTCACCCGCTCCAGCGGGCGTGCGGGGTTGTTTCGTGAACGGTTCAATGAGGGTAGCGGGAAAAGGCCATGGCCAAGGCGAAATTTGAGCGGAACAAGCCGCATTGCAACATCGGGACGATCGGGCATGTGGACCATGGCAAGACGTCGCTGACGGCGGCGATTACCAAGGTTCTGGCGAAGGCGGGTGGGGCGACCTTCACGGCCTATGATCAGATTGACAAGGCGCCGGAAGAACGCGCGCGCGGCATCACGATTTCCACGGCGCATGTGGAATATGAAACCGCCAACCGTCACTACGCGCATGTGGATTGCCCCGGCCACGCCGACT
>Ga0315900_10008254_pt1 | contig 13440 bp, 3 predicted proteins | sample LakEriMetagenome_FD_203521 | JGI IMG/M metagenome (GOLD analysis project Ga0315900, IMG submission 203521) | Freshwater fungal communities from buoy surface, Lake Erie, Ohio, United States - Buoy 12 MA114 | ecosystem: Environmental > Aquatic > Freshwater > Lake > Lake biofilm | place: USA: Lake...
GACGATCAGCACAGTTGGCTTTGAGTTGTACCAGAACAGCCCGAACCCATGGGTAAGCAAGACCCAGATTGGATTCCATTTGCCAGAAGCAACGGAAGCACGTCTGACGATCTACGACGCCTTGGGCCGGATTCTGTACACGGCGAAAGGCCAGTTTGCGAAAGGATACAATGTATTCACGGTAGACCGGAAGTTGGTAGACAGCACGAGTACGTTGTACTACAGTGTGGAGACAGATGACAAACGAGAAACGAAACTGATGCTGCAGCTGAAATAAGTGATCTAATTGATAGTGAAAAAAGAAGGAGGCCTTCCTGCAGGTATAACTGTGGGAGGGCCTCTTTTCGATTTAGGGGAATAGAGAGTTGTGTTTTTGCAGCGTGTTACAATCGAGTTCTGTGGTAGTTAACTGAGATTTTGCGGCTTGTTTCACACCGAAATTGCCCGTAATTTTCTGTTATATGAATAATTGGGACAAATTTGTACAACGAAAGGGACAAGTTTATACCCTCCCTGGAGGGACTTGCTTAGACATTTGTGGTTAGTAATCAACTAATGTAAGACAATCTGCCACTGATGTAAATAGGTTATAATCAGAGGGCTCAATTAGATTGGCAATAACCGATTGAATCAGGGAGCAGGGAGCATACCACGAATTGGATTAAACAACGCTATGCAAGACATTAAAGAGTTAGCCTATATATTAAATCAGCATAGTTTACCAGTGTTGAACGGAAACGGGCAGCCTTTGGAGAAAGACACCCTCTTGTGGCGTTTGTACGAGGGGATTGAGAAAGGGCAGTTTCTTTCTGATGAGGAAGCAGAGTTGGCTTTGTATCCCAGGGATGCAGGAAGTAATACCAAATACAGAAAATTAAAATCTGCACTTCGGGACAGGATGTTGAGCACGGTTGTATCATTCGAACCGAAAGGAGGGCGGTTTACTGATTACCAAAAGGCTTATTACGAATGCCATCGGGAGTGGCATATAATCAAGATACTGAGTGGACAGAACGCAAATACGGCTGCGATGGGTTTGGCTGTTAAATTGCTCAAGCAGGTTCAGAAGTATGAGTTTACGCTTTTGACAATGGACATTGCTGCTTACCTAGCATATCAATATGGTTTGAGGGAAAGCAATGATAAGAAGTTCAGAGAGGCAAACGATCTATATACAAAGGGTAGAATTTTGTACGATGCGGAGTGTTTGGCGGAGCAGTTATATACTGAATTGATGGTGAAGGTAGTTAACAATCGTTCGGTGAACCAGGAGGTAGCTCAATTGGCTTCTAGGTATTATGCGAGGATTGAGGAGCAGATGAAGGAGTACCATTCCTATCGATTGCATTTATATGGCCAGATGATATCCCTGATGCGGTATTCTACGATCAACCAGTATGATGCGGTATTGCCAATCTGTGAAAAAGCGATTGCTTATTTTGAACAGAAACCTTACGAAGCACGCATCCCACTTCAGATGTTCTCTTATCAAAAGATGATCTGTCACATACAGCTGCGGAGCTTTGATGAAGGGAAAAAAGTAGCCAATTATTGTTTAAGTCTAATAGAAGAAGGCAATTTTAATTGGTTCAAATACATGGAGTTGTATTTACAGCTGGCGTTTTACACGCAGGAGTATGGGCACGGAGTTGAAGTAATAAAAAAGGCCATTTCACATCCTAGATTTCAATTTTTACCGGAAAATACTAAAGAATTATGGCGTATTTATGAGTCGTTTGCTTATTTCCTAACTAAAACCAACCAAATTCAGGGGGGGCAATTGGGAAAATTCAAGTTAAATAAATTCATGAATGAGACCCCCATTTTTTCTAAGGATAAAAGTGGAATGAACATCGCGATAATTGTAGTACGGCTTCTTTTCTTGTTAGCAGAAAAAAGCTACAAACAAATTTTGGATGAGGTAGAGGCTATCGAACAATATTGTTACCGGTACTTGACAACCAAGAATACGGTTAGGAGCGCCAGCTTTATTAAGATGTTGTTACAAATTCCCCATGGTCAATTTGATGCAAGCCTAGTTTCAAAAAAAGCAGCCAAATATCGTAAAGTACTGGACGATTATCCACTTCAGGTGGCCAATCAAACCCATGAGGTGGAGGTGATTCCGTACGAGGAATTATGGGAAATGGTCCTTCCACTTTTGCGAAAATAGTATTCACATTTCTGTTTAATCCATTGGTGCGTGTAAGAATTACCATAAGCGAATTACCCAGTTTGCATCTTTCCTAAATAAAAAGGAGAATACAGGCCATAGACATCTTTGGTGAGTCCTGCACGCAGGTCCTACCCTTATTTTCTATACAGACAACATAATATTTACAAATTAAGGATTAATTCAATCGCTCATTTGATTGAAGACTGTTAGTGGGTGCTTTCTCCTACAGATTACAGTCGTTTTTTCACTTTTGAGCAGGATCATACCTCGACTACAAACTTACTGGTCGGGAGGATCAAAGGCCGGTTAATCTGATTTTTTTAGAGGTGCTAAACTCACAAATTTTTATTTAATGAAAATCTTAAATGTTTGATAATCATTTTTTTTGTGAAAACTTTATTTTTCTTAAAATTCATCATTCGGACCTCACAAAACCCTACTTTCTGTTTCCTGACCTTCTTATTTGCTGGCTGACATTTGCCTTCCCAACGGGACTTTCACTTCTTAATAGCAGCATCAATGCAGTCACCCAAGAATGTGAAAATGAAGCCTGAAGGGATGAAAAAGTTACGTTATGGCAAACGAGTTACCTAATCTTCAAAAAAATGCTGTTGCCAGTCAAACTACAGCTCTGTCAGAACCCCGCTTCGGGGTGGTTTTTGGCACCCCCAGTAAAGCTTGCGAAGGATCAGGCATATGCATGATTGCCTCCATAGCATTGCTGCACCGCTGGTCGGTCCCCTGTTTCTTTACCATTGCCTTTTTTTCCATGTTGGAGGAGGGGCATTTTGTATTTCGGGTACCAGTTACCTCATTGAATACGGGTATTCGAAGCCGCTATTTTCAAAATGGATTTTTCCGGGTAGAGGAAGCCTTATTTATCCCGAAATGGCTGGTAAAAGTAAGGGGTAAGCCTCGAATTGAAATTCCACCAGGTATTTATCGAATAGAGGAAATTCCAGGTAGCTTTTTGATCCATTTTAATTTGCTCCAACACAACTAAATGAAAATTAGAAATTTAAATACCAACTGTTAAAATATGGGATTATTATATAATACATTAACAAGATTGAAGCAACCTTTTCAGCAGCAGTGGTGCTCTATCGTGCCTGCTGCTGTCGGTTTGTTTACGCTTTTGAGTTTATTGCCCGCAGCTGAAGTCATCGGGCAATCAGCGGCGATTCCGTTAAGTTCAGCGCAGCGCAGGGCGACAGGACGCAACTGGATTTTCAACAGGACTACCCGAATGGATTTTGGGCTGAGCGGCAATGCGACATCTACTATCAGCTCTTTTGGGGGCCAGAATAATAGTATTGGAGAAGGCTTCAGTACCGCCACAGATGTGGATGGTAATTTGGTCTTTTATACCTCAGCTACCCAGACCTATAACCGAAATGGGGCGGCCACTTCCAACGGCTCAATTGCCGGGAATAACTCTGCAACGCAGGGGGCTGTTATTGTACCACACCTGAAGAACCCAGACCGGTACCTGGTTTTTTACGGGGCAACGGATGCTGGTTCAGCCCCGAATGGTACCCTCTATTACGCTGAATACGATATGAAGCAAAATGGCGGCTTGGGCGATTTGGTCGTGAAGAACCTGTCACCCAGTCCAACAGCTTCTACCATTTTAGCTTCTGAGGCATTGACTTATGCCCCCAATAGCACCGGTGATGGTTTTTGGATTGTTACCTATGAGAACAATACCAGCTGTAGTTCAAGTACATTCAACTGTACCTCAACTTCTAGGACCATCAAAGCCATCGAAGTCAAATTTCCTACTCCCGCTACGGTGAGTTTTAGCGTACCGGTGGTAAGTCAGGTCTCTACTACATTTTTCAATGGGTACGGTAGTATTGAATTCAATAATGATTTTTCCAAAGCGTTGGTATTATCTTCCTACTACATAAGTCCCTTTACCCAGCCTAAAGCTGGCCGTCTATATGAGCTAAGTTTTAATGCGCAAACAGGGGTATTTACGGAAGACTGGGTGATTATCCTACCAACCATCAATACTGGGACCTACTACTATGCAGATTACTCTCCGAGCGAAGGGTATGCATACGTAAGCACGGTGTTTGGTAACCAGCTTTACCGATACGATATTAGTAGCGGGTCGGCCACTGCTATTTCTGCAAGTCAGGAAATCAGGACCATGGATATTTCGGGCGCTGTTCGCACAGGACCCAACGGTCGCACCTATGCAGTGAGTCAAGCAACTTCTACTATTTTAGAAATCGAAAATCCAGATAATGCCAGTCTGGCAGGGGCGACCGTCACTACCAAATCCCGCAATGGAGGCAACGGTAGTTTTGGCTTATCCCAAACTGCACTCTTGATTGCAACGGACCATGGAGATGCCCCGACAAGTTACAAAGTACTGGCCTCTGATGATGGTCCGCGGCACTTTGTTCAATACAACACCTCTGGTACAGCCCTATTAACGTTGGGCACCTCTGTAACTTCAGAGCCAGCAGGGCTTGCATCAACCTTGGCGAGTAGTGATGCGGATAATGGAATTGCTGTTTTCCCAGCGATTACTGCGGCAACTGTACCACAGACCATTTCCAGTTATTCTGTATCCGTAACCGTCCGGAATTTAACAGGGCAGATAGCTCAATTAGCTGGATGGATGGACTGGAATCTTAATGGTACTTTTGAAGCAGGAGAGCGGGCTAGTATTACGGTAACACCCAATTCTACTACGGCAACCCTGACTTGGACCAATGTGTCGATACCTGCGATTAATACTACTTTTGCCACCTTTGCTCGATTTCGGATAAGCTTGGATGACATGAGTCTCCCTACAGGTACTGCGGCGAGTGGAGAGGTAGAAGATTACCGGATTAATTTTGAGGCCCCCTTTGGCTGTACTAACGATGCCTATATGTTTCAAAATACAACAACCGATATGTTTCGGTTGGACATGGTTTCGGGGGCCAGTACATTGATTGCCAGTGATATCAACGGAGCGACTGCTACCAGCGAGATCAACGGGGTAGGATACAATGTGAAAGATGGATACATGTGGGGTTACAATAAAAATACAAACCAAGTGGCAAAAATATTTGCCAATGGAAATGTTCAGTACTTTACCGTTGCGGGGATTCCGTCTGGACTGAATATTAATACCGGGGATGTGAATTCCAATGGGGTATTGTATTTAACGGTGGGTAACACCAGCGATGTGTACCGTGTGGATGTAGATCCCGCTTCTCCCACGTATCTTCAACTATTGCCGACCCTAACGGTGACCGGAAGGCAGATCTTGGATTGGGCATTTAATCCGATTGATAACCAGTTGTATTCGGTGACCACGGTGACGAGTACTGCTCCATTGGTGGGTGCGGAGTTGGTTCGATATAATCCGACCACTGGGTCGTCGGTAGTGGTTGGGACCATTTCGGGTGCAACCATTCAACAAACGGTCACCGGATTTGGTGCCATCTATTTTGATGGTACGGGTGCCTTGTATGCCTATGCCAATGCGAATGGTCGGATTTACAAAGTAGAAAATGTAGCAGGTGGAGGCACCACTGCAACCTTGTTTTCTACTGGAGCAACGAACCTTCAGCAGAACGACGGTGCGCGTTGTGCTACGTCCATTATTTGTGCAAGCATTTCCGCTCCTGCGTCGACGTATTCCACGCTCTCTAACTGGTGTCCAGCCACTACCGTCAATTTGACCAGTATTCAGCCACAGGCAGTAAGCGGTTACACTTATCAATGGAGAACAACGAATCTCTCCTCAGGCCCCGTAGTTAGCAATCCAGCGGCTGTTGGAGCAGGGGTTTATTATTTATTTTTGAAACAAGATGGGGTAGACTGTTTTAGTCCTTCTTCGGCACCGGTGGTGGTATCTATAAGCCCTTGTGCTGATACGGATGGGGATGGAGTAACAGATGCTGCCGATATCGATGATGATAACGACGGTGTGTTAGACAATACTGAGTCGCCGGCATGTTTCTTTGCAAATACAGATTGGAACACAGAGGATAAGACTCAGTATACCAGGATTACTTCGCAGCTGCTTCCGCTTTCTCCAAATAATAATTTTGGAAAATTAACGGATGATGTTGCCAATGTCTCGGCGGTTCAGTTTATCACTTCAACAGCACAAAGTCAGCTGAACAAGGAGCTATTTAAAGTAGAATTCAGTTCGCCGTTGCAATTGGATGCTTGGTATATCCAAAAAAACAGTTCTACCCAAATTAGTGGGGGCAACGTGATGTTGCAGGGTTCAAATGACAACACGACCTGGACCGACTTATGGGCGGCTCCCGCCAACCCAGGTAATGCTAACAACGTGGTAGCCAACGGTGGGCAAACGTTGACGAATTCCAATAAATACACGGTTTCGCAAAATGTGGCACGATACCGCTATTACCGTATTTATGGTGTAGCGGCCGCTAATCTATTGTCAGGAATTGCCACGGAGATGTTTTTTGACGTGAACAACTCCAGCTATCAAGCCTCTTATTTTCCGGAGGCCAATTGTACCAATGACCTTGATAATGATGGGAAATTGAACCACCAGGATACCAATTCTGATGGAGATACCTGTTCTGACTCTTTTGAAGCAGGTGCAACGACGACCAATAGCGCCAGCTACACCTTTAGCGGCCCTTATGGTGCAAACGGGTTGGCGAATAGTTTAGAAACCAATGCTGAAAGCGGAGTGTTAAACTACGCGTCACTTTACAGTATTTATGCGACGGATCCGGATGTGTCGTATTGCAAGGACACAGACGGTGAAGGCGTTGTAGACGAGGTAGATTTAGACGACGATAATGATGGAATTCCGGATTCCAGTGAATGTGGTGGTGCTGGTATCGGGACTGCTCCAGACGATTGGTTTTTTAATGGAAATGCTTACTTTTCCAACAATGAGTATATCTTAACAACGGCTGGAAATCAACAGACTGGAGCGATTTGGAACAAGAATCAGCTGGATATGCGGGAAAACTGGGAGGCGTATTTTGAAATTTACTTGGGGAATAACGATGATGGTGCTGACGGTATAGCCTTTGTAATTCAGGATAAAGGTATTAATCCTCCGTTGCAAGCGGGTGGAGGGCTTGGATACAGTGGATTGTTCAACTCAGTCGCGGTAGAATTCGATGATTTTAACAACGGGGCAGGCTGGGGTGACATAGCGAGTGACCACGTAGCGATTCACCGAAATGAGGTCACTGATTTTGTTGCTGGGCCGGTTGCATTGCCGAACATAGAAGATGGTGCCTACCACACTGCATTGATCACTTGGGAGAGCAACACCAAAACCATGACGGTTAGTTTTGATGGTATTCAGCGAATTGTGTATTCAGAAGACTTTGTAAGTACTGTGTTCGCTAATAATCCCATAGTTAACTTCGGTTTGACAGCGGCTACTGGAGCAGCAGTAAATCTACAGAAATACCGCAATCTTTCGATTACAGTTACCTGTACTTCAGATACGGATGGTGATGGCTTAATCAACGCATTGGATCCAGATTCAGATGGAGATGGTTGTTCGGATGCTTTTGAGGCGGGGGCAACCACCAATACTGCAGCCAATTACACGTTCCCGGGCCCTTATGGGGCAAATGGTTTGGCCGATGCGGTTGAAACCGGCAATGAGACAGGGGCTATCAATTACCAGTCCACCTATACGGAATATGCGTTGGCTCCTGGAATCAACCAATGTTCTGATTGTGATAATGATACTATATTGGATTATTTGGATTTGGATGATGACAACGATGGCGTATTGGACGCAGAGGAGTCGCCCAATTGTTTTTATGCAGCATCAGACTGGAATACAGACGACAAACGCGTGCATTTGAATGTTACCTCCGATTTGAATCCAATTTCGGCAACGGCTGATTACCCTGGGTTGTCGGATGGTTCGACTTTGGGAGCGGTACAGCTCTATTCATCTGCTACAGCATTCAATCAGTTGAACAAGACCATTTATAAAGTAGAGTTTTCAAATCCAGTTCGACTGGATGCCTTGTACATTGGAAAAACCAGTTCTACTCAGATTTTGGGTGGAAATGCGATGTTCCAGGGCTCCAATGATAATACTACTTGGACCGATCTTTGGTCTGCGCCGGCGAATCCGGCAAACGCTACCAATGTCACGGCCAACGGAGGAATATCCTTGCCGAACTCCAATAAGTTTACCGTTTCACAAAATGCGGCTGCTTACAAATACTACCGAATCTATGGGGTGGCCTCTGCCAATATCCTTTCGGGAGTAGCCTCTGAATTTTACTACGATGTGAACGTGGCGAGCTATCAGCCCTCTATTTTCCCAAAATCTTTCTGTTCGGACGATGCGGATGGGGATGGGGTACCCAATCATTTGGACCTCGATTCGGATGGTGATGATTGTTCCGATGCTGCGGAAGCAGGTGCGACGACCAATCAGGCAGCCAATTACACCTTCCCTGGCCCTTATGGCGCAAATGGTTTATCGAATACCTTGGAGACAGCTCCAGAGAGTGGTGTTGTGAACTATTCCTCCATTTTCCAACCAACGGGCGTGAATCCGAATTTGAATGGATGCATTGACACCGATGGGGATGGAATTGTTGATGTAATTGACATTGATGACGATAATGATGGTATTTTGGACGCAGAAGAATGTCCAGACTTGGCTCCATACAAAGTCTACACGTACAACAGCACCTCTACCAACTGGGCGAAAAAAGTTCCTGTATCGGTGGTGGGTAGTACGTCAGCAAATGCCGTATTGGACCAAAGCGTGGCTTATACCGATTTGAATTACAATGGTGTGGCCTGGAAATTATTGGCTTCCGACATCTATCCGGACGCAACGGGTAAGATTACGGTTACAATGGAACCCAACGCGTCCTCAGGAGGCAGCTTTGTCTCTGCGGATGTTATGATGATTACCAACGGCAGAAATACGTATTTGATTGATGATGTGAATCCACCAGCTGGCGGATTCGCCTTGGTGGGCACCTGGGTTGCTCAGAACCAAGGTTATTTGAGCGATAATTTTTACGTGGCAGCTGCGAATTATACTGGTAAAAAAGCAATCTGGACGTTTAGCGACCTGCCAGATCCTGCGCTTGTTTGTGACACGGATGGTGACGGTATTCCGAATCACCAGGATTTGGATTCGGATGGGGATAATTGTGCCGATGCGACCGAAGCCGGAGCTACCAACAGCACCGCCCCTAATTATACCTTTTCAGGTCCTTTTGGAGCAAATGGTTTGGCAAATAGCCTGGAGACCAGTTCAGAGAGTGGGGTAGTAAATTATTCTTCTACGTACAGTGAATTGGCTTTAAATCCGGAGAACAGCGCCTGTACGGACAGCGATAACGACGGCGTATTAGACATCGTGGATATTGATGATGATAACGACGGTGTGTTGGATACGGATGAGGGATGTGCACCGGCCACCTATGATTTCAGGGACTTAACTTGGACGGCGGCAGATGCTACCATGACAGTTAGCACCACCTCAAATACCCTGACTACCTCCGGTCAGGGATGGCGGAATCAGTTTTCCAATGAGACCTTCGCGCTGCCTTTGGATATGACCTTTACTTATACGCAAGCAACGGGCGAGACCATGTTTGGTTTTGCTCCAGTGGGCGGAACAGTAGCTGTAAACAATTATAACTCTACAGCATACGGGTTTTACCTGAGTAATACGAATACGTACGCTCGGTACAACACCACCTTTGGTAGTCTCACCTCTAACACTACAGGTCTAGAGCATCGAATTACCATTAGTGCAGCCGGTTTACTAACCCTTTATGTAGAAGGGGTATCCGTTTACACCCAAGTTGGATTGCCGACGACGAATTATCGTTTTTATGCAGCGAACAACACAAATAAGCCGATTACCAACATTCGTTTTGTTGAACAAGGCGCGGTGATTTTGTGCAGTGGTGATACCGATGGGGATGGTATAATTGATGCCTTAGATACAGACAGTGATGGTGATGGATGTTCTGATGCACTAGAATCAGGCGCCACTACCAACACAACGGCAGGGTACACCTTCCCTGGCCCTTATGGCGCCAATGGATTGGCGAATAGCTTGGAGACCGGAGCAGAAACTGGTATAGTAAATTATACCTCTACCTATTCCCAATATGCACAAAGTGAAACCATTGACCTTTGTGTGGATACCGATGGAGATGGCGTTAATGATGTGGCAGACTTAGATGATGACAATGATGGAGTACCAGATTTGGAAGAGGGCTGTCTTCCAATAGCTCTGGATATGCGTTCTGTAACCTGGACGGCAGCAGATGCAACCATGAACGTAACAGCGCTTGATGCAAATACGCTTCGGGGTAGTGGCTCTGGTTGGAGAAATAAATTTTCCAACCAAACCTATACGCTACCACTGGATATGACCTTTAAAACCACACAAAGTACTGGTGACGTTATGTTCGGTTTGGCGCCAGTAGGGGGAACTGTAGTCGCGAACAACTGGAATTCGACTGCATTTGGGTTTCAGTTAAGTGGTTCTAACTCCGTTACTCGTTACAACCAGTCACTGGGTTCAACTACCTCAAATACCTTAGGTCAGACACACCGGATTACGATTTCTACATCGGGAGTGTTGGTATTATACATCAATGGCACACAGGTTTACACACAGGCAGGATTGCCGACTAGTGCTTATCGACTGTACCTAGCACACAATACTGCCAAACCAATTACAAACATCGAATTGCGGCCAAATGGCGGATTGGTAGAATGTACTAATGACAGTGATGGGGATGGAATTCCAAACGGACTTGATTTGGATTCTGACGGAGATGGTTGTTCAGATGCCTTTGAGGCAGGTGCAACAACCAATACCACTGCGGAATTTGAGTTTACAGGTCCATTTGGAGCCAACGGTTTAGATAACAGCCTAGAGACCAGTGCAGAGAGTGGGGTAGTAAATTACACCTCCACCTATAGCTCCATAGCCACTTTTTCAAGTGAAAATGCCTGTGCTGACACAGATGGCGATAGCATACCTGACTTTGTAGATTTGGATGATGATAACGACGGGGTCTTGGACGAAGTTGAAAAAAGTTGTAAGTCGCCCTTACTATTTTACGAAGTCAATACTACGGGATCATTGGTTAATCGCACCCTCGCGACACGACAGCCGGGCATCACGGTAGCACACACCATTGTTGGTAGCTATCAGAGTTGGAACATAGAGAATGAGGCGGGACAATTATACAATGTATACCGCACCGCATCTGGAGTTACCAACTCAGGAACGGTTACATATACTCTCAATCAGGCAGTGGATGAGATGCGTTTCTCGGTAAGAGACCTAGACAACGTACCAGGCTCCATAGAGATTGTAGAGATTCATGCTTTCTATCAGGGAGTAGAAGTATTCCCGTACTCCAAGGTAATTGGTATGAACGTAACGGAGGTAAGTCCACTGGTTTTTCAAGGCTTAACCAACAATGCGGTAACCAACTCCTATGAGAATGGGGTAGTATTAAATTACCTGACCCCTGTAGATAAGATCACTGTTCGATCACCAGGAACGGGTACCGCTGGTCAGGGAATGATCCATGCCTTTGAACAAGGATGTCTGGAAACAGATACCGATGGAGACGGTACTCCCAATTACCTGGATTTAGATTCCGATGGAGATGGTTGTTCAGATGCCTTTGAGGCAGGTGCGACCACAAACACCGCAGCCAATTATGAATTCACAGGTCCATTTGGAGCGAATGGTTTAGATAATAGTTTGGAAACCAGTTCGGAGAGTGGGGTAGTGAACTATACCAACAGCTATAGCGATTATGCGACCGCTAATAACCTGGCGATCTGTGCCGATACGGATGGGGATGGAATTTCGGACGTGGAAGATTTGGATAATGACAATGATGGAATCCCGGATGTAGTAGAATCTCCCGATTGTTTTTACCGCCCTGCGGATTGGAATACCATGGATAAGCGGGTGTATGTGAGCGTTAGTTCTGAATTGATGACCCTAGGGGTGAACAATCGCTTTGACGATTTGCTTGATAATATGATGATGGACGCGGTACAGTTTTCAACAGCGACTGCGCAGCCACAATTGAATAAAACCCTGTTTAAGGTTGACTTTAGTGCTCCAATTCGATTGGATGCCTTGTATATACAGAAGACTAGTTCTACACAAATTTTTGGCGGTAACGTTATGTTACAAGGTTCCAATAACAACAGTACTTGGACCGATTTGATGACAGCTGCGGTGAATCCAGCAAATGCCATCAATGTAACAGTGAATGGAGGGATATCGATAACCAACTCCAATAAATTGACCGTTAACCAGAATGCAGCAGCTTACCAATATTACCGTATTTACGGTGTTGCTGCGGCAAATATATTAGCGGGCACCGCCAGCGAGTTTTTCTTTGATGTGAACACCTCCAGCTACAATGCCGCCTTATTTGAGAAACCTAGTTGCTTAAACGATACGGATGGTGATGGGATTGTAAACCATCTCGATACCGACAGCGATGATGATGGTTGCTCCGATGCTTTAGAGGCGGGCGCGACCACAGATCAGACAGCAGATTACACCTTCCCTGGCCCTTACGGTGCCAATGGATTGGCGAATAGCCTAGAGACTGCTTCGGAAAGTGGTGTGATCAATTACACCAACACTTATAGTGCGTATGCAACAAATGAGCTATTAAATGCTTGTCTGGATACAGATGGCGATGGTATTTCGGACGTTGTGGACGTAGATGACGATAATGATGGAGTGTTAGACACAGAAGAAGGTTGTGCACCAGAGGCTTTTGATTTAAGGAATATTACTTGGACGACAGAAGACGCGACCATGACTGTTAGTGCAACCGAAAATAGCTTATCTACAGCGGGTCAGGCTTGGAGGAACCGTTTCTCGAATGAGACCTTTGCATTGCCACTCGATTTGACCTTTAACTATTCTCAGACGAATGGAGAGGTTATGTTTGGCTTTGCACCTGTGGGAGGAACGGTAGCTACCAACAACTGGAACTCAACTGCTTTTGGATTTTTCCCGAGCAATACGAGCACTTACCCACGATACAATACCACATTTGGAAGTGCGGTATCCAATACTGTTGGTAAGTTACACCGCATTACGATTAGCGCGACTGGGGCCTTGACCTTATTTATTGATGGAAATACCGTTTATACCCAGACGGGATTACCAACAACGAACTATCGGCTTTACATTGCCAACAATACCACCAAGCCTCTGAATAACATCAATTTTATAACTTCGGATGCTTCTTTGCTCT
>Ga0315900_10008255_pt1 | contig 13439 bp, 9 predicted proteins | sample LakEriMetagenome_FD_203521 | JGI IMG/M metagenome (GOLD analysis project Ga0315900, IMG submission 203521) | Freshwater fungal communities from buoy surface, Lake Erie, Ohio, United States - Buoy 12 MA114 | ecosystem: Environmental > Aquatic > Freshwater > Lake > Lake biofilm | place: USA: Lake...
TTCGACCTCAAGGTGCCGGGCAACATCTACACCCGCATCATGAACCCCACCGAAGACGTGCTCGAGAAGCGCCTGGCGGCGCTCGAGGGCGGCATCGGCGCGCTCGCGCTGGCCTCGGGGATGGCGGCGATCAGCTACGCGATCCAGACGATCGCCGAGAGCGGCGACAACATCGTGTCGGCCTCGCAGCTCTATGGCGGCACCTACAACCTGTTCGCCCATACCTTCCCGCAGATGGGTATCCAGGTGCGATTCGCCGATGCGCGCGATCCCTCGAGCTTCGCGTCGCTGATCGACGATCGGACGAAGGCGGTGTTCTGCGAGTCGATCGGCAATCCGCTGGGCAACGTCACCGACTTCGCCGCGCTCGCGGCGATCGCGCACGCCGCCGGCGTGCCGCTGATCGTCGACAACACGGTGCCCAGTCCCTACCTGTGCCGGCCCTTCGAGCACGGCGCCGACATCGTCGTGCACTCGCTGACCAAGTACCTCGGCGGCCACGGCAACAGCGTGGCCGGCGCGATCGTCGACAGCGGCAAGTTCCCGTGGGCGCAACACAAGGCGCGCTTCCGGCGCCTGAACGAGCCCGACGTCAGCTATCACGGCGTCGTCTACACCGAGGCGCTCGGGCCGGCCGCGTACATCGGCCGTGCGCGGGTCGTGCCGCTGCGCAACATGGGCGCGGCGATCTCGCCGATGAACGCCTTCCTGATCCTGCAGGGCATCGAGACGCTCGCGTTGCGCATGGATCGAATCTGCGACAACACGCTCGCGGTCGCGCACCATCTGCGTGCGCACCCGAAGGTTGCCACGGTCAACTATGCCGGCCTGCCCGACCACCCTCAGCACGCGCTGGTGCAGCGCACGATGGGCGGGCGCGCGTCGGGCATCCTGTCGTTCACGCTGAACGGCGACGATGGCCGTGCCGCCGGGGCCCGATTCCTCGATGCGCTGAAGCTGTTCACGCGGCTCGTCAACATCGGCGATGCGAAGTCGCTCGCGACGCACCCGGCGTCCACGACCCACCGACAGCTCGATGCGGCCGAACTCGCGAAGGCCGGCGTCAGCGAGGGCATGGTCCGGCTGTCGGTCGGCATCGAGCACATCGACGATCTGAAGGCCGACCTCGACCAGGCGCTGGCCTGCGTCTGAGTCGGCCGATGCATCCGGTTGCGCGGCGGTTGCGTGCGCAAGCATTGACCCTGTCCGGCCTCGCAGCCGGCGCTGATTCGAACACCATGGGAGAAGACCGATGTCCGCTGTCCTGAAAAGCGTCCGCGACGAGTTCAGCGATGCCGAATGGCAGGCGCGCTGCGACCTGGCCGCGCTGTACCGCATCTGCGACCATCTCGGCTGGACCGACATCCTGGCCACGCACATGTCGGTGCGCGTGCCCGGCGAGCCGAACTGCTTCCTGATCAACCACTACGAGGAGATGTTCCACGAGATCACGGCCTCGAGCCTGATCAAGATGGACCTCGACGGCAAGGTCTATGGCAAGCAGGGCCGCTTCAACAAGGCCGGCTTCACGATCCACAGCGGCGTCTACAAGGCCCGCCCCGACGCCAACTGCGCGATGCACACGCACACCCGCGCCGGCGCCGGCGTGGCGATGCTGCGCGACGGCCTGCGCCCGATCAGCCAGGACGTGCTGCTGGTGCTCGACGACGTGATCTATCACGACTACGGCGTGCCGGCCACGCAGGAGGAGTGCGATGCACTCGGCGTCAGCATCCAGAAGGGCAGCTGCGTCGTGCTGCGCAACCACGGCCTGCTGACGCTGGGTACCACCGTGCACGGCACGCTGATGAATCTGTACATGCTCGAGCGCGCCTGTGAGCTGGAACTCATCTCGCGCACCTTCTCGGAGCCGCCGCAGCTGGTGGATCCCAAGGTGGTCGCGGCGCTGTCTTCGAAGATGCCGCAGATCCGCGGCGAGGCCAGCTGGGGCCTGCACGAGTGGAACGCGCTGTGCCGGGTGGTGGCGACCAAGGGCAGCGACTGGCGGTGCTGAGCGTGTCGACGCCAGCAGGGCTCGTGATACGGCCGCTGAACCCCGGCTTTGTCGGCGAGGTCAGCGGCGTCGACCTCACGCAAGCGCTGTCGGCCGCGCAGGTGGCGGCGATCGAAGACGGCATGGACCGGTTCGCCGTGCTGGTGTTTCGCGGCCAGCCGGTCAGCGACGAACAGCAGATGGCGTTCGCGCGCTGCTTCGGGGAGCTCGAGAACGCCCGCGGCGGGAACATCCCGATCCCGGTCGAGGAGCGGCGCATCCGCGTGGGCATGAACGATGTCTCCAATCTCGACCGTCACGGCCGCCCGCTCGCCGCCGACAGCCGCCAGCGGCTGTTCAACCTCGGCAACATGCTCTGGCATTCCGACAGCTCCTTTCGGGCGGTCCCGGCGAAGTACTCGATCCTGTCGGCGCGCGTGGTCAATCCGCGCGGCGGCAACACCGAGTTCGCCGACATGCGTGCCGCCTGGGATGCGCTCGACGCCGAGACCCGCGCCGAGGTCGAGGACCTCGTCTGCGAGCATTCGCTGCTGCACTCGCGCGGCTCGCTCGGCTTTCCCGAGCCCACCGCCGAGGAGCGCGAGCTCTGGCGCCCGGTGCTGCAGCGGCTGGTGCGCACACACCCGGTGAGCGGGCGGCGCTCGCTCTATCTGTCGGCGCATGCCGGTGCGATCGTCGGCATGGCCACGCCGGCCGCGCGCATCCTGCTGCGCGAGCTCACCGAACATGCCACGAGCCCGGCGTTCGTCCATGTGCACCGCTGGCAGCCGCATGATCTGGTGATGTGGGACAACCGCCAGACGATGCACCGTGTGCGCCGCTATGACGAAAGCCTGCCGCGTGACATGCGGCGAACCACGGTGGCGGGCGACGCACCGACCGTGGCGCAGGCCGCCTGAGCGGCGCACGCCCGGCGCCAGCCTCGGTTTGCCCCCGTACCCATCGCTCCCCGATCGCCGAGGCTTTCCACGATGAACGATCCGGTCGACGTCCTGATCATCGGTGCCGGCGCCTCGGGTGCGGCGGTGGCCTGGAGCCTGGCCGATACCCGCATGCGCATCCTGTGCCTGGAGCAGGGCGACTGGGTCAGGCCCACCGACTACCCGAGCAACGGCCGCGACTGGGAAGCCCGGCAGCTCGGCGAGTTCAACTTCAGCCCCAACCGGCGTGCGAGCCCCTGGGACTACCCGGTCAACGACCGGGCCTCGCCGATCAAGATCGCCAACTTCAACGGCGTGGGTGGGGGTACGGTGCTCTACGCCGGTCATTTTCCGCGGCTGCACCCCTCGGACTTCCGGGTCCGCAGTCTCGACGGCGTGGCCGACGACTGGCCGATCGACTACGCCACGCTCGAGCCCTTCTACGCGCTGAACGACCGCATGATGGGCATCTCGGGGCTCGCCGGCGACCCGGCCTACCCGGACAAGCAGCCCCCGATGCCGCCGGTGCCGCTGGGCCGCGCCGGCAGCACGCTCGGCCGCGGGCTCAACGCGCTCGGCTGGCACTGGTGGCCCTCGGACAGTGCGGTGGCCACCCGCGAGTACGAGGGTCGTGCGCCATGCATCAACCTGGGCCACTGCATCGCCGGCTGCGCGCAGGGCGCCAAGGCCAGCACCGACATCACCTACTGGCCGCAGGCGCTGCGCAACCGGGTGCAACTGCGCACGCGGGCACGGGTTCGCGAGATCACGGTGGGGCCCGACGGCATGGCCAGCGGCGCGGTATATCTGGATGCCGACGGCGTCGAGCACTTCCAGCCGGCCGGCCTGGTCATCATGGCCTGTAACGGGGTAGGAACGCCGCGCATCCTGCTGAACTCGGTCAGCGGGCGCTTCCCCAGGGGCCTGGCCAACAGCAGCGACCAGGTCGGCCGCAACCTGATGTTTCATCCGTACGCCGCGATCCACGGCTACTTCGACGAGGCCCTGGACGGCTGGCGCGGTCCGGGCAATGTGATCTGGAGCCAGGAGTTCTACGAGACCGACGTGGCGCGCGGCTTCGTGCGGGGCTACACCTTCGAGTTCACGCGCGGTCGCGGTCCGGTGCTCACCGCGCTGGCCGGCATGAGCTCGGGGCGCATCCCGTGGGGGCAGGCGCATCACGCCGGCATGCGCCGCGTGTTCGGGCGCAGCACCGGCATGGTCGCGATCTGCGAGGACCTGCCCGAGGCGCACAACCGGGTGGTGCTCGACGCCGAGCTCAAGGACCCCGACGGCATCCCGGCGCCGCGCATCGACTACACGCTGAGCGAGAACAGCCACCGCATGCTTGCCCACGCGGTAGCGCGCGGTACCGAGGCGATGCGCGCGGCTGGCGCGCACGAGGTCAGCACCGAGGCGCCGCTGGCGGTGGGCGGCTGGCACCTGATGGGCACCGCACGCATGGGAACCGACCCGGAGCGCTCGGTGGTCAACCCCTGGGGTCGCAGCCATGACGTGAAGAACCTGTTCATCGTTGATGGCAGCGTGTTCGTGACCTCGGGCGGCGTGAATCCGACCTCCACGATCCAGGCGATCGCGCTGTACGTGGCCGACCAGATCAAGCAGCGGCTCGCCAACCTCTTCGATGATTGAGGCGCCGTTCCGATCGCCCGTCCCCGTGCTGCACCGCCCGACCTTCGCCCCGACCTTCGCCCTCACCTTCGCCCCCGACCTTGCAGGAGCCCTGACGTGTCCCGACTGCCTGTGATCCCGCTAGCCGCCGAGCCGGTGCTCGGCCCCGAGGCGCTGCGCTCGCTGCGGGCGCTGGTCGGCCTGATGATTCCGCCCAGCGCCGAGTACCAGGTGCCGGGCGCCGATGATGATCGCATCTTCGCCGACATCGTCGCGACGCTGCGCGCGCATGCCGCGCTCGCCCGCGACGCGATCGCACGCCTCGACGATCTCGCCGGCGGCAGCTTCGCCGATCGCGATGCTGCCGGTCGCGAGGCTGCGGCGCTCGATTTCCGCACGGCGGCGAAGTCGCTCGCCGCGCTGCTGGTCAGCGTGACCGTGCAGTGCTACTACCGCGACGACCGGGTGATGGTCTCGCTCGGCATGGAGCCGCGACCGCCCTTCCCGAAAGGTTTCGAGGTGGAGCAGGGCGACTGGTCGCTGCTCGACCCGGTGCGCGCGCGGCCGAAGATGTACCGGCCGGCGCCCTGAGGGGCGCTCAGCCGTAGGCCGACAGCACCTCGTCCATCGCCTGCTCGAGATCGCCGGCGGTGGCGCAGTACACCAGGTGCGAGCAGAAGGGCCGGTAGCGCAGCATGCAGCTGTCGCCCGAGCCCCAGCGCCCGGGCGCCTCGGGGCTGAGCCACACCAGTCGCTTGGCCCGGTCGGCCATCTCGGCGAAGAGGTCCAGGCGCGGATCGCCGTAGTTGCTGCGGGCATCGCCGAGCACCAGCACCGTGGTGCGCCGGTCGATGCGGTCCCAGTGCTCGTCGCGCAGGTCGGCCAGCGCCTGTCCGTAGTCGGTGCTGCCGCCGCCGGCGCGATCGATGATGCGGCGCATCGACGCGTCGGGATCGAAGTGGCGCAGGTCGTCGCCGACGTCGTAGAGCCGGGACGAGAAGGCATAGGCCTCGAGATCGGCCACGCCCTCGTGCAGCGCGTACAGGAACAGCAGCAGGAAGCGCACGTAGAGCGCGACCGAGCCCGAGACATCGCAGATCGCGACGATGCGCGGTTTCTGGCTGCGTTCGCGCTTCCAGACGAGCTCGACCGGCACGCCGTCGTTGCCGGCATTGGCGCGCAGCGTGCGGCGCAGATCGAGCTGGCCGCGCCGGATGCGCTTGCGCCGACGCGAATGCTTGATCGCCAGCCGGCGGGCCATCTTCGCGACCACCGCGCGCATGCGCTCCATGTCGCGCGGGCCGAGCTGGTCGATCGAGCGATTCAGCACCACCTCGTCGAGAAAAGCCTCGGTGGCGTTGCGGCCGAAGACCTCGAAGCGCCGGTCGACATGCGCGCGAGCCTGCCGCGTGAGGGCCGCGCGCGCGTCGATCAGCGCCTGCGCCTCCTGCTGGGCCTGCTCGTTGCGCTGGCCGAGGCGCTCGAGCAGCCGGGCCTCGAGCGCCTCGATGCCGAGCTGCTGCAGCATCTGGCGCACGAAGTAGGCGCTCTGCGAGGCGAAGCGGATGTCGTCGACACCGGCCGCGGCGGCTGCGCGCTCCATGGCCATCGCGACGCGGTCGGGGTCGCCGCCCTGCGCGAGCTGCATCAGCGCGTCCAGGGGGTCGCCACCGCCACCGCCGCCGGGCTGCTCGCCGGGTGATCCGCCGGGGTCCCCGGGCTGCTGCCGGTTCTCGTCCCGCTGGTTCTCGCCGGCCTGCGGCGGGGGAGGGGGCGGAGCGGCCGCGGCGGCGGCCGGATTGAAATAGAGTTCGAAGAGCTGATCGTGGACCGATTTTTCCTCGGCGCTCTTGGCCAGCACGATGCCCAGCGAGTCCTTCAGCGACTGCCGATCCTCGAAGCCGATCACGTCGAGCGCGCGCGCCGCGTCGATCGCCTCGGCGGTCGAGACCTGCGCGCCCGCGGTGCGAAGCGCGCGGATGAAGCGGGTCAGCGTGCGTTCCATCGCCTGAGATCCTGGGCGTCTGTCAGGGCGCGGCGGCTGTCGGTGGCGATGCGGCGGCGGTCCGGTGTGGCCCTCACGCGCTGCCTTCGGCTAGCGCCGCCTGCGTGAGCTCCTCGATGCGCGGCTGCAGTTCGCCGATGTCGCCCTGCCGTTTCAGGATGACGTTCAGCGTGTCGCGCACGAGCGCGGGATCGAGCAGGTCGGCATGCAGCAGCATCAGCGTGCGCGCCCAGTCGACGGTCTCGCTGATCGAGGGCAGCTTGCGGATGTTCTCGTCGCGAACCGACTGCACGAAGGCGACGAGCTGGCGCAGCAGCGACTCGGGGATGTCGGGCACGCGCGAGCGGACGATCTCGCGCTCGCGCTCGGCGTCGGGAAAGCCGATGTGCAGGTGCAGGCAGCGGCGCTTCAGCGCGTCGCCGAGCTCGCGGGTGTTGTTCGACGTGAGGATCACGAGTGGCGGCACGCGCGCGCTGATCGTGCCGATCTCGGGCACGGTCACCTGGTAGTCCGAAAGAACCTCGAGCAGCAGCGCCTCGAACTCCTCGTCGGACTTGTCGATCTCGTCGATCAGCAGCACCGAGCCGCCTTCCTGCTCCATCGCGCGCAGTACCGGCCGCGGCTCGAGGAAGTCGCGCGAGAAGAACAGGTCCTGGAAGCCGGCGAGCTTGGCGAAGGAGGCCTGCAGCGAATCGGTGTCCTCGATCAGCTGGTCGATCTTCTCCTTCAGGATCTGCGTGTAGAGCAGCTGCTTGCCGTACTTCCACTCGTACAGCGCCTTGCTCTCGTCGAGGCCCTCGTAGCACTGCATCCGCAGCATCGCGAAGGCGAGCGAACGCGACAGCGATACCGCCAGATCGGTCTTGCCGACGCCGGCCGGCCCCTCGATGAGAACCGGCTTGCGCAGGTGGTGGGCGAGGTAGACCGCGGTGGAGATCTGGCGGGTGGAGATGTAGCCGACGGAGGCCAGCGCGGCGGTGACGGCCTCGATCGAGGCGAGACCCGCGGGGGTGGGAAAGGAGCTCATGCTTCTCCAGGCAGGGGGCGGGCTGGTCTCAGCCCTTCGCGGCGCGCTCGGCCTCGTAGCCGGCGTAGGAATGCTTCAGCGTGGCGCTGTTGAGCAGGGTCTGCGCGAGCAGGCGCTGCCCGCTCGCATCGAGGATGTCGGTGCGGATCCACATCGATTCGGTGCGACGGCTCTCGGCGAGCGCTACCACTTCGCGACGGATCAGGTAGTCCTCGCCGACGAACAGCGGACCCTCGATCAGACGGATCTCGAGGTCGGCGAAGAGCCCCACCGCCGGTCCCTTGACGGGGAATTGCGCTTCCCGACTGGTGTACTGCGCCAGCACGCTGATCATCTCGAGCGGGATGATCGGCCGGCCCCAGGGCGAGGCGGCGGCATCGGCATACCACGGCGAATGCTCGGTGATGACCCCGAGCTTGTCGGCGAGCGAGAAGGGATAGAGCGCACCCATGTGTTGCGTGGCGTCCATCCGGACCCGCTCGTCGCGGGCGCCGCGCATGCCCACGTGCAGCGCCTCGAGGATGACCAGCGGGCCCGGCGGACGCAGCTCGGCCATCCGCTGCTCGAGCAGTGTAGGGCCGTGTGCCGGGCCCAGGCTCGCGCTCGCCTCGAGCACCGGCGTGCCATCGGCCTTCTCGGCGCGCACACGGGTGCTGCGGCCACCGGCTGGCGGCAGGTCGACGATCGCGCGGACCTCCTCGCCTTCGACCACCATGTTCAGGTAGTGCGCCGACAGGCATCCGCGCTCGAACCACTCGCGCCCCCACAGGTGCGCGAGCAGCGGCACGAACTGGCTGAAGTGCGTCGGGCCTTCGATCGGGCCCGCGCGAAAGCCCAGCTTCTCGGCCATCGCGTCGTCGTGGATCGAGCTGTGGCCGCCGTACTCCTGGTGGGCGAGCATCTGGCGCGGGCGGCGCAGCGGCCCGGCGAGTGTCATCGGGGTGTCGAACACGGCGTGATCCAGCAGCGGTTTCAGGCGGCCCGCAGGTGCGCCGGGTGGCGCAGCTCGGGCGCGAGGCCGGCGCCCATCAGGTCGATGAAGTTGTCGCTGTAGAAGCGGCGCTGCGCCTGCGCGCTCGTGCCGCGAAGCGACTCGTCGAAGCGCTTCAGCGGCGCGCGCCCGCCCTCGATGTGCGGGTAGTCGGAGGAGAAAAGACACATCTCCTCGCCGCTGTTGGCGATGATCCAGCCCGCATCCTCGTGCGGGTAGGGCGCCACGCGCAGCTGGCGGCGCACGATCGCGGAGGGCTTGTCCGACAGCCGACGCAGCCGCTCCTCGTTCTTCACGAAGGCGTGGGCCGCGGAGTCCAGGGCTCGCATCCAGCCCGGCAGCCACGAGGCGCCGAGTTCGATCGCCCCCCACTTCAGCCGCGGGTAGCGGTCGAAGACGCCGTCGAAGATCAGCGTGGCGAGCGTCTGCATGGCCGCGTTGGGGATCGGCATGTAGCTGACCGAGGTGAAGTTGTCGTCACCGCCATGGAAGTCGGGCACCGGCGGCAGGCCGTTCACCTTGTAGACCGGGTTGAGCTTCTCCTCGCCGCCGACATGCAGCACGATCGGCAGCCCGGCCTCCTGCGCCAGTGCCCACAGCGGCTCGAAGCCGACATGGCTGGGCGAGTGCCGGCGGGGACACAGCGAGGGGATCATCAGCGCCTTCGCGCCCAGCGCGATCGCCTCGCGCGCGCAGGCGAGCGTGCGCTCGAAGTCTTCCATGGGCAGGTAGGCCACCGCGAGCAGCCGGCGGTCGACGCGGCAGAAGTCGGTGATCATGCGGTTGTGGGCACTCGCTGCGCCGTAGCACAACTCGAGGTCCTCACCCTGGTCGAGGCCGAAGTTGCCCAGGCAGAAGGTGGTGAACACCAGCTGGCTCGCGAAGCCGAGCAGGTCGAGCGCCTGCGGGCGGTCGGCCGGCAGGAAGGCGCCGTGGGCCTCGTAGTTCTTGCGCAGCAGCAGGTTGGCCTCGACACCAGCCCGGAAAGCGGGCTCGGCATGGGCCTGCGCCGACTGGCCGGGGCGTGGCTTGCCGATGCGTTCGCGGTAGGCGGGCAGCGCGTGGAAGCGCGGTAGCAGGCTGCGCTCGAACCAGGGGTCGAGGCAGTCGGCGAGTTCCATCAGATGGCTGTCGGCGTCGTGGATCAGACGCCCGTTCGCGTAGGCCATGGCGGAGTTTCCTCGGAAGGTCGGGCGCGATTGCGCAGCCCTCGGGACTATACCGCCGCGCGCAGGCGCGCCCGCCGGCCGGGGTCTTGCCCCCGGAATGCGCGCGCGCGCCAGGGCTGGCGCGCGCGCCGGGGGGCGGATTTCCGAGACGTGTATCGGCGGTGCGCCATCGCTCCGATCCGCCAGGCGCGCTGCGCCGCGGGCACGACGCCCGCGACGGCGCTGCCGTGCTCCGTTGTCGCGTTTGTCTCAGTTGTAGGTGTAGACCACCGAGTACGGGGTGGAGATCGGGAAGGGCGAGGTGATCGCCAGCGTGGCGCTGATGTTGCCGACGTTGCCCGAGAAGCTGCAGCTGTTGATCGTCAGGGAACCGACCGCCGACGGGATAGCGGCCGACAGCGAGGTGCTCGACCCGCTGCTCGAGATCTCGCTGCAGAAGGCCTGCTGGCTGCCGGGCCGGGGAACGTTGCTGATCGTGATTGGCGGCAGGCTCATGCCCGAGGCGGTGACCTGGATCGTGAGCGAGCCGGTGCTGCCGCCCGTCGATCCGCCGCCGGTGCTGGTGCCGCCGCCGGTCGATCCGCCTCCCGTGCCGGTCCCTGTGCCCGCCAGGGCCTGGTTGAGGGCGCTCGCGTAGTTCTGCACGAAGGCTGCAAAGTTGTTGCCCTGGGCCTGCGCGAGCAGCGCGCTGTAGTCGGTGAACACCGCCTTGATTGCCTCGAGCGCCTTGTCCAGCGGGTCGCTCGGCGTGGCGGTGAAGGTTGCGGTGACCGGATTCACGCCGGCCAGCGTGCTCAGGTTGAGACCGCTGCGGATGCGATCGACCGCCGCGCTGACCTGCGTGGCGCTGATCTTGCCGAGCTCGGCGGGCGTGGCCGCGGCCCACCAGGCTGCCGGGGTGGTGCCGCCGAGATTGGCGACGATCAGATCGGTCACTGGCGTGATGTTGACGTTGCCGAGGTCGACCGCGACCGAGTGCAGCGCCTGGCTGGACGACAGGTTGCCGCCGGTCACCCGCACCTTGCAGGGCAGGGCATGGCCGCTGAGGGCGACCTGCCAGGTGCCGCTGGCGCTGGTGGTGGTGGTGAGGTCGGCACCGCCCGCGCAGGCGACGTCGACGCGACCGCCGACCACCGGCGCGCCGGTCGCGGCGGTGCCGCTGAGCGTGCCGGTGACGCCGGTGGACGAGCTCGAGCCGCTCGAGCTGCTCGAGCCGCTTGAGCTGCCGCCGGTGGCGGTGCCGGAGCCGTCGCCGCCACCACCGCAGGCGGCGAGCAGGGCGCTGAAAAGGACCGCGGTCGTCGTGGCGGCGAGCCGCCGGGCGGTTCGGGGGGTGGGCAGGCGATGCATGCGACGGACTCCTGATCGCGTGAAGGGGGGCGGATCATGAAGGTCGGGCCGATGGCCACTGCTCGCATGATCAAGCTGGATTCTGGGAAGGCGCCTGCTCCCGGGCAATCCCCGGTTCGCGGGGGTTGCCGCGACCCCTGCCGCGGCCCTATACATCGGGTATGGGTTCCGAAACCTTCGGTCGTCGTCCGGCCCGCTGGCTCGTGCTCGCGCTGGTCTACGCGCTGACGCTGCTCGTGGCGGCGATGCTGCTTGCCACCGATACGCCCTGGCTCGGCCTGCGTCTTGCGCCCACCGGAGAGGGTCATGTCCGGGTGCTGGCGAGCAGTGGCCCGGCAAGCGCCGTCGCGCCGGGCGTCCGGCTGGTCGCGATCGCCGACCCGGCGAGGCCGGCCGACACCATGGTGCTGGAGGCGAGCGATCTGCTCGAGGAGCCCGATGTCTTCCACACCTACGAGGCGATGGACGCCTTCTTCCGGCGCCAGGGGCAGATTGCCGATCTGCTCGCGCGGCCCGCGCTCGCGCTGCGCTGGCTCGACGCGCAGGGGCGCGAGGGCGAGTCGGTCGTGCGACCCGGCCTGCGACCGGTCTCGGATCTGCCGCTGCTCTTCGCCTTCCAGGCGCTGGTTTCGATCGCCGGCTGCCTGATCGCCTGCTGGGTATGGGCGCTGCGGCCGCGCGACTGGGGCGCGCGTCTCTTCGGTTTCACCGGCCTGCTCTTTCCGGTCTTCGTGCTGCCGGCGGCGGTCTACGGCACCCGCGAGCTCGCGATACCGGCCGAACGCTTCGCGTTGCTCAGTGCCACCAACCACCTCGGCGCCTTCGTCTTCGGTGCCGCTTTCGGCGCGATCTTCCTCGCCTATCCACGCCTGCTGGTTGCGCCGCGCCGCCTGGCCTGGCTCTTCGTCGTGTTCGGCCTGTGGGGGGTGGCCGACGTCATGCGCTGGGCTCCCGATGTCGACTGGGGCACGCGCTACCTCGTGCTCACCGAGCTGCTGGTCGCCTGCGCGGCGGCCGGGTGGCAATGGCGCGCAAGCCGCGGGCAGCCCGTCGAGCGCGCCGCGCTGCGCTGGTTCATCGTCTCGCTGCTGCTCGGTACCGGTCTGTTCATCGGCCTGATGGTGCTCACGCTGGCACTCGGCATGGTGCCGCCGCTGCCGCAGGGCTATGCCTTCGGCTTCTTCCTGCTGATCTATGTCGGCATCGCGCTCGGCCTGCGTCGCTACCGGCTCTTCGATCTCGATCGGTGGGCCTACCGCATGCTGCTTTGGCTCGGCGGGGCGCTGGTGGTCCTCGGGCTCGATACGCTCTTCGTGCTGCTGCTCGGCTGGTCCGAGGCCACCGCGCTCGGCGCGTCGCTGTGGCTCGCCGCGCTCGCGTGGTTTCCGCTGCGCCAGTGGCTGTGGCTGCGACTGGCTCGGCGCCCGCAGCCCGGCCTGGATGCGCTGATGCCCGAGATCACGCGCCTTTCGCTGCAGGCCGATGCGGTCGAGCGGGAGCGTCTCTGGGATGCGCTGCTCAGGCGCCTGCACGATCCGCTCGAGAGCGTGCGCGCGCGCGACACCGCGGATCCCGAGCCGCGGATCCTCGATGACGGGCTCGCGCTGCGGGTCCCGGGCTGTGCCGGCATGCCGCCGCGGATCCTGCGCCACCCGGGCAGCGGTACGCGCCTGTTCTCGTCGGCCGATGCGGCCTTCGCGGGCGCGCTGGCGGTGCTGCTCGGGCGGGCGGCCGGGGTTCACCAGGCCCACGCACAGGGTGTGGAGGAGGAGCGACGCCGCGTGGCTCGCGACCTGCACGACGATGTCGGCGCTCGGCTGCTGATGCTGATCCATCGCGCCCCCACGGTCGACCTTGCCGATCTCGCGCGCGGCGCCATGGACGACCTGCGCACCGTGCTGGCGGCGCTCGATGCCCGCCCGGGGCCGCTCGCCGAGGCGATCGCCGACTGGCGAGCCGAAGCCTCGGCGCGCTGCGAAGCCGCGTCGGTGGCGCTCGTCTGGGAGAACGCGGTCGCCGACGGCGAGCGGCGACTCGATCCGCGCCAGCGCTCGGTGATCGAGCGCCTGCTGCGCGAAGGGCTGACCAACGCACTCAAGCATGCCGAGCCCCGGCAGGTGGCGGTGCGCATCGAGCAGGCGGGCGACGAGGTCGGCATTCAGATCGTCGATGACGGTGTTGCCGTCGATCCCGGGCGCTGGGTCGAGGGGCGCGGGCTGCGCGGGATGCGTCAGCGGCTCGCAGCCTGGGGCGGCAGCCTCTCGCTGCAGCCGGGCACTGCGGGCGGGGCGTCGCTGCGGATTCGCCTCAACCTCGCCAGCGGCGGGTCAT
>Ga0315900_10008258_pt1 | contig 13433 bp, 6 predicted proteins | sample LakEriMetagenome_FD_203521 | JGI IMG/M metagenome (GOLD analysis project Ga0315900, IMG submission 203521) | Freshwater fungal communities from buoy surface, Lake Erie, Ohio, United States - Buoy 12 MA114 | ecosystem: Environmental > Aquatic > Freshwater > Lake > Lake biofilm | place: USA: Lake...
CATCCGATCCTGGCCACCATTCCGGAAACGGAATATCTGACCGGCTACGCCTACGAGGTCATTGCGTCATGGTAGTCCGCTGCACCAGGCTTCCTGTCACGACGAGGAGACATCAAACCTGACCTTTCTTTTGATCAGCCAGGAGACTCCCACGAGGTCATAGAGCCCGCGAAGGGCGCGCTCCCAGTTGGTGTACTTGCTCACTCCGGCCAGCCTCTGGCGATGATTCACGGGGATCTCCGTGAAGGCGTACCCCGCCTGAAGCAGCAGGGCGGGAATGTAGCGGTGCATGCCGTTGAAGGGCACCAGATGATCCACGCACTCCCGCTTCATCATCTTCAGCGAACAACCGGTGTCCCTGACGCCGTCATGCAGAAACGCACGCCGGATCCGGTTGGCCCATTTCGAGGCGATCTTCTTCGAAGCCGTGTCCTGACGATGGAGGCGGTAGCCGCAGACGAAATCCTTGCCGCTGCCCTGCAGTTCCTGCCAGAGCCTCGGCAGCTCGGCAGGATCATTCTGACCATCCCCGTCCATAAGCCCGACATAGGCGCAGCTGGCATTCTTCATGCCCGCATACATCGCGGCGGACTGACCGCGGTTGCGGCCTGCCTTCAAGGCCACAACACGCGGCCGAAAGCCGCAGAGGATCTGCCAGGTGGCGTCTGTTGAGCCGTCATCCACGGCGATGATCTCCGCCTCGGGATTCGTGGCGATCACTTCGTCGAGCACGGCTTGTGCGGTTGCCTGCTCATTGAAAAAAGGAATGACGATCGAATATTTCAAAGCCCGGGTGAACTGGAGGTTGGAGAGGTTTCTCTGCATGGGGCCTCATGGCCTGCCAACGATTCTTTCGTAACACCTTTATGGGCTGGAGTCACGGGGCGACGAGAACAATTCGCAGTCTTAACATGACCCGGGTCAGTCCTTGAATGGGCAGCCTCGCGCGCATCCGTTCCGTTTTCACGTCCAGGACCTCCACCACTTCCGTCCCAGGCATCTCATGCCAGTTGAGAAGGTCATTGGACCACTCGGGGATCATGGCCACTCCCCTCGCCTGCCGATGACGGCGGAACTCAAACAGGCATTGATCCTCTGCCAGGACACCCCTGGGCATCCGGTCAGGATTGGCCTCCACAGGATCCAGGTTCATGGCAAACTCCGCCAGATTCGCCAAACCATCCCCGTCAGGGTCGCCCTCCACACCGATGTCCGGCCTTCCCTTCCAGTCCCGCGTCTGCCTCCACGCATCGAAGTTCATTTGAGGGATGCTCAGGGTGACTCCTGCCAGGACCGGGTCATGGTCGCTGCTGCGGAAGGCTGTCCCGACATTCAACAGCTTTTGCGCCGGACGCTTGTTCGATAGCCGGTAGTCATAAAACTCTGGCTCGTCCGCATTGATGTGCCAGTGAACCTGCCCGGTGATCTGGGCCGCCATGCTGATGGTGGCGAACAAATGATCCAACCGCCCCCTCCGGCCGTTGATAAGATAGCTGTAATCATTCATGCCATGGAAACGCTGCCCCTGGTCCTGCCAGCCGCCGGCGCGCAGGACATCCAGCGGGTCCTCCTCCCCGTAGGAATTCAGGTCACCAAGGATCATCTGGTCAGGCTCGCCACTTTCAGCAGCCAGCTCCCGAAGCCAGGCGTTCAGCCTCGCCGCCTGGCGGCGGCGCAGGTCATTGTAGGCTGACTGGCCGTCGTTTTGATCCTGATCCGCCCCAGTCGCGCCGGAGGACGACTTCGACTTCCAATGATTCACACACAGGGTGAACTTCTCGCCGCTCTCCAGCTCCTCAAAGGTCTGCGCCAGAGGAAAACGCAGCGGCAAGGGCGTTGTCCCCGTTGAATGCCAGGCGGCATCCATGTCCATCCGGCAGCCGCTCACAAGACCCAGCCGTGAGGGCCGGAAGAGAAGCAGGCAGCGGATGTGATCGGCCGCGGCACCGCCCGCAGGATAGCCGCCTGGCGGATCAGGGACCACAGCATAGCGTTCGTCCACGGCAGCATTCAGCGCCGACAGCAGGTCCTGGACCGTCTCCTCGCGATTCTGAACCTCCATCAGGCCCAGGACATGTGCATCCAGTCCCGCCAGCGCAGCCACCACCTTGTCCTTCTGCCGCTGAAACTCCTCCGGCCCCGACGCGCCCCGGTCCGAGGTTCCACCAAAGGTGGTGAAATAGTTGTGCACGTTCATTCCCGCCACCCGCAGCCGGCCGGGCACGGCGGGCGGCTCATCCGGACGCGGGTTCGCATCGACGAAGGGTACCGGTTCCGTGGGCAGCACCTTGTAGGAACCGTTGGCAAAGGCCATCACACCCGTCAGGCCGGTCACCGTGTCGCCGCAGCGCCGGGTGCCGCGGCTGTTTAGAAAGGGCGTCGGATCGGGGAACTGGGCCGTGGATGCGTCATCAAGGGTGATCACACGCCTAACCATCTGTCGCTCATATTCATGTACTGCGGCGGCGTTGCCCCTGCCCGCAGCCGTGGTTCCCGAGGCCGGCACGTCATTCGGGTCCATGAACTCGGTCGGCGCGACCAGCGGACCGCCGGCCACCAGCACCAGCTCGCCATAGCGCGCGTAATTGTCCGTCCCGCCCGTGATGCTGCTACAGCTGGTGACCGCCAGGACCTGTGGAAAGCGCACCCGCATTCCCTCCTGCGCCTCGAAGGCGACGCCCGATTTCATGGGCAGCTCCAGGGCTGCGGGCTCCGGCAGTTCAGACCTTCCCTGCACGGCCATCATGGACACGCTGACAAGCTGGGTCAGGCCTCCCGACTCCGACACCGTTCCTGTCACCCGCACCACATCCCCCGCCGAAGCCGGCACGGACGCGGCACTGCCCCGGTCCGCAACCCACAACCCTTCAGAAGTCCCCGGATCCTCATCCTCGTCGTCGGGAAGTGACTGGATGTAAAAACCTCCCAGCGCCGGAAAGCTCCCCTGAAAGTCCGCCGTCACCACTCCCCTCACCCCGACCACCGCACCTGACAGGGGGCTGTGGCCGTCCCCGCCCTGGACTAACGAAATATGTGTCTCCGTGGATCCTGCGTGGAGGACTTCAAAGCTGCTCACGTGATCCGCCGCCATCGGCTGCAAGGCGCTGTTCATCACCTGTTTTCCAAAAATGCGCAGCGTCACCGTCTCGCCCGCCGGCCAGGGATTCGAGGGCGTCAGCGTGTAACGCATCGGCCCGGCATGACTCACCATCGCCTCCAGCAGGCCGCTGACGCTTCCGTTCAGCTTGAACCAGGCCTCACCCGGCGTCACCGGCTGGTTGAAGGTCACCACCACCGGCCGGTGCCCCCAGGCCGGGGTTCCACCCGCGGCAGGTTCCACCGCAAAGACCTCCGCCAGCACCGGAGCCGTCGGGGCAAAAAACAACACATCATCCAGCGCCAGCCCGTTGTCCGCGCCTGTTTCATCCAGGTCCCGCCAGCGCAGGGTCAGCGTCTGACCGGCCGCCCAGGACAATCCGGTGACGGTTGCACTGCATTCGGTCCGGCAGGCCGACGCGTTGCCGTTCATGCTAAACGCCGCCCCGGGGACCGCGCTCACCGCCAAAGCATCCATGGCGGCCACCGGCTTGAAGCTGCCTGAGTCGATGTCGCCCCCATCCGCCACGCGATACTCCCCCTTCAACCCTGTCAACGATGCCGTGCCGCCATTGCGCCACTGCTCGGCAAAAAAGCTGATCGTGAACTGGTTCAGGGTCCGGCCCGTCCGGTTGACCAGCCTCCAGCCGAGGCTTGCTGAATGTCCGCCGCCGGCCAGCGATCCCAGCGCCCTGTCCCGGGCGGCCGGATGACCGAAGGAATACACCGATGCGGTGCCGGACCAACCATTCCCAGCCTCAAAAAGAAGCTGTGCGCCAGCCCTGGCGTAAATCCCCCAGCCAGCCGCCTCGGCGGCCATGACCGGCGCCCTCGTCAACAGGGCGGGTCCCTTGGCCACCCCCTGACCGGAATAATCAAAAGTTTCGGAAAGCGGCAGCGAATCAAAATTCTGCAGCACCAGGCCGCCGCCATAGTGCAATTGACCAAAGAGCGCCAGAGGCAGGAGCAGCAGCACAGGCAGGACGTTTAAGAAGGACATTCAGCAGCGCTACCCGCGCCCCCCTTCCTTCCGCAAGCTCTCTCGACTCTGCTGCGAAAGCGAATAAATCAGCCACGAGCAAGCCCGCCACTGGAGTGATTCCGAGCCCTGGCATGGGCTGTGCTTTGAGAAGTTTTCGCCCCAACCTCACCCGCATGGCCATCCACGTCGCCCTCCGTCACGTCACCCGGTACAAATACGACCGTCCCGTCACGCTATCACCGCAGGTGGTCCGTCTGCGCCCCGCTCCCCACTGCCGCACGCCGGTGCTGAGCTACTCTCTCAAAGTCACGCCCGGCCAGCATTTCATCAACTGGCAGCAGGACCCTCAGAGCAATTACCTCGCCCGCCTCGTCTTCCCGGAAAAAACCACGGAGTTTTGTGTCGAGGTGGACCTGGTGGCCGAGATGTCGGTCTACAACCCCTTCGACTTTTTCCTGGAACCCCAGGCGGAGCAGTTCCCCTTCCGTTACGACCCGGCGCTGAATCACGAGCTGGAACCCTTCCAGCGCCGGCTTCCCCTCACTCCGCTGGTCACGGCCTACCTCCGCGAAATCCGCCACCAGCTGATGAACGGCCATGCGCCGCTCACCCACGCCCCGGTGCCGCATTCGGAAACCACCGATCCTCATGCCCACGGCATCCTGCCCGAGTCGGACGTCGCCCTCACAGAACTCGGCAAGGACACCCGGGTCAGGACCATTGACTTCCTCGTTGGAATCAACCAGATGCTCTGGAAAGACCTGCGCTACACCATCCGCCTTGAGCCCGGCGTCCAGACACCTGAGGAAACCCTCGAGCTTTGCAGCGGCTCCTGCCGGGACTCGGCCTGGCTCCTTGTCACCCTCTTCCGCCACCTCGGCATGGCTGCACGCTTCGTCAGCGGCTACCTCATCCAGCTCAAGCCGGATGTCAAAAGCCTCGACGGTCCCAGCGGCGCCGAAACCGACTTCACCGACCTTCATGCCTGGTGCGAAGTGTATCTTCCCGGCGCCGGCTGGATCGGTCTCGACCCCACCTCCGGGCTCCTGGCGGGCGAAGGCCACCTTCCCCTCGCCGCAACCCCGGACCCACAGAGCGCCGCACCCATCACCGGGGCCGTGGACAAATGCGAGGTGGAGTTCGACCACGCCATGTCAGTCTCCCGCATCTTTGAGTCACCTCGTGTGACCAAGCCTTATACGGCGGAGCAATGGGCGGAAATTGAAAAGCTCGGTCACCGCATCGACGACGACCTTGTCGAGGGGGATGTGCGGCTCACGATGGGTGGCGAGCCCACCTTTGTCAGCATTGACGACATGGACGGCGCCGAGTGGAACACCGCCGCCGTCGGCCCGAAGAAGCGCCTGCTCTCCGGCGAGCTCATCAAACGTCTGCGCCATCGCTTCGGCCCCGGCGGACTTCTGCACTATGGCCAGGGCAAATGGTATCCGGGTGAACCCCTGCCCCGCTGGGCCCTCGGCTGCTACTGGCGCAAGGACGGCGTGCCCGTCTGGAACGATGACAGCCTCATCGCCGACGAATCCCGGGACTATGGGCATGGCGAAGCCGAGGCACGCAGGTTCGGCCTGGCCTTGTCCGCAGCGCTCGGCGTCAACCCCCGCTGGCTCAAGGAGGCCTACGAGGATGTCTATTACTACCTCTGGAGGGAAAAGCGTCTGCCGGTGAACGTCGACCCCTTCAAATCGAACCTGAAGGACAAGGAGGAGCGCGCACGACTGGCCCGCATCTTCGAGCAGGGGCTCGACAAGATCGTGGGCTATGCCCTGCCGCTGGAGCGCGCCTGGCACGGAAGCGAACTGCGCTGGCAGAGCGGACCCTGGTTTGTGAGGGACGACACCCTGCACCTCATCCCCGGTGACTCACCGATGGGCCTGCGCCTGCCTCTGGACTGCCTGCCCTGGGTCAGCAGCACCGACTACCCCTGGATCTACCCGACGGATCCTTCCAGCGACTGGCCGGACCTGCCCCCCCGTCCGGAAAGCCGCCAGCATTTCCTCAGCGAGGTCGCTGACTGGCTGCAGGAATCAACAGGAATCCAAGGCTCACCCTCCAGCTATGCAGCCGCCAGATATGCCGGCCAGGGGCGCCCTGAACGCCGTCGGCTTGATCCCCTGCCCGAGCCTGCGGAAGACCCGCGCAGCAGCGCCAGGGAACGCTATCCGCTGCCGCAGGAGTCCGCCTCCTGGGTCATCCGGACCGCCGTGTGCTTGGAACCCCGCAACGGCCGCCTGCACATCTTCCTGCCGCCCGTCGCCGACACCGAGGATTACCTCGATCTCGTTGCCGCGGTTGAGGACGTGGCGGCCGCCCTGAAGACACCCGTCATCATCGAGGGTACGCCACCTCCCTTCGATCCCCGCCTCAACGTCATCAAAGTCACGCCCGATCCTGGCGTCATCGAAGTGAACATGCATCCGGTGACGAAATGGCCGGACCTCGTCCAGAACACGACTGTTCTCTATGAGGAGGCCCGCCAGACAAGGCTCGGCACGGAGAAGTTCATGATTGACGGCCGCCACACCGGCACCGGCGGTGGCAACCACATTGTCTTTGGCGGTGAGTGTCCCAAGGACAGCCCGCTGCTGCGCCGGCCCGACCTGCTGAAAAGCCTGCTGGGCTACTGGCACAACCACCCCAGCCTCAGTTACCTCTTTTCCGGCCTCTTCATCGGCCCCACCAGCCAGCATCCGCGCGTTGATGAGGCGCGAAACGATGCCCTTTTTGAGCTCGAGCTGGCCTTCAAGGAACTGGACCGCCAGACCCAGTCCGTCGGCACGCCCCCGCCCTGGCTCGTCGACCGGCTCTTCCGCAACCTGCTGGTCGACGCCACCGGCAACACCCACCGCAGCGAGTTCTGCATCGACAAGCTCTTTGACCCGTCCAGCAGCAGCGGCCGCCTCGGGCTGGTCGAGCTGCGCTCCTTCGAAATGCCACCTCACGCGGAGATGAGCCTCGCCCAGCACCTGCTGCTTCGCGCAGCCATCGCCCGCTTCTGGAAGCAGCCCTATGAGGAGAAGCTCGTGCGCTGGGGCACCGAGCTTCACGACCGCTTCCTGCTGCCGCACTTCGTCTGGGAGGATTTGTGCGACATCATCTCCGACATGCAGGAGTTCGGCTACGACCTGAAGGCCGAATGGTTTGCGCCGCATTTCGAGTTCAAGTTTCCCTCCATTGGCGCCATCACCCACCGGGGCGTGCATCTGGAACTGCGCACCGGGCTCGAGCCCTGGCACGTGCTGGGTGAGGAAGGCGCCGCCGGCGGGACCGTCCGATATGTGGACAGCAGCCTGGAGCGCATCCAGGTGAAGACCGCCGGCCTGGTCGGCGGACGCTACGTCATCACCTGCAACGGCCGCCAGATCCCCCTGCACCCCACCGGGACCAATGGCGAATACGTCGCCGGGGTCCGTTACCGTGCCTGGCAGCCTGGGGAATGCCTGCATCCCACCATCGAGGTGCACAGCCCGCTGACCTTCGACATCGTCGACACCTGGAACAAGCGCAGCCTGGGCGGCTGCACCTACCATGTCGCCCATCCCGGCGGACGGAACTATGAAACCTTCCCCGTCAACAGCTACGAGGCCGAAAGCCGGCGCCTGGCGCGCTTCTTCGCCAACGGCCACACCCAGGACAAGTTCACCCCGGTTCACATCGAGCAGGTGGCGGAGTTCCCCTTCACACTCGATCTTCGGCTCGGCTGACCTGCGGCGGACTGACTCAAAAAAAATCCATCAGGCCCAGCCGGCTGCAAGCAACTGGTGACGCAAGTCGTTACCCCGTCGATGTCGCCCAGAATCGAACGCCGCACCCTGCTCCGCGGGATTGGAGCCACCCTGGCCCTGCCCTGGCTGGAAATCATGACACCCAGGGCCCGGGCGGCAGTCAGGCTGCCGCCGCGCCGGTTCGTGACCTTCTTCCAGCCCAACGGCGTCTATCCAAAAGCATGGAATGTGGCCGGTGACGGCGAGGCCTTCAGCCTGTCGCCCATCCTGGAGCCCCTGGCGGAGTTCAAGAAAGACATGGTCGTGGTCAGCGGCATCGACAGCATCGGCAAGGGCCACGTGAAGCTCACCGGCGCCTTCCTCACCGGCACCGCCATCGAAAACGGCGTCAACGGTGTCTCCGTGGACCAGGTCATCGCCCGCCAGATCGGCCGGGGCACCCGCTTTGCCAGCATTGAGCTCGGCACCGAGCCACCCCGTCAGGGCATGGCCGGAGACGATCCCATCGCGCTGGCCAACACGGTTTCCTGGAGCAGCCCCACCCAGCGCATCTCCCCCGAAATCAGCCCCCGGGCGGCCTTTGACCGTCTGTTCCGCGACCCCTCTTCGCCCGAAGCAAAACGAGCCGCCGAAAACCGTCGCAGCGTGGTTGACCTTGTGCTGGAGGATGCACGGAGGCTGCAAAAGGTCGCCAGCGGACGTGACCGGCAGAAGATTGACGAATACCTTGAAGGCGTGCGCGGCGTGGAGCAGCAGATTGAACGCATCCTCAACCCTCCCGCGCCGGAGTGGACGCCCCTGACAGCACCTGACCTGACGCGCCCGCCTGCCGGGATCCCCATGGGCAAGGACCAGCACATGAAGCTCATGCTCGACCTGCTGGTGCTTGCCCTGCAGACCGACACCACCCGGGTCGCCACCTTCATGAGCGCCCACGGCTTCAGCCGCCAGAACTTCACCTTCCTCGACGGCGTGAAAAATGACCACCACGGCATTAGCCATCACAAGAACCAGGAGGCCCTCGTGCAGGAATACACCACCGTCAGCCGCTGGTATGCCGGACAGGTCCGTCACCTCGTTGAGAAGATGAAAAACGTCGATGAAGGCAACGGCACGATGCTCGACAACAGCCTGGTCCTTTATGGCAGCGAGATGAAGGACGGCAACGGCCACATCAAGGAGGACCTCCCTCTTGTGCTGCTGGGCGGGGCCCAGGGCCGCCTGCGGACCGGCCGCCACCTCGCCCTGGCCCGGGGCACCCCGCTTGCCGACCTGCACCTGACCCTGGCGCGTCAGTTCGGCGTCGAGATGGAAACCTTCAACGAGACGGGCCGCAGCACGCTGAACGGCCTGTTTTCCTGAGACGAATCCAGCCGGCGCCAAGCCGCCCCGGATCCGCCCCCAACCAACTTTGATTCATGAGACACCTCCTGCACATCGTCCTCCTGGCCGCCGCCAGCCCCGCCTTCGCCGCGCTGAGCCTGCCCCACTTTTTCTCCGATCACATGGTGCTTCAGCGTGAGCGCGCAGCCGCCATCTGGGGCAGGGCGGAACCGGGAGCCGAGGTGACCGTGGCCTTCAAGGGCAGGTCGGCAACCGCCAGGACGGATGCCGACGGCAGGTGGCGGGCGCAGGTCGAAACCGGCCCCGCAGATGCAAATGGAAGCGTGCTGGGCATCAGCTCGGGCTCCGAGAAGGTCGAAATCAAGGACGTTCTCGTCGGGGAGGTCTGGTTCGCCTCCGGCCAGTCGAACATGCACTTCACCATGAACCGCGCGCCGCAATACGCCGGGCTGATCGCTGAATCCAATCACCCGGGCCTGCGCATGTTCAACGCCCCGGTGGTGACCGCCGTGGAGAACCAGGACGACATCGACGGCACCTGGCAGGTCGCCACGCCGGAAACGGTGTCCGGCTTTTCAGCCGTGGCCTTCTTTTTTGCCCGCAAGCTGCATCTCGAGCTCGGCATCCCGGTCGGCGTGATCAAGTCGGCCTGGGGCGGCAAGCCGGTCGAGACCTTCACCAGCCGCGAGGCTCTCAACACCCTTCCCGGCACCCAGGCCATGGTCAGCGCCCTGATGGAGGCCGATTCCCAGTATGACGCCACCAAGGCCCAGGCCGCTTATGAAAAGGCCCTCGAACAATGGAAGGCCGCCATGGCCGAGTCGAAGGGACGCCCGGCGGGCGAACGCAGACGCCTCGGCAAGAAGCCCGACGCACCCAAACGTCCCCTCGCCACCGAAGGCAAGCCAGGCGTCCTTTTCGCCTCCATGATCCATCCCTTCGTCGGCTGCACGATGCGTGGCGCCATCTGGTATCAGGGCGAAGCCAATGCCAAGCCCGGAGCGGTGCCCTACGACCAGACGCTGCCCCTGATGATCAACGACTGGCGGAAACGCTGGAATGACGAGTTCTCGTTCTATTTTGTCCAGCTTGCCAACTTCCATGCGCCTTCCTCCGAACCCGGCACCCCCGATGCCTGGGCGCTGCTCCAGGATCGCATGCGCCGGATTCTCGACACCACGCCGAAGACCGGCATGGCGGTCATCAACGACGTCGGCGACGCCAGCGACATCCACCCCAAAAACAAGAAGGATCCCGGGGAACGCCTGGCACGCTGGGCGCTCGCCAAGGACTACGGCAGGGACATGGTCTGGTCCGGCCCCCTGTTCAAGTCGAGCAGGCCTGAAAAGAACGGCGTCTTGGTGACCTTTGACCAGGTGGGCGACGGTTTGAAGTCACGCGACGGGGGGGGCCTGAAGCGTTTTGAGATCGCCGGTCAGGACAAGGTCTGGCACTGGGCGGACGCCACGGTGGAGGGTCGGAACAGCGTTCGGGTCAGCAGCCCGAAGGTGGAGCAGCCCGTCGCCGTTCGTTACGCCTGGGCCGCCAACCCGGAGGGGGCCAACCTTGTGAACAGCGAAGGCCTGCCCGCCTCGGTGTTCCGCACCGACGACTGGGACGATGTCGAAATCAAGGCGGACGCCTCGGCCGCCAGGGCCGGCGAGGATCGGCGCGCCCTCGCCGCTGAAATCAAGGCCGTTGCCGCCAAGCGTAACCAACTGGATCGCAAAAGCCCTGAATACCAGGTGCTTCAGAAAAGGTTCCAGGAGCTGATGAAGAAGTTCAAGGCCGGGGCGCCTGAGAAGTGATCCGGCGCCCCCGCCCTGAACGCCGGCCGTTTGCCTACATCCGGCAGATGAGCAGTTCCCGCTCGTAGACAAGCTCCTTGGGAAGGTGCGTCTTGAGGTCCAGGAACAGCTCCTCGTGGGACAGGATCTCCTGACGCCACGCTTCCCTGTCAAAGGCCTGCAGCTCCTCGAACTTCTCCCGGGGGAAATTCATGCCGGTCCAGTCGATGTCCTCATGGTGGGGCACCCAGCCGATCGGCGTCTCCTTGGACATGCCATGGCCGGTGGCACGGTCCACGATCCATTTCAGAATGCGCATGTTCTCACTGAAACCGGGCCAGAGGAACTTGCCGTCCTTGTCCTTGCGGAACCAGTTCACATGGAAGATTCGCGGGGTCTCGGTCAGGCGGCGCTGCATGGAGATCCAGTGGCGGAAGTAGTCGCCCATGTTGTAGCCGCAGAACGGCAGCATGGCCATCGGATCGCGCCGGACCTTGCCGATGGTGCCGGCGGCGGCGGCGGTCATCTCGCTGCCCATGGTGGCCCCGGCGTAGACACCGCTGACCCAGTTGAAGGCCTGGAAGATAAGAGGCATTGTCGTGGCACGACGGCCGCCGAAGATGATGGCGGCGATGGGCACGCCCTCCGGCTTCTCCCAGTCCGGGTCGATCGTCGGGCACTGCGAGGCAGGCGCCGTGAAGCGCGAGTTTGGATGGGCGGCCTTGACGCCTTTCTCCCTGGCGATTTCAGGGGTCCACTGATTGCCCTGCCAGTCCGTGAGCTTCTCAGGCGGCGTGTCCGTCATGCCCTCCCACCAGACACCACCATCAGGAGTCAGGGCCACGTTGGTGAAGATGGTGTTCCTCCTCAGAGAAGCCATGGCGTTGGGGTTGGTCTTCTCACTGGTGCCAGGGGCCACCCCGAAGAAGCCCGCCTCAGGGTTGATGGCATAGAGCCGGCCGTCAGGGCCGGGCTTGAGCCAGGCGATGTCATCCCCCACCGTCCAGACCTTCCAGCCCTTGTCCGCAAAATGCCTCGGTGGAATCAGCATGGCGAAGTTGGTCTTGCCGCAGGCGCTCGGGAAGGCGGCGGCCACGTAGGTCTTCCGCCCCTTCGGATTCTCAACCCCGAGGATCAGCATATGCTCGGCCAGCCAGCCCTCGTCGCGGGCCATGGCGGAGGCGATGCGCAGCGCGAAGCACTTCTTGCCCAGCAGCGCGTTGCCACCGTAGCCGGAGCCGTAGCTCCAGATTTCACGGGTTTCAGGGAAGTGCACGATGTACTTCTCCTTGTTGCAGGGCCAGGCCACGTCCTTCTGCCCTTTCTTGAGCGGGGCACCCACGGTGTGCATGCAGGGCACGACCCGCTTCTGGCCCTTGTCGATGATCTGGAAGACTTTTTTGCCGATGCGGGCCATGATGCGCATGCTGACAACCACATACGGCGAGTCGGTGAGCTGCACGCCGATCTGGGAGATGGGCGAGTCGAGAGGCCCCATGCTGTACGGCAGCACGTACATCGTGCGCCCCCTCATGCAGCCGTTGAACAGGCCGCGCAGCTTCTTCTTCATCTCAAATGGATCCACCCAATTGTTGGTTGGGCCGGCGCCCTCCTTCGAGTAGGAGCAGATGTAGGTGCGCTCCTCCACACGGGCCACGTCGCTTGGGTCCGACTTCGCATAGAAGCACCCGGGCCACTGCTTCTGGTTCAGCCGGACGAAGGTCCCCCCCGCGACCATGTCCTCGCAGAGCCTGTCGTATTCCGCCTTGGAGCCGTCCACCCAGTGGATGCGGTCCGGCTTGCAGAGGGCGGCCATCTTTTTCACCCATTTGATCAGGTGCGGGTTCTTGCTCAGCGGTTTCGAGGAGTCGGTCTTGGTGCTCATGGGTGTGAAGGTTGACGCGGGAAGTGTGCCATGCGCCCGACAACGTCACATCGCCTATTTTGGCGAACATGCCCCCCGGATGATCCCGCTGTTCCTGGCGTGAACTTCATCAGCCTCCACCCAGGCGGAGGCAATCGCGGTCCAGGCATTCAAAAACCGTGCCAACCCATCGTTACGCACAGCTCTTCACATCCTTTTCACAAGCCTTTCACTCTCTCTGCACAGAGTTGTTGGCAATGCTTCACATGTCCAAAGGTTAAAAAAATTGTGGAACACCGAACATGTTTCCCAACTCTTTTAAAACAGCCGCAAGTTTTGCTTTGAATCGTGCCGGTTCCGCCATAAACAAACATCGTTAATTTTAAAAAACGACACGGCGCTGTTTCTCCCGATTCAGCGCCGAATTTGTCGCCTCCCGAAACGCATCAACCGAGCAGCCCAGCACCAACCTCTGCACTATGGAGACCGCCCATGATTATCTATGCCCCTCACCCACTCCAGAAGCCTGCGTCCTCGAACGTTCGACACCGTCCCTTGCTGTTCTGCCTTCTCCCTGGGAGCAAGTCTGCGCCATCCTTCTGAGGAAACTGGGGCGA
>Ga0315900_10008259_pt1 | contig 13432 bp, 6 predicted proteins | sample LakEriMetagenome_FD_203521 | JGI IMG/M metagenome (GOLD analysis project Ga0315900, IMG submission 203521) | Freshwater fungal communities from buoy surface, Lake Erie, Ohio, United States - Buoy 12 MA114 | ecosystem: Environmental > Aquatic > Freshwater > Lake > Lake biofilm | place: USA: Lake...
CGCCGACCGCCCCTGTCACCGGCAGCACGATGCCAGTGATGTAACTCGAGCAGGCCGGTGCCGCCAGGAACACGTAGGCCGGTGACAGCTCCTCGGGCTGCGCCGGCCGCCCCATGTCGGTGGACTGGCCGAAGGTGGCCACCGCTTCGGGCGCCACGCAGTTCACCCGCACGCCCCGGGCGAGCAGTTGGCTGGCCAGCGACATCGTGAACGTGTGGATCGCGCCCTTGGTGGCCGAATAGTCCAGCCACTCCGGGCTGCCCCGCAATCCGACCACCGAGCCGCTGTTGATGATCGAGCCACCCCGCTTGAGGTGAGGCACGGCGGCGCGCGCCATGCAAAAGTAGCCACCGACATGGGTCCGCCAAGTCTCCTCCAGCCGCGCATCGCTGACATCCTCCAGCGACCGTGCAGGCAGCTGGAAGGCTGCGTTGTTGACCAAGATGTCCAGGTGCCCGAACGCCTGCACGGTGCGCTCGACCGCCGACTGACAGAATGCGGCGTCGGTCACATCGCCCTGAATGAGCAGGCAGCGGCGGCCCTCGGCCTCGACGTAGCGACGGGTTTCCTCGGCATCGGGATGGGCGCTGCGGTACACGATGGCCACATCCGCACCCTCGCGGGCATAGAGCACCGCCACGGCGCGGCCGATGCCGGAATCGCCGCCGGTGATCAGGGCGGTCATGCCCTCGAGCTTGCCGCTGCCGCGGTAGTCGGGCGCCAGGAACCGGGGCTTGAGGGCCAGGTCGGCCTCCAGCACCGGCCTGGGCAGGTGCTGCGCGGGCATCTGTTCGGGCTGGGGCTGTGGGCTGGCCTGCACCGCGCGAGCGGCCGATTCGGACGCAGGGGATGGCGATTGACGCGCACGGCGCTGGTCACGTTGCTCTAGCGCCTCATGATCCTCCCGCTCGTCCTGTTCGCGCTGGAGTTCTCGCTGGCGCTGCAGTGCGGCCGGATGGGCCGTGGCATCGCGCGGGCCAGTGGAGGGGCGAGCTGAACGCCGGGCAGCGGGACGTGAGGATGTGCCCGCATCGGGATTGCCCGGGCGGGAGGGCTTGTCGCTCATGGAGTGCCTCCGGCTGCAGAGGGATCCGCCGACTGGGCCAGGGCCAGCAGGCGTTGCGGATCGACCGGTTTCGTCCAGTGCTGATCGAAGCCGGCCTCGGCCGCCATCTGCTTGTCCTGGGCCTGGCCCCAACCGGTCAGGGCAATGAGGATCGGCTGACGCACGCCTTCAAGCTGGCGAATGCGGCGTGCCGCTTCGTAGCCGCTGATGTCGGGCAGGCCGATGTCGAGCAGCACCACATCGGGCTGGAAACCCGCGGTGTGTTCGACGGCGGCAGCGCCGTCGTGCACCACCTGCACCTGGCAGCCGGCCATGGACAGAAGGTCGGCCACGGTGGTGGCAGCGTCCAGGTTGTCGTCCACCACCAGGATGCGCCGGGCGGTGGGCGGCACCTCCTCGCGCGGGGGCGCGGAAGCCGCCGGGGTGGTCGGACAGTCGCGCGCCAGACGCGGAAGACGCACCCGAAATTCACTGCCCTGCCCCGGGCCGGCGCTGTAGGCCTCCACCTTGCCTCCATGCAGGCGAACCAGCCCTTCGACCAGCGACAAGCCAATGCCCAGCCCCCCCTGGCGCCGCTCTTCAGGCTGAGGCAGCTGCGTGAACAAGTGAAACACCCGCTGGAGCATCTCGGGCGCGATGCCTGCGCCGTTGTCGCGCACCCGCACCACCAACTCCTCGGGCAAGGCCTCAACGCTCACGTCGATCCGGCCGCCCTGTCGGGTGTATTTCGCGGCATTGTTCAGGAGATTGGAGAACACCTGGGCCAGCCGGGCCGGATCGGCGAGCACATCGGTGGGCTCGTTCGTGATCGACACCGTCAGCTGATGGTGCGCCGATTCAATGTGCGGACGGCACATCTCGACGGCCGTCGCCAGGATCTGCACCAGCGTGGTGGGCTCCTTCTTGAGCTCCAGCTTGCCGTTGGCGATGCGGGAGGCATCCAGCAGGTCATCGACCAATCGCAGCAACTGCCCCACCTGCCGTTCGATCATGCCAGTGACCTGTTCCACCCGCGCCGGATCGCCTGGCACCCGCTTGAGGATGGACAGGCCGTTGCGGATCGGCGCGAGCGGATTGCGCAGCTCATGGGCCAAGGTGGCGATGAATACGTCCTTGGCTCGATCGGCCTGTCGAAGGGCCCGCACCAGGCTGGCGTTCTGCAGGGCCACGGCCGCCCGTCGGGCAAGGTCGACGGCCAATTGCAGGTCGGGCTCCCCGTAAGTGCGCGACGCATCGGCCGTGGCAAAGCTGATCACCCCAAGGGATTCGTTCTGGGCGGCCAACGGGACCGCAATATACGAATACAGCCCCATCGCCAGCAGCGCATCCCGCCGGTCGGCCGGCAGGGCGGCCCGCTCCAGGATGTCCCGCGTCACACGCGGCACGAGCTGGGGCCGGCCGGTGGTGAGCACATGCCAGGTGCCGCCACGGGTCCGGGGGTCGGGCGGGTAGCGGTCATACAGCGCCTCGACCTGGGCCTGGCGTTGGGGATCGGCATGGACCGCCGCCACCCGCCGCAACCGCCCGCCGGGCTCGAGCATGTCGATCGCGCAGAAATCGGCAAAGTCTGGAACGGACAGGCGCGCGATGGTGTCCAGCGTGGTGGGGACGTCGGTCAGGGTCGCCAGCTCCTCGCTGGCCCGGGCGAGGAATTTCATGTCCAGCGCCTGTTGGCGCTGGAAGGTACGGTCCCGCATGATGGTCAGTAAGCCGTCCGGCGCTCCCCCGCCGTCGCGCAGCGGAAGCGTCTCGCCCGAGGCCCAGAAGCGGCTGCCGTCCTTGCGCAGGTGCCAGCGCTCGTTCATCGCCCGGCCCTCGCGGGCGGCTGTGCTGAGCTCGCGTTGCGGTATCCCAGCCGCCCGGTCCTCCGGACAGAAAAGGGTGTCGATAAGGCGGCCCAGCATCTCGCGGGCGGTCCAGCCCGTCAGCCGTGTGGCGCCCTCATTCCAGGTGGTGATGGAGCCGTCTTCCTGGCAGGTGATGATGGCGTAGTCGACCGCGCTGCTGACGATCTGCCGGTAATGCGCCTCCGACAGCGGCGGCGGTGGCAGGGGGCGCGCCGGCCGCGTGGCGGGCGAGGACTCGGGGTCGGGCATGGCGCATCGGTCGCATCGGTTCGGAGTGCGTCAGCGTAGCCAGAAAGGCCTCGCCCGTGGTGTGAACGATGCCGCGTCGCGGCAGCAAAGCTGTAACTGTCGTCGTCAGGCATGCGCGGAGCCGGCTCCCGCATGACCGCTCAGGCCGGCACCAGGAAGTCGCGGCTGATCCGTACGCCCAGCTCATTGACCCGATCGAGGAACTGCGTGAGGAAGGCGTGCAGGCCAGTGGCCAGGATTTCCTCAATATGGCCGTAGCGCAATTCGGCCTGGAGCCGCCCGGCGCGGCGCAGCGTTTCTCCCGACTGGTCGTTGGCCACCATGCCCAGATTGGCGACCACCTCGTTCAAGCTGGCATGCAGCGATCGCGGCATGTCCGGCCGCAAGATCAACAACTCGGCCACTCGCTCGGGCTGGATGACGTTGCGGTACACCTTGCGGTAGATCTCGAAGGCCGAGACGCTGCGCAGGATCGCGCTCCAGTGGTAGAAGTCGTAGTCTTGGTCCTGGCGGGTGGCGGTGCCGAAGAAATCACTTTGCACCGCATTGAACTTCACATCCACCAGCCGCGCGGTGTTGTCGGCACGCTCGAGGAAGGTGCCCAGGCGCATGAAGTGCAGGGCCTCGTCCATCAGCATGGTGCCCACCGTCACGCCCCGCGAGAGATGCGAGCGAAACTTGACCCATTCAAAGAACATGCCCGGGTCACGCTCAAGTTCGCCCTGTGCGATGCGCCGATTCACCTCCAGCCAGGTCTGGTTGTGCGTTTCCCACACTTCGGTGGTCAGGGTGCCCCGCACCGCCCGGGCGTTTTCCCGCGCGGCCCTCAGGCAGGACAGGATGGACGAGGGATTGTCGGCATCCTTGACCATGAACTCCATGACCGCGCGCGGCGTGATGTCGCCATGGCGTGCGCTGTAGACCGGCAGCAGCTCGCTGATCGACAGCAGGCCCTGCCATCCCATGGCCGCCGCCGCGTCCGACTGCGGCAGCAGCGAAGTCTGGTAATTGACGTCGAGCATGCGGGCGGTGTTTTCCGCGCGCTCGGTGTAGCGGGACATCCAGTACAGATGGTCGGCGGTGCGCGAGAGCATGGTCAGGCCTCCAAGATCCAGGTGTCCTTGGTGCCGCCGCCCTGCGACGAATTGACCACCAGGGAGCCCTCCTTGAGGGCGACGCGGGTCAGGCCACCAGGCACCATCTGCACCTGCTTGCCCGAAAGTACGAAGGGCCGCAGGTCGATGTGGCGCGGCGCAATGCCGCTGTCCACGAAGGTGGGGCAGGACGACAGGCTCAGGGTGGGCTGCGCGATGTAGCCCGCGGGGTTGGCCAGCAGCGCCTGGCGAAAATCTTCAATCTCCCGCCGACTGGCGGCGGGCCCAACCAGCATGCCGTAACCGCCGGCACCGTGCACCTCCTTGACGACCAGCTCGGGCAGGTGGGCCAGGATGTATTTCAGGTCGTCTGGATCCCGGCCCATGAAGGTGGGCACATTGCTCAGGATGGGCTTTTCGCCCAAGTAGAACTCGATCATCTTCGGCACGTACGGATAGATCGACTTGTCGTCGGCCACGCCAGTGCCGATGGCGTTGCAGATGGTGACGTTGCCGTCGGCATAGGCCCGCACCAGCCCTGGGCAGCCCAGGGTGGTGTCGGACCGAAAGACTGCGGGATCCAGGAAGTCGTCGTCGATGCGGCGGTAGATGACGTCGACGCGGCGCGGGCCACGGGTGGTGCGCATGTAGACATATCCGTCACGCACGAACAGGTCCTGGCCTTCGACCAGCTCCACGCCCATCTGCTGCGCCAGGAAGGCATGTTCGAAATAGGCGCTGTTGTACATGCCCGGCGTGAGCACGACGACGGTGGGATCCGATGTGCCAGGCTGGGCCGATGCGCGCAGGGTGTCGAGCAGCAGATCGGGGTAATGCATCACCGGCGCGACCCGGTGCTGGCTGAACAGGTCAGGAAACAGGCGCATCATCATGCGGCGGTCTTCGAGCATGTAGCTCACGCCGCTGGGCACGCGCAGGTTGTCCTCGAGCACGAAATACTCGCCCTCGCCTTGGGCATCGGGTGCACGCACGATGTCAATGCCGGCGATGTTCGAATAGACATCATTGGGCAGATTGACACCCATCATGACGGGGCGAAACTGCGCGTTGTCCAGAACCTGCTCGCGCGGGATCACGCCGGCCTTGAGGATCTCCTGACCGTGGTAGACGTCGTGCAGGAAACGATTGAGCGCGGTGACGCGCTGCACCAGCCCCTTTTCCATCCGTCGCCATTCGTCGGCCGGGATGATGCGCGGGATGAGGTCGAAGGGAATGAGCCGCTCGGTGCCGGCGCCGTCCTCGTCCTTGGCCCCGTAGACGGCGAAGGTGATGCCCACCCGGCGGAAGATCATTTCAGCCTCTTCGCGCCGCGCCGCCATGCCGGCGGCGCTCTGAGTGGCCAGCCAGCGGGCGTAGGCCTCATAGTGCGGCCGAACGCCGGCCATCGGCTGGCCCTCCCAGGGGATCGGTCCGCCCGGTGGGAGGCGGTTGAGCATTTCGTCGAACTTCTGCATGTCGGGCGGGCGCCTGAGAGCCAAGGGTCAAGCCAGCATAGCAATATCCGGGCCGCTCACTCCAGGCGGTGGTGCCAGTAGCGCGGACGGCGCTGCCGCTCGCACTGCACCTGCCCGGGCTCGTGCGAGGACCAGTGGGCCGCGCCGCAGGCTGGCGAGGCGACCACGGCGATGCCCCGCTCGGCATAGCGGGCCATCACGCCGGGCGCCGGATGGCCGTAGCGGTTCCGATAGGCGGCCTGCACCAAGGCGATCCGGGGCTGAACGGCCTCCAGAAAGGCCACGGACGACGAGGTTTTGCTGCCGTGGTGGGGCACCAGCAGGACATCGGCCCGCAAGGCCTCGGGGCCCTGCCGTTCGAGCAGTCGCCATTCCTGGGCCCGCTCGATGTCACCGGCCAACAAGGCGCGCTGACCGGCGGCGGTGACCCGCAACACGCAGCTCACGGCATTGGGTCGCAGCCCGGGCGCGGGTGCGGCCAGCAGGTCTTCATCGGGATGGAGCACCTCGAAATCCACCCCGTCCCAGCGCCAGCGCTGGCCGGCCAGACACACCTGCGGCGCCCGCAGCGCCGCCAGGGGATGGCCAGCGTCGAGCGAGGCCAGCAGGCTGGCCCCGGGATGGGCCGCGAGCACCGCCGCCGCGCCACCCGAATGATCCAGGTCCTGGTGACTGATCACCAGCCGGTCGAGCCGGACGCCCAGCGACCGCAACAGGGGCACCAGGACGCGCTGGCCCGCATCCTGGTCGGCCGACCAGCGGGGTCCGGCGTCGTAGAGCAGGTCATGGCGGGCGGTCCGCAGCAACACCGCGCTGCCCTGGCCGATGTCCACGGCCAGCAGGTGCAGATGGCCCTCGGGGGGACGGGGCGGCTGCCATCCGAGCAGCGGGACGATCAGCAGAAGGCCAGGCAGGCGCAGGGCGATTGGCAGCGGCAGCACGGCCCAGGCCGCGCCGGCCAGCGCACCGGCGGCCATCCAGGCCGGTGCGGCCGCCACCTGCACCACCCCTCCGGGCAGGCTGGCCAGCGCCTGCAGCAGCCAGCCCAGCCCACCCATGGCAAGGGCTGCGAGGGTCCAGGCCGGCGGCACCAGGAGGCCCGCCATCGACAGCGGCAGGACCAGCAGCGTGACCCAGGGGATCGCCACCAGGTTCGCCAACAGGCCGACCACCGAGCACTCGCCGAACAGGAGCAGGGTCAGCGGGGCCAGGCCGAGCGTGATGCGCGCCTGCTCGCGCGCCAGGCTGAACAGGCGCCCGCTCCAGCCGGGCAGTGGCTGGGTCGCGGCCTGCGCGAACAAGATCGCCACCGCGACGAAGCTGAGCCAGAACCCCGGCTGCAGCAGCGCCCAGGGATCGAGCAGGGCCACCACCGCGGCGACGCAGGCCCAGGAGACCGGCCAGGGCCAGCGAGCTCCTTGGCTGCGCAGCAGGGCCAGAGTGGCCAGCATCCAGACGGTGCGCTGGGCCGGCACCGCCCAGCCGCTGAAAAACGCATAGGCTGTCGCCAGCAGCACGCCCGCGATCAGGCCTGCCGTAGGCGCAGGGCACGTCAGGCAGAGCCGGCGGCTTCGGCGCCACACCTGACCTACCGCTGCCGCGGCAACCCAGGCGAAGGCCGTGACGTGCAGGCCGGAGATGCTCACCAGGTGGGCAATGCCGGTGTCCCGGTACAGGTCCCACTGCGCGGGTGTGATCGCCTGGGGATCGCCCACCACCAGCGCCGCCACGACTCCGGCGTTGGCCGGCCCGGCCAGACCCGACGCCTGGGCCAGGATCGCATCGCGCACGTGTTGACGGGCCCGCGACAGGCTGAGCATCCCGGCCTCGGCCAGGCGCTGCGGGGGCGGGTTGGCCTGTCCCTGGCGCACCGTGCCCAACGCCTGGATTCCCCGCTCCCACCAGCCGAGTTCGGCATCGACACCGTGGGGATTGAACAGGCCGTGGGGCGCGCGCAGACGCACCACGATGCGCCACCGCTCTCCCGCCATCGGCACCACAGTGGTGCGACTGGCCGGCATCGAGTCCGCGTCGGGCCAGGCGCGCGCGCTGGCGCCGGGGCCGCGGACGCCGTTCCAGGCCAGCAGCACGCGCGCGGGCACCGCATGGGCATCCGCACCGGCGATCACGGCGTCGATGTCGAACACCAGGCGCAGGCCGTACTCGGTCGCCTGGGGCGGAGAGGCCACGACGCCCTCGACCTGCAGGTCCCGGTCCTCGAGCGCCGGGGGCAGGGCTCCTGAGGCAAAGACGACCGCCCGAGCGCCGGTCAGCCCCCAGCCGAGCAGGGCTGCCAGCAGGCCGACCCCCACCATCGCCCCGGCCACGCCGCGCAGGAGCCGTGGCCGCGGGAGCCAACTCCTCGCCAGCAGGCCAGTTCCCCCAAGTGCCGCCAGGAGCGCATAGGTCAGGAAGGCCCAGAGGGTGGATTGCTGCAACTGCAACGCCGTCCCGGCGCAGAGGCCCAGGGCCAGCGGCAGAGGACCGCATGCAGGAGCAGGCACGGGCAGATATCGCGTATTCACGTCGGTGCAGGCGGTCAAGCGCCGTCGTTCAAGGGCTCTCGCTTTTATACTTTTGAACTACTCAAACAGGGAGACTTCCATGCCAGACACTGCGCCCACCGAGACTGCCGGTCCGCCTCATCCGACCGCGCCGGGGCGCCGGGCGTGAGCCCCGCGGACGGCAGCGGCTCCCTGGCGCGCGCCATCCTCGACGCCCTGCCCCACCATGTGCTCGTGCTCGATGCCGAGGGCCGAGTCATCGCCACCAACGAGGCCTGGGACCGGTTCACCGAAAGCACCGTCGGTGCCCTCAGCAACGCGCGCCTGGGATGCAGCTACCTCGACGCCTGCCGGGATGCCGTGCACGCTGGCGAGCAGGATGCCATCCGGCTCCTGCAGGGGCTGCAGGCCCTACTCGACATGGAGCAGGAGCCCCCGGCGGCCTGCGAGGACGCCGAGTGCGCCATCGAATACGCCTGGCCGGCGGCCACGACCCGCCACACCGGCGCGCAGCGCTGGTACCTGATCCACGCTCGTCGGCCCCGCGGCGGACCGGGCATCGTGCTGTGCCATATCGAGATATCGCGGTGCAAGGCGACCGAGCAGCAGTTGCGCGACGCCCTCGGGCTGATTCAGTCCGTGATCGACGGCACCGACACCTTGGTCTACGCCAAAGATCTGGAGGGTCGTTACATGCTCACCAACCGCAGCTGGCGCGATCGCGCCGGACTCAGCCGCAGACAGGCCCTGCAAGCCACCGACGAACGGGTGTACGGCGCACGGCTCGCGCTGGCGCTGCGAACGAACGATGAGCGCGCGCTGCGCACCGGGCGGCTCATCGTGGCGGAAGAAACTGCCCGCTCGCGGGGCCAACCCGCCACATTCCTGTCGAGCAAATTCCCGCTGGTTGATGACCGCGGCCAAGCCTTCGCGGTGGGGGGGGTGTCCACCGACATCACGAACCTGAAGCAGCTCCAGGCCGCGTTGCAGGCCCGGGAGCGGGAGCTGCAATCGCTGGCTGACCACACACCGGATGTGCTCGTGCGGCTCGACGCCCAGGGCCGCGTGGTGTTCGTCAATGCCGCCGTGCACCGGATGGTCGGTCGCCGGCCGGCCGAGCTGATGGGCTCCACGCCCCGTGACGGTGGTCTGCCAGAACGCCTGTGCGAGGCCTGGAACACGGCGGCGGCCCGTGTGCGGGACGACGGCCTGCCCCAGGCAACCGAATTCAGCCTGGAGGCACCCAGGGGGCTGCGCCATTACAGCGGCCGATTCGTGCCGGAGTTCGGCGAAGGGGGCGCCATCGAGACGGTGCTGGGAGTGCTGGTCGACGTCACCGACCAGAAGGCCGCCGAGGAAGCCGTGCAGACGCTGCTGGTGGAAGAGCGCCACTATGCGCGCCTGCTGAGCCTGCTGGCCGAGGCGTCGCGCCTGGTGCACGCCAGCCTGTCTGCGCATGAAATCGCGCAGGTGCTGACGGACCAGGCCCGCGCGATCCTGGGTGCGCAGCGCGCCAGCACCACGGTGCTGCCGCATGACGGCGCCGACCGGCCGATCCGCACCCATTCCCGCTGCTGCGATGAATCCGGTTCGGACGACCCGCCTGCCCAGGGCGCGCTGCGCGTCCAGCTGACCGGCCAAGCCGGACGGCCTCTGGGCGTGCTCGAAGTCTGGGGACGCCAGCATGGCAGTTTCTGCCCGGAGGACGAATCCATCCTCATCCAACTGGGGGCGATCGCCGCGACCGGGCTGGACAACGCCCGGCTGTACACCTCACTGCGCGAGGCGGACGTGCGCAAGGACGAGTTCCTCGCCACCTTGGCCCACGAACTGCGCAATCCGCTGGCACCGATTCGTAACGGCCTGGAGATCCTGCGCCGGGGCAAGCCGCTGGGCGACCAGCATGCGCAGGCCAATGCGCTCGCGCTGTCCATGATGGAGCGCCAGATCACCCATCTCGTGCGTCTGGTGGATGACCTGCTCGATGTGGCGCGCATCAGCCGTGGGAAGGTCGACCTGCGCTGCGAGCGCATCACCGTGCAGGCGGTGGTGGACAGCGCCCTGGAGGCCAGCCGGCCGGCCATCGACGCCGGGCGCCATGTCCTGGCGGTCGACATGCCGTCCGCCCCGCTACGGATCGACGGCGATCTGACCCGGCTGGCCCAGGTCTTGGGTAACCTGCTCAACAACGCCGCGAAGTACACCCCTGAGGGCGGTCAGATCCAGCTGTCGGTGAGACCGGAGGGCCCGATGGTGGCGGTGGCGGTGTCCGACAACGGGGTGGGCCTATCGACGGAGACACTGCCCCGCGTGTTCGACCTGTTCGCCCAGATCGAACATACGTTGTCGCGCTCACAGGGCGGGTTGGGCATCGGTCTGTCGCTGGTCAAGCAGTTGGTTGAGATGCACGGCGGCTCGATCATGGCCGAGAGCGCAGGCTTGGGACAGGGCAGCCGGTTCACGGTGCGGTTACCGCTGTCCCGCACGGCACCCGGCCCGATCCTCCACGACGCGCCCCGGGCCTCGCCGGCGCGCCCGCCCTCGCTGCGGGTGCTGGTGGTGGATGACAACGTCGATGCCGCCGAGAGCCTGGCCATGATGCTGGCCCTACTGGGTCATGAAGCCCGCACAGCTCATGATGGCGCGGCCGCGATCGCGGTGGCGGGGCAATGGCGGCCCGAGGTGGTCCTGCTCGATATTGGACTGCCAGACCTGACTGGCTACGATGTGGCGCGGCGGCTGCGGGCCGACGAGCGGGTGGCGGGCGCGATGATGGTGGCCGTCACGGGCTGGGGCACGGAAGACGACCGGCGACGCAGTGCCGAGGCGGGCTTCGACCAGCACCTGACCAAACCGGTCGATGCCAGCGTTCTGGAACGGCTCCTGGGCAATCGGCAACTGGCCAGCTGAGCGACGGGCTCCGGCGACGGGCGGGCGCCTGAGCCGGGGGCATCGTCCTACCCGGGCACGGCCCGTGGCGGGCGAGGCTGCGGCCCATGCGCCGCCCCTGCCCTGGCCTCCGTCTTTCCGGCCCGACTCAGGCACGCGTACCGTGCCTGGGCCGGGGGCGGCGCGTCGCGCTGGCCCTGCTGGCGGCATGGCCTGCCCTGTCTGGCGGCCAGCAGGCGCCAGAGAGCGCAACGCCCGCCCCTCCCGCCTTCCTCCTGGAGATCGAGGCACCCCCCGCCGAGCGGCAACTCCTGGCCGACCACCTGAGCCTGCCGCGATACAGCGCGGTGCCTGACCTCGACGAGACCGAACTCGACCGTGTACTCGTGCTGGCAGACCGTGAGATCCGGGAACTGCTGGCGACACGGGGCTATTTCACGCCGCGCGTCCATCTGCGGCGCCACGGCACGCAGCGGCCGACCCGGGTGCAGGTGCAGGTCGATCCTGGCCCACCCACCCGGGTGGTGCAAGTCCATCTCGCGCTGATTGGGCCAGTCACCGCGGGCACCGACGCACTGGACCGTGCACTTGCGGCACGCCTGGCGCGCGAATGGGGTCTGCCGGCGGGCCAGGTGTTCACGCAAGAGGGCTGGGACGCGGCCAAGGCGGCGGCGGTGGCCCGCCTGCAGGCGCGTCGATATCCCGCCGCGCGGGTGGCCGACAGCCGGGCCGAAGTGGACGCGCCCGCGGCCCAGGCAAGGCTGGGCCTGCGGCTGGACTCGGGTCCGCCAGTGCGCCTGGGGCCGATGGCCATCACCGGCCTGCGCCACCATCCGCCCTGGCTGGTCGAGCGGTTCGCGCGATTGCCTCCCGGCAGCGACTACGATCGCCAGCGCCTGGAGGAAGCGCAGCAGCGGCTGACCGACAGCGGCTATTTCGATTCCGCCTTCGTCCATGTCGATCCCGACAGCGACCCGCGGGCAGCACCCGTGCAGGTTCAGGTGCGTGAAGCACCGCTGCAGCGTGTCGTCCTGGGCCTGGGCGTGTCCACCGACGACGGACCGCGCGCGAGTCTCGAGCATCGACACTTGCAAGTGCCGGGCCTGCGCTGGCGGGCCGACAGTCGGCTGCACCTGCAGGCCCGTGCACCTGCGGTAGACACCGAGTGGACCGGCCTGCCCGACGCACGGGGCTGGCGGCTGGGCGTTCTGGCGCGGGCGGAGCGCCAGCGCGATGGCGGGCAAGTCATCGACGCCCAGCGCTTGCGCCTGGGCCGCACCCAGTCGGTGGGGCAGATCGATCGGCAGTGGTCGGTGCAATGGGACCGGGCCGACGTGTCGAGTGCAGGGGCGCTGGCGCTGCAGGACCGGGGCGACGGTGATGCGGTGGCGGCGCAGTTCGGATGGACCCTGCGGGCCTTTGAGCCGGCGGCCGCCCCGCGGCAAGGCCAGGGCCTGGCCCTGGAGGTGGGCACGGGCTGGACGTTGGCCGCACCCCGCACGCCCTTCCAACGGGCCGCCGCCCGCGGGCTGTGGCTCCAGCCCCTGGCCAGTGGCCGGATCCAATGGCGGGCCCAGGCGGGTGCGGTCCTGGCACGCGCCACGGCGCGGGTGCCGGCGACCCAGTTGTTTCGCACCGGCGGTGACACCAGCGTGCGCGGCTACGGCCTGCGCGATATCGGCGCGCGGCAGTCGGACGGCACCGTCGGCCCGGGGCGCCTGCTGGCCGTGGCCAGCGCAGAATGGCAGTGGCCGATCCGTCGCTCGGGAGGGACTGCGCGCTGGGAGGCGGCTGCCTTCATCGACAGCGGCGCGGTCGCCGACCGCCTGCGCGAGATGGCGTGGCACACCGGGTTCGGTCTGGGCCTGCGCTACGCGAGCCCGGTCGGGCCCCTGCGCGTCGACCTGGCCTGGGGCCAACGGACGCAGCGCCTGCGGCTGCACCTGTCGGTCGGGGTGGTGTGGTGACCGGACCCACCAAACGCAGCGGCCTCGGTGCGGCCCTGGGGGCCATCGGCCCGGTGATCGGCCTGCTCATGGGTCTGGTGCTGGTCGTCGGCGCAGGGCTGTGGGGCTGGGCGGGCACCTCCGCCTCTGTGGAATGGGCCTGGCAACGCTGGGCGGTGCCAGCCGGCTGGCAGGCCCAACAGCTCCAGGGTTCTCTGCGCGAGGGCGTGCGCGCCCGGCAGATCACCTTCGTGCGGGGGGATCTGCGCCTGCAGGCACAGGAGGTGACGGTGACCTGGCAGCTGCTCAGCCTGCTGCAGCGCCGGCTGCACCTGACCCGGATGCACATGACCACCCTGCAG
>Ga0315900_10008262_pt1 | contig 13429 bp, 13 predicted proteins | sample LakEriMetagenome_FD_203521 | JGI IMG/M metagenome (GOLD analysis project Ga0315900, IMG submission 203521) | Freshwater fungal communities from buoy surface, Lake Erie, Ohio, United States - Buoy 12 MA114 | ecosystem: Environmental > Aquatic > Freshwater > Lake > Lake biofilm | place: USA: Lake...
AGAGGAATTGCCTCGGTTTGTCATCATGGAAAACTTCTCCCAATTAAGTGTACTGATAATTTTCAAACTGTTTCTCATGGACTTGAGGGGGTAGTTTACGCTATTGATGCGGGTGCTAATGTGGTTAATATGTCATGGGGTTCCCCTTTTCCTGATCCTTTGCTCAAAGAGGTAATTGACACGGCTGTTCATTATGAAAAAATTTTTTTTGTTGCAGCAGCAGGAAATATGGGAGATTCACTTAGAAATTTCCCGGCTGCCTTTGAAAATGTAATTGCAGTCTCTGCCACTGATCAACTTGATCAAAAACTAAGTTCTTCCTCCTTTGGAGATTGGGTTGAAATTGCTGCTCCGGGCAGTTCTCTTGTAAGTACTGAGCCAGGTAATGGCTATGCTTATATGTCAGGTACTTCTGTTGCAGCACCCCTTGTGTCCGCATCTATTGGGTTACTTTTGTCTTATAAGGCCTATCTTACCAAAGAGGAATTATTGGATTGTCTGCTCAACTCCACTGACAGTTTTCCCAATTCGTCCGTGAATTTCGGTAGAGGAAGACTAAATCTGGAGAAAGCCATGGCATGTGCCGGTTTATTGGGTCTTGTAAATCCTGGAGACAGCAATCAAAATGAAAATGCTTTTGGTATAACCAACCAATCAAACCAGGGCATGCATTTGTTTTTTTATTCACTGCTGGGGCAGTGCATGTACAACACCATATTACCTCCGGGCAGTTCGCTTCTCTACAACAATCTTCATCTGCCTGATGGTATTTATATTCTTCGATCAGGACAATCCCGGGGACTAAAAATATTCATCCACCATGGTTAAAATTTACAAGGAGTTTGTTTTCGATTCAGCACATTTTTTACCCAATGTACCTCATGGACATCCTTGCAGGCACATGCATGGGCATACCTACAGAATGAAAATATGGATTTCAGGTGAACCTGATCCCAAAACCGGTTGGCTGATGGATTTCGGGGACTTGAAAAAGCATGTTCAGCCTATACTTACCCTCATGGACCACAGGGTTTTAAATGAAATATCTGGGCTTGAAAATCCAACTGCCGAAAATATTTCCATTTGGGTTTGGCAAAAATTAAAACCCTTATTACCTTCACTTGCTCTAGTAGAATTACATGAAACACCAACAACAGGAGTAATTTATGAAGGAAATTAAAAACATATTCCTGCTTTTCGTCTTCATACCAACATTTTTGTTTGCCCAATCTCCTAAGGATTTGATTGAAACCGGCAAGGCACATCTGGAAAGCGGAAAACTTAAACTGGCTCATCTCTCCTTTGTGAAAGCACAGAAAATGAACCCATCCGATTACGACGCATTTTATTTAGATGGTGTTACACTTTATCGCCTGGCCAATTATAACAGGTCATTGGGGGCGCTTAAAAAAGCTCGTAAAATCAATGCCAACGCTGCTGATCTCGATTTTTACACCGGAATGTGCTACCTCAAAAAAAGATTCAAAAGAACAGCGCTGATTTTTTTCGATAATGCTATTAAAAGAGATAGTTCAAGGGCTGAATACTTTCATAGCAAAGGCCTTGCCCTATATCGTCGTAAGAAATACAATGATGCTCTTAAAGAGTTCTACACAGCAACATTGAAATCAAAACCCTTGAGAGAATCTTTTCTTTATGTAGGCCTTAGTAACAACAGAATGAAAAAGTATACCGCGGCCATTGATGACTTCACAACTTGTATTGAAAGATATCCCGATTATGGCCTCGCTTTTTTTAATAGGGGCATACTCAAAATTAAGGTGGATGATGAGGTTGGTGCTTGTCAGGATCTTGATGAAGCGTTCAAGTTAAACTATCAGCGCGCAAATAAGAAACTGAATAAATATTGCCGTTGATTTTATTTGAAAGCAGGACAATCTGTTTGGCTTGGCATAACATCCTTCTGGCAAAGCTTATAGCTGAAAACAATTTCGTGTGTATTTGCACTCGCCATTCTCACTTTTGACAAGGTATAGTCAAAACTGTATCCAATGCTTATGACATCATTTGTCCATCTGAAATAAGAGCCAATACAATCGCTGATACTGCGATAAAAAATGCCCAACTCAAATTGCTTTTCATAGGTTGCGGCGAATGTTCCGGTTACAGATGGCATCCCATAAGCAGCCCACATCAGGTGTATGGAGGGCGTAAAGGTTACCACCAAACTTTCTTTTGAAAAGGTTTTACCTGCAGTCAATAAGATGTGTCTTCCATATCTCGCGTCGGGACTTTTTGTAGCAGCAGACAGGCTATTTCCCCATGCTTTTTTTAGACTCAGACCAATAAAATGATCAGGCGAGTAGAGCAAGACGCCCGGATTGAGATCTGGATAGACTAATGCTTGCCCTGAAGAGGCGAGAAGAGGATCATTGATTCCATTATTGCTGGCGTTGAACTTATCTGTTTGCAGAGAATATTGAACCATCCCGGCAAACACGCCTGCAGAAAGATAAGTGTTCCCAGAAATAGGCACATGATAAGCATAGGAAAGAAATAATCCCGTTTGCCGGATGGGTCCGGCAACGCCGGTAAGATCGTTTTCGAGAAGGAATCCAACGCCGTGACGGGTTTTACGCCAAATCTTTTTTTTGTGTTTAATCAAAAGATTCATGCTTAGAATGGTTGTTTTTGGGGCTCCCTCAAATCCCACCCATTGCGTGCGATATCCAAGTCTGAAATCCGGGCAGCCATAGCTTCCTGCTGCCGCGGGATTCAATGCATAATAGTTCAATTGGTATTGGGAAAACTGAGCGATTTGCTGGGCATCAGAAACAAGTCCATGCCATACAAAGGCTGAGAAAAAAAACAATTTAAGATAGCCTTTTCTAATCATTTCACAATGGTTACAGTTCCTGAATGGTAATAGTTTTTTTCCTCACCCGGGAAATTAAATTTTATCACATAGTAGTATGCTGCAAGAGGTAATGGCAGGCCATTAAAAGTACCATCCCATTCCTGGCCGGATTCATATCCATCGCTGTGAAAAATTTTTGAACCCCAACGGTCAAAAACATCAACCACGATGTTATCAAATTGAGATGTGTTGAGAATTTGCCAAACATCGTTTGTACCATCCTGATTGGGTGTAAAAACATTTATGGGCGTGATGTACTTATTAACTTTCACCGCCACTTCATCAATACAAAAGCAGCCATTAGGATAGGTGACGAACATGTTGTATTTTATATCTGATTTAGGGGATACAAAGGGATTGCCTGAACTTGGATCTGATATGTCAGTGGAAGGGGTCCAACTGATGAGTGAACCCGGCGGAACAACAGGAAGAAGTGCAACTGATTCTCCAACAAGAATGATTTTGTCTTCACCTGCACTACAGTCGGTTGCAATTTCGCTGGCAGTAAATCCAATGAATCCATTTGAGCTTGCAGAACAGCCGTTGGCGTCTATCACCGTGGCGGAATAAGTTCCTGAGACAAGCGAAGTAAACAAACCTGTGCTATTTGTTTCCCCACCGGCCAGGGTGATTTGGTAGGGAGATGTTCCTCCTAATGCAATGAATTTTATAGAACCTGTGTTGCCAAGACAATTCGCATTGGCAGTTGTTTGAACAAATAAAACCGGAGGAGAATTTTCAATCACCGTAACCTTGTCAACATACACGCAACCATTGCCATTATTATCTCTTAATTCAATGGTGTATGTACCTGCAGAGAGATTGTTAAATACTCCTGAAACAGATGTTTGAGCGGTTCCGGGAGGTGGAACAAGAGTGTAGGTAATTCCGGCGGTTGCACCAATAATTGAGTTTAGCGGATAGAAAATTCTTCCGTCCGAGCCCCTGCAGGCAGCCATCAATGAAGAGCCCGTTGCTGATTGTATGCCTGAGTTTGCACTCACAAAAACCACTATCGTACTGTCGCATATGCCGTCGCTGATGGTAATCTGATAGGTGCCTGCAAGAAGGTTGCTGAATGTTGGATTGTTTGTTTCAGGACCACCATTGAGGGCGTAGGTGAAACTTCCTGTTCCTCCGCTCACATTGTTGAGTTGAATCGATCCATTTGCTACATTGCAATCAGCCGCACCGGAAAAAGCTGTGTATGTGATAAGACTATCTGTACTGATGGTGGCTTGTCTACTAAAACTGCATCCAAGCGCATTGATAATGTTCACTGTATAAGTGCCGGGATTTAATCCTGAAAATACAGCATTTGATCCAGGAGGCCCTGCATTGAGGGAGTATTGATATGGTTGTTCACCAAAGAAAACATCTGTTACACTGATTTGTGCTTTGTAATTACATACCGGATTTAATAGTTCAAGTTCTGCCGAAGGAGTTATTGCGCCTCCTGATGCGCTTGTAGAAAAGTCACAAACAGAAGGAACTGTTCCGGTATCACCACATACAAGAATATACAACCTGGTGCCGACAGCAAGACCGGAGAGGGATAAGCTGTCACCCGCATTTATATTTGCATCGCAGAGGAGTTCGTTGAATGGATTTGCACAAGACAAGGCCGCAAAAATACTTGCACGCAAAACAGGTGTACCACTGATTGCATTGATGTTGTTGAATGAAATGTGGACAGATCCTGTGTCATTTACAATGGTGGTTGTGAACCAAACTCCGTCCAGAGGATTCGCAAGACAGGAAGGAATGACATTAAAATCAGTTGTTGCATTTTGGGTTGAAGCATTTACCGTTGTGCCATTACAAAGCGCAAGTGCACCCGCACAATCGTCATTTGCTGGCGTTTGTGCCGGCAAAATACCGGAAATTATAACCAGCAATAGGGAGAAATAAAGGAAAAGGCCCGCCGGTGTTTTTTTCATTTGGAAAGTAAAGTTGAGGTAAATGCCCTTGACTGATTTAAAAATGATAAAAAATTTTCAACAAACCCAATTTAATAAGTATTAGTTGAAAATAATCTGCTCCGCTTGTTTGTGAACAACCTCTCCAATGCACACTGGAGCATTATATCCATTAGTTATCATCATCTCTTCAATAGTCTTCTCCGCATGGGAAGAGGCAGTAAACAACAAGGGACCATTGGTCTGAGGATCACAGTAAACCAGAAAATCTAGTCCCTCCAATCCTTTGACATGTCCCTGAATGGCTTTCAGATTATTGGTGGTAATGTCGGGATATATCATCGATCTTACACACTCTTCAGCACCCTTGAGCAAAGGGATCGCACTCTTTTTTACCAAGGCTGTAAGCCCCGCTCCTTCCATCATCTCCACCAGATGTCCGCATAGTCCAAATCCTGTTACATCAGTCATCGCATGTACTTCTTCAGAATCCGCTAAAACACTACCTTCTGTATTCAGATGTTTCATCGATTGCATCCAAGCCTCAGTCCATTCGGATTTAATTTGTCCCCGTTTATATGCTGCTGATAATAATCCACTTCCCAGTGCTCTGCTTAAGTAGATTTTATCTCCGATTTGTGCGGTGCTGTTTTTTTTGAGTTTTTTTTCAGCTACCCAACCATTCACACAAAGTCCAAAAAACAATTCTTTTGATTCTATTGTATGTCCTCCTGCAAGAGCCACGCCTGCCTCCTTACACAATTGCGATGCAGCTCCGAGAATCTTATTCGCAATAACAGAAGGAATTTGTCCTGAAGGCCATCCGAGCACAGCCAGTGCCAGAAACGGTTTTCCGCCCATAGCAAATACATCACTCAGGGCATTGCATGAGGCGATGATGCCGTAGTCGGAAGCATCATCTACCATGGGTGTAAAAAAATCTACGGTGCTAATTAAACACATGCCGGAGTGGGTTCTCACAACCGCTGCATCATCGGATGTATGATTACCAACCAGCAAGTTGGTATTTGTTTCCGGGGAAACAGCAAGCCCTTGCAGCATTTCTGAGAGAGCGGCTTTTGGCAGTTTACATCCGCAGCCTGATGATTTGCTGTATGTGGTTAAAGCAATATCCAATTTATTGGTAATACGGGCTGATCATGAGATATACCACCGGGCCGGTAATTGCAACATAGAGCCACACAGGCCATGTAATACGCGCCAGTTTACGGTGTTTGTCAATCTCACCGGCAAGTGCACGATAGGCCGTAAACAGGATGAAAGGAAGAATAACAGCAGCCAAAAAAATATGTGTTACAAGAATAATATAATACACCATTTTAATGGTTCCTGTCCCGCCGAAGGTGGTTTCTCCTGCCAGTAGGTGATGGATAATATAGGATACCAAAAACAAGATGGAAAGCACCAGTGACCCCAGCATCAATTGCCGGTGTTGTTCAACTTTTTTCCGTTTAATTGCCAACAATGCCAGCACAAGAAGCACAGCAATCAATCCATTGATACAGGCATTGATTTTTGCAAAAATATGTACATCAAATCCGGGATTGATATCCAGTTTTACCCTTCCCAGTATCACTACTGCTGCAAAAACTACAAAGGAAAAAATGCCGATATACCATCGGGCTTTCGATTCATTTGCTTGAATTTTCATGATGATTCATGTTGAATTTATACTCTCCGTTTAATACCACAATTTCATTCATTAGGTTGTTCACAGAAACCACTGAAGAGGCTTCGTAAATGCCTCTGAGCATTCCATGATGATCAACCAGAAACATGTGCATATACAAACTATCTGCAGAGATTCCGCTGATGAGTTGCAAAGCATTCTTGAGATCCTTGCGCTGTTCATCTTCCACATAAAGATAATCCCATTTTTTACCTTCGGCATGGGTTTCGGCACGGTAGCGCTTAAGCAAGAATCTTGCACCTATGGTATCAGGCACACTAAGCATTTTCAGTGGCTTTATGTGCGAAATTCTTTTTTGAATGCGAAAAAGATTTGCCGCTGCCATTGCACAAATTTTTCTATCCAATGAAGGCAATAAATGAATAACGATAAATTTATTTGAGGAACTGAAAGTATCTCCGTTGCTTAATTCTCCTTTTAACTCCGGCAGGGAAGTGAAAACAGAATCTCCGTTTTCTATAGCCAGAAATTTTCCATAATGTTTCAAAGAAATAAACACTGGTTTTTCAAGTTGGGTAAAAGGCTTACGGATGTAAAAAACATAAAAAAGAAGACAGAGTGCTGCCGGGACAATAAAAAAAAGAGGAAGCCAAAACCTGCTTCCTCTCTTTGTTTGTTCTATCTGTTGATTATTCTGCATGACCACCTGCGGCATGTCTGGCTTTTACTTCATTCTGCTGGTCGATGATGTTTTGGTCTATCACATAGCGATAATCCTTTGAGTAAGAACCTTCACTTAGGTCAACTAAGGCTACTAGATAAAGCACAAATACAATAAACGGTACAAGCACAAGATAGCGGAATACCTTCGCTTCATCTCCAAGGTGCATGAATGAGAGTACGATATAGGCGGCTTTGAGGACAGTAAATCCGATGAACAATACCTTGATAAGCATGGTTCCATTGATATGCCAATCTTCTGCCTTAAAACCAATCCAAAGTTCGATTAGGGTAATGGCAAGCATGATCCAGAACACATTCCAAAGCTTGCGTCGAATTTTTTTACCGGCCTCTTCTGAGTGAATGGCCATGTGCTCATAGCTGGGAAAACCGTCGTTGAATTCAGACATGATTTGGTTTTTTAGAGTAAGTAAAAGAAGGTGAAAACAAATACCCAAACAAGGTCAACAAAATGCCAGTAGAGTCCTACTTTTTCAACCATTTCGTAATGTCCTCTGCGGGTATAGGTGTCGTTGAGCACATTGATGAAGATAATTGCATTTAAAACCACTCCACTAAATACATGCGTTCCATGAAACCCTGTGATGAAGAAGAAAAAGTCTCCGAATACAGGAAGTCCGTATTCATTGTATGTGAGATTTGCTCCGTGCACAACTACATCTTTCCATTGACCATCCACGAGAATATTACGCACAGCGCCCTTTTCAGTTCCTTCAATGAAATGATACCATTCCCATGCCTGAGAACCAACGAAAGCCAAGCCGCCGATGATGGTCAGAAACATCCAGATACTTACTCCGCGCTTGTCGTTGCGGTGTCCTGCTTCTACGGCAAGTACCATAGTTACTGAGGACATGATTAGAATAAAGGTCATCAAGCCCACATAGGCCAATGGAATATGTCCTTCATAAAAAGGGAAATGGGTGAAAACCTCTCCCGGGTTTGGCCACAAATCAGAGTACTTGTGCCTCATGAAGCCATAGGCAGCGAGGAGTCCTGAAAATGTGAAGGCATCGGAGATGAGAAAAAACCACATCATCATTTTGCCATAACTTACACCGAAAGGGGAAACCCCTCCTTTCCAGTGTGTTTCTACTGCTGAATGTCCAGCCATAAATGAATTTTGAATCCGGGCAAAAATAGGGTTGCCGTTTGGCTTATGCAAGTGCAAACCCCATAAACCGGTATTTTTTTTTCACAGGTTTTTTCAGTCCTTTTTACGAGTAAATCTTAATGCGCCGAGCATCCAATCGGGTAGGGGCTTGCTTCGGTCGCGGCTACCCAGATTGAGGTACCAGCCGATTATCTTTAAAACAGGAATCCTGTATGTTTCCACAAACTCAATCCATGTTCCATCGGGATCTTCGCAATAGGTAAAGTGACCGCTTGCCTCTCCCATGTCGAAGCTGTTGCCGCTATTGATGGTAAATGGGTGACCTTTGGCTGCTACATGGCTTTCTAATGCTTTCATGTCATATACATCAAAACACAGGTGAATAAATCCCTGGTCACCCCAATACCGGTCTTCAAAAATTCTTCGGGGCTTGTAATCGATGGCCTCCAGTAATTCAATGGTGTTTTGCCCCAACAGCCTACTGAATGTGCCGGAAACCTGTTTGCTTCGCTCCAGAATCACTCTTCTGAAGGATTTGTTTCCTCCCGGCAAATAAGCCAAATCATCAAAAATGCCGCTCCCATCAAAAACCAATTTGTCAAAACCGAGTACATCCCGGTAAAACGCCAGGCTTTTTTCCATATTACCTACCCCGATGCTGCTGCCGGCAACCCCGCCACAGTGGGTGAGGGGTTTGCGAAACCAGTCTTTTCCGGGAATGATGTCAAAATAGTTTCCGAATGGATCGCGCACATAAAAATGAACTTCTCCCGCCGGATTTTTGAGAATATCTGAACAGCTTCCTTTGGGAAGGATTTCGCTCAGGATTTGATGTGATTTATTTACATCTGGAGATTTGATTTTTGCAGCAAAAAGTCCAAGGTCTCCCAATTTCGGTTCGAATTTCGGAGCCTGTGGTTCTCTGCTTGTGTATTGCCAGATTTCCATACCGCCCCCGCCTGAAATATTGATGGCCAGCACAGCCGAGCGGGCATGGACCTTGCCCCCGGTGTATTTGGTCATCAGTTTGGCCTCTGCACTCTCCTGAAAAACGGGAATGTCCATCCCGAAATGCTTACGGTAAAAGTCCCATGCCTCATGCACATCAGGAACACCAATTCCAATTTGCTGAATGCCTACAATATTCTCTTTCATATGGATAAGGATTTGATTTCGGTTTTTTGGATTACCTTGCAAGAGTAATTAATTTTTTGATGAAAGCAGACATTCCCTCTTTCAACCGCAAACAGGCCATGCTGATTGTGGTAGCAGCACTAGGTTATTTTGTTGATATTTATGATCTCATCCTTTTCAACATCGTTAAAAAACCAAGTCTCATCGCGCTTGGCGTAACAAACGAAGCACTGGAAGACACAGGTATTCTGTTGTTCAATATGCAAATGATTGGTATGCTTCTAGGAGGCCTCATCTGGGGTATTGCAGGTGACCGAAAGGGTAGGGTGAGGGTACTTTTCGGTTCAATTATCATGTATTCTCTGGCAAACATTGCCAACGGATTTGTACAAAATGTGGGTCAGTATGCCATTATCCGACTCATCGCAGGGATTGGTCTTGCCGGTGAACTTGGCGCTGGAATCACCCTGATTTCCGAAACCATGCACCGCGAATACCGAGGATACGGTACCATGATTGTGGTGACTTTTGGCGCACTTGGAGCAGTGTTGGCTGCCAATGTCGCAGATAAGTTCGACTGGCAGGTAGCCTATTTCACAGGAGGCGGACTGGGATTGGCATTATTGGCACTTCGGCTGGGAACCTTTGAAAGCGGTATGTATACCGGAATGAACAACAGCAGCATCAAAAGAGGTAATTTTCTTTCTCTCTTTTCCAACTCAAAAAATGCGTTCAGATACATTTATTGCATCCTTATTGGATTGCCCATCTGGTTTGTGGTGGGCGTGCTTGTGGCATTGTCTGAAACTTTTGCCGATGTGCTCCATGTGCAAGGCGAAGTTAGAGTGAGCCAGGCGGTCATGTATTGTTATCTGGGCCTCTCGGTAGGCGATGTGATAAGCGGTCTGATGAGCCAATTGTTGCGAAGCCGAAAAAAGGTAGTGCTGTCCTATCTGATTTTTGCCGTACTAATTATTCTGTTATACTTGTTTTCACCAGTGGTTAACTCAAGTATATTTTATTTCTACTGCTTCCTTTTGGGCGCTGCAACAGGTTACTGGGCTTTATTTGTAACCATTGCTTCAGAGCAGTTCGGCACCAATATTCGTTCAACAGTAACCAATACAGTTCCTAATTTTGTAAGAGGAGCCGTGGTTCCAATTACTCTTAGTTACAAATCACTTGTCCCTTTTCTAACACCTGTATACGCCGCCCTTCTGGTAGGATCTGTTTGCCTACTATTGGCTTTTACCGCCATCTTTCGGATTTCAGAAACCTTTGGTGCAGATCTGGATTACTACGAAACCATGTGATTAATTTTCTTTCCAGGGATTTGGATGTTGCGCCAGTCCGAGCATTGTAATCACTCTGTCTGTCACAGTGGAAAGTACCTCTTCTATGTTCTTAGGATTGTTGTAAAAGGAGGGTGTGCAAGGCAAGATTACCCCACCTGCCAGAGTAACTTGTTCCATGTTGCGAATATGAATGAGGTTGTAGGGCGTTTCTCTTACCATCAGCACCAGTTTCCTTCTTTCCTTGAGCATCACATCGGCTGCCCGGGTAATTAAATCGTCGCTGATGCCACCCGCTATTCTGCCCAAAGTACCCATAGAGCAGGGACAAACAACCAGCGTATCATAGGTGCTTGAACCGGAAGCAAAAGGAGCCATGAAATCATTTTTCTCAAAATGTTTAACAGGCAGATTTTTGTAAGAATTGTCTCCACATTCATGTTCCCATACAGTTCTTGCATTTTCTGACATAACTACAGAGAGTTCCGCAATGGATTGGGGAACATATGCAAGCAATTTGTTGATGAGTTGTTTCGCGTATACCGAACCACTCGCTCCGGTGATGGCAACTGCAATTTTTCTGGACATCTTATTTATACAAACAAAAAAACAAGGTAAAATGTTCGGATACATACCTAGCAGCTTAAAGCCATTTGCTGCCATCAGTCAAATGTATCACCTGATTTTTTTTGCTTCTGTCTGTATTACTTCATAGGTATCTGAATTGTAAATGATACCAATCACATAAAGTTTGTTTTTGTTCCACTGCGCGGGTAAAGTTTGCGTGTACACTTTTTTCGTGCCAGCACTGCCTGCCGAAGGATTGTCGCTAATTGTTTCACCCCATGCTCCGTTAAGACAAGCCCTGAGCATGTGTTTGTGTTTGTAATTGGTAATGCGTTCCGGATTTTGGCTGTAATCTTTTTGAGAAGCAATGATGCTATCTTCAGCCAGGTAAACAGAAAGTTTATAGGAACCGCTGAGGGCTGCCGAAAAATTGGATTTAACGGTAACTCTTAGTTTGGTACCTGCATTGTTTACCTCGTTCTTGACCGCCATAAATACCGAAGGGGGCAATGCAAGTCGCTGATTCACTTTCGATAACCACTGGCTGTATGGGAGAATATGATTTTGATTTGCAAACCCTGTCCGGTCAACCATTCCTTGCGGCAAGCCAAAAGCAGAAATGCCAAAAAAAGCATCGATAGCGGTGCCTTCTGAAGTACGAAAGTCATTTGGATATCCCTCCGATGGTTTGGGTTCCGCGAAGAGGCCTACATGGATGGCCACAGGAACAACAGAGGCTCCTTTTTGCTGAATAATTTCATCCAGTTTGATGGCTGCTTCAGGGCAGTTGCCACAAGTATGACCGGTGTAATCTTCGACCAAAACTTTTTTCTGCGTTTGGAACCCGGTATCAGGATAAGTAACAAAAACCTCGGAGGTGTCGCCCGGATTGGTCGGTTGGTCGGGTTGTTTCTCGAGACGGTTATCTTTGATCTTGTCACAGGCATGAAACAGGATGACAAGCAGTAGAAAATAGGAAATTTGATGCAGGAATTTCATATCAGAAAGATGTAGTTACGGAGATTGATAAACCATTGGAAGCCGGAACCTGTCTGCAAACACCACCCACGCAGAAAATACCTGCTCTTTGCCTTCCATAGCCCAAACTTATTCTTGTGGCTTCATGTGTGTAACCAATGTTGAGCATCGGATAATGCAAGCGTTTTTTGGGATCTTCATTGCCAAAATTATACTGATTTAGAAAAGCAAAAAACCATTTTGGTGAAATGGTATATTCGGCCAGGATGGCTGCCCAGTTGCCCCTGTCCTGTTCGGTGAACAATACCTGAAATTCGGTGCGCAAGGCATGTCTGCTATTAAATTTGTAGGTAAAATCGGCAACCCCTATGTGTGCATGCACGATTTCTGAACGAAGGGTAACACCTGTAATCACGCTTCCGTTGAACACAAAATTGGCATACATCAGAACCATCTTCAGTTTTTTCGATAGCTTTTTGTTGATTTCTATGTTGAGGTCCTGAAAATAGATATCCCGTGGAATTTTGAAGTAATGACTGCGATAGCCTTCCAATGAATCACTGCCGGTTATTTTATCAGCCACTATGCCATAGGCATTGGAGTAGTTGATGAGCAATGTGGTTCCATATTGGCCTCCGAGCAGCGAACCTTTTTGAAAGGTTGTAATGACATCGGCCTGTAATCCGGTTTCTCCGTTGGGTTGGGTGGCATAGGGATAAAGTGTGGCCGCAAGATTATAAGTATGCTGACGGGTAAGAGCCGGAAGAAAATTAATCAAGAGGTTGTTCAGTTGTGCATCACGGTCGCTGCGAAAATTCATGTTATCAATGCGCTTCATGCCTAGGTTAAACCCAAATCCTTTTACGGTGTAGGCAAAATTAAGAAGCAGCGCTTCGCCCGGTTTGTAGATATATTTATTAACGGTGGATGGATCGTTTACCTTATAAACATATTCGCCGGATACACTGATGTTTTTGAAGTTGGCACGGGCTCTTCCAGCAAATGCACCCACATTTTCCGGCAGACGGAAAGTGCTGTTTTGGTCAAGCTGGTATTTGCTTACAAAACTTCCTCCCAGTACAAGGTTGTTTACCTTGTCTTTTCGCGATGGTAACAGTGTGTTGAGGTTTAACTCCCCGTCAAAGCCGCGCACAA
>Ga0315900_10008265_pt1 | contig 13428 bp, 12 predicted proteins | sample LakEriMetagenome_FD_203521 | JGI IMG/M metagenome (GOLD analysis project Ga0315900, IMG submission 203521) | Freshwater fungal communities from buoy surface, Lake Erie, Ohio, United States - Buoy 12 MA114 | ecosystem: Environmental > Aquatic > Freshwater > Lake > Lake biofilm | place: USA: Lake...
TATGTAGGCACAGTTACCTCGATTGGTTTTACTCGAGCCTTAATTCGGTGCAGTCGACAGTCAACGGTGGGTGAACCACTGAGTTGATATCTCAGGCAGATGTTGAATCTGTCGAAAAACGGGAGCGTTGGTCACCACTTGTTGCACGCTGTCGTTGTGTAACTCAGATCGCTGGGCTGCATGAAGCCATGAGATACATGATGTGACATCGCCCATGGCAAGACAGGCACGCGCCGCGGCGATTGCGGTATCGAAAGCAGGGCACTGTTGATATGCGCGCCGTGCATAGTGCACCACTTCTGAGTAATTGCCTTGATCTGTGAGGGAAGCGATGATGGCGCCATCTATCTCTAGGTTTCCGCCAGAGGAAAAATGAGGGTCAGCAGCAAGTTGATGAATGCGTTTGGGTAGAGCGAGCGATTGCCATTGCATGAACAACATGAAAAGGAACAGTGGAAGAAGCCCAATGAAGCCACCGATGAAACTTGCGGCAGCAAAAAATGCTGTGAGCGCAATACTGGCGCGCAGCATGAACTCTTTGCCTTTGAGTGGTGAGATTCTCTCTGCAATGGCCGTGACTACCGCACCACCGTCAAGTGGAAGTAGCGGAATGAGATTCAAGGCTCCCAGTACAAAACCCGCCCACCACAAAGCGATTGTCATATCGCTTTGCACGATGTCTTCTCGCACAAATGGGTTCACTCCTAAGGCCACAAGAGCAGCCAATGCAATAGTCACTTGCAGCAATGGGCCCGCCAAAGCGATTCGGATGCGTTGCAACCAAGGAAGTGGGCTTTCGCTCTCATATGAGGCATAGGCGATCATGAAGTCAAGAGAAATGGATGCTTTGCATCCTGCACGTCGCGCAGCTAGGGCGTGTCCTAGCTCGTGAATAACGGTAAACACAGCGACTGTAAGTGCTATCCATACGCCCAGAGGAAAAGGGTACAAAAAAGTCAAAATGGCAAGAAAGAAGAGAAAACCAGGTCGTACTCGTGTGGGAAACCCCAGTAGCGACACTGTACTCTTCGACGAAGTATTGCCGAATAATGCCATGCCTGCAGTGTATGCAGTGTGGGGAAACATCTTCATAGAATGCGCGAGTGCCTTTTGTCTACGCCTTCGATCACAAGCATCGCCGTTCTCCCATGGAGTACAAAGATCTTCTTGGAGGCAAAGGCGCCAATCTCGCCGAGATGATGACTGTGTTAGGCCTGCCAGTGCCTCACGGCTTTACCATCACCACAGATGCATGCCGCGCCTATATGTATGGTGGGTGGCCCAAAGAGTTACACGAGGAGATTGTTCGCCACGTTGCGTCGTTAGAAAAAAAGATGGGTCGATCTCTAGGTGACGCACACGACCCATTGTTGGTCTCTGTGCGCTCTGGCGCAAAGTTTTCTATGCCCGGCATGATGGACACAGTTCTTAATCTTGGGTTGAATGACAAAAGCGTCAAAGGCCTTGCTGAGTCCACGCACAATGAAAGATTTGCTTATGACTCCTATCGGCGATTCATCTCGATGTACGGCCGCATTGTGTTGGGTGTGGAAGGTGAAGTTTTTGAACATGCATTAGATCAAGTCCGCAGCGCAGAGGGCGTGCGTACCGATGCTGAGATTTCATCAGCAGCGCTTCAAGAACTGTGCAGTATCTACAAAGACGCAGTTGCCGCACATACGGGTAAGCCGTTCCCGCAAGATCCCATGAAACAACTTCGGGGAGCAGTAGAGGCGGTCTTCCGCTCATGGAATGGTCCACGTGCCATTGCATATCGTGTGCGCGAAAAGATAAGCCATGAACTTGGCACTGCAGTCAATGTGCAAGCGATGGTGTTTGGCAACCGTGATGAGAACTCCGGAACAGGTGTGGGATTTACGCGTAATGCAGCAACGGGCGAGGCAATCCCTTATGGTGATTTTCTTGTTAATGCCCAAGGCGAAGACGTTGTTGCAGGTATTCGCAACACAGAAGATCTTGATGCGCTTCAGCGAAAGTTTCCTGATATTCACGCCGAACTCATGGCGATTTTCGTGCGGCTCGAGCGTCACTATGCCGATATGTGTGATACCGAATTCACCATCGAACAGGGCAAGTTATGGATGCTCCAGACACGAGTAGGAAAGCGCACAGGTGCTGCCGCACTCAAGATGGCAGTAGACATGACGAAACCTAATGGTCCTAAAAAGAATTCATGGAAAATATCTCGGCGCGAAGCGATTATGCGCATTACTTCCGATCATCTTGATCAAGTGTTGCATCCGCAGTTTGCGCACAAGAGCACACCCATTGCCAAGGGGTTGGGAGCATCGCCGGGCGCGGCCGTGGGTCGTGTGTATTTCACCGCTGATGCAGCCGAAGATGCGGTGAAACGTGGTGAAGATGTCATTTTGGTGCGCAACGAAACAAGCCCGGAAGATGTGCATGGAATGATGGTCTCCAAAGGAGTACTTACTGCGCGTGGCGGTCTGGTGAGCCACGCCGCTGTAGTTGCACGTGGGTGGGGAACTCCGGCAATTGTGGGTGCAGAGTCTCTCAAGATTGAAGACCACCAATTCTGCGTTGATGACCATGTGGTGCGTGAGGGTGATTGGATAGCTCTCGATGGTGCGACGGGCGACATCATGTTGGGCAAACTTGACCTCAAGGCATCTACACCGCCTGCAGAGTTTGACATCATCTTGAAATGGGCCGATGAGGTGCGTAAAGGAAAACTGAGTGTGCGCACTAATGCCGACACTGCAGAAGACGCTCGCAAGGCACGTGAACTAGGTGCCGAGGGAATCGGTTTGTGCCGAACTGAGCACATGTTTCTGGCGCCTGAGCGTCTGCCTGTGGTGCGACGCATGATTCTGGCTGACTCAGAGGCAGAGGAATCCGCGGCGCTTGAGGAATTGCGTATGGCACAAAAGGAAGACTTTGTCTCATTGTTGACAGAGATGTCTGGCTTGCCAGTGACGGTGCGATTGTTGGATCCACCTCTACATGAATTTCTTCCTCACATCAGCGAACTTGAAATTCAAAAAGCAACCACAGGGTTGTCTGCGCAAGAGGAAACTCTGTTGAATGCGGCTCACGAGTGGAGCGAAGTGAACCCCATGCTGGGAACCAGAGGTGTCCGTCTAGGCGTGGTGAAGCCTGGTTTGTATGCAATGCAAGTACGCGCATTAATGGAAGCAGCCGATGAAGTGTCAGCCAAAGGCTTACAGCCCATTGTCGAAGTGATGATTCCACTGACGGTGACCAGAGAAGAGCTGGCGCTTGCCCGCAGTTGGGTAGAGGAAGTTCTCTCGGACATCAATTCTCGACCATTGCCCACTGCCAAAAAAGGCGCCAAGCCTGCAAAGAGACCCAAGGTCTCTATCGGCACAATGATCGAGACTCCACGAGCAGCAATTAGAGCCGACGAGATGGCCGAAGCAGCTGATTTCTTTAGTTTTGGAACAAATGATCTCACACAAATGACATTTGGTTTCTCGCGCGATGATGTGGAGAGTCGCATGATGCCTCTGTATTTGGAGGCGGGCCTGTTGAAGCGCAATCCGTTTGAGAGCGTGGATCAAACAGGCGTGGGCGAGCTCGTACAAATGGCTGTGCAACGAGGTCGAAAAACAAAGAAATCACTCAAGTTGGGAGTGTGTGGTGAACACGGGGGAGACCCGGAATCCATCGCATTCTTCTACCGCGCCGGGCTTGACTATGTGAGTTGTTCGCCCTATCGCGTCCCTATTGCTCGTCTTTCGGCAGCGCAAGCGGTCATTGGCGGAGACAAAGTAGAGACAAAATAACTTCGATTCTTCTCGGTTAGTCCGAGAGTTTCGGCGCACTAGTGTGTGTCTATGGCAATCGCAGAGGACGACATCCAAAAGGTGCGTGCTGTTGCAACATTGTCGGACGTGATCTCGCCGTATGCACAACTTCGTCGTGCAGGACGCAGTCAAGTAGGTCTGTGTCCCTTTCATTCCGAACGCACTCCATCGTTCAATGTCAATGACGAGACTGGTCGTTACATGTGTTTTGGTTGTGGCGCTAAAGGTGATGTTTTTAACTTTGTTCAGGCCATGGAACACCTTGATTTCATCGGTGCAGTCGAGAAGCTGGCCGGAAAGTTTGGGATTGAACTGCATTACACCTCTGGTGCGGGAAGTGGGGAACGCAAGCACCGCAAAGACTTACAGCAGTTGATGGAGCGCGCCGTTGATTGGTACCACACACGGCTTTTAGAGGGCGCTGATGCCCGCGCCGCACGTGAGTACCTTCGCGCGCGAGATTTGGCCGGCGATGTGGCACGGCAATTCAAAATTGGTTGGGCGCCAGATGAATGGGATGCATTGTCTCGTGCGTTGGATGCACCAGCTGAGATGTTGCGTGAGGCAGGACTTGGTTTTGTCAACAAAGCAGGTCGAATGCAAGATTCATTCCGCGCTCGTGTCATGTTTCCCATTTTTGATGAAACAGGTGCTGCAGTTGCCTTTGGTGGTCGCATCCTTCCAGGGTCGACAGATCCGGCAAAGTACAAGAACTCTTCCGAGACGCCGATCTATACAAAGTCACGCACCTTGTACGGCATGAATTGGGCAAAGGGAAATGTAGTTAAGCAAGATCGTGTCATTGTGTGCGAGGGCTACACCGATGTGATTGGTTTTCATAAAAGCGGTCTGCCTATTGCCGTGGCAACGTGTGGTACTGCATTGACCGAAGAACATGTCCGGCTCATGAAGCGTTATGCGCGCAACATTGTTCTTGCTTTTGATGCCGACTCCGCAGGCCAAGGTGCGGCGGAGAAGTTTTATGCTTGGGAGAGCAAATACGACATCTCTGTATCTGTTGCACAATTTCCCGAGGGTCAGGACCCTGGTGAATTAGCACAGAAGAATCCGCAAGCTTTAGAAACCGCAGTGGCGGAGGCCATGCCTTTTCTTGGATTCAGGCTTTCACGTCTATTTGACGCACATCCCTTGCGTTCGCCAGAGGTACGGGCGCGTGTGGCGAACAAGGCAATGGAATTGATTAATGAGCATCCCGATGCCAACGTGCGTCGTTTATATGCAGGCCAAGTGGCAAGCCATACAGGGGTGTCGGCGGCCGAGTTGGTGAAGGTGGCCGACAAGGGCGGTGCCATTGCCTCTGCGCTGGCGGCCCCCATTGTTCAGGCAGCAGATGGCGCAGGATTTGTGGCGCTGTCGTTGCTGATACATGAATGGGATGCCATTGCCCCGTGGTTGATTGAAGAACTCTTCTCCGATGAACCTTCGCGAGAGGCGTTTCGCGCGTTAGCCGAAGCAGATGGCCAAGTGCACACTGCACTTTCCCTAGCTACCCCAGAGGCCGCTGACATCATTGAACGTGCGGCTGTGTACAGCGCCGATGCGGACCCCTATGTAGAGGCCCGGTCTCTTATTGCTGCGGCGGTCCGTCGAGAGTTGCCCAAACGCCGTGCCGAGGATGATGTGGCCACGGCGCAAATGCAGCGAAATGTGCGCATTGCATTAGACGATCTTTCAAAGCCCGATAAATCCACGGTTGTGGCGGTGCAATTGCTGCAATGGTTAGCCGAGGGTGATGGCTAATGAGCCAGACAGGCCGCTCCGCGTTTCCACACGATGAGGTGGATCCCAAAGAGTGGGCCACATTGCTTGCCTCGCGTTCTGATGACGGCACAGTTGACCCGAACACGGTGGCACATGTTTTCAGAAATGTGGAACTAAATGCCCAGATGATTCGTCAGATCGAATCGGTGCTAAAAGAACAGAACATCACAATTGCAAAAGTAGAACCAGACATCTCTGGACCTATTGAAAAAAAACCACCCCTGCGCAAACCCATGGGGACTCGCACGCTCCATAGTGACAGTGGTGATGCGGTGCGTTTGTATCTGCAGGAAATCGGCCAGGTTGATCTTCTCACTGCCGAAGGGGAGCGGCAACTAGGCCGTGCCATTCGCTCGATGCAGGATGCAAAAGAAGAAATGGCAGCTGGTGAAGTATCTGCAGTGCGTCGACGCGAACTGCGCAGAGTGATTGAAGATGGCAATGATGCATTCGAACATCTAATAACTGCGAACTTGCGGTTGGTGGTGTCCATCGCGCGCAAATACGAGGGGCGTGAATTACAACTTCTTGATTTGATTCAAGAAGGAAACATTGGTCTGATGCGAGCGGCTGAAAAATACGACTGGGAAAAAGGTTTTAAGTTCTCTACTTACGCCACTTGGTGGATTCGTCAAGCAATGATGCGCGCCATGGCAGACCAAGGTCGCACAATTCGTGTGCCTAGTCACGTTGTGGAGATGTTGAATCGGCTCACCAAGGCCGACCGTGATCTCACTGTGGAACTCGAGCGCGAGCCGACATTGGCCGAGTTGTCGGAGCGCACTCTCATTCCTGTTGACAAGATTGAAGAGTTGCGTCAGATTTCTTCTGTCACTTTTAGTCTGGATGAGCCCGTGGGTTCTGATGATGATTCGGCTACGTGGGGTGATAAGTACGGCAAAGATAGCGACGCTGACTCCCCAGTTGAGTTAGTACAAAAGCGTCAACTCATCGCTGCCATCACTCGGGAATTGGAGCACTTGCCGGACAGAGATCGTCGCATCTTGGACAAGCGCTTTGGAATCTCATCTGGTGAGCCTCAAACTCTCGATGACGTGGCTCGCCAAGAGGGCGTGACTCGAGAACGCATTCGCCAGATTGAACAAAAGACCTTGGCGCGATTGCGACACCCAAATAACAGTCAACGATTGCGCAGTTTCCTTGACGCTGATTGATGCTTTGTGCTGGCGGGGGCCTGCGCTGGTAACCTGAAAGTCCCTTCCGGGGTAGCTCAGTTGGCAGAGCGACGGACTGTTAATCCGTTGGCCGTGGGTTCGAGCCCCACCCCCGGAGCCATTGAGGTCCTTTGGGCCTTTACAGGGGCCAGTAGCTCAGTTGGTTAGAGCAGGGGACTCATAATCCCTTGGTCGCGGGTTCGATCCCTGCCTGGCCCACTTCAGTTTGAGTCCTAGAAAATTCTTGGTCATTGTGCTGGCTGGCTGCTTTTTCGTACAGCCCGACCTGCGACATAACGGATTCCAAATACGGCAGCGCCTGTCATGGATAGCGACATGGAAAACCCGGTGTACCAACGTGACCCCACGTCACTTCCCGCTGTGAGTGCGTGAACCGCGATGATTCCGTACAGCGGATACGCGATCATGTGGATGCGTCGCCACGTTTTCTGTGTGAATTTTCGTTTGAACACCGATGTCAACTGCACCGTGATGAGAAGCCAGAAACCAATAACTCCCATCGTGACTGACCATGTCCGATAACTGGAGATGCCAGGGACGAGGACACTCCAAAAAGAGAAGTCGATATATGAGTCAAGTACCAAGGTCACCATGTGAACAATGGAGAACACGATGACTACTACTCCAAGCCACTTATGAAGATCTAGCAACCATGCGGGTCGATCCACGCCACGCAGTATGCGAGTGGTGAGTAGCACTCCCCAAAGAATCGTAAATAGAAGTACTACCCATGCAACATTTGCTGCTGCTCGGGTTGCATCCCAATAGAACGAGGCAATCACAGGCTGTATTCCTTCCATTTTTCTGAGAAGTAGGTGCTTCCCTGCGTGTCCACAATGAACACAGCTAAATCCCTTTGTTGAATGTCGCTGTAAAGGTCTGTTGAAAAAAACAGGAGTTTGGTCCACGCCTCTGCCCACGTGGCATTACCGGCAATCACAGAACAGAGTGCAATGTCTGAAGGGGCGTTGTCGATTGAGAAGAGATGATGCGTAGGGCCGCGACCAAGACGATGTCGGGCATCCATAGATGATGTGGCGATTGCTCCTTCGTGAAGTGAGACCGTCGACCATATGTGCGTGCCTTGTGTTTCGCAGACGTCGAAGTTCCAGTCATGAGTTGATTCATCGCTGGCCATTACGCGCGCATCGCCACCAATATTGACAGAGACCGAAGATGCACCAAGTTGCATCAATGCAAGAGCGACTCGGTCGGCAGCAAAGCCTTTCGCCATTCCTCCTGCATCTAGGGTCATCTGTTTGGGTATTGAGAGAGAGGTGGGAGAATGAAAAGTGATTCCGTCTAGATCTTCCCATGGGTGCACAGCATCCGAAGTGGAGCAGACTGCATCACTCACCAAAGACTTGCTGTCTCCATGACTCATTTGCATGGGCAACAATGTCGGGTTGAAGAGTCCATGAGTTTCTCGGTGGGCCGCAATCATGGTGGCGACAAGTTGAGATGTTTCAAGATCAACTTCCACAACAGCACCATTGGCGTTATTGAGTCGGGTGATGTCTGAGTGGGGGAGAAAGCGTGACCAAAGTCGTTCGTAGTGCGTGAGAAGATCATTTCCCACTTGAACTAGATGAGGGGCATCTTTAGCGTGAACCGTGAGGGTTGCTGTAACGCCCATGACCTTTGCGGTCTCTTGATAACCCAAAATCATCTGTCTTGTCCTGAACTATTTGGAGCCGCTGCTCTTTTGCTTCTTCCAAGAGCTGTTTCCGGCACCTGGCGTTGCAGCATTTTGCGGTACCGGCACTTCGATGACGGTCGCCTGTTGGGGGGCAACAATTGCTGGAGTAGACACTGGTGCCACATCTACCCCTGTGCTCAGCGCCGTCGGTGTCAATATTGTTGAGGTGTTGGGTATGGCTGGTGTGGGAGCGGGGTTGATGCTGTTGTCTTTTTGTGCCAAATCAGCGAGTGCATAACCGCCACTCATTCCCAACATCGCTGTGGTGGAAAGTCCGAGTGTGAGAATCTTGGCCGACCGTGCAGGAGAGCGGCGAGTCTTTTTTGCTTTTTCTTTGGGTGTGTCTGTATTCATGGCTTCTTGCTTTTTTGGTACAGGAGTGGAGAGAAGTGGATCGTTCAACATCAGTCGTCCTCTTCCTCATCGTCGTGATGATCGTCCTCGCGTTCGTAGGACTCATCAGCATCCTCGTACTCTGACTCGACGTATACCTCAATCTGGCCATTTTTTACGCGTGCACTGAATTCCAGTTCGACAGTCGAACTACGGAATTTCACTTCGACTTCTCCGTCGTCATACTCGGGGCTTTTTGCTGTCCATCCATCGGAGGGCAAAACATTGACAACTTGAATAGTTCCATTGTTCATTGCGAGAATTACACGTCCCGCATCTCCTACCTTGTAGGTGCTGGTCGAGTTGTCGCTCGCGGTAGCACTTGAGCTATTGGTGGTCACAGGGCTGAGCGATCCAGCTCCCTGGCTTTCCACAACGACGGAGGTATTCACAGGTGCAGATGCAACCATTGCCGACTCAGTCTGGGGTGATGCGCTGAGGACTGCAGTATTTACTGCAAAGGCTCCAGCTCCGGCTGCAAGAACTCCTGCGATGGACACAGCGGCGGCGACTGTTGTTTTCATGTTTTCTCCAATATGTCTTGGGGGGGTATTCATCACTGTAAAGAAGTGTTTTCCTAGATTCGGCCAATGAAAATCCAAGATTTGTCCAAGATTTTCAGATGATGTCCCCAAAGACGAGGAGTTGTCTTGTGATAGGGCACAATGTTTCTGTGAAGGTTCTGTTGATTGAAGACGACGACGCTATTGCGTCGTCTCTTGTTGTTGCGCTCACTGGAACTGGTATTGACACTGAGAGAGCGGACACCGCCCACATGGGTCTATCGAAAGCAACTTCGGGAAACTTTGATGTGATTCTGTTGGATCTAGGTCTTCCAGATGGCGATGGTTTAGATGTGGCGCGAAGCATTCGAGAAACATCTCATACGCCCATCATTATTGTGTCGGCTCGTGGAGATGAAGTAGACCGAATCGTGGGACTTGAGATTGGTGCTGATGACTACGTAGTCAAGCCGTTTAGTCAGCGCGAGCTGCTTGCACGTATTCGAGCTGTCGTGCGTAGAAATGTTCCACGTGATTCCGAAATCACATCTTCAATGTCTCGATTGCACATAGACGAAAAAAGTCGTCGCGCAACTCTGGATGGCGTGGAACTCTCCTTTACTGCTAAAGAATTTGATGTACTGAACTTTCTCGCCCAAGAGCCTGGTGTTGTCTTTAGACGAACAGAAATTCTTGATGGTGTATGGGACACCGAATGGTATGGAACCACCAAAACACTTGATGCTCATGTCGCGGCTATACGAAAGAAACTTGGACATCAAGGCTGGATTGAAGCCGTGCGCGGTGTGGGGTTTAAGTTTGTGGAGATTCCAGAATGAGAGCCCGACTTGTGGGATCTTTTGTGGCGTTGACCATTGTCATCCTCGTGGTCTTTGGCATACCCCTTAGGTCATTTATGGAGAACGTAGAAGAAGAACGCCTTCTGACATCGCTGGAGCGAGATGCTTTCATTCTTGCGGGACACGCAAAAGAAACCCTCAACACCATCGCTGGCTCCGACTTGCCTTCTCTTGAGCCGTTCATTGCGGATCATGCAGAACGTACAGATGCAAAAGTTGTGGTGACCAACAGTTCTGGAATAGTGGTGGCCAGCAATGATGTCGCGTTATCTATCGGTGCAAGTTTTGGTAATCGGCCCGAAATCCAACAAGCGCTTCTAGGCGAGCCCGCGGTTGGTGAGCGCACATCTTCCACGCTTGGTGAAGATCTCGTTTTCGTAGCGGTACCGGTATTCAGTGGTGATGACGTCTTGGGAGTGGTGAGATTCTCGAGCCCACGGTCCGTCGTTGATAGCAATGTGAATCAAGCCCTTCTGGGTATTGCGCTCGCGGGATTGTTTACCGTGCTTGCTGGAGTTGCGTTAGCAATTCCTATTGCTCTGCGTCTAGCGCAACCAATCACTCGCCTAAAGAAGAACGCCGATGCTGTGGCGCGTGGAGAATTTGACAATCGAGCCAATGTTGACGAGGGGCCTAGGGAGATAAGGGAGTTAGCACTGGCGTTCAACACGATGTCGTCTCGGCTTGGCCTGATGATGAAGGGGCAACGGGAATTCAATGGGGCGGTCTCGCACCAACTACGTACCCCGCTTACGGCTTTGCGTCTGCGGCTTGAATTCCTTGAGAGGAATATCTCGTCGGAGAACAGAGAAGTTATTGATGCGGTTGAGGCCTCGCAAGATGAAGTAGACCGACTACAAGAGATTATTGAGCAGTTGTTGAACCTTGCTCGAATGGAGTCTGGAGTTATTCCACAGGTCACCGTGGACGTGCATGAAGTTGTTGCACAACGACTCGAGATGTGGGCACCTCTAGCAGAGGAAAAAGGTGTCGAAATTGTCTCTCGGGTTGAGCCTGGGTTGTTCTGCAAAATGATTGATGGTGGCTTAGATCAGATTTTGGACAACTACATCGATAATGCCTTGAGTGTGAGTGAGTCGGGTCAATCAATTGTGGTTTTTGGTTATGAAAAGTCACGACGTGTTGTAGTGGAAGTGCACGATGAAGGCCCCGGTCTTAATGACGCAGAGAAAATTGATGCCTTTGATCGTTTTTGGAGATCGGTGAGCAATCAAAACAAGCCAGGAACAGGTTTAGGGCTTGCCATTGTGAAGCAGATTGCTGCAGCTAGTGGAGCGGAAGTAAGCCTGGACGATCGCCCTGATTCACGCAATGGGCTGGTGGCTCGCGTGGAGTGCTCGGCAATCTAGATGGTGTCGGCAAGGCTGCGCGATTCTGCAGCATGAGACAAGTTGCTCCTACATTCAGAACAGTCGACCACATCCTGATATCTCAACTACGGACGCGCGGGGACACTACCGTCTATGTATGGCCCGTTTTGACTGCAACTCTGATGATCGCGACATCTTGGGATTTCTCCACGATGTGGCAGACGCTGCTGCAGACATTATTGATGAATTAGGCAACTGGTCCTTTACAGGGCATCGGGAAGGCCAATATGACGGAGACGTAGCAGTTGACGAAGTTGTTGTCGACATGTGTGAAGCTGCTGGTTTTTACGTCCTCAGTGAAGAGTCAGGTGCGGGGGATTTCGAGTGGCCCTTACGTGATGATCGATTGTTGATTGTGGTGGATCCGGTGGATGGCTCTACCAACGCAAGCAAAGGCTTGCCTTGGTTTGCCACCTCGTTGTGTGTCGTGGACAAAGATGGGCCACGGGTTGCTCTTGTTGCGGAACAGTCGGGGAGTGAGACGCGCTATGCAGCAATTCGAGGTGCGGGAGCAAATGTGGATGGCATGCGTTTGGTGGTGCGTCCCAGTACGGATGTGTCTAGTGCTGTCATTGGCGTGAATGCACTTCCCGATGCGGGACATGGTTGGTGGCAAGTGCGTACCATGGGTGCTGCATCATTGGATATCTCGGTCGTTGCTCGCGGCGGGCTCGACGGATACATCGATTTTGATGGTCTTGGCGTGTGGGACTATCTGGCAGCAGTTCTTATATGCCAAGAAGCAGGTGTGTTAGTCACAGAAGCACAAGGGCGATCGCTATTGGTGTTTGATGCCGATGAGCGACGTCGCCCAGTTGTGGCCGTGTCAGAGGAGATCCTTCAGTCTCTACTGCGCGCACAACGACTGCCTCACGGCTAAGTGCGCTAGTTCAAATAGTCACGCAACAGCGCAGGCTTCAAACCGTCGTGTTTGATCTGGCGAAGCAAGAGTTCCAATGTTTGTGCTGTGGACGGCAGATAGTGCATCAAGATGATGTCGCCGCGGTTGAGGCCACCCTTGGGCATTCGAAGTATGCCTTTCTCGGCAATCACATTCCACATCACAAGGTGCTTCATGCCACATGCAGCAACAGCTTTCTTTGTGGTCTTGTTCCAGTTACCACCAGGAGGTCTAAACAGAGTTGGTTCTTGTCCAGTTGTTTTCTTTAGTTGAGTGTTTGCACGACAAATCTCTTTGCGTTGTTGTCTATAGGACAACTGCGTCAAACTGCGATGGTTCACTGTGTGATTCTCGAAAGTCATGTTCTTGTTGCCCAAGTACCACTTCTTTTCACGCGCTACTAAGCGAGGCATAGCAAACGTTGTGACAGGCACTTTGTGTCTACGAATAATGCGCGCTAACTCGGGCGAGACATGAAAACCATCATCAATAGTGATGAACACCACTTTGTCTTTGGTATTCACCTTGTAGGTCACCTTCACGTCTTTCGAGGTCAAGATTGGCGCAATTGTTGTAGTCGTAGTGGAAGCTGGATCTTGAGAGGGGTCTGATGCAGGATCTGGTGTAACTGTGGCACGTGCAGACGTCAGCGGGAGGACTGCGAAGAGCACCATGGTCGCTAGTGCGACGGACCAATGGCGTGGGGTTGGCTTGGCAGGTGATGTATGCACAATGAGAAACTACTGCGACCCTTCCGCAAACTGGAATTCCCGTGGGAAATAGGCAATAAGTCCCTGTAGCGTGTGAGCCCTCGGGCGTTTAGCTCAGTTGGCTAGAGCATCTCCCTTACAAGGAGAGGGTCGGGGGTTCGAGTCCCTCAACGCCCACCACTGA
>Ga0315900_10008269_pt1 | contig 13426 bp, 12 predicted proteins | sample LakEriMetagenome_FD_203521 | JGI IMG/M metagenome (GOLD analysis project Ga0315900, IMG submission 203521) | Freshwater fungal communities from buoy surface, Lake Erie, Ohio, United States - Buoy 12 MA114 | ecosystem: Environmental > Aquatic > Freshwater > Lake > Lake biofilm | place: USA: Lake...
CCGACGCGGCGCGGGCCGGCGGCGCGGCCGCGGGGCTGCCGGACGGCACGATCCTCGGCCAGGCGCGCTGCGACTGGCCGGACGACACCTACCGCCAGTACCTCGAGCGCGCGGTCGCGACCTACCGCGAGGACGCAGAGGCCGCGAAGCGCGCGCGGCTCGGAATCCGCCCGCAGTCCGAACTCGCCGGCGTGCTGCTGGCGGAGCCGGACTGGCGCGGCCGGCGCCTGTACCGCGACTACGTGTGCGAACGTCTCGTCTACGCCAGCGACGGGCTGCAGGTGATCGCGTACCTGTGGCGCCCGGCGCGCGTCGAGGGCCGCACGCTGCCGCTGATCGTCTTCAACCGCGGCGGCGTCGGCGAGCAGTCGAGGCTGCGCCCGAACACGCAGTTCGGCTTCTGGCGGTTCGTGCAGGCCGACTACGTCGTGCTCGCCACCCAGTACCGCGGCAACGACGGCGGCGAGGGCCGCGAGTCGTTCGGCGACGGCGACGTCCGCGACGTGCTGAACCTGTTCCCGCTGGCGGAGCGCCTCGGCTACGTCGACGTGACGAACGTGTTCATGCTCGGCTACTCGCGGGGTGCGATGGTCACGGCGCTCGCGGTCCGCCGCGGCGCGCCCGTCAACGCGGTGGCCACGGTCGGCGGGCTGTTCGACCTCGTCGCCGCGGCGGCCGAGCGGCCGCAGCTGCGCGAGCTGGTCGCGGGCGCGCCGGTGGATCCGGCGCGCGTCGAGGCCGCGCTCCGCGAGCGTTCCGCCGTGTACTGGCCGGAGCAGATCGGCGTGCCGATGCTGCTGCTGCACGGCGGTGCCGACGGCGTCGCGCGGGCCGCGACCCAGTCGCTCGCGTTCGCGCAGCGGCTGGCCGAGCGCCGGGCGCCCTACCAGCTCGTGATCTACGACGGCGACACCCACGGCCTGACGTTCAGCGCGCAGGATCGCGACCTGCGGATCCTCGACTTCTTCGCGCGGTGGCGGCGGGCGCCGGAGCCCGCCGCCCCGGCACCCGCGGGCCCGGCGACCGGTGCGGCCACGCCCTAGGCACGGCCTCGCGAGGTCCTTGCCGCCGTGCCGCGGTGCGGGAGTGACGCCTCCGACCCGCAGCATTCGCAACAGCCGCCGGGTCCCGAGCAAGGTCGACGTCGCCGCGTTGCTCGCGCGGGATCGCGGCGGGCCGCACGGCGGCCCGCTTCAGCGCCGAGGCACGGCCTCGACGAGCTGCACGATCGCGCCGTCGGGACTGCGCACGTCGGCGACGCGCACCCGGCCCCAACCCTCGATCGTCGCTTCGGATACGGCGCCCACGTCGTAGCCGCCGTCGCGCGCCGCCTTCACGCGTTCGTCGAGCCTCGCGGTCGGGAAGCGCACGGCGACGATGCCGAAGTTCGGGATCCGCGCGCGGTCCGCGAGATCGCGGCCCTCGAGGCCGACGAACTGCATCACTTCCATCTGGCGCGCGCCCGCGGCGTCGCCGAGGCCCGCGACGCCGATCCCGAGGATCGCGTGGCGGCGCGACACGCTCGTCACGAGATTCGCCGGCACGCCGAAGTTGTTCGGGCCCGGCTTCGGGTCGAGGAACTCGGCGTTCGACAGCACCTCGTAGCCGAACACGCGCAGGTAGAAGTCCCGCGCGCGGTCGCGGTCGCGCACCATCTGCATCGCGTTGAACGGGCTCGACAGGCCGCGGATCGTGGTCCAGCCGCTCAGCGGCGGGCGCACGCGCTCGTAGATCGCGAGGTTCACGCCGTCCGGGCCGCGCAGCACGACGTTCCTGATCTGCACGCCCTGGTAGTCGAAGAAGATCGGGTCGGACACGCCCGTGTAGCCGAGCGCGACGTGGCGTGCGAAGGCCGCCTCCGTGTCGCGCGAGCGGGTCATCAGGCTGTAGATGCCGCCGGGCTCCCAGGCCTGCGCGCCCGAGCGGATCTGCACCTGCGACGGCACGCCGAGGAAGCGGATCAGCCGCACGCAGGCGGACTGGTCGCCGGGATTGCAGAGCAGCGCCTCGGCGCCGCTCGCGGTCGGCGGCAGGCCCCAGTGCTTCAGCAGTGCCGGGTCCGTGGTGCCGCGCCGCCGGACCTCCCAGCGCGCGACCGAGGTCAGCCACTCGATCGAGCGCGCGAGGCTGGAGACGCTGACGACGGCTTCGCTCCAGCCGCCGTCGACGACCGGCGGGCCGAACGGCGTGTCCGGCCGCGTCGCCTCGGCGGGGGTCGCGGCCCGCGCGGCCTGCGCGGCGAGCAGCGTGGCGGCGAGCAGCGTGGTGGCGAGCAGCGTGGTGGCGAGCAGCGTGGTGGCGTAGCGGCGGTTCATGGGCTTGCGGTCTCCCGCGCGGACGACAACGCCGCGCGCAGTTCGGCGACGGCGACCTCGAGCGCCGCGACGCGCGCCTCGAGCGTCGCGACCGTGCCGGCGTTCGCGTCTGGCGAGGCGCCGGCGGACGGCGCCGCCGCGACCCGGTCGGCGTCCGTGAACAGTTCCGCGTAGCGCGACTCGCGGGCGCCCGGCTGGCGTTCCAACCGCACGACGAACGGGCCGTCCTCGCGACCCGCGAGGCGCGCGAGCGTCGCTTCCACTTCGCCGAGGTCCGCGAACGACGCGAGGCGCTGCGCGCGCGAGCGCAGTTCGCCCGGCGTCTGCGGTCCGCGCAGCAGCAGGTCACAGACGATCGCGAGTTCCTGCGGTGAGAACTGCAGCGGGTTGTGGTCGCCGTTGCAGAGCCGGTGACGGTACTTCACCACGCGGCTGCCGAAGCCGCTGCGGTCCAGCACGAGGTGGCGCTTCGACAGTCCGTCGAGCGTCTCCTGCACCGTGCGCTCGTCGAGTTCCAGCACCGGGTCGCGGTTGGTCTTCTGGTTGCAGGCCGCCACCAGCGCGTTCAGCGACAGCGGGTACTGGTCGGGCGTCGTGATCTCCTTCTCGACGAGCGCGCCGAGCACGCGCGCCTCGAGCGCCGACAGTCGCAGGTTCATTCGGGGGCTCTCCGGGCGCTGGCGGATGCGCCGGGCCTCGCCGTTCGGGACGGTACGCTCGGCACGCCGATCACGCGAGCCCGGCTGCCGCGCCCGGCGGGAAGACCGCGTTCGCGTCGAACACCGGTCCGTCCACGCAGACGCGTTTCATCGCCGGGCCTTCCGGCGTCTGCACGAGCACCGTGCACCCGGCGCAGCCGCCGACCGCGCAGGCCATGTACTCCTCGAGCGACACCTGGCACGGCACGCCGAAGCGCTGCGCGACCTTCGCGACGGCCTTCAGCATCGGCGTCGGGCCGCAGGCATACATCTCGACCTCGGCGAGCGCGGCGGCGTCGAGTCCCTGCAGCCACTCGGCCGCGAGGTCGGTCACGTAGCCGTGGAAGCAGCCAGGGTAGTCCGCGAAGCTCGACAGCCGGCTCGGCACGCCCCACGAGTCGAGCAGCGGGTGGCAGGCGATCGCGCCGGCCGGAATGCCGGGCACGAGGATCGTCGACGGGCGAAGCCCGAACGGGAACGGGATCTCCGAGCCCATCAGCACCAGCGGCTTGAAGCCGTCGCACGCGCGGTCGCGCAGGTGCTCCGCGAGGAAGATCATCGGCGGGATGCCGACGCCGCCGCCGACCAGCAGCGCGCGCGGGCGCTTCGGATTCGGCACGAAGCCGCGGCCGATCGGCCCGAGGCACGACACGCGGTCCCCGGGGCGCAGCCGCGACAGCGCGCGAAGGCCCTGGCCGTGCACCTTGTAGAGGATCTCGATCCAGCCGGCCTCGGCGTCGGCGCGCTGGATCGACAGCGGGCGGCGCATCGGGATGTCGGCGTCGCAGGTGACGTGCGCGAACGAGCCGGGCGTCGCGTGCGCCGCGCACTTCGGCGCGCGCAGGCGGATGACGTACTGGTCGCCCGGCCAGGTCTCCTGGCCGAGCACCTCGGCGTCGTCCTCGAGGAAGATCGTGCCGCGGTGGCTGCGGTCCACGGCCGGGGCGGCCATGGCCCGAGTGGCCACGGCGGGGGTCTCGTCGGCGCTCATCGCGGCGGGCTCCAGCGGCGGTTGCGGTTTTCGATCACGGTCTCGAGCACCGCCATGCGCACCGCGACGCCGTTCGTGACCTGCTGGCGGATCACCGAGTGCGGGCCGTCCGCGACCTCGCTCGCGATCTCGATCTCGCGGTTCATCGGGCCCGGGTGCATCACGATCGCCTCGGGGCGCGCGAGCTTCAGTTTCTGCTTCGTCAGGCCCCAGCGCGCGAAGTAGTCGTGCGCGTCGGGGATCGCGGCCTGCGCCATCCGCTCCTTCTGGATGCGCAGCATCATCACGACGTCGGCGTGCTCGATGCCGCTCTCGAGCGTCTTGAACCGCTTCGCCTCCGGCATCTCGCCCTCGTCCGGCATCAGCGCGTCCGGCGCGACGATGCGCAGTTCGCCGACCTCGAGCGCGGTGAACACCTGGTACGCGGAGCGCGCGACGCGCGAATGGCGCACGTCGCCGACGACCGCGACCACGAGGTCGCGGAAGCCGCCCTTGTACTGCAGGATCGTCAGCGCGTCGAGCAGGCCCTGGGTCGGGTGCGAGAGGTGCGCCTCCCCGGCGGACAGCACCGACACGTGCGGCGCGACGTGCTCGGCGACGTACTGGCAGACGCCGGGCTCGGCGTCGCGGATCACGAACACGTCGACGGCCATCGCCTGCAGCGTGTAGACGGTGTCGAGCACCGTCTCGCCCTTGACGCGCGACGACAGCTGGATCTCGAGGTTCAGCACGTCGGCGCCGAGTCGCTTCGCGGCGAGCTCGAACGACGAGCGCGTGCGCGTCGAGGGCTCCGTGAAGATGTTGCCGACCGTGATGCCGGCGAGCGAGCGACCGTGGGCGGGAATCTCGCCCGGACGGCGGAGATAGCGCTGCGCGCGGTCGAGCAGTTCGCGCACCTGCTCGCTGGTCATGCCCTCGAGCGTGATCAGGTGGCGGAGGTGGCCATGGGCGTCGTACTGGCTGAACGGAAGCATGGTCATTCGCTCGCGGGTTGTGCGGCCGGCGCGCGCAGCCACTGCTCCAGCAGCACGCACGCGGCGACGGGGTCGACGTCGCCGGCGCGCACCCGGCGCCTGCGGCTGCCGCTCGCGCGCGAGCGGCGCAGGATGTCTTCGGCCTCTCGCGAGGACAGCCGCTCGTCCACGGGGATCACCTCGACGCCGAAGCGGTCGCGCACGGCGAGCGCGAACTCGCGCGCGGGCTGCGTCAGGCGGCTCTCGGTGCCGTCCATATTATAGGGCACGCCCACCACGGCGACCGCGGGTTGCCACTCGCGGAAATAGCGTTCGAGCGCGGGCCATTCGGGGCGGCCCGCGTGCGCGGGCACGGTGCCGAGCGGGCGCGCGGTGCGCGTCAGCGTGTCGCCGGCGGCGACGCCGATGCGCCGCTCGCCCCAGTCGAGGCCGAGCGCGAGACGCGGAATGGCGGGAGGTCCGCCCGGCGACGCCGCGCCGGCCGGTGCGTCAGGCATGCCCGGCCTGGAGGCTCAGGCGGCCGAGGTCGATGCCGATGAGGTGCGCGGCGGCCTGCCAGCGCGCCTCGAACGGCGTGCCGAACAGGATCGATTCGTCGACGGGCACGTTCAGCCACGCGTTCGACCGGATCTCCTCCTCGAGCTGGCCGGCTTCCCAGCCGGCGTAGCCGAGCGCGATCGCGGCGGGCGCGGGCCCGCGGCCCGCGGCCATCGCGGCGAGTACGTCCCGCGACGTGGTGACGTGCAGCCTGGGCGAGACCGCGAGCGTGGAGTCCCAGCGGCCGTCCGCGGGGCCGCCCGGCAGCGCATCCGGGTGGTGCAGCACGAAGCCGCGATCCGGCTGCACCGGGCCGCCGCGCAGCACCGGCTGGGCGCGCAACTCCGCGTCGCCGCACTCGAACGACAGCTGGTCGAAGACCTCGCCGAGGGTCATCTCGAGGGGGCGGTTCAGCACGATGCCGAGCGCACCCTTGTCGGTGTGCTCGCAGATCAGGGTCACCGTCTGCGCGAAGTTCGGGTCCGCGAGCGACGGCATCGCGATCAGCAGCTGGTTGGTCAGGTAGGCGGCGGCCATGGGGCTAGTATCGGCCCGGCCGACGGGCACGGACAAGGTCGGCGGCGCGGCCGTCGCCGCGCGGGCCTCAGCGCGTGTTCGCCGGCACCCGGACCGACGAGCCGCCGAATTCGCCGTCGATGAACTGCCACTCGTAGGCGAGCCGGAGCGCATCGTGGCGGGCGGCCAGCGAGGCGGGGAACGGCTCGAACGGCGACGCGAGCTTCAGGATGCTGACTGCGGCGTTGTCCAGCTCGGGCACGCCGCTGGAGCGGCGCACGGCCACGGTGCCGAGCCGACCGTCCGCGAGCAGCTGCACCTCGAGTACCGGGTTGCCGCTCATGCGCTCGCGACGGATCGCGCCGAGCGGGTAGTTCATCGTGCCGACGCGCTCGATCCGCCGCCGCCACGCGTGCAGGTAGACCGCGACGCTCGACTCGCGCGTGTTGGCCGTCACGAGCAGTTCGCGCTCGGTGCGGCCCCGGAGCGACAGCTCCTCGCCTTCGTCGGCGCCGGACGCTTCGGACGCCGGCAGCAGCACGAGCGGCGCGCCGGCGCGCGGCCGGGTGGCGTCGGCCGCGAAGCGGCGCGCGTCCGCCGGGTTGGCGCGCGTCGCGACCACGTCCGGGTCGCCGTGGACCGCGCGGTCGCCCGCCGCGTCGGCGCCGCTCGCGTCCGGGTCGCCGTCCCGCTCGGCGGCGGACACCGCGCTGCGCGGCGATGCCGCGCCGCGGGCGTCGGGGCTCGTGCCCGAGCCGCGCTGGTTCACCTGGGCGAGATAGTCCGCGTCCTCGTTCGGCGCGGGATCGACGACCGGGTCGTGGACGACCAGCACCTCGAGCGAGGGCGCCGCGTCCGTGCGCACCGCGTCGGGGCCGCCGAACGTGACGCCGAGGATCACGATCAGGTGGAAGATCGCGACCATGAACACCGCGGTGGTCATGCGGTCGCGGATCGGGGGCGCCCGGTCCACGAAGCCGGTGGCTTCCGCCGCCAGCGTGCCGGCCGCGGCGTCGTTCAAGGCGCGCCCCGCAGCGCGCGCGCGTCGAGGCGCTTCGCGATCGCGTCCATCAGCAGGCCGCCGATGTCGCAGCCGAACTGCTTGTCGAGCTCCCGGATGCCGGTGGGGCTCGTCACGTTGATCTCGGTGACGTAGCCGCCGATCACGTCGAGCCCGACGAACAGCATGCCCCTCTCGCGGAGCGCCGGACCGATGCGGTCGGCGAGCCAGCGGTCGCGGTCGTCGAGCTCGCGTCCCACGCCCTTGGCGCCGGCCGCGAGGTTGCCGCGATTGTCCGCCGCGGACGGGATGCGCGCGAGCGCGTAGGGCACGGGCGCGCCGTCGACGAGGATCACGCGCGAGTCGCCGGTGGTCACGATGTCGGGAATGTAGCGCTGCACGATCGCGTAGCGGGTGCCGTAGTCGGTCAGCGTCTCGAACACCACGTTGGCGTTCTTGTCGCCCTGATCCAGGACGAAGATCGAGCGTCCGCCCATCCCGTAGAGCGGCTTGCAGACCGCCCTGCCGTGCTCGCGCAGGAACGCGTGCATGTCGTCCATGTCGCGGGTGATCAGCGTCGGCGCGCAGCACTCCGGGAACCAGGCCGTGTAGACCTTCTCGTTCATGTCGCGCAGGCCCTGCGGCCGGTTCACGACCAGCACGCCGTCCGCCTCGGCGCGCTCGAGCACGTAGGTCGTGTAGATGTACTCGGTGTCGAACGGCGGATCCTTGCGCATCAGCAGCGCGTCGAGTTCCGCCAGCGGCGCGATCCGCGGCTCCCCGAGCGTGTACCAGTCGTGGAGATCCGCGCGCACCGTCAGCGGGTGCAGCCGCCCGTACGCCTTGCCGTCCCGCAGCCACACGTGGCGCTGCTCGAAGTAGTGCAGTTCCCAGCCGCGCGCCTGTGCCGCGAGCAGCATCGCCAGCGTCGAGTCCTTGGCCGGCTTGATCTCGTCGATGGGGTCCATCAGGACGCCGAGGCGGACGGGCAGGGGCATCGGGTCTCCAACAGTTCGGCGGCGGGCGGTCGATATCCGAAAGCGTGATGCCGTTCACCCACGCGGCTACGGCCCGGCATGTTACATCCGAGGGCCGACCGGCAGGGCGCCGGGCCGGCGCGCCTCCGGGCGGACGGGCCGCCGGAAGTGCGCGGAGGGTTACGGATTTCTGTGACGGGCGTCCAAGCGGCCGCGTGGTCGTTCGGGGCTCGATATGTTAAAACGCCGAAGCTTGGCGCTCCGCGCCGGGCGGTCCAGGTGCACGCGATGGAAAACGCAGTACAGGCGGCTCCGAAGTCCCGGCTGGCCGGCCTCAAGGTCCTCGTGATCGACGACAGCAAGACGATCCGCCGCACGGCGGAGACGCTGCTGTCGAAGGAGGGCTGCGAGGTCTACACCGCCGTTGACGGCTTCGACGCGCTGTCCAAGATCGCGGATCACCAGCCCGACGTCGTGTTCGTCGACATCATGATGCCGCGGCTCGACGGCTACCAGACCTGCTCGCTGATCAAGCACAACAAGGTCTTCCGCTCGATCCCGGTGATCATGCTGTCGTCGAAGGACGGACTGTTCGACCGCGCGCGCGGCCGCATCGTCGGTTCCGAGCACTACCTCACGAAGCCGTTCACCCGCGACGAGCTGCTCTCCGCCATCGAGCAGCACGTGGGCGCGGGCGCGGCCCGCCAGAGCTGAGAGGTCCCGGCCGTGGCACTGATCCTGATCGTCGACGACTCGCCGACCGAAGTGCACGTCATCCGGAAGGCGCTCGAGAAGCACGGCTACCAGACCGCGGCGGCCGGCGACGGCGCCGAGGGCATCCGCCTCGCGCGGCAGATGAAGCCGGACCTGATCCTCATGGACATCGTGATGCCGGGCGTGAACGGGTTCCAGGCCACGCGCCAGCTCGCGAACGATCCCGAGACCAAGCGCATCCCGGTGATCCTGGTCACCAGCAAGTCGCAGGAGACCGACCGCATCTGGGGCATGCGCCAGGGCGCGGTGGACTACCTCGTCAAGCCGGTGACGCCCGAGAAGCTGGTCGAGAAGGCGCAGGCCGCCCTCGCGGGCTAGGCCGGCCCGACCGCCTCCATGCCCGCCGCCGCCCCGAGCCTCCGCGAACTCCGCGACCGCCCGTTCGAACTCCTGCGCGAGCTCGAGCGCCGCGGCCGTGCGGTCGCCGGCGGCCGCGAATCGGCCGCCGGCCGCGAGTGGGTCGGGGTCGCGTTCCGGCTCGGCGCCGAGACCTTCCTGGTCGCGCGCGAGGAAACGCGCGAGATCATGGCGCTGCCGTCGTTCCTGACCCGCGTGCCCGGCGCGCGTCCGTGGATCCGCGGCCTCGCGAACGTCCGCGGTCAGCTGCTGCCGATCATCGACCTGCGCCAGTACCTCGGCAGCGGCGCGACCAGCACCGGGCGCAACGTGCGCGTGCTGGTCGTCAACCACCGCGACATCCCCGCGGGACTGCTCGTGGACGAAGTGCTGGGCTTCCGCCGCTTCACGGACCCGGAATTCCAGCCCGAACCGCCCCCGACGCTGGTGCGCTGCGAACGCTACCTCGCGGGCGCGTTCCGGCGCAGCCACGATAGCTGGCCGGTCCTGTCGCTGAAGCTGCTGGTCGAGAGCCCGAGTTTCCTGCAGGCGGCGTCGTAGGGCGCGCCACGCGCGCCGGCGCCGGAGAGACCGATGGAACCGAACAACGACAACCAGAAGGCGGCCAGCCGCCTGCCCTCGCTGCTGGTCATCGCGCTGGTCGCGGGTGCGCTCGCGGTCGGGCCGCTCGTGCTGGCCGGTCTCGGCATCGAAGGGCCGCTCGCCAGCCCGTGGCTCGCGCTGGTCCCGCTCCTCGTGGCGCTCGGCGCCGTCGGCGTCGCGTGGGGCGCCTACGCCAAGGGCGCGACGCTGCGCGCCGCCGCCGAGCAGCAGGCGCGGCAGAACGCGCGCAACCAGGAGGCCATCCTGCGCCTCCTCGACGAGCTCTCGAGCCTCGCCGACGGCGACCTGACGGTGCAGGCCACCGTCACCGAGGACATCACCGGCGCGATCGCGGACTCGATCAACTACGCGATCGAGGCGCTGCGCGAACTGGTCACCACGATCAACGAGAGCGCGATCTCGCTCGACGCCGCGGCGAAGTCCACGCAGGCCGCCGCAGCCCACCTCGCCCGGGCGTCCGCCGGCCAGTCGAAGCAGGTCGCTTCCGCGACCGAGAGCGTCGCCGAGATGGCGGTCTCGATCGAGGAGGTGTCCGGCAACGCGGAGCGCGCCTCCGACGTCGCGCGCCACTCGGTGGACATCGCGCACAAGGGCGGCGACGCGGTGCGCCGCACGATCGACGGCATGAACGCGATCCGCGAGACGATCCAGGAGACCTCGAAGCGCATCAAGCGCCTCGGCGAGAGCTCGCAGGAAATCGGCAACATCGTCGAACTGATCAACGACATCGCCGAGCAGACCAACATCCTCGCGCTGAACGCCTCGATCCAGGCCTCGATGGCCGGCGAGGCCGGCCGCGGCTTCGCGGTGGTCGCGGACGAAGTGCAGCGGCTCGCGGAGCGCGCGGCGAACGCCACCAAGCAGATCGAGGTGCTGGTCCGCACCATCCAGGCCGACACCAACGAGGCGGTCGTCTCGATGGAGCGCAGCACCACCGACGTGGTCGGTGGCGCGCTGCTGGCCGAGAACGCCGGCGCCGCGCTCGAGGAGATCGAGCAGGTCTCGAACCAGATCGCGAGCCTCGTGCAGAACATCAGCGCGAGCGCCCGGCAGCAGGCCGCGGTGTCCGCGAACATCTCCAGGAACATGCAGGTGCTGCGCGAGATCTCGACGCAGACGGCCGAGGGCACGACCGGCATGTCGCAGTCGATCGGCAAGCTCGCCGACCTCTCGGCGCAGCTGCGCAAGTCCGTCGCCGGCTTCCGTCTCCCCGAGGGCGCCGGTGCCGCGATCCAGCAGAAGCTCAAGGCCGTGAAGCTCGTGGTTCCGGGTCCCGGTGCCGCCGACGGCGCCGAGCCGAAGGCGTCGCCGGCCGCGCCCAAGCCCGCCCGCCAGGCCGGCGGAGCGAAGGCCTGAGAGCCATCATGGCCGACGTCGCCCAGCAGACGCTCCACGTCGTCGCGAAGGAACTGGGTCTCACGCTCGGCGAGGCCCGGCAGTCGCTCGAGGCCTACGCCGAGCGGCCGGACGACCCCGCCGCGCTCGCCGTCTGCGCGGACCGCCTGCACGAGGTGCACGGGGTCCTGCGCGTCGTCGAGGTGTACGGCGCCGCGCTCCTGGCCGAGGAGATGGAGCAGGTCGCGCGTTTCCTGCTCGACGCCGAGGAACGCCCGACGGCCGGTGCGAGCGCCGAGGGCCTCGACGCGCTCATGCGCTCGATGGTGCAGCTGCCCGCATACCTCGAGCGCGTGCTCGGCGGTGGTCGCGACCTCGCGCTCGTGCTGCTGCCGCTGCTGAACGATCTCCGCGCGGTGCGCGGCCAGGCGCTGCTCAGCGAAGGCACGCTGCTGCTGCTGAACCTGACGTCCGACCGCCAGCCGCAACCGGTGCCGCCGCAACCCGGCGAGCCGCCGCTGAACGTCGCGCAGTGGGCGCGCCGGCTGCGCCCGCGCTATCAGGTCGGCCTGCTCGGCTGGATCAAGGGCGAGCGGGCCGCGCAGCACCTCGAGATCCTGAGCGCGGTCGCCGAGCACCTCGAGCAGGTCGCGACCCGCCAGCCGGTGTTCCAGCTGTGGTGGGTGGTCGGCAGCATCGTCGAGGCGCTCCGCGAAGGCGGTCTCGACGGCACGCAGACCGTCAAGCGCCTGCTCGGCCAGGCCGACCGCGAGCTCAAGCGGCTCTACGAGACCGGCGAGGCGCGCTATGCCGAGATCCCGCCCCTCGACCTGCTGAACAACCTGCTGTACTACGTCGCGCGCGCCACCACGAACGGGCCGCGCGTCGCCTCGGTCCGCGCCTCGTTCAAGCTGCAGGAGCTGCTGCCGGTCTCGGAGCAGGTCGAGCAGGAGCGCGAGAGCCTGTCGGCGCCGTCGGTCAGGCTGATGCAGACCGTCGCGGCCGCCATCAAGGAAGACCTCTCGCGCGTCAAGGACGTGCTGGACATCTTCGTCCGCAAGGGTGGCGCGCAGGTCGAGGAGCTGAGCACGCAGCTCGACATGCTGCGCAAGATCGCCGACACGCTCGGCGTGCTCGGCCTCGGCCACCTGCGGCAGAAGGTACAGGGCCAGATCGCCAGGCTGCAGGAGGTCGTCGCGCGCCGCGCCGCGCCTTCCGACGGCGTGCTGGTCGAGGTGGCCGCGACGCTGATCGCCGTCGAGGACAGCCTCGACTCGCAGCTGGTGCGCCTGATCATGCCGCAGGCGCACGGCGGCCCCGTGCCGGATGCCGTCGAGGAAGACGGCGACTTCCGCCAGGTGCAGGAGGCCGCGCTGCGCGAGTGCATCGTCAACCTCGCGCGCATCAAGGAGACGATCGCCGCCATCGTCGGCCGGCGGGAACTCACCGGCGCCGACCAGGTGCCGCAGCTGCTGCGCGGCCTGACCGCGGGCCTGCTGATGCTCGGCCGCTCGCGCGCGGTCGAGATCATGGAAGGCATCGCGCGGCACGTCGAGGACGTGCTGCGGCCGAACGCGCGCCTGAACCCGGGTCGGCTCGACCGCCTCGCCGACGCGATCGTGTCGATCGAGTACTACATGGAGACGCTGCAGAGCGGTCGCAGCGATCCCTGGTACATGCTCGACAACGCCGAGAGCTGCCTGCGCGCGCTCGGCGCGCCCGACGCGCTCGCGTTGCCGACGGATTCCGCTCCGGCCAGTGGCGACACCGGCGTCTACGCGAAGACGCTGAAGCTGGATCCGCCGGCTGCGTCCGCGCCGGCCGCGGGACCCGCGCTCGACCCGGAGCTCGTGACGCTGTTCGTCGAGGAAGCGCGCGAGGAGCTCGCGAAGATCGAGCGGTACCTCCCGATGTGGGACGAGAACCCGCTCGACCAGGACTCGCTCGTTCGCGTGCGCCGGTCGTTCCACACGCTGAAGGGCAGCGGCCGCATGGTCGGCGCGCGGGTCGTCGGCGAGTTCGCGTGGAGCATCGAGAACCTGCTGAATCGCGTGATCAGCGGCACGCTGGCCCGCGGGCCGGCGCTGCTCGACCTGCTCCGGGCCGCGGTCGCCACGCTGCCGCAACTCGTCGACGAGCTCGAATCCGGACGCACGCCGAGCGCGGCCGTCGGCCTGCTGATCGGCCGCGCGCAGGCGCTGGCCGAAGGCCGCGACCCGGCGCAGGCCCAGGCCGTCGACGTCGCGCCCCAGGAGGCGGTGGCGGCGCGCAAGGTGCCCGACGCGCCGGCCACCGTGGCCGCGCCGCCGCCCTCGACGTCGGAGGAAACGTCGCTGATCGCGACGGAGG
>Ga0315900_10008270_pt1 | contig 13425 bp, 13 predicted proteins | sample LakEriMetagenome_FD_203521 | JGI IMG/M metagenome (GOLD analysis project Ga0315900, IMG submission 203521) | Freshwater fungal communities from buoy surface, Lake Erie, Ohio, United States - Buoy 12 MA114 | ecosystem: Environmental > Aquatic > Freshwater > Lake > Lake biofilm | place: USA: Lake...
CACGATCCCGCCGGTGACGAGCGTGGCGACGACGAGCGCCACGCCGAGGGCCAGTGACAAGGCCGTGAGCGAGCTCGTCGCGAGCCGCTGCCGGATGTTCCGCCAGGCGATGCCCAGGAGCGTCATGTCCGCACCGCCGCGCGGTTGAAGTCCTCGAGCCGCAGGCGGCGCGGAAACTGTGCCGCCACCGCCGGATCGTGGGTCACGAGCAGGAGCGCCACGCCCTGCTCGGTGCAGGTGCCGCGGACGAGGTCGATCACCTGCCGCTGATGGGCGGCGTCCACGCTGGCCGTCGGCTCGTCGGCGAGGATCACCCGCGGCCGGTTGGCGAGCGCCCGGGCCACGGCCACCCGCTGCTGCTGCCCGATCGAGAGCTCGGCCGGCTTGTGGTGGAGGCGGTGGGAGAGTCCGACGGCGGCGAGCAGGTCGGCGGCCCGCCAGCGATCGGGCTTGCCGGAGCCGAACGACATCGCGACGAGCACGTTCTCCAGGGCCGTGAACCCCGGCAGGAGGTTGAACTGCTGGAACACGAGACCGAGCTTGTCGGCCCGGACACGGTCGCGGCGGGCCTCGTCAAGCCGGGTGATGTCGATGCCGTCGATCCGCACGCTCCCGGCGTCAGGCCGCATGATGCCGGAAATGACATGCAGCAGCGTCGACTTGCCCGAGCCGCTGTGCCCCTCGAGGGAGCACTGCTCCCCCTCGGCCAGCGCGAAGGCGGGCACGTCGAGCACGGCGACGATCTCGCCGCCGGGCAGCCGGAACGACTTCGTGACCTGCTCGAGTTGGATGACGGGGGCGACGGTCATGGCTGACCCGACAACTTATCAGACGCGAGGAGCCGAGCCCGCCCCGCGGACTGCGGCGGCCGGGGCCCGGCAATCCGGGCGTTTTCCCGGGGCGGATTGAGGGGCCGTGGCGGCGCACGGTATATTTCGCGGTCCCATCGGTCGCCGTCTTGCGGCGGTCGATGGGCACGGAGTCCGCGGCGTCGCGGGCCCCGCCGCCCCCGCCCCAGGAGCCCGCCCGTGTCCATCCGCGTCGGCATCAACGGTTTCGGCCGCATCGGTCGCCTCACCTACCGCGCCATCTACGAGAAGTTCGGCCTCAATGGCGACGTCCAGGTGGTCGCCCTCAATGACCTCACCGACGCCAAGACCAACGCCCACCTCCTGGAATTCGACTCCAACTACGGCCCCTTCAAGGGCCAGGTCTCGTACGAGGGCAACGACCTCGTCGTCGACGGCAAGCAGATCAAGGTCTTCGCCGAGAAGGATCCGGCCGCCATCGACTGGTCGAGCCAGGGCGTGCAGGTGGTCGTGGAGAGCACCGGCTTCTTCACCGACGCCACCAAGGCCGTGGCCCACAAGCGCGGCAGCGTGAAGAAGGTGGTGATCTCGGCCCCGGCCAAGAACGAGGACCTGACGATCGTGCTGGGCGTGAACAACGAAATGTACGACCCCGCCAAGCACCACGTGATCTCCAACGCCTCCTGCACCACCAACGGCCTGGCGCCGGTGGCCAAGGTGCTGCACGAGACCTGGGGCATCGACCGCGGCCTCCTGACCACGGTGCACGCCTACACCAACTCCCAGAAGACGGTCGACACGGCGGCCAAGGACCTGCGGGACGCCCGGGCCGCGGCCCTCAACATCGTGCCGAGCAGCACGGGCGCCGCGAAGGCGGTGGGCCTGGTGATCCCGGCCCTGCAGGGCAAGTTCACCGGCATGGCGTTCCGCGTGCCGACGCCGACGGTGAGCGTGGTGGACTTCACCGCGATCCTCAACAAGGATGCCTCTCCGGCCGACATCAACGCCGCCATGAAGAAGGCGGCGGAGGGTCCGCTCAAGGGCATCCTCCGGTACACGGAAAAGGAGCTCGTCTCCACGGATCTCAAGGGCGATCCCCACAGCTCGATCTTCTCGGCGGTGGACACGATCGGCCTGGGCAACTTCGTGAAGGTCGTGAGCTGGTACGACAACGAGTGGGGCTACTCCAATCGCGTCGCCGACCTGCTGAACTTCCTCGAGGACCGCGGGCTGTGAATTTCGCGCCTGCCGGGCCATCCATGGCCCCGGCAGGCTTGGCCCGGCGCGGTCGCAGCCAAGGTGCGACCAGCCGGGCGGGCGGTCGCACCTCCGGGCGACCGTGGCCGCCGCTTTGCGGCGGCCCTGTAGCGGCGGTCTCCGACCGTCGAATCGACTCCCGGAGCACGGCGAGGTCGAGGCCACGCGTGAAGCCGCACAGCAACAGACCCCGGCAGGCTTGGCCCGGCGCGGTCGCAGCCAAGGTGCGGGCCTGCCTTCACGCCAGCACGGCCATCCATGGCCCGTGCAGGCTTGGCCCGGCGCGGTCGCAGCCAAGGTGCGACCAGCCGGGCAAACGGTCGCCGTCCAGGCGACCGTGGCCGCCGCTTTGCGGCGGCCCTGTAGCGGCGGTCTCCGACCGTCGAATCGACTCCCGGAGCACGGCGAGGTCGAGGCCACGCGTCAAGCCGCACATCAACAGCCCCCGGCAGGCTTGCCGTTTGCAGCGACGACCTCCGCCCACCGTGGCGCACGCCTCCAGGCGTGCGCATCCGGGCCAGACCACCGTCACCCTCGAGCCGTTCACATCCGCCGATCGCCGCTACCGGACGCGAATCGTGGCGTCGGCCTCGAGCGGGGCGCCGCTCGGCGGCACGATCCGCACCGCCACGCGCACGTGCTCGCCCGGCGGCGGCGCCGCCGGCCAGGGAAGCGAGAACTGCAGGCCGCGATCGCGGGAGGTGCGGCGAAACGCGGTGGCCGCCTCGGCCGCCGGAACCCGCCACTGTGCCAGCGGCCCGCCCCCCGCGCCGGGTTCGAAGACGGCGATCTCCACGTCACCGGCGGCCGGCACCAGCCGCGCCTCGGCGTCGCGCGGCTCACAGACGAGCTTCAGCCCTTCGCTCACGCCGTCGCCGTCGGCATCGATGCAGGCCGTGCGTTCGGCGTTCACGACCAGGTGGGTGGCGGCCGCCGCGGAGGCGTCGAACGACAGCCGGCGCACGTCGCCCGCGGGCACGAAGGCACTGGCCGGCCGCGCGGCAGGATCGACGACTGCGGCAGCGGGGGGCAACGCCAGCGGCCCACCGTCGGAAACCGGCAGGGCGGGCGTCCCGTCGGGTGCCGGTGGGCCGATGTCCGATCGACGCGGCAGCGGCGGCACACCGTCGAGCGCCGGCGGGGCGAGCGATCCCGGCGGCGCCGAGCGGGGCAGGTCGGGCACCTCGATCGCCGGCGGCACCAGGCCCGGCTCGGCCGCGGCCGGTCGCGGCCGCGCGGGGTTGGCCCGCGGCGCGACCGCCGGATCGTTCTCGGCCACGCCCAGCTGGCGGCGGAGGCTCGTGTTCTCACCGGCCACCCGCTCCAGCCGGGCGCACTTCTCCTGCAGCTCGTCCTGGAGCTGGTAGATCTGATCCTCCTGGTAGCGGAGTTCTCGCTCCAGAAGCTGCTGATTCAGGTCGCTCTTGCAGCCCACCAGCAGGGCCGCGATCAGCACCCACAGCGGCCGGCGGCCGATCGCCGCCGTCTCGCATTCCGTGCCTGTCATGACGCGCCTCCTTGCGCCTCATCGTGCCCGCAGTGGACGACCGCGGCCGATCCGGCCGGTCAGCCGCCCTTCTGCATCGGCATCCTGTCGATCACCTCGTCGATCAGCCGGTAGTCGAGCGCCTCCTGCGCCGACATGAACCGGTCCCGGTCGGTGTCCTGCTCGATCTTCTCCAGGGGATGCCCGGTGTGCCTGAGCAGGATGGCGTTGAGTTTCTGCTTGACGTTCTTGAACTCCTTGGCGTGGATCATGATCTCCTCCGCCGTCCCCTCCATGCCGGCCAGCGGCTGGTGAATCATGATCCGGGCGTTGGGCAGGGCCCGCCGCTTGCCTTTGGCACCGGCGGTGAGCAGCACCGCCCCCATCGAGGCGCACTGCCCGATGCAGTAGGTGGCCACGTCGCAGGTCACGAACTGCATCGTGTCGTAGATCGCCAGGCCCGCCGTGACGCTGCCGCCCGGCGAGTTGATGTAGAGATGGATGTCGGCCTTGGGGTCGTCCGACTGGAGAAACAGCAATTGGGCGACGATCGCGTTGGCCACCTCGTCGTTCACCTGGCTGCCCAGGAACACGATCCGGTCCTTGAGCAGGCGACTGTAGATGTCCATCGCCCGCTCTTCGCGGCCGCTCTTCTCGACGACATAGGGAATCAGGGGCATGGCGGGCGTCCCGGGGTTCAGTCTTTGTCCTGCTCGTCCTCGACCACGGGCGGCTTCGTCAGCACCTCGTCCACGAGGCCGTATTCCTTGGCCTCGGTCGCCGTCAGGTAGCGGTCACGGTCGGTGTCGCGGGCGATCCGGTCGATCGGCTGGCCGGTGTGGGCGGCGAGGATCTCGTTGAGCACCGCGCGGGTCTTGATGATCTCGTCGGCCTGGATTTCGATGTCGCTCACCTGGCCGCCGACCTGGCCGTAGGGCTGGTGGATCATCACCTTGGCGTGCGGCAGCACGTACCGCTTCCCCTTGGCGCCACCGGCGAGCAGCACGGCCCCGCCGCTGGCCGCGAGGCCCACGCAATAGGTGGCCACCGGGCAGGAGAGGATCTGCATCGTGTCGTAGATCGCCATCGTGGCCGTCACGCTGCCGCCGGGCGAGTTGATGTAGAAGTGGATGTCCTTCCGCCGGTTCTCGCTCTGCAGATAGAGGAGTTTCATCACCAGTTCGTTGGCGTTGCCGTCGTAGATCTCGCCCTGCAGGAGAATGATCCGGTTCTCGAGCAGCAGATCGCCGAGGGTCATCTGCCGCTGCCGCTGGTAGTCGCGGTAGGCGGAGGCGGCCGAAGGATTCACGGGGGCGGGCTGCATGGGGCGTCTCGAAGGAATGGTAGGGGGATCGGAAGCGGCCGATCAGCCGCGCACACCCGGCCGGGGCGCCGCCTCGGCCTGCGTGGCCGTCGGAATCTCCTCCTCACCGATCACGCTGCCACACACGGCATGGTCGATGGCCTCGGCGTCGGGCCGCGGAAAATCGAACGGCGTGTCCTTGAAGGCGGCATGCGAGGTGATGAGCTCGATCGTCTTCCGCTCGATGATCTGGTTGCGGAGCACGTCCATCAGGCCGCGCCGCTCGAGGCCGGCCCGCACCCGGCGCGGCGATTCGCCCGACTGGGCCGCGATGGCGCGAATCTCCTCGTCGTAGTCGGCGGCGGTGTCGGCGATGCCCTCGTCCTCGGCGATCCGCTCCAGGATGAAGTGTTCCTTGAGGGCCCGGGCCGTGCTGGCCAGCACGCTCTGCCGCAGTTCGTTGACGTGGCGGCGAATCGCATCGTCGTCGAAGCCGCTGCGCCGGAGCTCGAGGATCGCCCGCTCCAGCTCCCGCTGCGCCTGCCGCTTGAGCAGGTCCGGCGGCAGATCCCAGGTGGCCGAGGCGGTCAGTGCGCTGGCCACCTGCTGGCGAACCTGCCGGCGGCGGTGCCACTCGAGCTGCCCCTCGAGCTGCTTCCGCACCAGCCCGTTGAGAGCCTCCTCCGACTCGAAGCCACCGAGTTCCTCGAGCAGGGCCGGGGTCATCTCCGGCAGTTCGTGCTTCTTGACCTCGAGGATTTCGATCTCCAGGTCGATATCCTTGCCGCGCAGCTCCTCGGCCGCGGCCTCGTCGGCCACCCGCACCGTCGCCTTCACCGTCGAGCCGGCCTTGGCCTTCTTGACCAACGCGTCGAATCCGGGCAATTCGGCGTCGGCGAACGACAGCTTCGGCCGCACCACGATCTCCGTCTCGGCGGCCTCGGAAAGGAGCCGCTCCCCGTCACGGAACCGGAGGTTGGCCACGACCAGGTCGCCGAGAGCCGGAGACCCGTCGTGGGGCACGAACCGGCCGCGCTCGGCAAGCAGGTTCGCCAGCGCCTCGTCCACGTCGGCATCGGCAATCTCGCGGGCCGGCCGCGCGATCGACAGTCCCTTCCAATTAGGCAGCTCGAACTCGGGCCGGACCTCGATCGAGAACTCGAACGTCATCGGGCCGTCTTCCGGGAGCAGCACCGCCGCCACGTCGAGCTCGGGCTCGCTGATCGGGGCCAGTTTCTGCTGCTCGGAGACCTGCGTCATGGCATCCGTGAGGAGTTTGGAGCGAATCTGGTCGGACAGTTCGGACTTGAACCGGCTGCCGACGAGCCGCCGCGGTGCCCGCCCCGGACGGAAGCCGGGCAGGAGGGCCGTGGGCACCAACTCGCCAAGCGCGTCGTCCTGGTATCGGGCGATGTCCTCGCGCGGGATCGTGACCTTCACCCGCCGCTGGCAGGTGGAGACCTTGTCGATCGAGACATCGAGCTTGAGCGGCTGGGCCGCGGCCTCGGGGGTGGCGACGGCAGATGACGATGATTCGGACGAGGCCATGGACGTTTCCGGCGGGGCAGGGCAGGGAAAGGAACGATGCGTCAGGACAGGTCGGCGACGCACCCAGCCGACATCGCGGCGGGAACGCGCCACTCACCGCCGCCCGGCGGGGCCGACCCATGGCGGGACAGTGGCGAAACAGCGAAGCGGGTGATGGGATTCGAACCCACGACAACCACGTTGGCAACGTGGTGCTCTACCAACTGAGCTACACCCGCACGAACGCCGACCGTCGACATCCCGCAACCGGGAAATCGCACGTTCCTGCGTTCAGGAACCTGGCGATTATAGGGGTGGCCGAACCGGCCGCAAGGTCACAAACCTGGCAAGCCTGGTTTTCTGCGCAGGGTTTCCCGGTGCGGTGCGACCGTCGCCGGACGGAGCTAGAATCGGCCGATCGGCCGTCGCGGCCGCCATTCCCCCCGCCCCGGCCGGACACCTCGGGCCACGTGCCATGAATGCCCGCTTCGTCATCGTCTCGCCAGCCAGCCAGAAGCGGGCCATCACCGTCCGGCTGCCGATCCTCGTGGGCCGTTCGGAGGAGGCGAAATTTCGCATCCAGCAGGATAGCGTCAGCCGGCGGCACTGCGAGTTCTTCACGACAGACGACGCGGTGTTCGTCCGCGACCTGGAGTCGACCAACGGCACGTTTCTCGACGACGAGGAAATCGCGGCCCGCACGGCGACGGCCGTGCCGTCGGGCACGGTGGTGCGGGTCGGCGGCGTGGCATTCCGCGTCGAGTATGAGTCGCCCGTGAGCCGGCCAGCCGGCCTGGGCGGCGACGACACGGTGCCCCTGCCCACGCCGGCGGCCGATGCCGATGCCGATGCCGATGCCGACGAGTCGGCACCGACCGATCAACACGACACGGGCTTCGCCGGCCTCACGCCGGTGGATGCATCACCCGCCGCCGCAGGCGACTGGCCCTCCGCCGACGCCGCCTCACCACCGCCCGCCGCCGACGACAACCTCAACGACTTCTTCAAGAGCCTCTCATGACGCAGCCGACGGCCCCCGCGCGGCGCATCGCGGTGCCCGACCTGGCGGCCAAGCGCCGGGCGGGCAGACCGATCACGATGGTCACGGCCTACGACTGGCCGACGGGCCGGCTGGCCGACGCAGCGGGCGTCGACTGCGTGCTTGTCGGCGACAGCGTGGCGATGGTGGTCGCAGGCCGCACCTCCACGATCCCCGCCACGCTCGAGCAGATGATCTACCACGGCGAGATCGTGGTCCGGGCCGTCGATCGGGCGCTGGTCGTCATCGACCTCCCGTTCCCCCTTCAGCACCTCGGCGTCCGCACGGCCGTCGAGTCGTGCGCCCGGATCCTCAAGGAGACCGGCTGCCAGGCGGTGAAGCTCGAGGGCACGGCCGGTCAGGCCGACGTCATCGCCGGCCTCGTGGCCGCCGGCATTCCGGTCATGGCCCACGTCGGCCTCCGGCCGCAGGCGGTGCATCAGCTCGGCGGCTATCGCCTGCAACGCGATCTCGACGCGGTCACCGCCGACGCCCGGGCCGCGGCCGAGGCCGGTGCCTTCGCCGTGGTGCTCGAGTGCATCCCCCGAGAGGCGGCCCGGGTCGTCACCGCCACGGTCGGGATTCCCACGATCGGCATCGGCGCCGGCCCCGACTGCGACGGCCAGGTGCTCGTGATGCACGACCTGGTGGGATTGTCGTTCGACCGCGTGCCAAAGTTCGTGCGGGCCTACGCCGACGCGAAGACCACGCTGGCCGACGCGATCGGCCGCTGGCGAGCCGACGTCGAAAGCCGCTCCTTCCCGGGGCCCGCCGAAACGCTCGGCTGATGGCGGCGCCGGAATCCCTACGGCAGCACGACCTCGTCGGAAATGATCACCGGCTTGCCGGCCGTCACGCCCGCAGGCGTCGGCAACGCGGCTCCGGCCCCTGGACCGGGCGAGCCGCCGGGGCCGGCAGGCACTCCGATTCCGGGTGGAACCGCCATGCCGCCTTCGACGACGCCCCCCTGGAAGCCGTCGCAGCCGGCGGTCGCCGGCGGGCAGGCGGGCGGACACGGGGAGCCCTGGCCGCAGACCCGCGGCGGCGCGGCCGCCGGCCCGGCACCAGGCGGCACGAAGCCGGGCGGAAGGTGACCGAAGCACTTCTCATACTTCCACACCTCGAGGGCGATGTACCGCTCGTTCAACGTCTTGCAGCCGCCGGCGCCTACCAAGACGGCCAACAGCGGCAAGCTCGCCACCAGGCGGACGTTCCATCCCCAGGCAGTCATCGCTTCATCTCCCGACGGGCGTTGCGGCTTCGGGCGACTCGCGACATGAGCGCCGCGATCCGAAACCTGGCAACCCTACCCCATGCGGCAGGCGCGGCAAACGAAAGGGGGCGGCCGCCGGCCGCCCCGTCGGAAAGCACTGAGAACATGTGCGGGTCGTGCCGCCGAACGCGGCCTCGACGCGCTGCTCAGCCCTTGCGGTGCCGGATCCGGGCCCGCATCCGCCGCTTCTTCTGGCCGAGTTTTCGCCGGCCCTTGCCCGTTTTCTTGACGCCCATGCTGCTCTCCACGTGTGGGGCGAAATCCGCCCGAACCATTCCGGCGTCAGGTTGTAAGATGGCCGTCCGGTCGTTTCAAGCGCCTCGCGGCAGCGGCACCGCATGATCGTCCTCTTTCCCACCTACGCCCGCCGCCTCGCCGACACCGGCTGGCGAGCCACCGTGGCCGGCATGGTCACCCGGCCCCTCCCGGCCCGGAGCCACCGCCGCTCGCTCGCCGTGGCGGTGCTCAAGCGACTCTTGGAGCTCGACGACGCCGACCTCGACACCGATGTCTTTCGCCGGCGGGCCGAGGCCTTCCTGTTCCAACGGGTCGCCGGGGCCCGGGTGCGGATCGATCTCGGCGGGGGAGTCGGCGCCGCGGTACTCTCGGACCGCACCGGCCACTTTCGCACCGAGATCGACCTGGCGGCCGACGTCGTGGAACGCGACGCGATCCGCCACGGCGGCCGCCCGCGGCTCGAATGCCGTGCCAGGCTCGACGACATCGATCCCCCGGCGTCCGGCGGCGCGGCCGGCGGTTTTATCGACCTGGTGGGCCCCGATGGCCTGTCGGTGATCTCCGACATCGACGACACGGTGAAGGTCACCAACGTGGCCGACAAGAAGGAGCTCCTGCGCAACACGCTCCTCCGCGAGTTCTCCGCGATTCCCGGGATCGCCGCGGTGTACCGCCGCTGGGAGCGGCAGGGGACTGCGTTCCACTACGTCTCGGCGAGCCCGTGGCAGCTCGCCAATTGCCTCGGCGGCTTCCTCGAGACGGCGGGCCTGCCGGCCGGCTCGATGCATCTCAAGCTCTTCCGGCTCAAGGACTCGACGCCCCTGGGCCGGCTGCCGTCGCGGAAGCGGTCGAAGCGGCGGGCGATCGAACAGGTGATGGACGACTTCCCCGGCCGCCGCTTTCTCCTCGTAGGCGACTCGGGAGAGCGCGATCCGGAGGTCTACGCCGAGGTCGCCCGGCGCCGGCCGGACCAGGTGACGGGGATCGCCATCCGCCAGGTCGAGGGTCGGCTCTCGCTGCGCCGGCAGCGACCATGGCTGGACCGCATCGCCCGCCGGCTGCCGGAGGGCTTCATGACGGTGTTCACGGAGCCCGCTGAACTCGACGACTGCTTTCCCGCCTGCTGCCGGTAGTTTCAGCCCGTCGACCCGCCTGGTTTTCGGGCCGCTCGCGAGGCCGGCCCGCGTGCGACTCGTTCACGCACTGCCGTCCTTCCGCCGATGCCGCCGGATCGTGCGCGTCACTGGCCCTTCGTTTGGCAGTCCGGATCGAGGGGCGTCGCCTCTCCGACCTTGTCGACCGGATGCGTCAGCATGTAGCGCCAGACCGGCTCGTGGACGTACTGCCCGTCCTTCTTGATGGCCATTTCACTGGGGGCGACGGCGTTGTGAATCCTCTTGCCGCCCGGCGGGTCGATCGAGGTGATCAGACGGCGGGTGTTTCCATAGGGCGGCGGCGTCGTTTCCACGTCGACGATGGGACCATGCTCGTGCAGCCCCAGCAGTTCCCACGATCGACAGTAGTGCTTCGCCCCCCAGCCACGGTCGAAGCCGGTGAACATGAAGTAGCGGTTGGACGGCGTGGCCGAGGGGAGCGCCTGCCAGGATTGGTCCTGGTCCCGCGGCCCGCTGAAGCACAGGACGCGATCGAGCTTCTTGTGCTGGGCGAAACGGGCCGCGGTGGTGGAGCCGTGGGACAGGCCGACGACGATGACGTTCTCCCAGTTCAGACCCGTGCCGGCCGGGTCGATGAAATACTCCCATTTCCCCGGCGGATTTTCCTTGGCGAGCCATTTGACGAACTGGAACGACCGCTCCATCAGTCCGTCGGGCTGCGGAATGTCCACGAGCTTGCTGAAATCCTCGCCCGTCGCCGCCTCGAGTCGGATGTCGCCGCGCCAGGTTTCGCGTGGCGTGCCCGCATTGAAGCGGCTGAACCAGCCGTCCGCGTAGGGAATGCGGATGGCGTGCATCCCCAGTTCCTTGGTCAACTTGAAGAGTTTCCCGCCGCCGATCAGCGCGAGCACCAGCTTGCCCCGCGGCGGGACGCGGGTGTCGACCTGCGCGACCTGCTCGTCACGCGGCTTGCCGTCTTTCTCGAGCGGGAAATTGATCTCCGGATGCGACTGCACCCGCGGGTCGATCGTGCTCGCCCGGGCGGAGAAGGAATAAGCCTGGGGCTGCGGATCGGCGTAGGCAAACGGGCTGACGTACGACTCGTCCGCCGCGGCCGCCGCTGCGGTCAGCACGGCCAGGATCAAACCAGCGATGACCGGCATGGGATTTCTCCGTCGGGAAGCAGGCTGCAGGGCCCACTGCGGGCCATACGGACCGCGGGCATCATGCATCCGGATTCAAGGGTTGTACAGTCGGCGACCCCGGCCGAGGGAGAGCGCTCCGGGCCGCTGGCCCGGCAACGGAACCGCTGGCGGCCGTCGCGGCCGTGACCGGGCCACGGGGTGCTGCTGAGCCGATGTGACCCGTTTCTCGTCCCGCCGGCCAGGCGGCGAACAAGGTCGCCAGGAGGGCGTAGGCCGCGGCGAGATCGAGTGGCCCGCGGCCTGCGGCCGCGGCCGGCAGCTCCCCGATCGCCCACGGGAGGAAGAGGCGGCCATCGGGGAAGGGGGAGTGGATCACGCCGACGAGCGCGGCGACCGCCGCCGCGAGACACCAGCCCGCCGCCTGCCTGAGCCGGCGATCGAGCAGCGCGGCGAGCAGGCCGGCCCACAGGACGCTCGTGACGATGAAGCCCGCGGAGATGATCTGCAGGGAGAACAGCTCCCGGGCGAGGGCCGCATCGGGCCGCGCCCCGGCGGCGAGCAGCTTGTCGGTCTCGATCTTGGCCAGCGCCGCCAGGGCCGGCACGCAGGCCAGCGCCACCGCCGGGTAGTGCTTGTGCGGCGTCGCCTGGAAACTCTGCGCGGTGATCTCCAGGCCCACGAACACGAGGATCGGCACGAGCGCCGCCATCGGCAGCCACTGGTAGAGGTAGGCGAACGTGCCGGTCAGCCCGGCCACCCCGATGAACACCGCGGTCGCCAGCGTGTAGGCGGCCCGGCCGCCCATCGCCTTGTAGGCCGGCTGGCCGATGTAGGGCGTCGTCTGGATCACGCCACCGCACAGGCCGGCCACGATCGTGGCACATGCCTCGACGCCGATCACCCGGCCGGTGTCGTACTCGTCGCCGGCCGCCGCGGCGCTCTCGGTGCAGTCGATGCCCCCCACGACCGTGCCCAGGGCGAAGGGGATCACGATCGGCAGGTACTTCACCGTATGCGGCCAGGCTGCGAGCCACTCGCAGCGGAATGCGGCCAGCCACTCCGTGGGCCAGAGGGCGGCCGCGGGATCGATCGCCATGTGGTCCGCGGCCGGGATCCAGCCGGCCCGCAGGCCCACGAACTGGATCAGGCCGCCGAGGAGCAACGCGGCCAGCGCCCCGGGGATCCGGCCCGGAAAGGGCACGTGGGCGGTGAGCGTGGCGAGGACGATGCCCAGGGCCACCAGGCCGACGAGTGGCACGGCGAAGATCTCGAGCAGCGGCAGGAAGGTGATCAGCGCCAGGGCGATCGCGGTCAGGCTGCCGAGCAGTGCCGCCCGCGGCACCGATCGGCGCACCCGGTCGGCCACGAGGGCGCAGGCCAGTTTGAAGACGCCGCTGACCACGATCGCGCACATGCCGACGTGCCAGGCCCGACGGGCCGCGGCCTCCTGGTCGAGGCCCGCGGCGACCGCCTCCGCGAACGCCGGCCCGATGACGAAGAACACCATCCCGAACGTGCTCGGGGTGTCGAGGCCCAGCGGCATCGCGGTGACGTCGGTGCGGCCGGTCCGGCGGGCGAGGCGGAAAGCCATCCAGGTGTAGAGCAGGTCGCCGATGACGACCCCCACGGCCGTGCCGGGCACGAGGTGGGCCAGGGCGAACTGGGCCGGATAGCCGAACACCGTCGCCAGGATCGAGACGGTGAGCACGAGGACCGCGAGGTTGTCGATCGAGAGGCCGAAGAAGGCGTTCAGGTCGCCCGGCGTGGCCCAGCGGTAGGTGGCTCTGCGATCCATGAGACTCGGCGGCCGGATCATCGGTCGTGACCGCCGAAGAGGATACCGGCCTCAACGATCCGCACAAATGAAACGGGGCGGCAGAAGAAGAGGATCGCGCAATCGACGGTCGTGTCGGGTCTTGGGTCCCCTGGAGCGGCGGTCTCTGACCGTCGTGCCCTGACTGCCCGTGGAAAAAGCCCTCCATGGCCTTTTTCCACTTGATCGACCGCAGGATTCGCAGACCTCGGCGCAGCCGAGGCAACGCCGAGGGTTTCCTGGGTCGATGGCCATCGCATCCTGCTCAGGCAGACTTGTTCCACAGCCTGCTAACCCAAGTTACGCACTTGGAAGCCGTTTTTCGGATTTTTGGGCGGTCCATCGATCGTAAGTGCTGACGCGGCAACGTGTGGCTCCGCGAACGGCCGTGTAGTGAAGACCTTGCCCTTGAGTTTTCACT
>Ga0315900_10008271_pt1 | contig 13425 bp, 15 predicted proteins | sample LakEriMetagenome_FD_203521 | JGI IMG/M metagenome (GOLD analysis project Ga0315900, IMG submission 203521) | Freshwater fungal communities from buoy surface, Lake Erie, Ohio, United States - Buoy 12 MA114 | ecosystem: Environmental > Aquatic > Freshwater > Lake > Lake biofilm | place: USA: Lake...
CCCGATCGGGCACCGTCGACAGCCAGGAATTGGGCATGGCGCGAAACCGCTTCAAGACCCGAGCGGCGTTCCCTGGGGCGGGGGGCTCAGAGCGCGCGGGCGAGCAGGGCGCGGTAGGCCGGATCGTCGCGCAGCGCCGCGGCCTCGGCCGCGATGCCCGGCGGCAGGGCGGACGGGGCAGTGGGGCGCGGGGGCGTGAAGATCGCAGCCGCCGCATGAAGGAGATCCGCATCGGCCATCCGCAGGTCGAGCACCGCCAGCAAGCGCGCGAAATTGGCCGCGAGGGCCTGAGCATCGGCGACCCGGAAGAAGGGTTCATAGGACAGGATGGTCATGCGCCCGCCCCAGCGCCCGAGATTGCTGCGCACCCGGTCCACCGCGGATTTCCACTCCACCAGGGCGGCGGCGGCGCCGGCCTCCGCGCGCCAGGAATCGGCCGGGTTGTCGGCGCGCTGCTGCCAGGACCGTGCGACATCGGCGGGGTCGCGGAAGATCGCGAGCATGCGGGCCTCGGGGAAGGCCTGCTGCACATGCGGGAAGCGCCGGTAGAGGTAGGGAATCTTGTCGCCAACCACACGCATCTCCAGGCCGGGGGCGAATTTCTCGGCGAGGTGCGTGTTCGGGTTGTTGCTGTCCTCCGCCCGGATATCGAGGAAACGGGGCAGGGCGAAGAGGTCGGGGCGGAATTCGTCCAGCCGCCGGCCGAAGACGAATTTATAGCGCTCAAGCCCCAGCGCGATCGCTGGGTGCTGGTTCAGCAGCCGGCCAAGCGCCGTGGTGCCCGAACGGGGGCACCCACAGACGAACATGTAGAGGGGATCGGCACCGGGCGATGCCGGTGCCGCCTTATCCGCCGCGCCAAACATGGCCCAGCCGGTCAGATGTGGCTCAGGGCGCCTTGCGCACGCCGATGCCGGCGAACTTCTTGTTGAACTTGGCGATCTGCCCGCCCGTGTCCATCACGCGCTGCTGGCCGGTCCAGGCCGGGTGCGACTTCGGGTCGATGTCGAGGCGGATGGTGTCGCCTTCCTTCCCGTAGCAGGAGCGCGTGGTGAAGGCAGTGCCATCGGTCATGATGATGTTGATGGTGTGGTATTCGGGATGGATGTCGGACTTCATCGGGGGCGCTCACGGGTCATGGGCCCGCCGACGGTGACCGGCAGGCACGGGAGCGGCGCGTATAGGCGAGGATTTCCGCCCGTGCAACCGGGCGCCCGTCTTGCCCGCTGGCGAGCGCGCACTTAGCGTCCGCCCCGGTTGCGAGGGGATATCTGCAGATGCGGCTCAGGGTCAGGCGGGCCAGCGGCACCGACGCCAGCTTCGGGCGCAGCGCATGAGCCCCGCGCGCTCGCCCAGCGATCCGGCGCGGCCGCTCAATATCCTGAGCATCCAGTCCTGGGTTTCCTACGGCCATGTCGGCAATGCCTCCGCGGTGTTTCCGCTGCAGCGCCTGGGGGCGGAGGTCTGGGCGGTGAACACGGTGCAGTTCTCCAACCACACCGGCTATGGCGCCTGGCGCGGCCAAGTGTTCGGGCGCGAGCTGATCCAGGAGCTGATCGATGGCATCGCCGAGCGCGGCGTGCTGCCCGATTGCGACGCCGTGCTCTCGGGCTACATGGGGGCCGCCGAGATTGGCGAGACGATCGTCGCCGCCGCGACGCGCGTGAAGCAGGCGAACCCGTCCGCGATGTATTGCTGCGACCCGGTGATCGGCGATGTCGGGCGCGGTGTGTTTGTGCGTCCGGGGATCCCCGAATTCATGCGCGACCGTGCGGTGCCGGTGGCCGATATCCTCACCCCAAACCAGTTCGAGCTGGAATGGCTCACCGGCGCGCCTGTGGCCACGCTCGATGACGCCAAGCGCGCGGTCGCGAAACTGCAGGCCCAGGGGCCGCGCTGCGTGCTGGTGACCTCACTGCGCACCGAGGACACGCCTGCGGATGCGATGGACCTGCTGGCGGGCGAGGGGCGGGACTTCTGGCGCCTGCGCACGCCGCTGCTGCCCGTGAATGTGAACGGCGCAGGCGATGCCATCGCGGCACTCTTCCTGTTCCACCGCCTGCGCGCGGGCGAGGCACGCACCGCGCTCTCGGCTGCTGCCTCGAGCATCCATGGCCTGCTGCGCCGCACGGCCGAGGCTGGCTCGCGCGAGATCCTCTCGGTCGCGGCGCAGGAGGAATTCGTCACCCCCAGCCGGGTGTTCCGCGCCGAGCCGTGCTGAACCTCACCCCGCCAGTTGCTGCGCCGCCGCCAGCCGCGCCCGCCGGCGCCGGAGCTGCCAGCGGATGAGGATGACGCCCAGCACCGTGAACGCCACGGCGCCGATCGCGTAGAACAGGTTCTCCGGGCCGAGCCAGGCCCCGAGATACCAGCCCGCGAGCACGAAGCTGGCGGCCCAGATCCCCGCGCCGAAGAAGTTGAAGAAGGCGAAGCGGGCATAGGGGATGCCGGCCATGCCGCAGGCGGCGGCGGCCACGTTGCGCACGCCATAGAGGAAGCGGAAGCTCAGGATGAAGGCGGCGCCGTAGCGGTGCAGCAGCACGGAGGCCTTGTCGAACTGGTTCTTGGCGCGCGGCATGCGCGCGAGCAGCCGCGGCCCGAAGCGCCGGCCCAGCAGGAACCAGCACTGGTCACCGCAGAAGGAGCCCGACCAGGCGGCGAGGAACAGGATCCAGGGATCGATCAGCCCGGTCGCGGAGCCCACGGCAGCGGCGGCAATGACGAAGGTCTCGCCTTCCAGGAAGGCCCAGAGGAAGACCCCCACATAGGCAAGCGCGCCCCACTGTTCCCAGATTTCTGCCAATTAAGCTCTCCCGTTCGTGAGCATCATGGCGGTGGTCTGGGGGCTTGGGAAGGGTATCCCGTTACAAGATGTCACGCGGGCCTGACAGCGTCTTGCGTCAACGCCGCAGCGCGTCCGCCACCAAGGTGCAGCCGGCGACCGCGAGCAGGATCATCGCCCCCGGCCAGATCGCCGCCAGCGGGGCGGAGAACACCATGTCCTGCGCATTGGCCAGCATGTTGCCCCAGCTCGCGGCCGGGGGGGCGATGCCCAGGCCGAGGAAGCTGAGCGCACTCTCCGCCAGGATCGCCCCGGCGACGGCGAGCGCGGTGGCGACCAGGATGGGCCCCGTGATGTTGGGGGCGACATGGCGCAGCAGGATCCGCGCCTCGCTTGCGCCCAGGGATCGCGCCGCGCGCACATAGTCGCGCGCCAGGACGGAAAGCGCCGCCGCACGGGCGAGGCGCGCCACGCCCACCCAGCCGAACAGCGCAAGGATGGCGACGATGCGGATGATGTCGGACAGCGCCTCGCCGCGCGGCAGGCCGATGCGCCCCGTATCCGCCGCCGCCAGCACCACCAGCACGGGAAGCGCGGGCAAAGCGAGCATCCCATCGGCCAGGCGCATCAGCACCGCATCCGCCATACCGCCCCGCCAGGCGGCGAGCAGGCCGATGGCGGTGCCGATCAGGCTCGCCGCCAGCGCGGTGGTGACGCCCACGGCCAGCGACACCCGCGCCCCATGCAGCAACCGCAGGAACAGGTCGCGCCCGAGGTCATCCGTGCCGAGCCAATGCGTGCCGGAGGCGGGTGCGAAGCGGTTGAACAGGTCGGGCGTGAAGGCATCGAGCCCCATCGCCGCTTCGAGCGTGCCGGCGAAGACCGCGCCGAGGACGAGCGGGGCGAGCAGCAGCAGGCCGAGGACCAGTCTCATGCGAGTCTTGGGTCCAGCGCCCGCTGCGCCAGATCCGCCGCGAGTGTGGCCAGCATCGTCACCAGCGCCACCAGCAGCAGCGCCACCAAAGCGAGGTTGGTGTCGTTGCCCATCACCGCGTCATAGATCAGCTTGCCCATGCCGGGCCGCGCGAAGAGTGTTTCTGTGATCAGCGCGCCGCCGACCAGCGAGCCGGCATCGAGGGCTGCCACCTGCAGGATCGGCACCGCGGCGTTGGGGAAGGCGTGGCGGAACAGCACGCGCGCCTCGCCATTGCCGCGCGCGCGCGCGGCCACGACCCAGGGCTCGCGCAGCGTGGCGCTCAGCGCCGATGCGCTGTGCCGCGCATAGGCGGCGAGGTTGGCCAGGGCGAGGGTGACGACCGGCAGCACCAGGAAGCGCCAGGCGGATTGCCCTTCCTCCGGCACGCCGCCCGCGGGCAACCAGCCCAGCGTCACGGCGAAGAGGATGATCAGCAGGATGCCCGCCCAGAAGCTCGGCGCCGATTGGCCCATGATGGCGACCGCATCGACGAAGCCTGCCAGCCGCGGCCGCGCCGCCGCCAGCGCGCCCAGTGCAAGGCCCAGCCCGGCCGCCAGCGCGAGCGCGGCGCCCAGCAGCGCGAGGGAGGAGAGCAGCGCCGGCCAGATCACCTGCGCCACGGGCTGCGCGAAGAGGCGCGAATAGCCGAATTCGCCCGCCAGCAGCGCGCGCGCCCAGGCCGCGTAGCGGGCCATGAGCGGTTGATCCAGCCCGTGCAGCGCCCGCAGCCGCGCCGCATCCTCGGCGGTGAGGCGCGGATCGCCCGCGATGGCGAGGTCGATGGGATCGCCGGGCATCAACCCGATCAGCAGGAACATGGCCAGCGACAGAAGCGCCAGTGTGATCGCGATCTGCGCAAGCCGCGTGGCAAGCAGTCGGATCACCGCACCCGCCACTCCTCGACCCAAAGCGAGGAGGCGTTGAGATGCCCGGTCGGGCGCACGCCCTCAAGCCAGAGCGGCCAGACATGCGCGTCCGAGCGGAACCAGAGCGGGATGGCCGGCAATTCCTCGGCATAGATCGCCTGGAGGCGATGCCACAGCGCGCGGCGACGCTCGCGGTCAAGCTCGATGGGCAGGGCTTCCAGCAGCGCGTCCATCTCGGCATTGCGGAAGCCGGTGTAGTTCTGGCCGGAGAAGTTGCGCTCGGCGCGTGGGATCTCATCGGAGTGCAGCGTGGTGCGCGGCACATTCTCGGGGCTGGAGATCCAGGCGAACATCGCCGCCCCGGTGAAGCGGCGGCGGCTCAGCGTTTCACCGAAGAAGACACGCGGCGGTTCGTTGCGGATGCGCGTCTCGATGCCCGCCTGGCGCCATATGCCCTGGATGACCTGCTGCACCGCCTCGCGCGAGCGATTGCCGGCGGTGGTCATTAGCTCGATGGTCAGACGCTCGCCGGCCGCGTTGCGGCGGATGCCGTCGGGACCGGGGCGCCAGCCTGCGTCTTCAAGCAAGGCGCGCGCGGCGGCGAGGTTGAAGGGCCATTGGCGGACGTTGTCGTCATGCATGCCGTCGAGCGGGTTGACCGTGGTGTGGGCCACGCTCTGCCGCCCCTCGAAGAGCCGGGCGACGATCTGCGCGCGGTCGATGGATTGGATCAGCGCATGCCGCACGCGCCGGTCGGCCAGGGCGGGCGTATCGAGGTTGAGATCGAGATGTTCGTAGATCAGGCCGGGCTTGTAGGCGAAGCGGAAGCGGTTCGGCACGCGGCGTTCCAGTGCCGAGGCCTGGTCGAGCGGCAGGCCCAACTCACCCGCGATCATGTCGAGCTGGCCTGCGAGAAGCTGCGCCTCCAGCGCCGCGGTGTTCTCGACGGTGCGGATGGCGATGCGGCGGAAAGCGGGTGCGGCGCCGGCCCAGTGCGCGTTGCGCTCCAGCACCACGCCGCTGCCCGGTGTCACGGCGCTGATGCGGTAGGGGCCGTTCCACAGGCCGGGATTGGTGGGCTCGGTCTCATAGGCGCTGCGGCTGCGATAGGTGCGGGGCTCCTGCGCCCAGCGCGCGCGCTCGATATGCGCGGGGAGCGGCTGCCAATCGCCGGCCGAGGCGTATTCGAAGGTGACGCGGTCGAAGCGCAGCGTGATGCTGCGCGGATCGACGACGATCGCCTCATAGGCGCTGCGGTAGAATTCGGCGCCGCCGAAGCCGGTGACGAAATCCCGCCCGGCCTCCCAGGCAAACAGCAGATCCTCGGCCGTCACCGGCGTGCCATCGCCCCAACGCGATCCTTCGCGGATGCGCCAGGTGACGCGGATGCCCGGGCGGCCATCGGGCGTGGTCTCCCGCACCGCCATGCCGTTCTCGAGGCTCGGCACGGTATCGCAGCCGAGGCAGGCGAGGTTCCAATCCGGATCGCGCACCGTCAGCGGCCTGCGCGTGAAGCCGAGCACGTAGGACTTCGCCGCCATGCTCTCGATGTTTGGGTGGAAGGTGGCGGGGTATTGCGTGATGCCGATGGTAAGTTGCTCACGCGCCGGCGTCTGCGCGAGGGCGGGCAGGGCCGCGAGCAGAAAGGCGAGGCTCAGGCGGAGGGCGGCCATTGGCGGGCTCCATGCCGAATCGCGACGATGAGCACCACATCGGTCTCGATCCGGTAGATGATGCGGAACGGCGTCGCTGGTACGTGGGATTGCCGCAACTCCTCAATCGAGGCCGGCGCACCCGAGAAGGGAAATTCCTGTATCCGCAGGGCCGCCGCGCGGATGCGGCGCACAGTCCGGCCTGCGGCCGGCGGATTGTCCGCGGCGATGTAGGTGCGCAACTCGTCGAGGTCGGTTATCGCGGCGACCGACCATCGCAACCTCACCGAGCGACCCGGTGGCGAGCCTCGACGTCGACAGCCCAGGCATCCAACTCGGCCATGACATCCTCATGCGCCACGGTGCGGCCCGCTTCAACATCGTCCAGGGCTTCGTCCAGGCGCTGGCGCAGCAAGCGCTGTTCGGCCACAGCTTCGGCCACCCAGCGCGACAGGACGGCTTCCGCCGTGGAACCGCCGCTCTCGGCGATGCGGCCCAGTTCCTGGGCCACCTCCTCGGCAACTTCCACGCTGATCCGCACCATCGCCGTAGCCCTCCGTGCTATTCTGCGCTGTCCTTCAGCTTCGCTTCCGCCACGCTGCCGATGCCGCCATGGGCCTTCGACCAACCCACGGGGTCTTCCAGGAACTTGCGCACTTCCTTCAGCGCGCCTTCCGAGAAATAGGGCCGCTCGCGGCAGACTTCCAGCACATCCCACCAGGTGCACAGGTGGTGCAGGTTGAGCCCCATATCCTTCATCTTCTCGAAGCTGCCGGGGAAGACGCCGTAGTAGAACACCACGAAGGTGTGGTCGCAGATCGCACCCGCATCGCGCAGCGATTGCGCGAAGCGGATCTTGGAGCCGCCATCGGTGGTGAGGTCCTCGACCAGCAGCGCCTTCTGCCCGATCGGCACCTCGCCCTCGATCAGCGCGTTGCGGCCGAAGCCCTTGGGCTTCTTCCGCACATAGGCCATGGGCGCCATCATCCGGTCGGCGATCCAGGCGCCGAAGGGAATGCCGGCCGTCTCGCCGCCCACCACCACGTCGATGGATTCGAAGCCGATATGCCGCGCGATCTTCTCGAAGCCGAGGTCGCAGATGCGCATCCTGGCGCGGGGGAAGGAGATGATCTTGCGGCAATCGATATAGACGGGGCTCTTCCAGCCGCTCGTGAAGGTGTAGGGCTCCTCGGGCCGGAAGTTCACGGCCTTGATCTCGAGCAGGATGCGCGCCGTGGTGAGCGCGGCGTCGCGGTCCCAGTCGGAGGCGTGGGCGATGGCCATGGGCAGGTCCCTGTGCGGAGGAAGGTGGTGGGCGTGACGCCTGTTCGTAACCTTGCCGGGCGGCGGCGTCCATGAGCGCCGAGCCCCTTTGGGTCCTGGCCGATCCGCGCGCCGGCACCGCCGCCCAGGCGCTGGGCATCGCGGAGCGGTTGGACGCGTCGCACCGGGTGATTTCCCTCGCCTGGGGGCCCCTCGCGCGCCTGCCCTGGCCCTTCGGCACGCTGCGGGGCCTCACGCCCGAGGCCCGCGCGGCACTCTCCCCGCCCTGGCCGCGCCTTGTGATCTCCGCCGGGCGGCGCAGCGCGCCGGTGGCGGCCTGGCTGCAGGCGCGTGGGGTGCGCGTGGTGCATTGCATGCGCTCACCCCTGGCCGGCCGCTTCGCGCTGAACATCCTCGGCCGGCACGACAACCCGCCGGCGGCGCCCAATATCCTGCCTATCCTAGGGGCGGCGCACCGGATCTCGCCGGCCCGTCTGGCCGCCGCGCGGGCCGAATGGGCCGCGCTCGAAGCCCTGCCGCAACCGCGCATCGGGCTGCTGCTCGGCGGGCCAATCCGGGGCGAGGGGCTGGCGCCGGGCCTGGCTGCGACGCTCGGCGCACAGGTGGCGGGCTTCGGCGGCAGCGTGCTCGCCACCGCGAGCCGCCGCACCGGCGACGCGGCGACCCGCGCCTTGGCCGCCGCCCTGGCGCCGGTGCCGCACCGCCTCTACGCCTGGGGCGATGCCGGGCCCAACCCGCTGCTCGGCTTCATGGCCTGGGCCGACCTGCTGGTGGTCAGTGGCGATTCCGTCTCCATGTTGAGCGAGGCGCTGGTTACCCCCGCGCCCTTGTTCATCGCCCCCCTGGGCGGGGAAGGGAGACGCCACTTGGCCCTGCATGAGAGCCTCTACGCCGCCGGCCAGGCCCGCCCGCTGAGCGCCGCACCCGCGCCCTTCGCGCGCCCCACGCTGGACGAGGTGGGCCGCATCGCCGCCGAGATCGCCGCACGAGGCCTGCTTGCGGGCTGAACGGAACCTGCCGCGCCGTGGCGGCGAAGCATCGGGCATGAGCACGACGCTGTCCGCCCCGCGCCCCTTCGCCATCGCCTGGCCCTGGCTCGACCAGCGCCGGCGCTTCTCCTGGCCGCGCCTGCTGGTGCTGCTGAGCCTGATCGCACCGGGCCTGGTGCTGCTCGCCCTGCTCGCCGATGGCGCGCTGGGCGCGGAGCCCTGGAAGGCGGCGATGCGCGAGGCCGGGTCCTGGGCGCTCTGGGCGCTGCTGCTGAGCCTCGCGGTCACGCCGCTGCGCTGGATCGCCGAGGCGCCGAAGGTCGCCACCTATCGCCGCATGGTGGGACTCGCGGCGCTGGGCTACGCGCTGCTGCATCTGGTGCTCTACAGCGGGCACCTTGCCTGGAGCCTGCCGGCGGTGGCGGTGGAGATCGCGACAAGGCTCTACCTCACCATCGGCTTCGCCGTGCTGCTGGGGCTTGGCGTGCTGGGCTGGACCTCGACCGATGGCTGGCAGGCGCGGCTGGGGCGGGGGTGGAAGAAGCTGCACCGCATCGTCTATCCGCTGGTCGCACTCGCCGTGCTGCACGCCTTCCTGCAATCCAAGGCGCGCGCCGATGACGCGGTGTTGATGGCGGGGCTCTTCGTCTGGCTCATGCTCTGGCGGCAGCTTTCGGGGCGCTGGCGGGCGGCGGCGCCGGCGCTGGCCCTGCTTGCCCCGGTGGCCGCCCTGGGCGCGGCGGCGATCGAATTCGCCTGGTATGCCACCGCCACCAACCTGCCGGCGGCGCGCATCCTGGCCGCCAATCTCGACCTCGCGGCAGGGCTGCGCCCGGCGCAGATCGTGCTGCTGGTGGGTCTGATGATGGCGCTGATCCCCCTGGCGCGCCGCTTGCGCAGGCTTCCGGCAGGCTGAGCCGGGCGCTAATCTCGCTGCCATCCGGGCAGGAGGGCACGCAAGATGGGCATCCTCAACGAGGTCGAGACCGGGCTGATCGGCCTCCCCGGCCTGAACGGGGCGATCACCCTGCCCGGCGAGGCTTTCACCGCCGAGCTCACGCAGGGTGCGGGCACGTTTTTTCCGATGGCCGGGACCGTCACCGTCCAGGCCAGCATCGGCGCCGTCGGCGACCAGGATTACTTCGCGGTGCAACTCACGGCCGGCGAGACCTGGATCGTCGATGTCGATGTGGCTGGCGCCGGCATCGACCTGACGCTGTATCTCTACGATCCGCTCGGCAATCTGGCCGTCACCGTGACCGACGGCGCCGGCATCGATCCCGGATCCGCCAGCTTGGCCGATCCCTACGGCGCCTTCGTTGCCACCAGCTTCGGGTTATGGCGCATCGGCTTCCAGGCCGCGCTGGGTGGCGCGACTGGCGCCTATACGGTGCATGTCTCGCGCCCCGATCAGCCGCTCGACGTTTTTGGGACGGCGGGAGCCGACGCTGTCTTCGGCGGCATCCGGGACGATACCTTGCGCGGCTATGCGCGGGATGCCGCCTCGGCCGATACCGGGGCCGACAGCCTCGTCGGGGGGGGCGGGCGCGACAGGATCGAGGGCGTGGGTGGCGACGACACGCTGCGCGGGGAGACCGGCAACGACACGCTGCTGGGCGGCAACGGGGCGGACAGCCTGCTGGGTGGCGATCATTCGGACCGGCTTGTGGGCGGTGCTGGCAATGACACGCTGTTCGGCGACGACCTAACGGGCCTGTCCGGGGCGCGCGATACCCTGAGCGGCGGGGCAGGCGACGACCTGTTGCAAGGCGTGTACGGCGCCGACCTGCTGCAGGGCGGTGAGGGCGCGGACACGCTGCTCGGCGGCGAGGCGGGCGACCGGCTGCAGGGTGGCGCGGGCAACGACGTGCTCTACGCCAACGAATCTTCTGTCGCCAGCGCCGATGCGCCTGACCTGCTGGATGGTGGGCTGGGTGACGACACCTTGGCGGCCGGGGCCGAGGACCGTGTCCTGGCCGGGGAGGGCAACGACCTTATCGTGCTCAGCCTGGCCGGCGGCGGCTACGGGATCGGCTTCGTCGATGGTGGCGCGGGGGAGGATACCGCGCAACTGCTGGGCGTGGGGGTGCTCTCGGGCCTTTCGGTTTCGCTCGACGGGTCAGGCATGTTGCGGGGAAGCCTGTCCTTCGGTGTGCCGGTTTCGACCCAGCCCCTGCGCGCGGTCGGCATCGAGCGGCTCTACGTCCAGGGAAGCGACGGCTCGGATGATCTGCGCGGCGGCGCGCTGGCCGATACGCTCATCGGCTTCGGTGGCGTGGGCGACCAGCTGGCCGGCGGCGCGGGCAATGATTCGATCCTCGCCGGTGGTGGCATCGTCACCGAGAACGCGTTGCTGCTGGGCGAGGATGGCGATGACTTCCTGCGCTTGGGTGTGGGGGATGGTGTGCTCGATGGCGGCGCGGGCAATGACAGCCTGGAGGTGGTCTCGTCCACCGGCCCGACGATCTTGCAGGGCGGGACGGGCGACGATCTGCTGCGCGTGGGCGGCGGCGTCCTGGTCGGCGGCACCCTGGTAGATGGCGGCAGCGGCGATGACGTGCTGGAGCTTGATCTTTCCACGCTGTTCCATGGAGCCGATTCGGAATCCTTCGGCGATGGCGGCGGCTGGATCGAGGGGCAGTTCCAGTCGGTTGACTACACCGGCATCGAGCGGTTGCTACTGCGCGGCGGCACCGGCGACGACACCCTGCAGGGCGGCACGGGCGCCGATACGCTGCTGGGCGGAAGTGGCGACGACACCCTGCAGGGCGGCACGGGTGCCGATACGCTGCTGGGCGGAAGTGGCAATGATCTGCTGTCCGGCGGGCTCGGCAATGATTTCTACAGCGTCGACAGTCTCGACACCGTTGTCGATACGGGCGGTGCCGATACGGTGGAGAGCGGCGAAAGCCACAGCCTCGCCGCCGGGATCGAGACGCTGGTGCTGACCGGCGGCTTCGCGCTCAATGGGACCGGCAATGGCGGCAACAACCTGCTGCTCGGCAATGTCGGCGCCAATGGCCTCAATGGCGGCAACGGCGCCGATACCCTGGTTGGTGGGGCCGGGGCGGACCGGCTGACGGGTGGCACCGGCAATGATGTCTTCGTGCTGCGCCTCGATGATGCGCAGGGCGACCGGGTCATGGATTTCGCAGGGCTGGGTGCCGCGGCGGGCGATGTGATCCGCTTCGAAGGCTATGGCGCGGGCGCGGCGGTGAGTTTCGTCAGCGGCGCACAATGGCGGGTGCAGGGCGCGGCGGGTTTCGATACCTTCCTCGTCTCCGGCAGCTTCGACCCGCTGCATGACGCCATCTTCGCCTGAGAGACCCATGATCGTCCTGCACGGCATCAAGAACTGCGACACCATGAAGAAGGCGCGCGCCTGGCTGGATTCGCGCGGCATCGCCTACCGCTTCCACGACTACAAGGCCGAGGGGATCGAAAGCGCGACGCTGACGCGCTGGGTCGGGCAGATGGGGTGGGAGGCGCTGCTGAATCGCGCCGGCACCACCTTCCGAAAGCTGCCCGAGGCCGAGCGCGAGGGCCTGGACGAGACCCGCGCCATCGCGCTGATGCTGGCCCAGCCCTCGATGATCAAGCGCCCTGTGCTGGACCGCGACGGGGCGCTGACGCTGGGCTTCGCGCCGGATCGCTACGCGGCGCTCTTCGGGTAGAGCCGGCTGGCGATCTCCTTGATCGCGACGTTCGGATCGACGACCCCGAAGCGCCGTCCGGGCACCGCCTCTGGCGGGCCATCGGCCTTGAGCGCAGCCACCAGGTCCTTGCGCACGCGCGTGTCGTTGCGGTGGTACTGGTGGCCGATCCAGTTCATCTCGGTCTCGGAGGGCGGCACGGGCTTCTCATCCTTGCCGCCGATGATCATCGAATAGTCCACCACCTTCACATTGGCCGGCAGGTCCCCCGGATGCGCCGGCCCGCCCGTGCCCAGGCGCTTGCCGTCATTGATCGTGCCGGAGATCGCCCAGACCACCCCATCGTCGCGGTTCACGCCGATGGTGACGTGCCGCGCAAGGGCCGCGAGCGGGCGCAGCGCGCCGGCGGTGGCACCGGGCGGGAAGCCCCGCTCGGGCAGGTCGAGCACGTCTGAAACATCATCGCCGGCGATGACGAAGGCCTGGCCGAACACAGGCTCGGCGAAGAAGGAGAGTTGCGGGGCGATCGCCTGCATGCCGCAGCGCGTCGCCCGCGCGCCCATGGAATGCGCGAGATAGACGGGCTTCTTCTTCGGCTTGCGCGCCGCGATGGCCGAGATCAACCGCGCCAGCGCGGCGCCCGAGCGTTCGGCATCCTTCTGGTCGTCCAGATAGGCGTCGATGCTGCCCATGCCGTTGGAGGGCCAGGTGAAGCTGAGCGGCACGATGGGCGGTGCGCCCCCGGCCTCGAGCCATTCGCAAAGGGCGGCGGTGCGCGTCGCGGCCTCGGTGAAGCTGTAGTTGAAGCCATGCGTGAACAGCAGCGCGATGCCTTTCTCCTGTTCCGCAAGCTGCAACCAGGAGGCGAGGGTATCGACCAGCCCTTCGTCCGGTGACTCGGATTTTGCGACCACGGGCTTGCCGGCGAGGCCCTCGATCGCCGGATCGATCACCACCTTGCAGGCGATCTTGCCGGCCAGCAGGCGGGTCGGCGGGTCGCAGGGCGTGAAGCCGAACTCGGCCTTCTGCCCGTCGAAGATCCGGTTGGTGGCGAAGTGTACCAGGCGTTCGCGCATGCGGCCCCCCATGTTGCGGCGCGGCGAGCATAAGGCAGGGGCGCGTGTTTCGCTTCCATCACGGCTGGGTGAAAGATGAATGCACTGTCACTTGTCCGTCAGAAGGCCTGCCGCGACACTTTCGCGCGCGGGCCGGCCAATCTGGCC
>Ga0315900_10008272_pt1 | contig 13424 bp, 20 predicted proteins | sample LakEriMetagenome_FD_203521 | JGI IMG/M metagenome (GOLD analysis project Ga0315900, IMG submission 203521) | Freshwater fungal communities from buoy surface, Lake Erie, Ohio, United States - Buoy 12 MA114 | ecosystem: Environmental > Aquatic > Freshwater > Lake > Lake biofilm | place: USA: Lake...
TAGGTTTTCGCTCATTTGTGGCAGTTCCTGAAAAAATAGATTCAAAAGATTTTGTTGCCTGTCCGGCAGCCAAAGAAACCGGCAAAAAAAGCAGCTGTGAAAAATGCGGCCTTTGCTCGGGTACCAAAGGAAAAGGAAAAAAACACGTCCAAATTTTAGAACATTGATACCAGGTAAGCATATTTTAAAATTAAGTCCCATCCAATCGGATGGGATTTTTTTTTGCCCTATTTTCTACAAAATAAGCAAAATTAAAATTGCCTATTTTTAGCCTGTTTAAGACGTCCAAATGTTTTCCAATATATAATGTCTATTAATATACAAAAGTCTATTAGAATCAAAATTTGATACCAAAAAAACGAAATTACATATCGGATTGATTTTCGGCGGGTTAAAATTTACCCGCAAGGATATTTTAAAAAAAATACCCTACAGGCCACCCAAGGCCACCAACCCCGTGTATTTCAGGCCCAACACCCCCCATAGTATTTTTTGGGATTAAAACGCAGGCCAACTCAGCCGACCAATCCAATCCGATCAGTCGGCCAAGTCTCTCCCTCTTTTTCCAAATTCTCCCTCTCTGATCGATCAGAACGCTTACTTCTCCTCGTCTCCGAACAATGGCTGCTCTTGGATCACAGTCTTCTCAACCTTGTCAACCAATCCATTGATCCTTGCTGTAAGTGATGGATTGTAGATGCCTGCCATGCCTCCTTTGATCTGATCTCTGCGGATAGAATCCTTAATACGCATAGAGATACCGACAAACTCTTTATGAGTTCCATCCAAATAACTGTCGATATCAAAGAATTTGTACTCTGAAGACTCAAACAGAAAGCACTTAAACCCTTCGATAGTCAGAGGTACTTCTTTCTTTCTGTAGATTTCATTTCCGTCTTTACCTACGAAATCATGGACCAAAAGGGGATTTGCTTTTGTATCTTCTTTGTATTTTATGAAGGCATCCCATAGTTCTTCAGGAGACTTAAATGCTCTAGGTCTACCACCTGGATGTTTTTGATTTTCCATTTTGATCTGAAATTAGTGATGATCGAAGGTACAAAGTCGGAATTTGAATAGCAAATTGGTGGTATTAAATACATCGTTGAAAATCGTTGTACTCTATACTGACCACTTTTAAATGTACAAAATGACCCAAACCATTACACTTAACATCCTGAGAATCAACAAGTTATTTTGTGCAAAAAAACCCTTAAACTATACACTTAACATACTGAATATCAGTTACTTAACTAGGCAAACTGTTAAAATGTAATAAACCAATTTGCAAAAAAAATTCTATAAAAAAACACTACTGATTTTTACAACTGTATTAGGGGGGATTGGTACTACTACTAAAAGAACAACTTCTTGTACTTATATTAATATATATTATAACACATACAACAGTACTTTTTTCAGGCTTTTTTAAGTCCTTTAAGCGTTTTAGGCAAAAAATTTGCAGTTTTATTTTACTTGTACTATACAATGATTATGTTTGGGGATATGGAAGAAATAATTGATTTGGTACCCATTGAGGGATTCGATGGTTACTTTGTAAATGGTGATGGCAAGGTATTTAGTACGTTGCAGGGCACGATGCGTGAGGTTTCGGCAAACAGGAGGCTGAATGGGGTTTGGGTGGTTCAGTTGTACCGAAATGGGAGTAAGCACCCGGTGGCGGTGCATAGGTTGGTGGCAGAAGCGTTCGTGCCTAATCCGAATGGGTACAGGTATGTGCTGTTTAGGGATGGGGATCGGGACAACCTGAGTGCAGAGAACCTGTATTGGAACAGGACAAAGTCGATTACAGCCAGGGGGAAATGGTATGCCGTGCCTGGGATGTCAAACGTGTACATGACACGGAAGGGTGATGTCAGGTTTGGTGACACAGTCTTGGATGTGATCAGGCACAGCGATGGAAACCCCCGTGTGAATATACCCTGGTATGGGGTCAAGATCGTTGGGTTGCTCCATGCCATGACGTTCGTGAAGAAGGTTCAGACACCTAAGCCTAAAAGAGCGATCCTTGAGCATGAGCAGGTCGCTGAGATAAAAGCCTTGTACCAACCAAGAGTCAAGACCATGCAAGAGTTAGCTGATAAGTATAATGTATCAGTCAGCACGATCAGAGATGTCATATCAGGAAGGTCATGGGGGTATGTGAAGCCTGCTGAGATTGGTGGCGAAGTTGTGAAGAAATCCACTACAGTATTTCAGACACGGCAACTGTTTAGGCAGGGGCATATCGTTGAAATTTCAGGGAATGTTTTTGGACAACACCTTTCGTATTTGGCAGAGAAGGAAAAAAATATCTCTGTTAAAATCTCCGAAAATCAGCAGAATCCTGAGGCTTTCTTAATCCAAAAGATTGAATCGAAAAAATAATTTCTACAGATTTTGCAATTACAAAATATCTATTTGTACATTCGAATCGTCTTAACAATAACAACGACACCTATGATCACAATCAAATCAGCAGACAACGCTTGGGCCATCTACGGAGGGTTCAATTGGGAAGTCCAAAATGACTACTCAGAGACAGTAACTTACTTCCACACTTGGGATGAAGTAGTGGATCATCTTTCAACACTTAATTATTAAAACACCTATGACAACAACGATTAAAGTATCCGAGACAGTTGAGAAGGAAGTGTCGCTTCCGAAGTACTTCAAAGCATTGAATCATTTGGATTCAAACTACTTTATGATCCTTGACGATAATTATTACGTCAGGGTCTCCGCAAACGCTTATGATCCAAATGCTTTTGTTCCCCGTGGACCTGAGTTTGGCATATTCCAACTCAAGTTCATTGCAGCTTGGATGCAGTACGGCATTCAGGAGTTGACTGAAGAGCAGTTCAACGAGCAGGCAGGCAAAGCTATTTCTGAAATCATTATCCTATTGAGCAATGGAAAGTAAGACTGTATCAATCGAAGAACTAGAGATCGGCAACTGCCTGTACTATTTTGATCTCATTGTGTATTATGATGAAGACTACGATGCAGGTAGCGACTATGCGCCATCGTCAAGCGAGATAGAGATCATTGACGTTGACTTTGCCTCAGATGTCACAGCGTTCAACTGTGTGAGCGATTCGGAATATCAGGTGACTGATAGAGATGAACTCAAGCTAGTGATGTCCTACATTGATCCGTACCACGAACTTATTAAGTCGCTATGATTAAGGCATCACATCTCCGTATTGGCAACATCATCTACTATCCTCACATTGAGGAGGTAGATGAAGCAGGTAATGGTTGGGTTGAGGATCACGACAAAGTGATTTCACTTGACATCAACTTAGTTAGCAGTCTTTGGATGGGCGGTGGATCATATCAAAGTGAATCACAGATCATTGCTGTTGAATTGACAGAGCATATTTTGACCCATTATGGATTTTCTAAAATTGATAATCCCAATAACACACCTTATTGGTGCTACATTAAGGATGGGGAAATTTGGGCATATCAAGATTGGAAGAATGGCAGAATCAGCGTTAAGAAATTTCATTCAAATCAACCTGAGTATGTATTTCTCCATGAGTTGCAGAATTTATACTTCATGTTAACAGGTAAAGAATTATGATCCGATACCATATTAAGGAAGGGGAGTTGGAACTCCTCTTCCATATCAACGATAGTGGAAACCTAGTAATCGTCTCAAATGATCAGACAGCCGAGATCGATCACTTGACTGCCATTGAACTCATTGAGATGCTCAGAGTGAAGCTATACGATCATCAGGCCAATAAGGAGTCCTTACTTAAACGAATATTCAGATGAAACAAAAGATCAAGCAGGCACTCGCTCAGATTCAGCGTGAATTGAGTGTGCCAAAAAATAAGAGAAATGAGTTCGGTGGGTTCAACTACCGATCAGCCGAAGACGTGTTGAAGGCTCTGAAGCCACACCTGGAGATGCACAATGCCTACTTACTCATGACCGATGAGATCGTGGCCGTGGGTGACTCCCTGTTCGTGAAGTCTGTTGTATCGATCGGACTGTATGACGATGAGCAAGGTTCGGTGGTCTGCGCTCATGGATGGGCGAAGCATCCTGTGGCATTGAAGGGCATGACTGATCCGCAGATGACAGGAAGTGCATCATCCTATGCCCGTAAGTATGCGATGGCAGGTCTATTCATGTTGGATGACAACAAAGACCCTGATGAGGTCAATAAGCAGGGCGCACAGAAGCCTGAGATGACTCCTAAGGATCGCCTGTGGGCAGTAGCTGTCAAGAAGGTTGCCGAGGGTAAGTCTACCATTGAGTCGATCAGAAAGAGTTACTTATTGTCGGACGAAAACGAGCAGTTATTGCTCAAGGAGGCGGGGAAATGACTCTCTTTAACACCACAGTAACTATGGGGTATTTCCTCAGACAGGATGGTACATTGTCCGTTGGGGAAATGAAGTTTAACATCGTGCATAACATGACCAATGAGATGCTTGATGAGATTTGCACAGAGATTCAGAACTACCAACACGAAGACATGAATGCAGAGATATTCTGTGCCTTTGTGTTAGCCTGGACTACTGTATTTGAGAAACCTGATGTAATTTGTTTAACCGAAGAAATTTACGAACACCTATGCAAGATTTAGAAATACCTGTATTCAAATGCCGATGCTCTCAAATCGGCTCCATTATGACCAATGACCGATCAGGCAAGGGAATGGGAGAGACTGCAAAGACCTATGTCAAAGATTGGCTTAGACTTCAGATTTATGGGCATGAGAAAGAGATCAAGTCAAAATACTTGGTCAAAGGCCGTCTCCTGGAAGACGAAGCGATTAGATTTTATATCCATGCTACGGGATGTGATTTTCTGCTGAAGAATGAGGAGCGATTTGAGAACGATTTCTTCACAGGAGAGCCTGATGTCATTGATGAGATCGTGTATGACTTTAAAAACTCATGGGATGCCTATTCTTTCCCGCTGTTTGAGAAAACTCCCGATAAAGGATACTTTGCACAGCTTCAGGGTTACATGGCTCTGACAGGCTTAAAAAAGGCCAAATTGGTTCATGTGCTTTTGGACACTCCTGAGGAAATAACTTATGGAGAACCGAGGGATTATTCGTTTGTTTCTAATAACTTTAGAATTAAGGAGTTTGACATCGACTACGATCCTGTCTTCATTGAGCAGGCTCAAGAGCGTGTCCTGCAATGCAGGGAATACCTTAAAGAAATACTGTCTAATTTGTAATCAATCTGACCCGAAGTTTTCGCTTCGGGTTTTTTCGCACTACCTATGAGTTACATCAGTTTATATCCCGCAGGGCATTTCTCTGCTAAAACCAAAAACTTTGCTCCTGCCACGATTCCTATAGGCAGTTTGCAGTTTGAAGAATACATCCGAAAGATTCGGGAAGGTGAATGGCAAGATCAGGTTCTTGACGTTCGAAATGGGAGGTTGGAGAAGCAGGCAGCGCAGGGAGTGACTGCCTCAGGTGTATTCAGTTCCCGTAGGGCAGATGGCCTGACAGCGCACTCAGGAATGATTGCGATCGACTTTGATTCCAAGCTGAATCAGTTTGTTGAGATGTCAGAGGTTTTTGCTGACGAATATGTCTATGCAGGCCACGAGTCGATTTCGGGCAATGGTGGCTTTGTTGTGTACGTCAAAATTGATCCTGACAAACACCTGGATGCTTACTACGGACTTGAGGCATATTTTGCCAATAGCTATGGAGCCATTAGCGATCCATCATGCAAGGATGTCTCTAGGTTCAGATTTGTCAGTTTTGATCCTAATGCCTTCATCAATGAGTCTGCAAAGGTTTTTAAGAAATACCTGCCTAAGAAGAAAGTAATGCCTAAGAAAGCATTCTTTGTTCATACGAATGCAAACATGGCTTACATGATTAAACAGATTCAGGAGCGCAATGTCAATGTCTTAGAAGACTATCACGATTGGATGAGGGCAGGGATTGCGTTTGCCAATGAGTACGGGGAATCAGGCCGAGAATACTTCCATGTGATGTCATCCTACTCTTCAAAGTATGATGAGGTCAAAACCAATAAGACCTATGATGCCATGCTTAGAACAGGCAGAAAGGAAAACACGATCGGAACTGTGTATTGGTTTTGCAAGAATGCAGGCATAAAGATCAAAACAGATTCGGGAGAGTATGTAGAAAAGATCGCCAAGGGAAGGATTTTGGCAGGTGTTAAGGATGTAAAGGCTTCGGTAGTTAAGGATGCCGAAGAGAAAGGCATAGACCCAAATGAGGCTGAAGCCATTGTTTCGGCCTTGGAGACCTCCCCAATGGAAAACATGAAGCCAAAAACAGGTGATGACTTGCTTGTTGCTGTTTTGGGTTACCTGAGTCAGATAGACTTAAAATACAACCAAATCACTCAGAAAATAGAGGTGAACGGCCATCCGATTACGGATACTATTTTTTCTAAGACTCTTACAGGGATTTGGATGGGCATATCGACCAAAGTCAATGAGACTATGCTTCACCATCTTTTGAGATCAACTGCCGAGGAATACAATCCTGTGACAAGGTTCTTTTTAGAAAGACAGAACGAACCAAGACCTGAAGGAAACATCAAGACCTTATTTAACTGCATCAGGTATGACATGACTATCGAAGATCAGTATGTCAGTAACTACCTAGAGGTGTTTATGCTTAAATGGCTGTTGTCTGTAGTGGCATCGGCATTTGGCATTCACTCTGAGATGATGCTTGTACTGATTGGGGGACAGGGGCAACAGAAAACCAAGTTTTTTAGGGGCCTACTCCCTTTGGAATTGAGAGATTACTATGCGGAGTCCAAGTTGGATGATGGCAAGGATGCCTTTATGCTGATGTGCGAGAAGCTGATCGTAATGGATGACGAATTTGGCGGCAAGAATAAGCAGGAGGCCAAGCAGTTCAAGGACATTATCAGTAAGTCAGGGTTCTCTGTTCGTAGGTCCTATGGAAGGTACCACGAAGACAGAAAGCGATTGGCAGTTTTGTGCGGAACTTCAAACGAATATGACGTGATCAATGATCCTACGGGGAACAGAAGGATCATTCCTGTGAACATTGTATCTATAGATCGTGAACGATTTGAGGCCATCGACAAGGATAAGCTGTGGATGGAATTGTATTGGATGTGGAAGGAGATCGGTAATGGATGGATGTTGACTAAAGAAGAGATCGAATACCTAAATAGGGCAACTACAAAGAACACTCAAATACCTGTTGAGCAGGAAGCGATTGAGATGTTTTTTGGCCTGCCTAATACTCCTGGATTTACTCAGTTCTTCTCCAATACCGAGATCATCAATTACATTGAGTCAAGGACCAAGCTGAAGCTGAACTACTACAAAATTGGGGTTTGCATGAAGCAGTTGGGGTTTGAGAAGAAGACACGAAGAGTCGGTGGCATCGTAAAGATGTGCTATGAAGTAGTAGAGAAGCAGAACATTCCAAGTATTGAATCTAGTCCGTTTTAAACATGATTGATATTTTAGACGAAATAATAGACCTCCCTTTTGACATCTTTTGGGATAAGTTTCTTGAAAAAGGTGGATTAAACGTGTATCGCCATCAATGCGGTGCGATATGGTTTTCAATGACTAGAAAGCAGAGAGAAGATGCTTTCACAGATGTAGCAAGTTGCGAAAAAGTGAAAGAGCAGTTTGGCACCTACTACCTAAAGACATTTTTATGAAAGCATTAGACATCTTAAAGCAACTGAAGCAGGAAGAACAGATCAGGAACTACCCATCGGTTCCTAAGTTTGCCATACCCGCAGTAAAGCTAGACGATACAACTGCAAACGGACTGACCAAGTGCGTGATTGAGTACCTCAGGCTTACAGGGCATTTTGCTGAACGAGTAAATTCTATGGGCAGAGTGATCGACAATCGCAAAACTGTTAGCGATGTCATTGGAAGACAAAAGGTCATTGGATCAATGAAATACATCCCCTCTACAGGTCATGTAGGTACGGCAGACATTCATTCAGAAATCAATGTGAGCATATCGGGTAAGACTATACCCATAGCGGTAAAATGGGAAGTAAAGATCAATAAAGATCGACAGAGTGCAGTCCAAAAGGAGTATGAATCCAAGGTAGGTAACTACTACATCATCAAGTCATTTCAGGACTTCTATGACAAACTCCAATCATTTTTAAATGAGTATAAATAACTCAATAAATATTTCTATATTCGCAAAAACAAAACATCTATGGCAGCTTTATCAGAAATCTTCATCAAAGAGGAAATTTTAGAGATTATCCTTAAAACAATCAAGAAAAAAGGGGCAAAAGGAATTGGTTTGACAATCAGTATTTCTGATAAATCAAATAAGTTCGGCTCAAACGTATCAGCATACATTTCTCAGTCAAAAGAGGATAGAGATGCAAAGAAAGACAAGTTCGCAGTAGGCTACGGAAAAGTATTTTGGACTGATGGAAAAATAGTAAAGGGAGAGAAGCCTGAAGGCGAAAATACCCCTACCTATTCGGCAACAGTTAGTGATGACGATGATTTACCATTCTAATGAAACAGACAGACGAATTTAAGAAAGCAGTTAAGTCATTCAAGAAGGTGGCTAAACTATCATCATTGCTAGGTAAAAGCAGTACCTACATCAAAATTTCAGGATCAGAGTTCAACGGAGTGAAGGATGCCGATCTGACTGACCTAGACATTGACCGCATTAAAAAGGCTATTGTAAAAGTTCGTCAGAAGACCGAGGAATTGGAAGTCATGTTCTTTCCAAGAGCCAAGAAGAAAAATGATTCGCTACTATCGGAATGAAAACAGTAGTAGCGATTATTGTTTACAACCGACACGAAAACATCAAGCGGTGGCTTGACTGTTGGAAGCAATGCGATCAGACTGATGCCGAGTTGGTAGTGATTCAGAGCGTAGATGCTGATCAACCTTTAGAGGTTGCTGAGATGTGCATTAATGAAGGGATCAAATATTTTGCAAGACAAAATGAAGGAATGGACATCGGGGCATTCAAAGAGGTATGCCAAGGAAAAATCAAAGGGTTCCCCAAGTTCGATAACCTACTTTGGATTACGGACGATACTATTCCGATGTCAAAGGATTTTGTATCTCTTTTTACAGTTAATCTGAATGGATTAAACTGTTATGAGATAGCCTCTAAAAACGCTCCATTACACGTTCGCACAACAGGATTCTGTATCACTAAGGATGTGGCAGAAAGGCTTCAATTTTGGGACATAAAGACCAAAATGGACTGCTACGACTTTGAGCATCGAAGTAAGTACACTTTGATGCTTCAGGTGAATGCAATGGGATACCGATGCAATCAGATTTGTCCTATTGAAAGATCGCCATTATGGGATACAGGAAACAGAGCGTATCTCAATAGATGGGATGAGCATGAATCTGTTTTTGGGAACAAAGACAAAGGCAAGGTTACTGTAATCTGTCCTGTATTCAATACCTTTCCTCAGATCGCATCAGCATTCCAGGCACAGACTTACGAAAATTGGGAAATCCATTTCATTCATGATGGCAAAGGAAAACTCAATCTTCCCAAGGATGACAGGTTTTTCTTTCATCAAACCAAGGAGCGAAAAGGTTTATGGGGACATCCAATAAGGGCAGAATATTTACAGAAGCTAAAGGACAACGGAAAATATGTTCTGATCACAAACGCTGACAACTATTATACTCCATTGTTCCTAGAGAAAGCAGTCAACCTACTGCATAAAAATCCACAGGCCGTGGCTTCATTCTGTTCTCAGATGATCCATAATTACATCAACTACAGAGTAATGAACTGTACAATTCAAAGAGGATACGTTGATTGTGGTCAGGTATTGTTGAGATCAAAGGAGGCCGCTCAAGTTGGATGGAACAGCATGGATCATTCAGCAGATTGGTTTTTCTTTGCTGACATACAGAAAAAGTATGGCAGTAGAGCATTTATTAAGTTCGATGGCTGTCATTTTATCCATAACTGATGAAGACGATTGTACTTGGAGGAACAGGGTTGCTTGGGACAGAACTCAAGAAGATAGACCCTAATTTGTTATGCCTTGGATCAAAGGATTGTGATATTACCGAAATGGATGATTTGGCATTGCTTTTCAAAATTTATGATATTGACACCATAATTTTAGCTGCTGCCGAATTAACAACTGCTCCCAACTTGGCTTTAATAACCACCAACATAATTGGAACGGCCAATGTTGCTAAAGCCTGTTTGATTACAAATAAACGATTGGTTTATATTTCTTCCGATTATGTCTACAAAGGGGATTCAGGCAACTACAAAGAGACAGATGAATTGTTACCATCAAATGACTATTCATGGTCAAAATTGGGTGGAGAATGTGCGGTAAGAATGGTAGAAAACCATTTGATCATTCGTACTAGCTTTGGATCATCTGAATTTCCTCATTCAATTGCATTCAACAATAAATGGACATCAAAGGACTATGTGGATGTCATTGCTCCAATGATATTGCAGGCTTGCAAATCAGACATGAGAGGAGTGATCAACATTGGTACAGAGAAAAAAACAATGCTGTCTTATGCAAGGAAGCGAAATCCTGATGTAAAAGGAATGCCATTGACAGACAATACCTCACCTAGAGATTCATCCTTAAACCTTGACAAATGGAAATCATTTCAAAAAAGCATAATTGCTGCCGAGTCTGCGGACACACAGAACTAAAGCCATACCTTGACCTTGGTGAGATTCCGCTTGCAAACAATCTGTTTGACACCCAGGAAGAGGCTATCAATGCTCCAAGGCTTCCACTAATTGTTGCTTGGTGTAAGAATTGCGGATTATCACAGCTTACAGAGGTTGTAGATGGATCACAGCTATTCAGTCATTATACCTATCGAAGTTCTGTCAATCAAGGCTATGTAGAGCATTGCAGGCAAATGGCTAAAGAGTTGAAAGAAAAGTATGGATTGAATGCAGATACAAGGCATTTAGATATTGCGGGAAATGATGGGACACTTTTGAAGCAATTTCAAAATGAATTAAAACATTATGTTGTTAACATTGATCCTGCTGAAAATCTTTGTGAGATAGCAATTAATAATTCAATTAATTCAATTTGTACTTTTTGGGGTCTTGAAGTAGCTAAACAATTTTATAGCAAAATAGACTTAATCACGGCCACCAACGTATTCGCTCACCTTGACAATGTTACCGAGTTCCTAGAGGCTTGCAAGATTGCCTTAAAAGATGATGGAGTGATTGTGATCGAAAATCCATATTGGCCTGAAACAATGATGGGCAACCAATTTGATCAGGTTTACTTTGAACACATGAGTTATTGGAGTGTAAATCCAATGCTTGCCTTGTGCGAAAAGGTAGGTCTGCATTTGGTTGATGTTTCTAGTCAAAAAATACATGGGGGAACTTGTAGGTATGAGATCAGAAAGCAGAAATCAGAAAATGACTTTTACTTCACCAACGAATGGTATGAGTATTGGAGATATCAAGATTGGGCCTCTAAAATCTATCGAATGAGGTATCAGATCGATGAAAAACTCAATGTTATTGCCGAGAATCATAAACTATGCGCATTTGCAGCATCAGCAAAGGGTAACACGTTACTCAATTTCTGTGGCATTGATCACAATGTGATTGAGTTTATCGTTGACCAAACTCCTGAAAAGATCGGAAAGTATTCCCCAGGCACAGGTATTCCTATTGTCGGATTTGAAAAAATAATCGAATACCAACCTGACTATGTGTTGATTTTGTCATGGAACTTTAAGGAAGAGATCATTGCTAAACTCAGACCTGTTATTCCAAATGCAAAGTTCATTGTTCCAATACCTAAATGGGAGGTAATATGAAAGCTAAAGAACTGAGGATCGGTAATTGGGTTTGTGTAAATCACGCATTTAAAAATAAATCTGAAGTAAACGATTATTTAATGTTGACTAGAATTAATGGGTTAGGAGATGGCTTTATTAGTTGGGATAAAAGTTATGGATTTTACCATGAAGGTATTTTTCCAATTCCTACAACCGAAGAATGGTTGTTGAAGTTTGGATTTGAATTGCATTACGAAAGGTATTTTAAAGGAAATTTTTGCTATTATCCAGGAAACAAACTGTTTGAATGGAGAGGATTGCCATTACTAGACTCACTTTGGAATGAAGTACATAAACTCCAAAATTTATACTTTGCCCTTACAGGAGAGGAATTGACAATTAAATGAAAGCAATATACACCTGCGTATTCGATCAAGACATTCAGATCAAACCTGCTCCCAATTTTCATGGATGGGATACGATATTGATCACAGACAGAGTTATTACGGACTCAAAAGGATGGAAGGTAATTGAAATAGACTCATGGGACGATCCATTGTCCGCTCACTTGGCATGGAAACTTAGATCACATATCTATTTAATTCAATACGATATGGTATGCTTTATTGAACCTCATGTTGAAATATTGCAGGCACCACCGACAGGAGACTGCTTTTTTATGCAGACAGTAAGTTTGTTTAGTAGAGCAAAAAACCTGATGGCACAATATCCTGATCAAAAGACAGTTATTGACAGGCAAATGAACTACTACTCAATGAGCAGAATCAAACTCAATGAGATGATTGTCAATACTGATTTCTTTGTCAGAACGCATACCGAGGAAATGAATAAGTTTTTTGATGATTGGTTTATTCAGCTTGAGATGTTTTCTCAGCATGAAGAACTCTGCTTCAATTACTTGGCAATTACAAATTATGTGAGTTCAATAGTCGCATTGCCATCAAATTACAACTCATATTTTAAATCGGATGTATCATTCAAGGTCGCTAAAAAATTCAAAAAAGCACCTGTAGCCGTACACCATATCACCCCAGGTAGAGCAGATAAAAACATCGGAAAAGCAATCAATGACATTGTAAAGCATCTTCCTGATGAAGATTGGATTTGCCTCAGGGATATAGACTGTTTTCCAATGTACCACGAAGAGTTTTTTAAGCAATGTGAAGAGATTGCAAACGAAGGAAAATACGATCTAATCGGATGCATGACCAATAGGCTTGGACTCGAAAAGCAATTGTACAGGGGGCAGATTTCTGAAAACACAGACATTAATTATCATCGTCAGATCGCTTTGGAACTGCATGAGAAAAACGGCAACAAAATAATTCCCACAAATGACATGATTGCAGGGTTGATGATGCTGTTTCCAAAAAGGCTATGGAAAGAAGTAAATGGCTTTGAAGAAGGCTATATCGTTCATCCTAATGGCAGGTACTTCGATGATATGTTTTCTAGCAAAATCAAGTACAAAGGTTTTAAGATGGGCATAGCCACAGGCATTTACTTGTTCCATTTTTACAGGTTAGGAAAAGAAAATCCAAGCAATTACAGAAACCACTTATTTTAAAATAATATTTGTTTATTTAATAGCTGTTTTTATATTTGAAAAAAATAACAGCTATGGC
>Ga0315900_10008273_pt1 | contig 13422 bp, 2 predicted proteins | sample LakEriMetagenome_FD_203521 | JGI IMG/M metagenome (GOLD analysis project Ga0315900, IMG submission 203521) | Freshwater fungal communities from buoy surface, Lake Erie, Ohio, United States - Buoy 12 MA114 | ecosystem: Environmental > Aquatic > Freshwater > Lake > Lake biofilm | place: USA: Lake...
ATTGCAGGACGACCGGCTGCCAGGTCTGTGGGTTGGAAAGCAATCCATGGGTAAAGACGACGGGAATCTTTCCTGGCTGGTAGGGTTCGATCATGATGAGTCCACGTCGAGCAGTAGGATCTTCCGGACGCAGGAATTGCTCCAGAAACCCCTGCAGCTGTGGGTCCTGGGTGCTGTTCCATGCCTGCTGGGCTCCTGGGGCGGAAGCCAACGATAACTCGACGCGTGGCCCCAGGGCACGATCGCGATAGACGGGTCGATAGATCTCCAGGGTGCCACTGGCGAGTTGTTGGTCCAGTTCCTCAGAGAAACGATCGGGTCGGAAGATCACCGTCGCATCCCAACTGGCTCGCTCCAACAGAAACCTCTCTTCACGCCGCGTCGAGAATGGGATCAGTTCGGCGTCGGGGTTGTCTCTGTAGACCGATTTATCGCTCGCTTGCAAGCGCACGGCGACCACAGGAACTCCAAACCCTTCAACTCTCTTGGAATCATTTCGCTTGCTGTGGTAGGTGCCGACCGGGATGATCTGCATGTGGTCCTGGGCGTTCCAGGGACCGTCCTGTGGATCCAGTGCGATCAGAGAAGATTGGCCCTTAGCATCACAAAGCTCAATCCCCTGCCCTGGTCGCCATCGACCACAGCTTCTTCCTGCGCGAAGCAATCCCTCCAGCGCCTGGTGATAGACCTGCAGCGCTTTTTCCCAGCGCGACCGGTCATCGATGGCGCGGCTCATCGCCTGCCAGGCGAGGGTGCAGGCAGTTGCAAAAAGGTCGACCGATTTGGGGTCGGAGTGGAGTTCTCGGGCAGCAGCCATCCGCGCCCATCGCATTGCCTTATCCAAAACAGGTTCGGAAGCGCTTCGGGAAGTCCGCAAAGAAATCGACTGCCAGTTCGGATGGCTGTCGAACCATAGATCATGCTTCCATTGCGAACAACCGAGGGCGGGTATCGAAGCGAGTAGGCAGAGAATCGCGGAGAGTAGCTTGCCTTCCCAGCGATGCGACGGGGATCGATCGAGCGACGGAGGATCCAAACAAAGAGTTGGCATGAGCGAATGTCGCGGTGGCAGATCGGATCGGCATCCATGCCATCTCAAGCGAACTCGAAAAGGAGAAACGCCTCCCGCGGCCTCCTCAACTAGCAAATCATCGGAGCCACAATGAGACGGGTGCAGTCGATCTCATGAAAAAACTGATCCGCCCATTGCAGCGACATGCCCTTAGGAAGAATCGGCAGACTTTATCAAGTCTCCCCGTGGGCGACCGATCCGTTTGGCTTCCTAGCGGGACGGTCACGTTCGGGGGAATCGCGAGCGACTCAAGGCTCCCAGAGCCTCAGGGACTCCCGATATGCCGCCATTTGCGCACGATTCTTTTCCATCCACCCCAAAAAGACGATCAGGCTGATTCCGAGGCAGATTCCAAAGACCCACCAAGGCCAGATCTGATCGATCGCACGCTGCGCATGCCAGACCATACCGACCAGCGCGATCGCGACAAAGAGACTGCCACAATAGAGGAACGCGCGGATGCGAAGTGCGACTCCTAGCAAGACTCCCAGTACTGCAAGAGTCAGCAGAAGGATTGGAGACCAGAACTGCGCGCCGAACGAACGGACCATCATCTCGAATGTGCTGCTGCAGTAGATGGAAAGCAGCAGACCGTAGCGAGTCGCCGCGATGGCGGACCGGGAAAGCTGGTGGCGATTGGCTTCCAGCACGACCAGGCCCGCGATCGCCGGTGGAATGATCCAGAGCTGGGGGTGTTGGGCAAAAGCCAGCGTCGGATTGCTGGTGAGCGAAGTCCAGAATGCGGCCATCCCAAGCAGACTGGCCAACCATTTCAGGCCCGTGTGATTTCGGCGCATCGCTTCACTACCGTAAAGGGCTGCACCCAGAAGAAGCAAGATGGCGAACGCGAACGGTTGCTGCCAGTCGATGAATCCATTGGAATCGGAGTCGCCAAGCCAGATGCCGAGCACCGGGATGATCGGCAAAAGCAGTGTCGTCCGTTCGATCGGATCCCGCAGGATCGATCGATCCGAATTCAGCAAGAGCTTTCCGATAGCGATGTTGACCATCGCTGCCAGATAGACCAAAAGTGGCCACCACTGGGTCAGCCAGCCGTCAAACCACTCTGGGAAATGCGACCGCAAGGCGATCGCGATGGCCAACAGCGTCCCTTCAAAACCATAGAAGGCTGCCTGTCGCTGACCGATGGCAAGTTCCGCTTCGTAGCCAACCGGATGCGTGGCGATCACCAGCAGTCGAAATGCCATGGCGACCCAGGTGATGATGACTGCCAAGCCGATTCCCAGCGGGATTCCACCTAGATTCCATCGAGGCCAGTCCACCAGCGGTGTCAGATAGCCGTATACGACCCCAAGACCTGCCAATCCGATCGGGAGAAGGAGTGCCAGACTGGCCTGCATGAAGCGCTTGGCGTCGTCGCTAGTGGCGGGGCGCATCTGTGCTGTCCAGCGATACAGCCAGCTGATGGCCACCATCGCCATCAGCCCACGCATCAGGTGAGCATAGATCAGATAACTCTGCCACCAGGACTGTGGTTCCTGGACCGTGAGCAATGCGGACCGATCCAGGTTCAGGTCGGACCAGGAAAGCAGCACCGCGCCGATCGATCCTAGGAAGAGTCCTGTAAACTTTTCCCAAGGGCGTCGGGCATCGATCGCGATCGGAAGGATCGCGATCGATGCCGCTGCCGGCAGCATGGCGATGAACCGCTTCGTCCAAAGTGGATGGTATTCCAGCACCAGAAAGAGGCAGGGAATCACCAGAAGGAGCCCTGCGACCATGTGCCAAGAGACCATCCATCGCCGCGTCTTTTCGAGTTCTTCTGGGCTGGGGGTGGGCATGCCAAGTCGATTCCAAGGAATTGATCTTCCGGCGTGAACAATCGCGTCGCGGAGGATCCCCGCTAGCATCGCCATCGCCAGCACGCATCCCAATGCCCACATCGGAAAGATGAAATCGGAGGGAAGCTGCAGTTGCTGATGCGTCCACAGCGATAGAGATGCAAAGAGGGCCAGCACACTGCAGTAGATCGACAGCAAGGGGCTGATCGATCGTGCTTCGGTGAGTCGCCAAATCGCAAGGCATAGACTGATTCCTGATACGGCCAGCAGCCATTCGTTTTGGACGGGCAGCCAAATCAAATCTGGAAGCCACGGGATGGCGATCCATCCGGTGGCCAGCAGGATGGCCAGGGGTACATGGAGACTGGCGGTCTGATCGATGAAGCGACCTTGAGTCGCAGCAAGACGAAGGAAGTGAACTTTGATTTTTGTCGGAATGCACAAGGCGCGGTGAAGTAGTCCAGCCGCCAATGGGGCCAGCAGAATGGAGACAGGAAGAGGAAGAGTCGAGCCGAGGATTGGCCCTTGGGCCAGCGCGATCGCACTAGCAGCGACAAAGGCACCTGCATGCCCAGGTGCTGCCTCCCCATTCCACACTCCTCGCAGCACCGCAATCGCCGAGAAAAGCATCAGGAACGAGAACGCGATCGGATAGGTTGGCATTCTGGCCTGGGAAGCAGCGAAGATCGAAGAGACGATGAAAAGAAGCCACCAGAGTCCCCGTTCCAGATCGCCGGCCGACGATCCAATCCGCAGGATTCCCCGGTTCCGATCGCTTCGATGCAAGGCGCCGACGCAGAGAGCCAAAGACCATCCTGCAAGCAGAAGGGGCAGCGGGTTAACCACCGAGAGACCTGCGAAGGAGGTAGGAGCCCACCATCCTTCGTCGACTCCGTGCAACCAGGCCAAGGGGAGGAAGGGAGACAGCGTGGCAATCGGCGGCGCCCACGAAAACGTCTTCTGATTATTTTTGCCAGTCCACCATGTCCATCCCGATCCCGCCAAAACAATCAGGACACTGACAAGCACCCGAGGGCTTCCCAGATCGATCGTGATCGATTTGCCTCTGGATACCTCCAGCAGGGCCATCGCCCCTAGGGCGGCGACGATCGCCAGCAGTACGAAGCCGGTATTAGCCATGCGAGTCGCCAGGGCGGAGATCGAATCGGCTGTTGGAGTCGGCGATGCGCTGTTCCCCGTCTCGATCGAGCGATTGTTGGATTCTGGATGGATCCAGGTGAGAGCTATCGCCACCAGACTCTGGCCAGTGGCGCAAGCCAACAGAGCGTACGCCCACTGGGTTATCGCAGGGAGTTTCAGGAAGCCATCGACCGCGAGCAGAAAGGCCGCGATCGCAAAGGCCAGCCATTGGCTGGCGCTTTCCAGGTTGTACCTGCGTCCATCCGGGTCCTGGTGACGAGCCCACCACCATCGAAAGGTGAAAAATACTAGAAGCGGTGCCAAGCCGTGTGCCACCGTCCAGGCGCGACTGTACCAGGGACGGAAAGTCCAAGGGGCTCCCTCTGCCCCAAGGCTCCATCCTGCCAGAGTCGGCAGGTCGAAACCTGCCCACCAGAGAAGTCCACTGAAAAGAACGATCGATGCAAATGACAGACGCTCTGCGATCGGCCATGCACTGCTGCTCGACTGATTAGGATCTGCCGAACCATCGTCGATCAAACCCAGGCCGTAGGCGAGGTAGCGACCTGCGGGTGTTGGCCGAGTTGCCAGCGCGATCCCCAGAATCGCCAGACTCCAGAGCATGCTGCTGATGCCCAGCGAAGCTGGAGGAAGCATCGCTGGAATCATTGCAAGGCTCCATGGAAGGAGCGCACTGAGTTCGCGAAGTACCGGTGGGTTGCTGTTCCTGCGATATCGGATCAGCCAGACCGAGAGCATCAGGACGACCGACATGGCGATCGAGGTCGATTGATGCAGCGATTCCACAGACAGACGAATCGGTCGAGCGATCTCCAGCGGATCACGGAACAGGTCTAGGTTGGATGTCCAGGATCGGATCGCGCCCATCAAGGAGGATGCGGCGATGGCCAGTAGGAGCAGTGACGCAGCGATGCCGATCGTTTCCCACCGTCCCTCTTGATGCAATGGCGGCCAGGAAATTCTCTTTCTCAGTTGCTGGATGACCCAGGCACTTCCGATCAGAATCATCCCCAGCATGCCAAAGTGCAGCCATAGGTTGACGACTTCGGGATGGGCTCTCCAAATCCCGCGGTCACCCGCGATTTGGTGGAACGCGAGCAACGACCAGAGGATCGCCATAGAAATCATTAGTTCACGGATCGATACCTTCGGCTCGATCCACCAACAGCCCAGCAGCAAGACAGGCAGCGCCCAGCCGAACTGGACAAGGCGATGGAGATCCTCACCAGCCCAATCGACCAGCATCGTAGTGCTGAGCAGTCCGAGGCCCATGACCCCCGTGGTCACGAACCGACCTGCTTGAGGCCGCCATAGATCTTTCCAGCGAAGGACCGCGACGCATTTGGCAATCGCTGCGACCACCACCCACGACAAAGCGGTTGCCAACCCCTTGAGCGCCAGAGGCTCCAGCGATTTCAGCGGCTGGACTGGATCCCATGCCCCACGCTGCGGCCAAGGAAAGAAGAAGGCAGCCAGCAGCGTCATACCTAGGCCCAGACTCATGCCCAGCGACATCCCCGTGAGCGTGAGCCTTGGTGCAAGGAACAGAATGCCGATTGTTGAAAGTCCTGCTAGAAAGACGACGGGTGGCGCCCAATAGCCGCCATGGGGAGGTTGACTTGCGGGGTGGATCAGAGCTATCAGGGCCAGCAGCGTGCAGAGGATCAAAGCAGCCACCGCAGCCAGCATGGCACTTTCGATCAGCGATCGTGGCGACAGACTTCCGGCCCAAAACGCCCGGGTGGATGGCAGCAAGCCAACCGCTCGAGGCGGTGACTGAGCATTGCTGGCAGGGATCACCCGAAGCAGAATGCATCCAGCTAGCAGCGTCGCGATCGCGATCGATCCGATCGCCGCGACCCGTTGCCATGCGATCCAACTGGCCAGGATTTGCCAACCTTCAAGGATTTCTTTAGGCCACGCATCCAGCCCCCATTGCGCCAACATGCCGGTCAGCAAGATCGCCATCAGCGTTCCGATCGATGCCAGACTGCGGCGACCGGCTAGCCAGCCAAGTGTTGTCGACCAGCATGCGATGGCAGCAAGAGCTCCAAGAAGTGGCTCGCGGGTCATGCCGATTTGGGCAAGGCAACCCAGTGAGGCCATCAGCGAGGTGGCGCCAGCGGTGCCGATCCCGATGCGCCAATTGCTGGGATCGATCTTGGTTTGATCGATTGAGGTCGGATCCCCTTGAGCCGAACGGGCAGCGGCAGAAAACGAAGGGATCGAAAGGTTGCTGCAGGCCAGTGCCCATGCGCCTGCACCTCCCAGAAAGAGACTGATGGCGGACCACCACCATGGATCGATTGGCGAAAGTTGTCTTTGCTGAAGCCAGGAGAATCCCAGCAGGATAGCCAGTGGGAAGAAGACCTGAGTGGCCACCGCAAGTTGACGGCTATAGAAGGCACCTTCCCTTCGCTTGCGTCGGGTCGCTTGAAATGCCATCGTCCAAGCGAAGAGCAGTCCGATGCCTGTCCCAATCCATGTCCAGTTGGCAGTCATCCGGCTCGTCGGACTCATCGCGATCGGAATCAGCAGGAGGCTGCAGAAGAGATTCGAAATGGCAGGCGGTTTCCAGAAGTATCCAAAAAGAGCCTTCGCGGCTGTGCTGGCCAGCAGGCCGTAGACCAGGGTACCGGTCAGGAGTGCGGCGAGCCACGGAGCGTCGATCGATGGAGTGCCGTGTCGTCGAGACAAAAGGATGCCGGTCATGACCGCCAGCGGGATCAGCAGCAAGCCGATATGCAGGATGCCGCGCGATGTCTCCTTCAGTTTCCAGGTGCGCAGAGTGTACTGGCCAGCTCCGTGAACGGCAGCCGTAGCGATCATGAATACCAGCGATGGAAAGAAACGGCTGGCGCTGGAAAGAGGGGCCCATAGGCTGATGACCAAGCCACACGAACAGACGACGATCAGCGCAGCAGCTATCAGTTCGACCCAACGGATGTTGGATCGTTCCATGAAGGCCTGAAGCATCTGGCCGAGCCATTGCTGAGGACGAATCACTGGGGCGACAGGAACCGGCTCGGGGGCATCCAAAGGATGAGGCTGCAATGGGGATGCTTTCGATGCCGCGCGGGTTTTACGACGGGGTCTGACTTTCTGAGAATGGCCTCTCAGGGAGGGTGGCAGGCTGGTTGGCTGAGCCGCCGAAAGGGGGTCGTTGATCGTCTTTTCGGGGGCTGCGGAAATCACGGCGCCGCTTGAAGCGGTCGTGGTGCTGGCAGCAGCAGCCCCTGTTGGGGCCTCCCCTTTCTCGATTCGATCGAGCGATTCGATCAGAAAACGTTGTTGGTCGGGGGGGAGGATACGGTGAGTTGCAGACCACTGGGCTAATCGCTTGGCTGCTTCCAGGTCATCCTGCCAAGTCTCGTTTGACAGTTGGTTTCGCCTTGCGCAAGGCAGACAAACCCCGTCCCACTCCTGAACCGCGTTGCAGCGTCGGCAGCGCATGCCGGTGACCGCACGCAGCAGTTTGGAACAGCCACGCCAGATCCAATGGATGACCAAGTGAGCGATCAGGAGGATGAGGAGCCCGAACAGAAACCAGTCCACGGCGTTTGCTCCCGGAGGCGCTAGCGGCCCAGCGGTCGCTTTTGAGAGGGATCGCCTTACACGGCAGATTCGATCGCTTATCTTTATTGTACTCCGACCCCTCCTGCGAGCCCCGCAAAACGGCAAGGCTTTGAAAAATGGCTGGGAAGACGGAGATGCAATTGGTAAAAAATCTTATAGGAATTACGCATTTTCTCATGGAGTCGGCCAGAGCGATCGGTAGGCTCAAAGGTGGTAAAGGGCTTTCAGGACGGGCCAGGGATTGCTGGCCTCTCGATCCTTCGCCTTTCGATCCCTTCCTTCCTCTTCTAGCAAAGGGTGACTTTCCCATGGCAGCGCAGAAGCCGTACCGTGTGGCGATGGTGGGTCTTGGATTTGGAGCTGAGTTCATCCCGATCTACCAGAAGCACCCGCTGGGTCAGGTGGAGGCGATTTGCCGTCGGAACGAATCGGAGCTGCACAAGGTGGGGGATCATTTCGGGATCGCCAAGCGATACACCGAGTTCGATCAGGTGCTGGCCGACCCGCAGATCGACTTTGTGCATATCAACAGCCCGATTCCGGACCATGCCTGGATGAGTCTCAAGGCGCTTCGTGCCGGTAAGCACGTGATGTGCACGGTGCCGATGGCGACGACGATTGAGGAGTGCGATCAGATCTGCCAAGCGGTGGCGGACACGGGCCTCCGGTACATGATGGCCGAAACGGTGGTCTACAGCCGAGAGTTTCTGTTTCTCAAGGAGATGTACCAGAAGGGCGAGCTTGGCAAGATTCAGTACATGGCGGCATCGCACCCTCAGGATATGGATGGTTGGCCGGAGTACTGGGAACGGATGATTCCGATGCATTACGCGACGCACGTTGTCAGCCCCGTGCTGGGGCTGGTCGACGGGCGTGCCGAATACGTTTCCTGCTTCGGTTCAGGGACGATCCGCAAGGAATTGGCCGAGAAGTCGGGCAATGCCTATGCCGTCGAATCGTGCCATATCAAGATCCGCAATTCCGATGTTGCTGCGCACATCTGGAGATTCCTCTTTGATACCGCGAGGCAATACCGCGAAAGCTTTGATGTCTACGGGACGAAAAAGAGCTTTGAGTGGTCGCTGGTCGAAGGAGAGCCACATATCCTGCACACCGCGAAGCTGCCTGAGCCGCAGATTGCGTCGAAAGTGGACGTTCCCGACTACGCGCATCTGCTGCCACCCGAAGTACGTCAGTTCACTCGTTCGATCCAGGACGCGGACCATCTATCGTTCATTCAGGGTGGTGGGCACGGTGGTTCCCATCCGCACTTGGTCAACGAGTTCCTTTCTGCTTTGTCGCAGAATCGAGACCCCTGGCCCAATGCGGTGACCAGCGCCAACTGGACCTGCGTCGGGATCTGTGCGCACCAGAGCACGCAGCAGGGGGGCCAGATCGTTCGCCTCCCTGAATTCACGCTTGGGTAAACCAAGGCTGCACCCACTACGGTGAAGCAAGTCGTTCGATTTCGGTCGAATCAGGGTGGCATGGCTGGCGAAACTCCTGCTGCTGACCCTCATCTGCTTTTGCAAGAAGACCTTAGACGAGGAAACTTCGGATGACTAAGAGACTGATGGCTCTGTTTTGGTTCGTGGCGACGATGATCGGGTTGTGGGTGCCCGCATCCCAAGCCGCGGAGCCTTTGTCGGTGCTGTTCCTTGGGGACAAGGGGCATCACAGGCCTGCTGACCTGGCCGGTCGCCTGATTCCCGCTTTGAGGAAGAAGGGCATTGAGCTGACTTACACCGAGGAGGTCGGGGCGTTGCATCCCGACAAGCTGAAGGACTTCGATGGACTTCTGATTTACGCCAATATCGACAGCATCGAACCCGATCAGGAGAAAGCACTGCTCGATTTCGTTGCGTCGGGAAAGGGGTTTATCCCGATTCACTGCGCCACGTACTGTTTTCGGAATTCGCCCGACTACATCGCACTTTGCGGCGCGCAGTTTCAGTCGCACGGCGGGGAGGAATTTGAGACCATCATCGTGGCTCCTGAGCATCCGGTGATGCAGGGCTTTGGTGGATTCCGCTCCTGGGACGAAACCTACGTCCATCACATGCACAACACCAAGGACCGTACCGTTCTGGAGGTTCGTCGCCAGGGAGGACAGGCGCGCGGCAACAAGGAAGAACCCTGGACCTGGGTCCGCACTCATGGCGAGGGCCGCGTCTTCTACACCGCCTGGGGGCACGACACCCGCACTTGGCAGCAGGAAGGTTTTGTCAATTTGGTGGAACGTGGGATCCGATGGGCTTGCGGGAAGGATCCTGCCGACGCTGGAGCCTACGCCGATGTATCCCGATTCCCAATCCCAGCCATCCAACCTCCTAAGACGGATGTCGCCGAGTTCACCTACCGGGACGTCGGGGCTCAGATCCCCAACTACCAGCCGGGCGAGCGTTGGGGAATGCAGGGCAAGCCGCTCAATATGATGCAGGAACCTCTAAGCCCAGAAGAGTCGCAAAAGCACTACCGGGCGCCGGTCGATTTCACCGCCAGTCTGTGGGCCAGTGAGCCGATGTTTCAGGGCAAGCCGATCGCTATGAACTGGGACGAACGAGGCAGGCTGTGGGTCTGTGAGACTGTCGACTATCCGAATGAACTGCAGCCAGAGGGGAAGGGGCGAGACCGAATTCGTATCGTCGAGGATTCCGATGGAGATGGAGTGGCGGATCGTTCGAAAGTCTTCGCGGAGCGTCTGAGCATCCCGACGGCGATTGCCATCTACCGAGGAGGTGCCCTGGTCCAGGATGGTCAGACCACCATCTATCTGAAAGACCTCAACGGGGACGACGTGGCCGATATCCGGCAGGAACTGATCACCGGTTGGGGGATTGGCGATACCCATGGTGGGGTCAGCAACTTCCAGTACGCGATGGATGGTTGGATCTGGGCCATGCAGGGATACAACGATTCTCAGCCTGTGATCAATGGACAGCCCCAGCAGGCCTTCCGGCAAGGATTCTGGCGTTTTCGAGTGGAGCCCGGCAAGCCGGACCCAACCGCCCCTGTGGAGTGGCTGGGGGAAGGCAAGCCGGTCGAGTCCGAGATCGATCAGAACACGCTGCGCGTGCGCGAGGTGGAGTTCATTCGAGCCACCAACAACAACACCTGGGGGCTGGGATTCAGTGAAGAGGGGTTGGTCTTTGGGTCGACTGCCAACGCGAACCCCAGCAATTTCATGCCGATTCCCAACCGGTATTACGAAAGGGTGAAGGGTTGGGCCCCCAGCACCCTGGCGATGATCTCCGATTCCAACAAATTCCAGCCCGTCACCGACAAGGTGCGCCAGGTCGATGTCCATGGCGGCTACACCGCCGCCGCTGGTCATTCGCTGTACACCGCCCGGCAGTATCCCAAGAGCTGGTGGAATCGCATCGCATTTGTCTGCGAGCCGACAGGGCATCTCGTCGGGTCGTTTGTGCTCAATCGGGATGGTGCGGGATATCGCAGCACCAATCCGTTCAACCTGATCGCCAGTGACGACGAATGGGCTTCGCCGATCATGGCCGAGGTTGGGCCGGACGGAAACATGTGGGTGATCGACTGGTACAACTACATCGTCCAGCACAACCCAACTCCTCAGGGGTTCAAGACGGGCCGAGGCAATGCCTATGAGACCGAATTGCGAGACAAAAAGCACGGCCGCATCTATCGTGTGCTGTATGAGGGAGAAGAAGCCGCAGAGAGCGCATTGGCCGAGCAGGCCTCCAAGCTGGCATCGCGTGGAATGGGACAGCTTTCCAGCGAGCAGTTGGTGGCGGTCCTGTCCCATCCGACGATGCGGCGACGCCTGGATGCCCAGCGACTCTTGGAGGAGCGACAGGATAGCTCTCCCGCTGTTGTCTCTGCGCTTTTGAAGCGAATTGCAACACCCGCAGTCGATGCGATCGGGATCGATGCCGGAGCGATGCACGCCCTGCAGGTTCTGCGAAGTCTTGGTCTGATCCAGCCCGAACAGAAAGAAGTATTCACGACAGTGCTCGGAGCGCTTGGGCATCCAGCTGCTGGCGTGCGACGGAATGCCATTCAGGTGCTGCCGTCTGACCCTGCTGCAGTGGCTGCCATCGCTCCAATGGCGATGGGAGATTCCGACCCTCAGGTCCGTCTTGCAGCGCTGCTTCATCAGTCCGATGCTGCCGCTGTCGACCAAGGAGCTCAGACACTTGCGTCGGTCGATGATTCGATTGCGGAGGATCGCTGGCTGCTCGATGCATGGACCAGCGCGGCCAGCATCCATGCCGCTCAAGTGCTTCCACTGCTGGTGCAGCGCGACACAATTCCCGCGGGAGCCATGCAGCGACTGAAAATTGTTGGGGAGCATCTGGCCAGAACATCACCGGACGCGAAAGCGATCGGTGCCTTGATGCAGGCAATGGCCAAGGGAAATTCCGAAGCCCGACTGACGATCTTGGAGGGGCTTTTCCAGGGATGGCCGGAAAAGCATGCCATCGAACTGGATGGGGCTTCGGCGGATGCCTTGTTGTCGGTCCTGGAGCAGGTGCCGATCGGCAGCAAGAGCATGCTGGCACAGCTTGCCTCTCGCTGGGGCGGCAAATCGATGGCTCAGCAGCTGAAAAAGATTGGCGAGGAGCTGTTTGGATTGCTCGCCAATCCCGATGCCGATCTGAAGCTTCGGGTCGAGGCCGCGCAGCAACTGGTGGCCCTCCAGCCTGGTGAGGGTGCGGTGGTCTCCCAGTTGATGGAACAGGTCACGCCGCAGACACCTCCAGCATTGGTCCTGGGGATCCTTGGTGCACTGGTGCAGAGCCGTGCGTCGGAGGTTGGGACATCGATTGTCGACAAAGCACCCGAACTGACGCCCGATGCCCGGTCTGCAGCGATTCGAACCCTGATGGCAAGGCCAGAAACCACCCGAGCCCTACTGGATGCCATCGGCGATGGGAAGTTGCAACTAGCCGATCTTTCGCTCGATCAAAAGCAAGCGCTTCGAGATCATCCCGATGAAGCGGTTCGCAAGGCGGCGACGGAATTGCTGGCGATGGTCGGGGGAGTCCCCAATGCCAACCGACAGAAGGTGCTGGATGAGTGGATGTTGCTGACCGAGCAGGAAGGGTCTGTGGCGCAAGGTAAAGCGGTCTTCACCAAGCACTGCAGCCTCTGCCACCAGCACTCTGGCGAAGGCCAAGCGATCGGGCCGGATCTGACGGGTATGGCTGTTCATCCAAAGCATGAGCTACTGACGCACATCCTCGATCCCAATCGCAGCGTTGAAGGGAACTTTCGGACCTACACGGTGCTGACCGGGGATGGACTGGTCCTCACTGGCATGTTGGCTGGCGAGTCGAAGACATCGATCGAGTTGATCAATACGCAGGGGAAGAGGGAGACGCTGCAGCGCGAGGAGATCGAGAAGATCACCGCCTCCTCCAAGTCGCTGATGCCTGAGGGGTTTGAAGGTCAGATGAAGCAGGAGGAGATGCGCGACCTCCTGGAGTTCCTGACCAGCAAGGGGAAGTATGTTCCGCTGCCTCTAAGCAAGGTGGCCACCGCCATCAGCACCAAGGGCCTGTTTCACGACGGTGATGACGGTCCCGATCGGATGCGTTTTGATGACTGGAAGCCGAAAGTCTTTCAGGGAGTGCCATTCGTGCTGGTCGATCCGCAGGGCAAGCAGGTTCCCAATATCGTCCTGCTGAACGGACCGCTGGGAACCATGCCCCCCAAGATGCCCAAGGAGGTCTCGTTGGTCTGCAACGCACCGGCGGCCAAGATCCACTTGCTCAGCGGCATCAGTGGCTGGGGCTTCCCTGCCGTCCAGCAGAAGAGCGTCTCGATGATCGTGCG
>Ga0315900_10008276_pt1 | contig 13420 bp, 11 predicted proteins | sample LakEriMetagenome_FD_203521 | JGI IMG/M metagenome (GOLD analysis project Ga0315900, IMG submission 203521) | Freshwater fungal communities from buoy surface, Lake Erie, Ohio, United States - Buoy 12 MA114 | ecosystem: Environmental > Aquatic > Freshwater > Lake > Lake biofilm | place: USA: Lake...
TTAGAAGTAGCAGATAACGCTCTTCCTCCTAAATACCAAATGTTATTGTTAGACAGTTGGTTACAAGAAATATCTCATAAAGTTATTTGTTCTACTTGGGACAATCATGCTGTAATGAGAGAAGAAAATGTAACTGGTTATTCTAAATATGCTGAAATATTTGAAAGACATCATATTTATTTTAATGGTATTGGTCATTTAGATTTACAAATAGGAAATGAAATTTATAAAATAGCTGTATCTCATTTCTTTAGAGGTTATTCTTTAGAAAATCCTTGTCATGGTGGAATGAGATATATGAGAAGAATGGCTCAAGATAGAGAAATAGCAATGGCTGGAGATTCTCATAATCCTGGAGTTATTAAATATGTTGATGGTGATAGAGTAAGATGTGTTGTAAATAGTGGAACTGCTCAAACAAATAGTGGTTACGCTAAAAGATTCTTTTCTCTTCACACTTCATCAGCATTTCCAGTTATTAAATTAGACCCTAAAGTTCACGAGTTCACACCTTATTGGAATTTAAAAGAAGCAATGAAATGAAAATTATAGAATTTGAAGTATTGGTAAAATTGCTAAACGATAATCATATTGATTATAGTAGTTTAGGTATTGCTCCACCAGCAGAAGATGAAGATGAATTGTTTTCTGAAAAAAGATATTACAATTCTAAATGGTTAGAAGCTGAAATAGAGTGTGTTGCTAAAAATGGAGAACATACTATATTGAATTTGTACGATGGTCGTTGTATATTTGTACAAGAACCTATTGAACAAGTTCTAAGTAAACTTCATGATACCTAAAGAATTCCAAATATTAAATCATACTATTACTGTTGTTATTGATAATGAATATTGCCACAAAAACGATTGTTTTGGGCAATATCTTTATCAAGAAAATAAAATAGTTTTAGCTGATAAATATAAATCTAAGAAGAATTGGGTTAGTTATAAAAAAGAAACAATAGAACATGTGTTTTATCATGAGCTAATACATTGTATTCTTTATTATATGAATAGTGATTTATGGTTAGACGAAAAGTTTGTAGACCAGTTTTCTGGTTTACTTGCTCAAACAATGAAAAAAGATGAAAGTATTGAAATTAACAGAAGAATTAAATCTAGAGATTCAAAGCGAACTGTTTGAAATAGAAGAGTTTAAAACATTAATTAAAAGAATTAAAGTTGGAAGAAGCGATAATGATGGTAGAAAAAAAATTATAGCTAAAAAAGAAATAGCTTATGTTTATCATATGGCTGACCCTAATTCTAGGTATTATAATTATGCTGAATCTGAAAGAAAAAATAAATTAAAAAGTGATATTTTTAATGAGGTAGATGAAGATTGGCAACCAGATAAAGCAGTTGAATTAGCTATATTAAAGTATAGAGAATTAATTAAAACTCCCTCACTTAGAACTGTAGACAGTATGTTAAATTCTCTTCATGAATCTGAAGAAATTATAATTGAAATAACTAAACAATTAAAACAAGATTTAAAAGACGGTAAACACAAAAGTGGTATAAATAATAAGAGAGGTCAAATTGTATCAGGAACAGAGTTAATGTTGAACGATTTGACTGCTCTCTTAAAAGTCAGTAAAGAAATACCTAATCATATAGAAGTATTAGAGAAATTACAAAAGAAACTACAAGAAGAAAACAAAACTCAAGCAGCTAAAGTTAGAGGAAATTTGCAAATTAGTGAAAGGGAAAGGTAATGTTTGATATAGATTTTAGTCATATTAATACTCAAGAATTTTCTCCTGAAGCTACTAGATTTAGATTAAATAGTTTAAGAGGAAATCCATGTTATATAGATGAACCTAAAAATAGTTTAGCTTGGAAAGAATATTGGGATTTACAAGAACATTATTGCATGAACGGTTATTCTGTAGGTGGAGTTAGAATCACAGGAGAACATTATTTCTATCTTAACTTTTGTCAGATTAAATTAACTGCTGCTAGTAATAATGTAGAAAAAATTAGTAAAAAGAAAGTAGAAAAACAAGTTACTTTTCCTGCATTTTGGGATAGTGATTGGTTTTACTTTACTGAATGTGAAATAGCTAGAGAACAAGGTGAACATATGATTATTCTTAAACCTAGAAGAAGAGGATATTCGTATAAAAATGCAGCTAAATGCGCATATATGTATAGTTTTACTCGTGCATCTACTTCATTAATTGTAGCAGAACTATCTACATATTCTGAAGAAACAATGGGTATGGCTGTAAACTATTTAAATTTTTTACAACAATATACTGATTTTGGAAAGAATAGATTGGTTAATAAACCTAAAGAAGAAATAGAAAGTGGTTTTGAAGAAAACGGAATTAAGTTAGGTTTTAGAAGTAAGATACTTGCATTTACAACAAAAACTAATGCAGGTATTCTTAGGGGAAAAGATGCTAATATTGTACTTTTTGAAGAAGCAGGAACATTCGGTAATCTCTTAGCTACATATAATGCAACTAAAGCTCTTGTTCAAGAAGGTACTAACGTATCAGGACAAATGTTTGTTTTTGGAACAGGTGGTGATTTTGCTGGAGGTCAAGTAGATTTTGAAAAAATGTTTTATGACCCTGAAACACATGGATTTAGAGCATATCAAAATATATATGATGAAGGAAAAAGTAATACAACAATAGGTTACTTTCTTCCAGATTATTATTCTAAAGGTGGTTTTATAACTAATGGTGTATCTGAAATAGAATCAGCTAAAGCATCTATTGAACAAGAAGTTGAAAGACTTAAAAGAAGTTCAAAAGATAGAAATGCTCTTGATGCATATCTTGCAGAATTTCCTAGAACTCCTCAAGAAGCTTTTATTAAAATGGGAACTAACATTTTTCCTAAAGCTGAACTAAATCAACAGATTAACGAAATACGTAGTCGTAAAGAATTACAATATTTAGGTACTACAGGTATATTTTATACTGATACAGATGGTAAAGTTAAGTTTGAACCAAAAGATGATTTAAAACCTATACTTAATTTTCCTTACAAACCTGATGTAGATGGAGAAGGTTGTGTTATTATGTATCAACCTCCTTTTAAAATGAATGGTGGTGTTCCTGATGATTTGTATTATATAGCTGTTGACCCTTATGCTATTGATAAAGGAAAAGACAAAAAGATAACTAAAAGAGACTCTTTGGGTTCAGCTTATGTTTTTAAAAGAATAAATAATTTTTCTAAACCTTTTGATTTAATTGTATGTGAATATGTAGCTAGACCAGAAAGGCATGATGATTTTAATAAAACTTTATTTGATATGGCTGAACATTACAATTGTAAAATTGTATATGAAAATGATAGAGATGGTGATATAGAATCTTATGCTAGGATTAATAAAAAATTACATAGATTAGAAGTTGAACTTACAGTTTATGATAGTAGTGACGCTCCACGTAAGCAATTGGGAAGACGTTATGGTGTGAGTATGAGTAATTTAGAAGTTAAAAAGACAGCAGTAAGTTATTTAAAAGATTGGCTATTAGCACCTAGAGATAAAGATTTAAATGGAGTTCAAGAATTAAATCTTCATAAAATTTATAGTATTCCTTTACTTGAGGAAATTATTAAATTTGACTATCAAGGTAACTTTGATAGAGTTTCTGCAATGCTTGTAGCAATGCTTTATAAAAAAGAACTGTTACTTAAACCTCCAGTAAGCGAAAGAAAAACCTCAGTCTATGAAGATGAATTTTTTAGAAGGTTTGACACAGAATTTGGTAAAAATGAATTGAATCTCTAACTTTGTAAATTAAATTTAAATAATGGAAAATACTAATCAAGTAGGAATGTTGTTTGATATACCAAATCAAAATATATCTTATGCTGACAAAATAAAAGATGATTTTGCTTGGGGTAAAGTAACAATGAATGCTATAATAGGCAGGTCTACTTTTACGACTAATAGTCAAAAGATTTGGATAAAAAAACTATACGATTATTATAACGGCAATATTCATACAGATGATTATAAACTAATTACAGAACCTTTTGGTAAACCTATTGAAGGTACTTGGGGTGATGTAGAAAGTTATCCTATTATTAAAACTAAAGTTGATTTACTACGTTCTGAATATAATAAGCGTCCTAAAAAAGATATGGTTTATGTAGTTAATGACGATGTTGTTACTAACATGACTGAATCTTTAAATGAAGAAATTAATAAAACTTTAGAATCTTTATTTGTAAATAAACTTAACGAATTAGGCGTCGCTACAGGAGTTGAAACGGAAGAGGTAGAATTACCTGAAAGAGTTAAAGAAAATTTTGAATCTACTTATTTAGATAAAAGAGCTATTATTGGTCAAAACGCAATTAACTATATTAAAGTTCAACAACATTTAGATGAAAAATTAGATTTAAATTTTTTTCATTGGTTAGTAAGTGGAGAAATTTACTCTCACAAAGATGTAGTTCATAATGAAGTTGTTTACGAAACAGTTAACCCACTTGATATAGATTTTGATAAAGACCCTGATATACAATTTGTTGAAGATGGAGATTGGGTAGTAAGACGTAAATATATGCATCCTTCATCTATTATAGATACATTCTATGATATACTTGATGAAGAACAAATTAAAATGATTGATACTTTAGCTGTATCAGGACCAGCACTTACTTCTAACTCTTCTATATTTTTTGATAGAAGTTTAAGTAATAAGAGATGGTCTAGGTTAATTGAAGTAATGCACGTATGTTGGAAATCTCGTAAAAAAATTGGTATTGTTGACTTTATAGATGAAATGGGTCAACCTCAATCTTTAGAAGTAGATGAATTATACAAAGCAACTCCTGACCAAAAACTTACATGGCATTGGGTAAGTGAAGTGTGGGAAGGTTACAGAATAGGTTTAACAATGTTTGTTAAAATTAGACCTTTACCTAATCAAAGAGGTAACTTAGATAATTTATCTAAATGTAAACTACCTTATAATGGTAGAATTATGTCTAATGTAAACTCTACAAATATATCTTTAGTTTCTTTAGGAATACCTTATCAAACTTTATATAATGCTACTTTTCATCGTCTTAAATTAGCAATGGCTAAAATGAAAGATGATATGGCTTTGATTGATATTAATTGGAAACCGTTAGGTTGGTCAATGGATAAATGGTTAGAATATGCTGATAGAGTAAGTATGTTGTTTGTCGATTATAGCAAAGACAATGTTAAAATGAATGCTACACATCAGACAAGACTTCAGTTAGCTTCTCAAACTATTAAAATGTACACAGATTTATTAGCGTTTATTAAAAATGAATGGGAAGAAGTTTGTGGTATAACAAGACAAAGAGAAGGTCAAGTTCAATCTTCTGAAACTGTAGGTGGTGTAGAAAGAGCAGTATTGCAAAGTTCTTTAATTACTGAAACTTACTTTACTCTTTTTGAACAATTTAAACAAAGAGATTTAGAAGGTTTAATTGATTATTCTAAAATAGCTTGGCTTAATGGTAAAAAAGGAAGTTATGCAATGCCTGATTCTACTAACATAGTTTATATGGATATTAATGGATTTGAGCATTGTGAAACTGAATACGGTATTGCTATATCTAGTTCAAGTAAAGAACAAGAAAGAGTTAATACAATTAAACAACTTGCTCAACCAATGATGCAAAATGGTATTGCTGCTTCTACTATTGCTGAAGTATTAGATTCAGAAACTATATCTCAAGCTAAAGTTAAACTTAAAGCTGCTGAACGTAAGTTACAAGAATACAATCAATTAGTAGCTCAACAAGAACAAGAAGGTGAAATGGCTATAGCTGATAAACAAAGAGAAGTTATTGAATTACAACATCAATATAACTTAGAAGCTATTGATAGAAAAGGAGAATGGGATTTACGTAAAACTGAACTTACTGCTTTAGGTATGGATGAAGGTGACGATAATGTTGCTATTCAAGAATCTATGATTGAAGCTGGTTTAAAAGAAAGAGAATTAGCTTTAAAGAATAAACAAATTGATTCTAATATTATGAATGATTTGTCTAGACAACAGCATGAGAAACAAATGAAAGAAAAAGAAATGCAATTAAAAAGAGAAGAAATGAAAAGTAAAGAAAGAATTGCAAAGAGTAAACCTAGAAGTAAGTAGTGTTATATATATAAGAGAAATTAAAACTTAATAAAACAATAAAATAACAAATTAACTTTGTATTAGAAAATGACAGACATGATTGAAAACGAAGGGTTAGACGAATTAGATTTTGACATATCTAAGGTAGACGTAAACCCGACAGGGGTTGTTCCAAAAACGGAATTAGACCCTGAACCAGAACCAGCTCCAGAACCTCAACCAGAACCTAAGAGAGGTAGACCTAAAAAAGTTGAGAAAATTGTAGAGCCAGAACCTGAGCCAGAACCAGAACCAAAATTAGATGAAGAAGAAGAACCAGAAGTTACTTCTAATTTGTTTTCTACATTAGCTCAAAGTTTAGAGCTAGAAATGGAAGAAGAATTTGAAGAAACTGAAGAAGGTCTTTCTGCATTTGTTCAAAACGCTGCTGATAAACTAGCAGACAAAAAATTGAATGGATGGTTAGAAAGTTTACCTGAAGTAGGTTCTAACTTTTTTGATTATCTTCAAATGTTAGGTCCTGATGCAAAGGAAGAAGATATACAAAAGTTCTTTAGTTCAGTTAAACCAGAAATTGATTATAAATCAATTGATTTAACTAATGAAGATGCACAAAAAGCTGTAATGCGTACTTTTTATAAAAAGATGGATTACAATGATGAAGAAATTAAAGATGCTATTGAAGATTTAGAAATAGCAGGTACTTTAGAAAAATCATCAAAAGTTGCTTCAACTAAATTAGCTGCTTCTCAAGAAAAAGAAAGAGCTGCTTTAATTGAAAAGACAAAAGCTGAAGATACAATTAAAAGACAAAGAATACAAGAATATTGGAATACTATAGATTCTACTATTAAAAGCGGTAGAGTTCATAATTTTAATATTCCAGTTGCAGAACAAAAAGTTATGTTGGAATATATGTCGAAACCAACTAAAGCTGGAATTCCGCAACTACAAGAAGATTTAAATAATATGAGTGTTGAAGACAGAATAGCTTTAGCAATTGCAGTAAAAAATAAATTTAATTTAAATAAATATATTACTGCTGCTGTTAAAACTCAATCTGCTCAAACTTTAAGAGAAAGATTAGCTTCAGGACAAACTAAATTGAAAAATGGTAATGTTCCTAAAGGTGGTATTTCTGACGATATATTATTTGATATAAAATAAACACTTTAAAAAAACAAATAAATAAAAAATGGCACAATTTCTAATGGACCAAGTGTGGAACGAACAAATGAAAAGCAATGATGCTTCTTTTGCTCGTTTAATTAACGCACAACCTGACAAAATCGCTCCTGTACTCACACATATGATGGGTCAAGAGAGTTCACGTTTCCCTCTAATGTATCTTTCTGAAGGCATGCAAGCTATTCAAGAAGTAGATGGTGACGAATTCGAGTATGATGTAATTGGACGTATGATGAAGGCAGTTCCTTTACAAGCTCCTCCTACTGGTTCTTACTCTACATCTTTTGGTGTATCTGGAACTGAAGGAACTTTGTTCTTTAACGAAGGTATTTTTCCTGTAGGTTATACCATCCTTTCTCCTTTAGGTTATCAATTACGTATTACTAGTAGAGATAACTCTAACGGTAACTGGGCTTACAAAGTAAAATTAGTAGCTAAAAATCTTTCTGAAACTTTACCTGCAAGTGAATTAGCAACTGGTGCGTTATACGCTTCTGGTTGGAACTCGGTAGCAAGTTTTGGTTCATTTGGTAGCTTATCTACTGCTACTGCTCCTGTTAAAGTTCGTGGTGATGTAGGTACTATTCGTAAAGGTTACGCTTATGAAGGTAACATTAAATATCGTAAAGCTAAAACTGTACAATTAGACACTAAAGGTGGAGGTACTAAAGAAATGTATTGGCCTTACGAAGAATATCAGCATAACTTAAGTTTCCGTATTGAATGTGAAACTAACTACTGGTATTCAAAATCTAATCGTGATGCTTATGGTGTTATCAACGAGCGTGACGAACAAGGTAATCCTATCGTAAGGGGTGCAGGTATGTTTGAGCAAATTAGTAATAAAGATACTTATGGTACTTTAACTGCTGATAAAATTGACCAAACAATTCGTGATACTTTCTACGGTATGAGTGATGCTGAAAATAAAGTAATTACTCTTTTCACTGGTGTGGGTGGACGTATGGCTTTTGATAATGCAATGAAAGCTGAATTGTCAAATAGAGGTTACATCAAGTTAACTGACAACAAATTCGTTGGTGGTTCTGGATATAACTTGAGCTTAGGTGGTTTCTTTGATACATATCAACACGTTGATGGTTACAAAGTTATTATTAAAACTGCTTCTCTTTTTGATAACGGACCTCAAGCTTTAGCTAGTCCTAAACATCCTAACTATCCTAACTTGCCTCTTGAGTCTTTCCGTATGGCTTTCGTAGATACTTCTACTTATGATGGTATGAGTAACTTAGTTATGGTAAGCAAAAAAGGACGTAGTATGTTACGTGGTATGGTAAAAGGTATCAACGAAGCTGCTGCTGGAACTAGCTTCTCAGCTAACGATACTATCTCTACTGATAAAGATGGTAGTTCAGTACACTTCTTAAAAGCTGGTCAAGTTGTACTTAGAAGGTTTAATACTTCTATCGACTTAGCTTGTACAGCAGGTTTATAGTTTTAAATAAGTGAGGGAGAGTAAAATCTCTCTCACTTTATTTTTAAATAAACTAAAATTAAAAACAATTAAAATAAAACGATAAAGAAAATGAAAACGATTAAGATTCAAAGAAAAGAAGTACGCAGACATGGCGTACACATTAGTTTAACTCAAGAAAGGTCTGCTACAATTGGCGGATTTCTTTTAAAGTCTGGTGCAGTAGGTACAGGTATTACATTTGAAGAAATGAAAAAATGGATGCCAGGAATTCTAGGAGTAGAAAATAGTGACCCTAAATTTAGACAAGAGGTAAACAAGTATTTTAATAATATTATGATTACTGTTCCTTATGAAGGAAAAGAACTTAATATTACAATTGATGAAAATGGTGAACCAGAAGTATTGGAAGATTATTTAAGATATAAGTTTTGTTTGCAACATCCTAAAGTAGCTGATTCAAAAGTTTCTGCTGATGTTGACCAATACAAAGAATATTATATTGAAGACCAAGCTTTAGAGTTAACTAAACGTACAACTAAACTTAAATCAAAAACTAATGCTACAATTAAATTTGCAGAATTAATTAATGATGAAGTTAAACTTGATTGGGTTCTTAGAGAATTAACTACTAAATATCCAAAAGAGTTAGGTTCTATTACAAGACTTACTTCTTTAAGTAAGGATGAAAAAGAACTTAAAGTTGCTGAAATTTTTGAAAAAGACCCTGAATACTTTATGAGTGTTGTGTCTGACCCAGACTTGTTATTTAAAGCACAAATTGCTTCAATGGTTGAAAGTCAAGTTATTCAAAAAGTAGGTAACGAATATGTTTACGGTTCTGAACCGTTAGGTGATTTAAATGCATCTATTGCTTATTTAAAGAATCCTAATAATTCCGAAGCTTATGTTATTATGTTAGCTAAACTTAATAATATGGGAATTGGTTTTAAACAAAAAGAAACTAAAAAAGTAGAAAAATCAAAATAAAAATTGAGCCGACGAGTTTAGTCGGTTTCACATAAATACTATGAATATAAAAGAAATGCACACGTCTATTGCTACTGAAATGAATAAAATCAATTCAGCATTGTTTGAGAACATTCTTGAACAAGAGGTAGACTTTGCACTTAACAATAGTATATTAAGATTTATAAAACAAAGATATAATGCTCAATCTAACCTTAAAGGTAAAGGTTTTGAGATGACTCAAAAAAGAATTGATGACCTTAGAAGTTTAGTTACTAACTATTCAGCTAAAGCATTTTTACCTGTTTCTTTTGACCCAGATATAAATGAGAAAGTAGTTTTTTATTTTCCTGCCGATTATATGTTTGCAGTAAATTCTAGGTTTAAAGTTTCAGAAAATGATTGTGGTGCTTTTAATTATACTTCTACTAATTTAACTACAAACATAAGTACTTTTGATTTCAGTTTAGTTACTGATTGGACATTATTTAGATTAAGAAACTTTACTGATAGTTATGTATTAAATTTAGGTGCTCAAGCTAGTAACTATAATACTGTTGAAGATTTAACTTTTGTTGTTAGAATTATTTTACAAATATTAAGAGAAAAATATAATTATTCTGAATATGAATTTTATTACGAATATTATAATGGTTCTTATTTTAAAAATCAATTAATTATTGTAAATAAAACAACTACTGTTTGGCAGTATTCTATTAATAATGCAGTTAGCTATGTTAATTTAACTACTTCAAGTAATGTTAAAACACATTATACTAATACACCTAATAGTACTGTTGCTGGAAAGTTAGTTCAAGAAGATGATATATTTGCAATGCAAGTAGACCCGTTTAACAAAACGGTTCCTGACTTTCCTTTATATTATACATCTAACTACAACTTTAACATATACATAGACAGAAATGTTTTTGTTGTAACTGATGTTATTTTATCGTATCTTCGTACCCCAAGAACTGTATCATATTTTCTTAATCAAGATTGTGACTTACCTGAGCACACACATCCTGAAATAGTAAGTATGACAGTTGATTACCTTCTAGAAGCAGTGCAAGCTGGTGATAGATATAAAACGCATCAAGAAATTGTTGCAACTAACGAATAATTTTTTTTAATTAATAACAAATAAACAAAACAAAACAATGTCAAAAACTGTTTTATTCGGAAATGCCGCAGCTTATTCAGCTAAAGCAAACCCTGCCCTTTTAGCTGCTGGAGAAATTGGAATTTACTCTATCGCTGAAACTGGTGCTTTTACACTAATTACTACTACTTGTAGTGCTGCTCAAAAGCAATTGCCTATTATGATTGCTCAAGGTGGAGTTACTGGTGGTAATTTTAAAAGTGTAATTATTTATCCTAATGGTATTGTTAAGGCTGGCACTACTGCTGTACCTTACATTGCTGCTGTACCTAATGTTGATATCGTAGGTTATGCTGGTTCAGGTTCAGACACTATTCAAGCTGGTGTTTCTGGTACTTATAACTTGACTGTAACAAACACTTCTTTAGGAACTGTACCAATGCCATTTAACTTAGCTTCTTTGTATTATCAAACTGCTGCTCAAGCAACTGCATTTAATGTAGCTTACGATTGGGCTAAAGCTGTTAACGGTAAAACATTAAATGCTTCTTTGTTCCCTTACGACAGATTCGTATTTGCTTCAGTTTTAACTAACCAAAGTTCAACTCAGTTAGTAACTTCAGCTCCTGCAAACGTAACTGGTACATTTGTAAATGGTTCAACTAGCGTAACTTTATCTGGTTCAACTGCTGGTGGTACTACTCCATTGTCAGTAGGTAGCTTTATTCGTGTAGGTAGTGCTACTGCTCTTACTGCACCTGTTTACAAAATCGCATCTATGCCTTCAGCTACAAGTATCATTCTTGATGCTCCTTATGTAAATGAAAGTTTAGCTATCGGTGCTACTGTTGCTACTGTTGCTTTAGGTAGATTAGATGCTGCTCCTGACGTTAACGATTTAGCTGGTGTTAGAGTAGTTTCAAGAGGTAACTGGTTTGACGGAAGTTCATTTACTGAATTAAGACCTAACACTTCTATCGCTGTAGGTGTATCAGGAAACGCTTTAGGAACTGTAATCGTTCATAACGGTGTTGCTGCTCAATCTTACTTAGCTGCTTCAGGTGCTGTTACTTCAGGTGTTTTTAACATCGGTTACGGTATCGGATATCAAGCTAGAAAGCAAGAACTTCAGTGGCAAGGTTATCAAGGTAATATGAACAGAAGTTTCTTACCTTACGCAGTTCAATATTTTGCTTCAGAAACTGCTTTGTATGATGGTTACTCTGTTACTTACAGAAGTTTTCCTAATAACGGAGCTAATGATGGAAACGCAAAAGAAGAAATGCACGATATTCAAATATTCTGTGTTAATGCTGGTGGTTCTGGAACTATCTCTACTAATGCTTTAATTAGTTCAGCTATTCCTACAATCCTTAGCTCTTATATTAACGCATAGTTTTCTGATTTTTCATGTTTAAAAAGCCATTACTTAATTGTAATGGCTTTTTTTATTTATATATTTTTTAAAATAAATATTATCTTTGTAATACAATATTACAAAAATGATAAAAAATACATTAGGCAATTCTCCTCTTCAAAACGAAGACAGAATAATTATAGAAAGAAAGGGTGTACCTTCTGAAGTTTCATTAAGAAGTTTTAGAAGATATGCTAATGGAACTGAACCTTTAGTAACTTCAGGTAGTACTTTGCAATTAGATTTTGCTAATGCTTTACTATTTGATATAACTTTAACAGCAGCTGCTACATTTACTTTTGTTAATGCTACACCAGGTGTTTATATTATTAAATTAACTCAAGGTGGTGCAGGTAGCAATACTGTAACATTTCCTTCTAATGTAAAATGGTCTGGAGGAACTCCTCCAACACTTACTACCACAGCAGGTGCTTGGGATTATATAACTTTAGTTTTTGATGGAACTTTTTTTTCAGCTACTTCAACTCTTAATTTTGTAGTATAATGTTAGCTCCATTTGGATTTCTAGGAGGTGCAGGGATTGACGCACAAGCGCAAGCACACTATAATAGAGTAATAGCAGACGGAGGTTTAGTTCCTAGCGGACTAAGTGGCGTTAATTCGTTTTTTACCACCGTTAAAGCTATCTACGGAACTTCTGATATAACAACGGCTATTTCTGTGGGTTTAGATGCTCAAGTATTAGGTTATAAACTTGGAGCGGGTGCGGGAACAACGGCAGGACAAGCAGCGCAAAAATTGTATAGTTGTAGTGGGGCAAGTGGTGACGTGGTACAAACAACCGCAGCAAGTCAGCCGCTTTTATTGGTGCATGAGGGGGCGAATTATTGGTGGAGTGCAGGAAATTTAGCTGGAATTATCAATGCGCCTAATATAACTATTTCAACTTCAAGCGGAATGAGTATAGAAGCAAAAGTTTTATTTACAACAAATGATGATTCAGTAAATTCTAGTAATTGGATATGCTCAAACGATAACGGAAGCAGTTCAAGAAATATGTTTTTAGGCTTTAGCGGCACAAGAACATTAATTTTATATTGGGCTAATTTATCAAGAGTAGCAACTGCAACGGCTCAAATTCCTTCTGCTTTTAATGGTTGGGTAAAAGCAACTTTAGAAACAAGTGGAGGCGATATGTTAGCAAAGTTTTTTACAAGTTTAGACGGAATTACTTATACTCAATTGGGTTCA